>ERZ795053.3109-NODE-3109-length-19237-cov-3.802680_pt1 | contig 19237 bp, 17 predicted proteins | sample MGYA00375137_ERZ795053 | MGnify/ENA primary metagenome ERZ795053 (study PRJEB30182, sample SAMN05720284) | activated sludge metagenome | isolation source: Anaerobic digester | place: Hong Kong | collected 2014-12-17 ...
AACCTGTTGCGGCAGATGGTCGACCGGCGCGGCGTCACGGTCTTTTTCTCGACGCACATCATGGAACTGGTGGAGCGCATGGCCGACATCGTGGCTGTCATCAACAAGGGCCACCTGGTGGCGACCGGTACGCTGGATATGCTGCGCCAGCAGGCTGCCAGCGACGGAGATGCGAGCCTGGAAGATGTGTTCCTGGATCTGGTCAACGCCGAACTGGCCGAACAGGATATGAGCTGGCTGACGTCGGGAGCGTGAACCGATGCGGATGACGATCTGGACCGAAATCAAGAACCTGGTGTGGCTGCAATGGCGGCTGACCGTCAGCAGTTTTCGCAGCGGGCAAAAGCAGGATGTGTTGCGTATTCTGGGCTATGCGCTGCTGATCCTGCTTTTGGTTCCCGGACTGATCATCTTCAACGCGTTGCTGATCTGGATCTATCGCAGTCTGGCGCCGGGGCCTGCGTCCGAGGTGGTCACGGTCATCATGTCTTTCATTATCATGATGTGGCTGTTGACGCCGGCTTCCAACACGCAACTGGTCGAGCCGTTCTCGATGCCCAAGCTGTTTTCGTTCCCTATCAGTCTCAACGGGCTGGTGTTGGGCAGCCTGGTGGTCAATCTCTTCAGCGTCGGTTTCCTGGCCATCATTCCGTTCCTTATTTCGGTAAGCGCGGGCACCATCCGCAGCATTCCTGGCATCCTGCCGACGCTTATCGCTGCGACACTCTTCCTGGCCATGCTGCTGGTGCTGAAGTCGTTGATCGACGATGTGTTCGACCTGATCGCGGAGGACCGCCGGCTGCGAGCGATTGGCATTCTGGTGGCGCTGATCCCCGTCCTGTTCATCGTCGGAGGACAGTTTTACGTCCAGACCCGTTTCGTGATTCCGAACGCTACATCCAGCACCGATTTCGAGAACTTCGCCAGTTCCTTCGGCGACTTGAACTCCTTCATCTGGAATCTGCGCATATCGCGTTTCCTGATCTGGCAGCCCGGCGGGTGGCTTGGGCGGGCAACCGGCGCGGCTGCGGTGGGCCGTTACGACCAGTGGGCAGCCTGGACGGCTCTGCTGGCAGTCTTCGTGGTTCTTGGCTACTTTGCCCACCGCACCATGGTCAGCAAGCTCTACTTCGGTGAGTTGGTGCGCGTTCAGAGCAAGGGGCAGTCGAGCAATAAGGCGCTGAAGCCGGCCGGTCCAAAGTTGCCATTCGTCGCGCTTGCGTCGTCGCAGGCCCTGTGGGCGTTCCTGGCCGCGGACTGGCGCGGCTTCAAACGCAATCCCTACACCATCCGCATGGCCATTGGCCCGGTCATTCTTGGCATCATGGCCGTTTTCTTCAGCAGCACCATGCCTGGCCCGGCTTCCGGCATTGCTGCACTGCTGGGGTTCACCGCCGTGACCACCGTCACGCTCAGCTATGGTCACAACGTTTTCGGGATCCTGGATAATCCGGGTCTTGGCACGGTCCTGCTTTCGCCTGTGCCCGCCCGCTGGCTGCTGGTCAGTCACAACATGCTGCTGACCGCGCTGGTGGCTGCTATGTCCTTTGGTGCTGGCCTGCTGGTCGCCATCGTGTCGCGCGATCCGCTGGCGCCGCTGGCAGCGTTGGGAGCAGCCATGCTGATCCAGTTGCTCACGCTGTCGGTGTGCAACTTCACCGCCGTGCTGCTGCCCTATAAGGTTGACCTGGAAAAGGGACGGGCTGCCTCCAACGACTCGCGCACCAGCGTGATTTCGGTCTTTGCTGTCCTGGGCGGCATGGGCCTGCTGATCATACCGGTCGTCGTTGCCTTCGCTGCCAGCGGACTGGTGTTGCGCACACTGATCCCCGGTGGCGTGGCGGCCATCGTCTACGCGGTCGCGGTGTATGCCGGGACCACGGTGTTCGCCGGCCAGATGCTGGAAGGCCGCGGCACGCGCGTCCTCGCCGAGATAGCAGGTCCGTAGCCGCAGGTTTCGGCAGGCCGTGCGACTTGGTGTACAATAGCTGCTTGTTTGGTGACAATCGAACCCGAGACGTCGGAAGTCGTCGGTTGAACGCGATTTCCGGTCGGTCGAAAAGCGGGCTGATGCCATTCCATAGCGACTTCCGAAGTTTGACTCGATACAACGACAAAACGCAAGAAAGGTTTTCCCGTGACAATTCTTACTCCTAAAGGGTATTCACCGGCGCGCCAGCCGGAGAGTGAAAAGCCGCAGACCCCGCCCGAAACGCCACCGCCTGCTCAGGAGGAGGCGGCTCCGCAGCAGCCACAGCAGCAAGCCGGCCGCGGCCAGGTGCAGTTGCACTTCCCGCCGCAGGTGATCGGCGTCAACTGCCCCAACTGCAACACGCCCTTCCCGGCGCAACTGTTCACCATTGTCGACGTTGGCCAGGACCCGGTGTTGAAAAACGTGCTGCTGGCGGGCCAACTCAACGTGGCGTCATGCCCGCGTTGCGGCGCCGGTGGTGCGCTGACCACGCCGCTGCTTTACCATGACCCTGAGCATCAGTTCCTGGGCGTCTATGTCCCCGAACAGATTGCGGTCAAGGAGCAGCAGAAGGTGATCGGCGACCTCAGCAGGCGGCTGATGGATGGGCTGCCGCAGGAAGATCGCCGCGGTTACATGCTTACTCCCAAGCAGTTCCTCACCTACCAGAGCATGCTGGAGGCGATCCTGGAGTTCGAGGGTGTCACCCGCGAAATGATGGACAAGCAGCGTCGCCAGTTGCAACTGATCGAGCAGGGCCTGGTTGCGCTGCAGGATCCTGAAGGCCTGCGCCTGCTGGCCAAAGAGAGCGACGCCGATTTCGACGACCAGTTCTTCAGCCTGCTGAACATGGTGACCGAATCGGCGGCTTCCGGCGGTGATGTCGAAGCCGCCCAGGAGATGGTTGAGTTGCGCGAGCAACTGATCGAGTTGACAACCTGGGGTGAAGGCGTGAAACGCCAGCGAGCCGCTGTGGCAAAGCTCACGCCTGAGACAACCCGCGAAGACCTGCTGAACATGATCGTCGCCGCGGACGATCCACGCGTCGCTGAGGCATTGGTACTCGCAGCACGCCGGCTGGTCGACTACAGTTTCTTCGAGGCGCTGACCCGACGCATTGACGCTGCTCAAGCAGCCGGCAATGCAGCCGAGGCCGAGCGGCTGACCGGCTTGCGCGAACGTCTGCTGACAACGTTGGATCGCTATGACCAAATGCAGCAGGCTGCCATCCAGCAGTACACCCAGGTCCTTGGTGAGATCCTGGCTGCCGACGACGTCCAGCGCGCCGTCATGGAGCACGCTCAGTACATCGATCAGACGTTCCTGTCGGTGGTCGGAGCGAACCTGGAAGATGCGAAGTCGCGTGGGGCAGGCGCTGCAGTCCGGCGGCTACAGGAGGTTTGGGATTCCGCTATCGAACTGCTGAATATCAACTCGGCGCCGGAGGTGGCGTTGCTCAACGAGCTTCTGACGGCGGAATACCCCGGCGGCACGCGCAAGATCCTGAGCGACAACCGCGAGGTCATCACCCAGGAGTTTATCGACGCTCTTGAAGAACTGATAGCTCAGGTGCAGAGCGAAGGGGGCGACGAGGTCGCCCAGCGACTGCGCCAGATCAGGTCGCAGGCCCAGCTGATGCTGTAGCGCTGTCATGAACGCTGAACTCATCACAACAGGAACCGAGATTTTGCTCGGCGAGATCGTCGATACCAACGCCGCGTGGATGGCACGCCGGCTGAAGGATCTGGGCGTCAACCTGTATTACAAGACCACGGTGGGCGACAATCTTGAACGCATCGCTGCGGTCATGCGGCAGGGTCTGGGGCGTTCCGACGTGATCCTTGTGTCGGGCGGGTTAGGGCCAACGGTCGATGACGTGACCCGGGACGCGGCTGCGCTGGCCTGCGATCGCGAGTTGGTGCTGGACCAAAGCTGCCTGGAACACATCGAGACGATCTTCGCTCGCTGGGGCAGGACGGTGCAGGACAACAATCGCCGCCAGGCATACCTGCCAGCTGGCGCGATCCCAATCTACAATCCGGTGGGAACCGCACCTGGTTTTGCCGTCGAAGTGGCGCGCAACGGAACTGGCCCGGCGCTGCTGATCTGCCTGCCTGGTGTGCCGCGCGAGATGATGCACCTGATGCAGAATTCTGTGGAGCCGATGCTGGCGGAGCGGCTGGGCGCCGACCGGGTCTTCCTGAGCACTCGCACGTTGCGCACTGTCGGGCTGGGCGAGAGCCTCATCGACCAGCGTATCGACGATCTGATGCACCTCAGCAATCCGACGGTCGGGCTGGCAGCTCATTTCGGCCAGGTGGATGTGCGCGTTACCGCCCGCGCCGGATCAGCGGACAATGCAAAGGCGATGGCTGACGAGGTTGCTGACGAAGTGCGACGGCGGCTGGGCTTCGCTGTCTATGGCGAGGGCGATCAGCTCTTTGAAGCAGCAGTTGCGGATCTGCTGCAGGCGCGCGGTCTGACGCTGGCGCTGGTGGAAACGAACACCGGTGGCGAGCTGGCTGAACGCTTCTGCGGCTTGCCTGACAGCCAGGACATCCTGATGTGGACCAGGGTTATCGAGTCGACGGCTGATCTTGCACCGGGTGGTCCGGGTGAGGTTGTGTCGGAGGCCGGTGCGCGCTGGGTCGCGGAGCAGGTACAACTGGCGGCGCCCGGTGACGATGTGGTAACGCTGGCGGTTTGCGGGACCAATGATACGGCTGCCGGACCGTATGGCGCATATCGCGGCGAGACGTTTGTCGCGGTGGGGCTCGGCGACGCGCTGACCGTCAAGCGCATCGACGTCGGCGGCGTCGACGAGCTGGCGCGGCGTTGGTCTGGCAACGGAGCGCTCAACGAACTGCGGCTAAGGTTGATGACTGCTTCCGGTGCAAAGTCCGCAGACGGTGCCTGATGCCGGAGGATCCTACCAACCGCGTTTCCGTGGTCGATCCGCAGGCTGTCGTTCGTCTGGCGATGCAGATACCGGCCCTCAAACGCACGCCACGGTCGGGATGGCTGGTGCGTGGTGTTGCGCCGGGCGAAGTGGAAAGCGTTGCCGCCCACACGGCTGGAGTTGCTCTGGTGGCGCTCCTGCTGGCTGAACTGGTCGAAGTATCTATCGATCGCGGCCGGTTGCTGTCAATCTGTTTGCTGCACGATCTGGCCGAGGCCGTGACAGGCGATCTGCCCTGGCCGGCGCAGCAGTACTTTGGTCCCGGCGTCAAGGCGCAGGCGGAAGGTCGAGCTCTGCGTGACATGCTGGAAGGTCTGCCATTCGCAGCCGACTGGTTGGCTCTTTGGCAAGATTTCGAGGATGCCGGCAGCGAGGAGGCACGATTGGCACGCGATGCCGACCGGATCGACCTGTTGCTTCAGGCCGTCGCGTATGAACAGTCCGGGCGGCGCGGTCTGGAAGAATTCTGGGACGGTGCAGCACAGTATCGTTGGCACTTTTCGCAAGCGGCGACGCTCTTTAGCCAACTCAAGCAACGGGTTTCGCATAACGACTTCACTATAGATTCTAGATAATTCTCTGCTGAACGCCGGCAAGAGACTATGCTACAGCGCTACAATCTGATCTCAACGAGTAGTTCATGAACCAGCGATTTCTTCGTCTCTTCAGCATTCTTCTCATCGTACTAATTGTTGCAACGGGCTGCATGACCGCGCCGGCGGCCGGGCCGCAGGTGATTGTCACCCGCGTGCCGTTGGCGCTCGAGCAGGCAGTTGCAGCGGTGGGCGAGCCTGCGCCGATGTCATCCACGCCGATAGTTGAGCAGTCTACCGACTTCAATTTTGTGCAGCTTGGCGACCCGGAAGCGACACCGACGGAGGCACCAACGGTCGTTCCAGAACCCGCCGTCGCGCTGCCGGTGACGCGCACAGCCAGCGCCGGTGTTGACGCCGGGCCGGTTGCGCCGGTGTTGGCACAGCCCGAACAGGACGGCACCTTGCGTCCGTTGCAGCAAACGCACAATATCCTGCTGCTGGGCATGGATCAGCGCGCGCTGGCCAACTACGGTCGCACCGACACCATCATGATCCTGTCGCTTGACCAGGCCAACGGGCGTGCCGCGCTGATCAGCATTCCCCGTGACGTTTACCTGCCTATTCCCGGCATCGGCTATAGCCGTATCAACACGGCGTATGGCTTTGGTGAAGAACGGCAGCCGGGTGGTGGGCTGACGCTGTTGATCTCCACGATCGAAAAGAACTTCGGTATTCCCATCCACAACTATGTGCGGGTGGATATCGAGGGTTTCGAGGAAATCGTCGACGCACTGGGCGGAGTGGATGTTACCGTAGACTGCGATCTGTACGATGAGAAGTTCCCCGGCTATTTCGGCGTCTACACGCTGACGGCTGGCGATTACCACATGGACGGCCGCCAGGCGCTCTACTATGCACGTTCGCGCAAGAGCACCAGTGATTTCGACCGGGCGCGGCGCCAGCAACGTGTGTTGCTTGCGATTCGCCGCCGTGCATTGGATGCCAACTTGCTGCCGCGCGTGCCGGCGCTTTATGCAGCGCTGCGAGACACGGTGGACACTGATATCGGACCGGGCGACATCGCAGCATTGGCGCGCTGGGCTGCCGGGTTCAAGATGGAAAACCTGTTTGGTATGGTGTTGCGCTATCCCCTGGTGGACGACTGGGTGACGCCGCAGGGCGGCATGGTCCAACTGCCTGACTTGCCGGCAATCGGGGATGCGCTGGATCACATCTGGACGCGCGCCCCGTTGACGCAGACCAACGCTGAAGAACGCCTTTGCCAGTAACAGTTATCGATTGACATAACGCCCCTTGCAGGTTTTCAGGAATACCTGCAAGGGGCGTTTTTGTTTGCGTCGGGACGGGGAAGCAGCGGTGTCTACTCCAGAACCACCACTTCTTTGCCGCTCAGCTTGTCGAGGATCTTGTCGATGATTAAGTCGAGGTGCTGGGGCTCTTCGACGAAATTGAGGTGATCGGCGGGGATCGTCAGCACGGGACACAGATCGAAACGTTCGATCCACCCGTCGTACAGTGCATTGAGCTGCTCCAGGTAGACCGGCGAAATGTCGCGCTCGTAGTCGCGTCCGCGACCCTTAATTCGACATAATAATGTGTCCACCGACGCTTTCAGGTAAACTACCAGATCGGGCGGTGGGAGGAACAACGTCAGAACTTCGTACAACTCGCGGTAGCTGTCGTAATCGCGCTGGTCCATTGCGCCCTGGGTGTACAGATTTCGCGCGAAGATCTCAGCATCCTCATAGACACTGCGGTCCTGCACGACTGAGGTGGGGTGGTCCAGCAGTTGGCGGTGATGACGCAGCCGCCGGCTTAGGAAATAGATCTGCGAATGGAAACTCCAGCGGGGCATGTCGACGTAGAAGTCGGCGAGGTAGGGGTTTTCGTCCACTGCTTCCGGGAAGGGCATCCAACCCAGGCGCTGGCTGAGCAGATCCGTCAGCGTCGACTTGCCGACCCCCACGTTGCCTGCAATGGCGATAAATCGTTTGTTGATCATTTGCTTGCTCCACCGCCGACAGTTGGCCCGGGGCCGGTCGATTCAAGGTCCAGCCGGTCGACATAGGCCGATTCGAGGTCGATACCGGCGTCATTGGCAATCTTGAGCAGCGAAGAAAATGCATCGGTCAGCTCGTCGCGCAACGCGGCTCGCGCCTGTGTGCGGAAATCAGCCCGGCCATCGGATGTTGCCACGCTTGTGCCGATGCGGGGAATCCACAGTCGTTTCAGCTGGCTGCCCAGCGCGCCGACCTGCTCTGTGAGACCCAAATAGTCCAGAAACAGGTCCGCTTCCAGATCCTCTCCCTCACCGCTGCGGTGCAGCTCCTGAAAATCGCTGAGACGGCGGGGGGAGGGATCCGCCATGACCGGCGCGCCGCTTGCCGGCAGGGAAGGTGAGATCGTGGGCAACGACTGTTGGTAGGATCCGCTTTGCAGTGCGCTGCGCACCAGGCTGATCAGATGGCGCCTGTCATCCGCGTCGGCCACGAAGTTGAGATCGGTGGTATCGATATTCAGCACCGGTCCCTGGCTGTAATCGGCAAAGAACCGCTCGTATGCCACGCGCAGGTCATCGATGTACTGGCGCGACATGGTGCGCTCGTAGGGCCGGTCGCGTACGGCAATGCGGTTCATCAGCACATCGGTGGTGGCGCGCAGGTGGATCACCAGGCCCGGGGCGATCACCTGCTCGCCCAGCGCAGCATGGACATGTTCATAGACGGCCAGCTCATCACCCGCCAGATTGAGCTGGGCAAAGAGGCGATCCTTGGCAAACAGGTAGTCGGCGAACAGCGGTCCGCGCGCCAGCAACCGTGCCACCGTCTCGTGCTGCTGGCGGTAGCGGCTCAGCAAGAAAAAGATCTGTGTCTGAAACGCATAGCGGGCGCGATCGGCATAAAAGTCACCCAGAAATGGGTTCTCTTCGAAGACCTCGAACAGCACCTGGCCGTGCAATTCCTCCTGCAAAATGCGCGCCAGCGTGGTCTTGCCGACGCCGATGGGACCTTCGACGGCGATGTAGTAGTGATCGTTCAATGGGGCTCCTGATGGGGACGTATTGCGTGTGTCTACCGCGGATTCGAAGAGACTATCTCCCTCTGGCCGGTCTCCGACCGGGCCAGAACGGCAGCTAATCAATGGACACGTTCGTAGCTTACCCGCCGCATCGAAAAAAGTCAAAGCCCGGTTGAAACCTTCCCGCCACCATAACCGTATGGTAGAATGCAAGCGGTGTCCAGGTGCCGGGCAGTTTGCACCGGTATATTGGACGTGTAGCCCGGCACGAGAACCGTCACAGGTGCGAGTCCTAGTGCCCGGCACCTGTGCGTTGACCATGGCTGCATTTGGGCGTCCCTTTGGAGCATCGAGTGAGCAATACCGAAAACGAAGAACTACGTTGGATTGAATCAGCACGGCGCGGCGACCGCAACGCATTCAGCAAGCTCGTTCAGGCCTATCAGATACCGGTCTATAACTTGACCTATCGGATGCTGGGCAACGCGCAGGAGGCTGAAGATGCGGCGCAGGAGGCGTTCTTGCGCGCTTACAAGCGGCTTGGCACCTATCAGCCTGACCGCAAATTCAGCAACTGGATATTGTCGATCGCCTCGCATTACTGTATTGACCAGTTGCGGCGGCGGCGCTTCGTCTGGCTGTCGGTTGAGGACAACCCGGCGGTGGCCTGGCTTTCCAGCGACGACGAGCAGCCCGACGATGCGGCGCTGCGCTCGGAGCGCGCTGAAGAAGTGCGCTCCATGTTGCAGCACCTGGCGCCGGAATACCGCGCACCGTTGATTCTGCGCTACTGGCACGACTTGTCATACAAGGAAATTGCCGAGGTGCTGGAGCTATCAGAGCCGGCAGTCAAGACACGACTGCACCGGGCGCGGCTGCAACTGGCCGCGTTGCTGGAAGAGCAGTCTGCCGCAGCGGCCAAGAAGACGAAACCGGCGGCAAAGCCGGCGCAACAACCGGCTGGACGGCTCAGTTCGCTGGTTCGATCCGCAGGGCTGGCGGCTTAGAGGAACAGAGCGATGAACGAACTTCCAGACAACATGAATGAACACGAGATTTTCAGCGAAAGGATGTCGCTGGCGCTGGACGGGCTGCTGGCTGATGCCGACCAGGAGGCGTTCGATCAGCATCTGGCGGCCTGCGAGCCGTGCCGCGCGCGCTGGCTGAAGTGGCAACGCATCTCCGACGTGCTGTGGTTCGAGCCGTTCGCCGGTCCCGCTCAGGGATTCACGTTTCGGGTCGATGATTTGGTGCAGCACGAGCAGCGGCGCAAGGAGCGGATGCTGGGCGGGCTGGTGTTGGTCGGTGGCACGGTATCCATCTGGACGGTCATGGTATTGAGCGTCGCCATCACTGTCCTTGTCGGGCTGACCGTCAGTCCGGCAGTTCGCTGGCAGGTCGCCGAATATCTTGGCTTTGGCAGTCGGGTCGTGGCCGTGGTCATCAGCAGCGTGACGGCCGCTCGTGACAGCCTCTTGACGATGCCGGGTCCCGGGGCGTTGGTGCTGGCGCTATGCGTATTGGCGGCGCTCATGGTGCTTTGGCTCAGGCTGGTCTTCTGGGGCAATCGGGCACAGCCTGGCGTTGCAGTCGGTGAAACCGGAAGGAACGGGAGATGAAACTCTTCAGGCTGGCGGCTGCGCTGTTGTTGGTGATGATTCTGGTTTCGGTCGCCGTGGTTCCAGCGTTTGCGCAGGCTGACGGTGGCGACAAAGTGGTGTTTGGTGGCTCCTACACGGTGGAGTCTGGCGATGTGCTGCCGGGCGACCTGGCGATTTTCGGCGGCAGCGCAACGATTGAAGAGAACGGACTGGTTCGGGGCGACGTGCTTGTCATGGGTGGCTCGCTGGATGTACGGGGCGCGATCGGCGGTGATGTCGTGGTCTTTGGTGGTTCGGTGGACCTGGCATCGACGGCGACAGTCAGCGGCGACATAGTGCGCTTTGGGGGTTCGCTCGACACCGCTCCCGGCGCACGGGTTCGGGGCAGTGTCAGGGAGGGCGGTAGTTTTGACCTTCCCGGGCTTTGGCAGCGCAGGTTCATCCCTCGGATGTTCTCTCCTGAAGTCCCCGTTCCGGGTGCTCCCAATGTTGCGCCTGGCAATCTGCTGGTGGCGGCATTCCTGGCATTGCTGAGAGCCGTGGTCATGACCGTCGCGCTGGGAGCGTTGGCGCTGGTCATTTCGTTGATCTGGCCGAGCGGCATCGAGCGCATGGGACGGGCGGGCGAAAAGACACCCTTTATGGCCCTGGCCGTCGGCGCGCTGACCTGGGTCGTGGGTGTGGCGCTGGTCGGCATCACTGCCATCACCATCTGTCTCATACCGCTGGCGCTGGCGTTAGCGCTGCTGCTGGCAGCTGCCGCGGTGCTTGCCTGGGTTGTAACCGGCTGGTGGGTCGGCCACAAGCTGCTGGCGCTGCTGAACCTAAGCCGCACGACGACGGTGCTGGAGGCGACGGTTGGCACACTGTTGGTGGTCGGGGTGTATTTCCTGGTGGGGATCATCCCCTGCGTCGATTTCATCTATGGCGCACTGGTGGCCAGCTTCGGTGTCGGTGCAGTCGCTTTGACCCGTTTCGGCACGCGACCTTATCCACCGTTGCCGTTGGCCGCTATGCCGCTTGCCGCCGCTCCCGCCTTGCCTGCCGGTCAGTCGACGGCCGTGGCGCCGGGTGAGGACAGCGAAGTCATTGAGTGACGCAAACCGAAAGCGGGGCGCAACCCCGATCGATTGTCGTTGCGGGCCACACCGACCTCCCCTGACCAGTGACGCAACACGGGCCGGCAAGCTTAAGCTTGCCGGCCCGTGTTGCTACCAGCATCACTTGCACCGCCCGTCAGGTGTTGTGGTATAATCTCCCCCGTTGTGAGTAGCGAACATCCCTCGGCGGTCGTGGTTTCGACGCCGGAACAGGTTGAGCAAACCTCGTTTCTGGCCTTACAAGCGTGGCTGGCTGGCTCACCCTGGCGGTTGTCAGGCGGCTGGTTCTTTATCGCGGGACTGGCTGCCGCCGGTGGTCTGACGCGCAGTTTGGTCTCCTGGGTGACGCTGGCACTTGGGCTGGTGTTGGCCGGAATGCTATGGGGCGGGCTGTGGACGCAGTTGACAGCAACCCGCGGCTTGCCGGACGCCTTTACGACGCGGCGGCCTGCGCTGCCCTACGTGACGCCACTCAGTCCTCTTGGTCGCATGGTTGGCTGGCAGAAACCGGGCGTGCTGGGGCAGCTTGTTCGCATTGGCCTACCGCTCCTTGGACTCGCGGCGCTGGTGGCCTACTTGCTCGGAACAACTGCACTGCTACTCACCACGGCTGCCGTAGCAATCGTGCTGGTCGGTTCGGCGGCCATCCGCGCGGATCTCCAAGATCTTTGGGCATGGATGCGCGCGTTGGTGGTTGCTGGACTACCTTTTGCGCTGGGCATCTTGACGGTGGCGGCGTGGCCGGACCAGCCGCGCGGCCTCTGGCTGTTGGGGCTGGCAGGCGGTTACGTCTTCCTGGCGGTTGCCAGTGTGACCGGGGCTGGCCGTGATCCTGGTATTGCCAGCCTGCTGCTTGGCGCTTTGGGCACAGCGGTTATCTGCGGTGTCCTGGTTGTCGCCAATCTGCCGATGGCTGCGGTCGTCACGCTGCTGCTGACTGTGCCGCCGCTGTTGGCTCAAAGTGGCCGCACCAGCAGCCGGCTGGGCGCGTCGCAGGCATGGTGGCTGGGCGCAGTGGCGTGCAGTTCGCTGGCGCTTGGCTTTGGGATTGGTTGATGCCGCCCGCCGGTTGGGTGCTGGCGGTGCTGGCTCTTGCCGCGACGGTGGCTGTTGCCCTCTACTGGCTGTTGGTTTCCACTGAAGGCGCATACCTGGGGCCGCGGGTCGTCACGAGGCTGTACGACCGCTACGCCAGCCGCTATGATCGGGTGAAGGAGTACGACGAGCGCTACGAGCGACATTTCGTCGGCGAGCCCGTGGCGCGCTTTCTGGCGGAGCGGGCCGAGGAGTCGTCTCAGCCCGTCTGGATTCTCGACGTTGCGACGGGAACGGGCCGTTTTGTGCAGGCCGTCCTCCAGTCCGATGGGCGCGATACCCGATTTGTCTGTCTTGACAGCTCGCGGCCCATGTTGGCGCAGGCGCGTCAAAACCTGGAAAACATTGCGGCCGAGGGGCAAGTGGTGTTTTTGCAACATGATGCTGCAACGCTGCCCTTTGTCGACAACGCTTTCGCAATAGTCTCATGTCTGGAAGCGTTGGAGTTCATGCCAGCACCGCTGGCTGTGATCGTCGAGTTGGTTCGTGTGACCCGACCGGCTGGGTTGCTGGTTATGACCAATCGGGTTGGCTGGCAGTCGTATCTGTTTCCCGGCAGGCGCTATGGTCGTGAGCAACTGGCGGATCTGCTGCGCAAGCACGGGTGTTCCTATGTCAGCATCACGCCATGGCAGGTCGATTACGACCGGGTGCTGGCGGTTAAGGATCCCGCACCGGCGGCCGCAATCGCGCAGGGGGACTGGCCCGAGATGACTCGATGCAGCCGCTGCACGCAGGCGGCTATGGTGGCGCAGGAGGCCGGTCTGCGCTGTTCGCACTGCGGCGCTGAGATAGTTGAGGTCAACGGCATCTGGCAGTTGTCGTAGCTGCCAATTTCGCTTTGGGTCATGGGTTCATGGCTGCGAGCACTTCGGGCTGGCGGTGTGCCAGCTCGCGATCATCGGGAAAGGTTGTTCTGATGCGAATAGCGCGTGTCGCACTGCAAGATGGGGGCGAAATCTATGGATTGATCGAGGGCGACGATGTGACGCCACTGGCAAGTTTGCCGGCGTCGCCTGCGATGACCGACCGACTGCTGTCCGGCGCGCCGATTCCCCTGTCCGCTGTCCGGTTGTTGGCGCCCTGTCAGCCGAGCAAAATCGTCTGCGTCGGCCGCAACTATGCCGAACATGCTGCCGAGCATGGCGCTGAGGTTCCTCAGGAACCGCTGATCTTTCTCAAGCCGCCCAGTTCCTTGCTTGGGCCGGGCGAGGCGATCGTGCTTAACCCGCTGTCGCAGCGAGTCGAGCACGAGGCTGAACTCGCTGTGGTCATCGGGCAGCGGGCGCGCAATCTGACGCGCGATACAGCCATAGACTGTGTTCTCGGTTTCACCGCTGCCAACGATGTAACGGCGCGCGATTTACAGCGCCGGGACGGCCAGTGGAGTCGGGCCAAAGGCTTTGACACGTTTTGCCCACTGGGACCGTGGATCGAAACTGACCTGGACTGGCAGAACCAACTCGTTACCTGTCGCGTCAATGACACTGTCAGGCAGCAGGCTTCGACCCGTATTATGGTGTTCGATGTCCCGAGCTTACTTGTATACATCACGGCCTTCATGACGCTGGAGCCAGGAGACGTGGTGCTTACCGGCACACCCAGTGGTGTGTCCCCTCTGGCAGCGGGGGACAGGGTTGTGGTTGAAGTGACCGGCATCGGGGCACTGGAGAATACTGTCGCCGGCTGGTAGGCTTGCCGCAACCGAGATCTTGGGCAACGCATAGGTCCTGTCATGGCTGATAACATATCCTTTTCGTGTAGTCGATATACTACACCTTTCAACCCCATTTTTCACACTAACAAACCAAACTACGCTATGCGAATCGCGTGACAGGTTTTCTGTCTAGTTGAACATTGATGCGCCGCGGGCGGTGTATCGTAGGGTCGCACATCGCGACAGGAATCAGAAAAAAACATGGCAACGCCAATTGTCGCTCTGGTAGGGCGACCAAACGTGGGTAAGTCCACGCTGTTTAATCGAATAGCCGGCCATCGGCTGGCCATCGTCGAAGACCTTCCCGGCACGACGCGTGACCGGCTGTACGCGGATGCCGAGTGGACAGCGGTGCCGTTCACGCTGGTTGACACCGGCGGCATCGACCTCACCAGTGACACCGAAGCCGGCGTTGGGCCGGATCCGCTGAGCACGGCTTCGCGCCAGTTCCGACGAGAGATTGTTGAGCAGGCGAAGATTGCCATCGCGGAGGCCGACGCCGTCATCTTTCTGGTGGATGCCAGGGAGGGCGTAACCGGCGGTGACGAGGATGTCGCTGATGTGCTGCGCCGCAGCCAGAAGCCGGTGATCCTGGCGGCTAACAAGGCGGACAACCAGGCGCGACGTCTGGCGGCGGTCGAATTCTACGAACTCGGGCTGGGAGAGCCGTTCCCGATCTCCGCTATCCACGGCGCCGGCGTAGGCGACCTGCTGGACGCAGTGTTAGAAAACCTGCCGGTGACACCCGAAGACGAGGATGACGACGATACTCTCAAGCTGGCGATCATTGGGCGCCCCAACGTTGGCAAGTCGTCGCTACTCAACGCATTGCTCGGTCAGGAACGGGCTATCGTAAGCGACATCGCCGGCACAACTCGTGATGCCATCGACACGCGGTTGATGTGGGAAGGGGAGGAGGTCGTGCTGATCGACACGGCAGGTGTTCGACGGCGCGGCCGGGTCGAACAGGGGATCGAAAAATACAGCGTGATGCGCGCCATGCGCGCCATCCAGCGATCCGATGTCGTTCTGCTAGTGATCGACGCCGTCCAGGGCGTGACTGCACAGGATGCCCACGTCGCCAGCTATGCGCTGGATGAACTGAAGGGCATCATGGTGGTGGTCAACAAATGGGACCTGGTCGAAAAAGACACTCATACGATGCATGAGTTCACTCAACGTGTCCGCTCCGAGCTGAAATTCATGGATTTTGCGCCGCTGCTCTTCATTTCGGCGTTGACCCGCCAGCGTGTACAGAAGGTGATCCCCATTGCCCGCCATGTCCAGGAAGAGCGCAACGTACGAATTCCGACATCTGACGTCAATCGCATCGTTCAGGACGCCGTTGTGCGCCACAGACAGCCCAGCAAGACCGGCCGGCAACTGCGTTTCTACTATGCCACGCAGGCCAAAGTTGCACCGCCAACGTTTGTGTTTTTCGTCAACGATGCTGAACTCGTCCATTTCACCTACCAGCGTTTTCTGGAAAACCAAATCAGGGCCTTTCACCCCTTCGAGGGCACGCCAATCAAAATGATCTTCCGCAACCGCAACGAGGAATAAGCCAAATGGAAGAAACCCGGCCTGGTCTTGGCCAACGACTGCGCAACAACTGGCTGGAGCTGCTGCTGCTGTTGATTTTCGTCGCGGCCATCGCGTGGATCGCAACGACAGCCCGCGGTGTCTACAAAGCAGTCGCCGTTGTTCCGACCGAGACGCCGACCACCACGCCGACCGCGCCTCCCAGGGCGGAACAACCGGGAACTGTCGCAGCAACACCGCAGCCTCAACGAGACACGTTCGACGGTCAGTTAGCGGCCAGAATAGCGACGGATCTGGTGGACGCCGGGCCGCGAGTGGTCGGATCGGACGGTCATCTGGCGGCCGTCGGTCAGATGATTGGCCAGTTGCGCCAGAGCGCCTGGGGACTGCAACAGCAATCTTTCACGGTAGAGGACCTGCAACACACCAACATTATCGCCCGCAGCGGCAACGGTGATATCATCGTGGTGGCGGCTCACTATGATACTGCGCCGGTTTCTGATCTGGATCCCGACGAGGCCAATCGGCTGACGCCGTCACCCGGCGCAAATGATGGCGCCAGCGGCCCCGCCATCCTGTTGGAGTTGGCCAGATCGTTGGACAAGGACGCACTGAACGGGCAGGTGTGGCTCGCCTTTCTGGATGGCAAGTACACGCCGGCGTCAGTTGATGGCAGCGTCCAGGAAGCCGACTCGGGTGCAAGCGCGTTGGCGCAAGCACTGCCTGACAACGTCAAGGCTGTCATCCTTGTCGATCTGGCAGGCGACGCGGATCAGCGCTTCACGATCCTGCCCAATGGCGACCCGCAGGTAGCGGCTGATCTTTGGGCAGTGGCTGAACAATTGGGATACGCTCGTTGGTTTGTTCCCGAAACATCGGCGGCGCCTGACAGCAGCGTGCAACTGTTTGCGGATCTCGGCTTACCGACTTCAGCCATCGTTGACTCGGACTACTCCTACCTGCGAACTACGGGCGACACGCCCGACAAACTTTCCTCCGGCAGCCTCGAACGAGTGGGGCGGGTGCTGGAGGTGTATCTTGAAAAACAGGGGCAATAGTACCAGTTGCTGCTTGCCTTACTGCCAAACTAAACGCACAATCCACCAAATCACACATGGAGAAAATGATCTGATATGCGACCTGCAAAACGACTGGAAAACGTACCCATGTACGTCTTTGCCGCGCATGGCGCGCGGCTGAACAAGCTGGCAGCTGAAGGGCTGGACATCATCCGTCTCGACATCGGCGAACCGGACGAGCCGCCGCCCGCATTCATCATCGACGCTCTCGAAGAGTCGGCGCGCAACCCGAAGAACCACGGATACGCCGGCTACGGCGGTCGCCCCGAGCTGAAGAAAGCCATTGTAGACTACTACCAATCCCGTTTCGGCGTCACGTTGGATGCGGCCAGCGAAGTTCTGCCGCTGATCGGTTCCAAAGAGGGCCTGGCAAACATCGCGCTGGCCTGGCTCGACCCCGGCGATCTTGCCATCGTTCCCGACCCGGGCTATCCAACCTATCAGATGGGCGCCAAGCTGGCCGATGCTGACGTCTACTTCGTCGCCCTGGAGCAGCGGCTCGGCTGGCTGCCCGATCTGCAAGCGATCCCCGAAGACGTAGCGCGCAAAGCGCGACTGATGTGGATTTCCTATCCTAACAATCCGACCGGGGCGGCTGCGCCGTTCAGCTTCTATGAAGAGGCGGTCGACTTCTGCCGCCGCTACGAAATCCTGCTCTGTTCAGACCTGCCCTATGCCGACGTCTGTTTCGACGGCTACGAGGCGCCCAGTGTCCTGTCGGTAAAGGGTGCCAAGGATGTGGTGCTGGAGTTCAACTCGCTGAGCAAGAGCCACCACATGGCGGGCTGGCGCGTCGGCATGGCCGTCGGCAACTCAGTGGCCGTCAAGGCGTTGCTGCAGACCAAGAGCAACATCGACAGCGGCATCTTCCGTGCTATTCAAGACGCCGCGACGGCAGGTCTCACCGGCGACACATCGTGGATGCAGGAGCGCAACCTGGCATACCAGCACCGCCGCGACCTTGTCTTGGAAACGGTCCGCGGCATGGGCCTGCAAGCTGACACCCCGCAGGCCAGTCTTTACGTCTGGGCCAAGGTGCCGGAAGGCTACACGTCCAAGGGCTTCGCCGACAAGATACTGTTGGAAACCGGCGTCAGCATCACACCTGGCGACGCCTACGGTCCCAGCGGTGCGGGCTACGTGCGCATCAGCATCGGGCAGGAAACCGGCAAGCTGCAGGAAGCCCTGGCCCGCATGAGAACGGTACAACTTCACCGGGAACCGACGCTTTGACCGACGACCGCTACTTCTATCCCGACTTGCCTGAAGAAACCGCTATCCTGGTTGGCATCGAGTTCAAATCCGATCCGGGATCGTTTGACGTGCTCGATTCGCTGGCCGAGTTAGAACAACTGGCCGAAACGGCGGGCGTGCGGGTGGTCGGGGAAACATTTCAGCGCATCAGCACACCCAATTCGGCGACCCTGATCGGTTCCGGCAAGCTGGCGGAGGTGCTGGATCTGCTGGCCGAGAACAACGCGACCGCGATCCTCTTCGACGAGGAACTCAGCCCGCGCCAGCAGCGCGAGATCGAAAAAGCCGTCAAGAACGAGGACATTAAGGTGCTCGACCGCACCGCACTGATCCTCGACATCTTCGCCAAGCATGCGCACACCCGCGAGGGCGCGCTGCAGGTTGAGCTGGCGCAGTACGAATACCGCCTGCCGCGCTTGACCCGGGCCTGGACACACCTGGCCCGGCAGGCCGGTGGCGGCACGGCACGCGGCGGTTCTGGCGGCGTAGGGTTGCGCGGTCCCGGTGAGACGCAACTCGAAGTCGACCGCCGCGAGATCAACCGCCGCATCGCGCATTTGAAGCGCGAGTTGGAGGAAGTTCGCGCCCATCGCCAGCGTCACCGTCAGAAGCGAAAAACAGCGTCGCTCAGCACGGTCTCGCTGGTCGGTTATACCAACGCCGGCAAGAGTACGCTGCTCAACGCGCTGACGCGGCTGGCCGGTCCTGAGGGCAAGGACGCCGACGTGCTGACGGCGGACATGCTCTTTGCGACGCTGGATCCGACGACGCGACGGGTTAAGCTGCCTGGCGGGCGAGAGGTCTTGGTAACTGACACGGTGGGCTTCATCCAGAAGCTGCCGACGACGCTGGTAGCAGCCTTCCGCGCCACGCTGGAGGAGATCGCCGAGTCCGATCTACTGGTCCATGTCGTTGACATAACGCACGACAATGCAATGCAGCAGGCCAGCACGGTCGGGGAGGTGCTGCGGGATCTCGGCGTCACCGATCGGCCGATCATTACAGCGCTGAACAAAGTGGACCTGCTACCTGATGCGGACGAAGTCGCAGCCGACCTGGGAGCGGAGTTCAAAGACGCCGTTGCTGTCTCAGCCGCGACGGGACAGGGCATCGAAGAGCTGCTGAGCCGGGTAGAAGCGGTCATGAACCGGAACCTGGTCACCGTCGAGGCGTTGATACCGTACGATCAAGGCGAGTTGGTCAACCAGTGGCACGTCCACGGCCTGATCCAGTCGGAGAAACACACGTCTGACGGCGTGCTGATCCGCGGCAAGCTGCCACCGCATCTGGCAGCAAAGTTCCGAGAGTTGGAAGAGCAATAACCCGGGCTGAGTCCAGTTCTA
>ERZ795053.3111-NODE-3111-length-19234-cov-21.035612_pt1 | contig 19234 bp, 14 predicted proteins | sample MGYA00375137_ERZ795053 | MGnify/ENA primary metagenome ERZ795053 (study PRJEB30182, sample SAMN05720284) | activated sludge metagenome | isolation source: Anaerobic digester | place: Hong Kong | collected 2014-12-17 ...
CCGCTGGTCGCAGACGGCGCATCGGCGCGCATGTCGCTGGAGATGGCCAACGCCATCACGCTGTCGAGCCGGCGCGGGCAGGCGGTCGATTTCCCGCTGGACCGAGCTGGCTATGCGCAACTCCTTGCCGAATTGCAGGCCCACGGCCGGCCTGTGGATGTCACTCTATAGCCAAGATTGGAGAGTACCTGTGAGTCACGCAACGTTTTCTCTCAGTGCGTTTGGCGACGAAATCGCCGTGAATCTTTTTGACCAGCTTGCCGTTTTGCAGGAGTTGCAGGTTGGGCAGCTCGAGCTGCGCACGGCCTGGGGCAAGAATGTGCTCGATCTGGATGACGACGAAGCGGGCAAGGTCGCGGCGCTGGCCGCCAAGATGGGCGTGCGCGTCGGCGCCATCGGCAGCCCCATCGGCAAGTCGCCGATCGACGAGCCGATGGATGGCGAGTTGCGCAAGCTCGACCGCATCATGCGCACGGCGGCGATCGTCGGTACGCGGCGTATCCGCATCTTCTCCTACTACCCGCCGGACATCTCGACGAACGCGCACTACGACGCGTACGTGGCGCAAGCGATCGATCGGCTGGCCGTGCTGGCCGACCATGCGGCGGCCGCGGGCTACGAATTGCTGCTGGAAAACGAGAAGGAGATCGTCGGCGACACCATCGATCGCTGCGCGCAAATCTTGCGCGGGCTGGACCGGCCGAACGTGCGCTTTGCGTGGGACCCGGCCAACTTCGTGCAGGTGGGCGAAGCGGACGTAACTGCGCGCGGCTGGCCCGTTCTCAGCCAATATATCGGCTACGTGCACATCAAGGATGCCTTCCTGCGCGACGGTACGGTCTGCGCCGCAGGTGAAGGCGACGGGCACGTAGGCTCATTGCTGGAACATCTGCGCGCGGCCGGCTACCAGGGCGTGTTGGCGCTGGAGCCGCATCTGGCCATTGCCGGGCACAGCAGCGGCTTTAGCGGGCCGGAGGGCATGGCCTACGCGGTGAAGGCGCTGCGCGCGCTCATGGATCAGGTAGGTTGCGAGGAAGTCAGCGGTTAGGCGTCCTGAGTTGCTGCGCTGGTGCAGCAGCAATTTGTAACGGTGCACCAGCGCAGCAGCAGTGAAACTGGAACCCGCAGATAGCGGGACAGAGTTTCGGCTTCTTATAGCCCGAATAAGGAAACTAGTGCTGCCGCCAGCACGAGTAGCAGCAGCGCCACGGGCGACAGCAGACAGGCCAGATAGCAGACGCCCAGCCCGCGGCAGATGCGGCAGCAGATGCCGTTCTGGGCGAGTGTCACTTCGGTCACTTTTTCATAGGTAGCAAGCATAAATCACCTCGCCATTCACGCCATGACGGCCTGAAGTTCACTTCGATCGAGAATCTCGAACGTGATGTGGTCGATTGGTCCAAATTGTCGCCATCTCGAATTCTCCACTTCTTGTTGATCTCGCACGCCGGCGCATGCCAGATGATGAAAAGGTCCATGCTATCTGTGACCATAGCAGAGATGGCGCACCGTGTCTTTGCGCTGGCGCAAGGAGGCATTCATCGCCGGGGTTCCGCGGCAATCCTTTGCGCGTGGAAAGATGCCAGGTCTGGCGTAGCGTTGAGATTGGACTGGATGAGAAGGGAGTCTATGTGCGAGGCGTGCGGGCCGCACGTGCGGCCGTCATCATCTCGACCAGGGCACAGGGTGCAACGCAGCTCACGGGGAGAACTTCGGCCGTACCGGCAATGGCTTCCAGCCCGGCCGCGTCGGTGACAACCACACGCTCGCGCCCGGTATTCACGAGGCCCGCCTGGTCCCACTGACTGAGCGTGCGACTCACCGTATAGAGCGTGGTCCCAACAAGCTCGGCAAGATCCTCGCGCGTGAGGGGTAACGTAATCAAGGTACCGTCTTTGTCGCAGGAGCCGGTCACTTGCGCCAGCCGCAACAGCGCACGCGCCAACCGTTGCTCCACGCGCTCGGTGAGCAATTCGCGGTAGCGCGCCTGCAACTCCTGGTTGCGCAGCACCATGATCTGCAGCGCGTTGAGTGCGAGTTGCGGATAGCGCCCGAAATAGGCGGCCAGTGTGGCGCCTGGCCAATATAGCACCTGGCACTCGTCTACCGCTTCGATCGTCAGGGGATAAGCGAGATCTGGCAGTGCCGCGATGAGACCGAATTCTTGCCCGGCAACAATGTAGCGCAACAGGATCTGGCGGCCATCCGCCGTCACCTGGATCATTTTCGCACGCCCGCCGGCGAGGACGCCGAACGCGCTCGCTGCGTCGCCCTGGCGCACGACAATGTCACCAGGAGCCACCGTGCGGATGGTCGCTTCGGCCAGCACGACGTCGAGGGCAGCGTCGTCCAGTTGAGCAAAGACCGGGTTAGCCCGCAGGCAGTCGATCAGTACGGCATTGGCGATCATGGCGAGTTCTGCTGCTCGGCCGTGTCGCCCGCCGTGAAGTGCCTGTGCACGGGACGGTCGAGATCATCCGTGGGGGTCAGGACGAGCAGCATCCTGGCCGGCGTGTCCTCTTCATTTTGCCAGCAATGGGGAAGATGGGACTCAAAGATCAAACTGTCGCCAGGCGCCAGCCGGTAGACCTGGCCGTCGACGCGGTAGGTGATGCAGCCTTCCAGGCAGTAGACGAACTCAAAGCCGGTGTGAACAATGGGCTCGGCGCCGCTGCCGTTGTGCGGCTCCAGCGTGACGAGGCTGGGGCGCAGGCGGCGACCGGCAAAACCGACCGCCAGATCCTCCAGCGTGCCGTGGTCAAAGGGAACTTCGTTGCGGTGGACGGAGCGCAAGCACACGACATTCCGGCGTGGGGCCGGCACCTCGAAAAACGCGGTGATGATCACGCCCAGCGCCGCTGCAGCGCGGTGCAGCGTGCTGACGCTCGGCGAGATTTTACCATTCTCGATGAGGCTCAGCGTGTTGACCGACAGCCCGCTTGCCTCGGCCAAGGCGCGAATGGACATGCCGCGTTCGGTGCGAAGTTGCCGAAGGCGCTGGCCAACGTGGCCTTCCTGGGCTGCCGAACCGGCGTCGTCCGGCGTAGCCTGGCTGCTCGAACGTTGTTTGCTCATGATCTCTGCCTCACCCTTTTTGCGTCACACTTGCGTCAAACAAGATTATAGTTGAAGGCACAGACTTCTAACCAATGAATTGTCCCGTCTATCGCGGGACAATTGTACTGAGTTTCGTCTCCGCTGCGTCAGTCGCGCTCGACAGCGCGGACCAAACGGACAGGCGGAGGGTTCTCCCTCCGCCTGTCCGTTTGGTTAATTTGTTACCGGATTGTCGTCCTACCGGCCGCGGCGCCCGCCCTGGCCGCCCTGGCGCATGGCCCCGTCGCTCACGCCGTCGCCATCGGCATCGACAAAGTTGTCACACGTGCCATCGGCGTCCTCGTCGACGTAGTAGGGCTGGCTGCCTGCGCTCTGGCTCTGCACCTGTGCGCCACCCAGCGCCTGGCCGTTGGTCATGGCCTGGCGGTTCGCACCGCGTCGGCCATACTGGCTGCCCGTGCCGTCCTGCGGCGCAATGTCGTTGATCCCGTCGCCGTCGGTGTCGACCCAGGTGTCGCAGACGCCGTCACCGTTGAGATCCTCGCCGTTGAGACAGAGGCCGCTGCCCGGAACCCCGGTGCCCGTGCCGGGACCGTAGCCCTGCGCCAGTGCTGCACCGGCAATCACCAGAACCAGCATCATCGCCACCATCGTGGCCAGCATACCCTTGCGAAACATTGTTGTGCTCCTTTCACTTGAGCTTGTGACCGGTTGCCCGGTCGTGTTGTTGTTTGTGACTCAAGGATAGGCGCAGGGTGTGAAGATGTTGTGAAGACAAAACGGGGGGATTGTGTGGATGGGGTCTGCGATACCCGCTGGTCGCCGGCCGCCCACTTACATACGGCACTACAACGGATTCGTGGAAGCAACGGATTTGGCAATCGCCGCTCGGGTGATTTGGGACTCAGTGGCAGAAAATCACAAGGATACGGAGCGCTTAGATTCGGCACTAGCGTACGGGCAATACTTCATGCCCTGGTGGCGATATATCGCCCGATGGGCCCGTACGCCAGTGCCGAACCGCCTGCTTAATCTCAAGAACGCACCGGCCGTCCGACTTACAGATCGACGGTGAGGTACTGGCGCAGATAGGCCAGGCTCTGGATCAGCGACGCCGTGCGCAGTTCCAGCGACCCCTCGTAGGCGCGATCCTCCACCTCGACCGCCACCGGTCCGTTGTAGCCCGTGTCCGTCAGCGTGGAGAAGAACTTGCCCCAGTCCACGTCGCCCATGCCGGGCAGCTTGGGCGTGTGATAGTCGTTGGGGAAGCCCAGCACACCGACCTGATCCAGCTTGTGCCGATCAATACGCGCATCCTTGGCGTGGACGTGGTGCAGCCGATCCTTGAACTCGCGCAGCGGCGCCAGATAATCCATCTGCTGCCAGATCAGGTGGGACGGGTCATAGTTCAGCCCGAAGTTGGGGCTGGGGATGTCCTCGAACATGCGCCGCCAGATCGCGGGCGAGCGCGCCAGGTTCTTGCCGCCCGGCCACTCGTCACGCGTGAAGAGCATGGGGCAGTTCTCGATGCCGATCTTGATGCCGTGATCTTCGGCGAAGGCGATGAGCGGCCTCCACGTGCTAAGGAAGCGCGGCCAGTTCTCGTCCAGCGACCTGGTCCAGTCGCGGCCGATGAAGGTATTGACGACGGGCACGCCCAGCTTCTCCGCCGCCAGGATGACTGCCTTGATGTGCTCGACATAGACCTGCGCCTCGGCCTCATCCGGCGCCAGCGGGTTCGGGTAGTAGCCCAGCCCGCTGATGGTCACGTCCAGTTGGTCGAACAGTTCGTTGACCTGCTCGGCGTCGGAGTCGGTGAAGCCGGTGACGTCGATGTGCGTGACACCGGCATAACGGCGCTCGGCCTTGCCCTTGGGCCAGCACATCACCTCGACACAGCCGTAGCCGCTCTCGGCGGCAAACTCGACAACCTCTTCCAACGACAGATCGGGCAGGATCGCGCTGACAAATCCTAATCGCATGGGTCTCCTCCCACTTACTCGGTCATCATTTCGAAGGTACTATCGCCGACGGTCACCCAGCGCTTCTCGTCGTGGCTGCGCAGGATCGCTTCGCACAACAGGATCTCGTGGTGGCCCTCCTCGAAGGTGGGGAAGAAGGGCGTCGCATCGTAGTCGCCGGCGGCGATGTAGTCATAGAAGGAGCGGAAGCACATCTTGAAGGAGTCGGGGTAGCCCTCGTTGTGGCCGCCCGGATAGTCGATGTAGCGGCTGACCATGGGATCCATCAGCCCCGGGTCCTTGAAGAGATGCTCATTGGGCTTGTTGCGATGGCCGATCCACAGTTCATTGGGGCGCTCGCCGTCGAACCAGATGGAATCCTGCGTGCCGGCAATTTCGTAGCGCAGGTTGTTCTTGCGCCCGGCGGTCAGTTGCGAGACCCACAGCACGCCCTGCGCGCCGTTGGCAAAGCGGATGAGCACCGCGCCCTGGTCCTCGGTCTCGATGTCGATGGCCTCGGTGTTGTCGTGCTGCACCGTCTTGGCGCTAAAGGTCTCCACCTCGCCTTTGGGCCGGTGGCGCACCGGGAAGACCGTGCGCAGGTCGGCAAAGACCGACTCGATGCGCTGCCCCGTGATCGTCTGCACCAGGTCCATCCAGTGCGTGCCGATGTCGGCCAGCGCGCGCAGCCGGCCGCCCTCGGAGGCAAGCACGCGCCAGTTGTAGTCGGTGGGGTAGAGCAGCCAGTCCTGTACGTAGTTGCCGAAGACCGAGACGACATCGCCCACCTGGCCGGAGCGCACGCGCGCCCGTGCCTCGATGCTAGTCGGGTAGAAGCGGTAATTGTAGTTGACGCCCGCGGCCAGCTTGACCGACTTCGCCAGCTCGACCAGTTCGGCCGACTCGCGCGAATCCATAGTCAACGGCTTTTCGCACATGACATGCTTGCCGGCCAGCAGCGCCGCCTTGGTCGTGTCGAAGTGCCAGCGGTTGGGCGTCGTAATGTGGACGGCGCCCACCTCGTCATCGTTCAGGATGTCGTCAAAGCTGCTATAAGCCTTGGGAATGCCGTGGGCTTCGGCAAAGCGCTGCGACTTCTCCGGCGATGAGCCGAGAATGCCGACGACGCGGATGCCGAGGCGGCGCAACGCTTCGGTGTGGGCCGGCCCCATAAAGCCGGTGCCGGTGATCGCTACACCAATGTCATACATCGCATACCTCCTGGAATTGATCGGTTTTGGTAGCTTCTTTTGATAGTTGCCCGGTCACCCTGCCTGCCCGCGCCAAACTCACCACGGCTGCTCATGCCGTGCAGCATCACGGTGAACCGTGGATGAAAAGGCGTGCAAATCGGCGCTCATTTCTCTGGGGAAGACAGGAATCTCGACCGCGACCATGGTTTGCGGGTGACTGGGTTGCTATACCAAGCTAGTGTATACTGCCATGCGATTGTCTGTCAACCAATCCAAAATACTTTCGAAACGACTATGAACAACCCAGCCCAAGCTTATCTTGCCGCCGCCGCGACGATCATCGAGCGCATCCAGGCCACGCAACTCGACGCGCTGGCGCGTGCCGCCGACATCTGCACGGCGTCGATCTCCGGCGGCGGTCTCGTCCATCTCTTCGCCACCGGCCACTCGCGCATGTTCGTCGAGGAAATGTTTCCGCGCCACGGCAGTTTTCCCGGCTTTCACTCCATCGTGGAGCTGTCGCTGACCAACCACAACCAGGTCGTCGGCGCCAACGGCCAGCGCCAGGCCATGTTTCTGGAGCACGTCGAGGGCTTGGGCAAGGTCATCCTGCGCAACTTTGTCCTGGCGCCGCCCGACTCCTTCATCATCTTCTCCAACAGCGGCGTCAACGAGGTCGTCGTCGAGGTGGCGCTGGAGGTCAAGCGGCTGGGCCTGCCGGTGATCGCCGTCGTCTCGGTGGAGCATTGCGCGGCGAGCAAGCCCAAGCACTCGTCGGGGCAACGCCTGCTCGACATCGCCGACGTGGTGCTGGACAACTGCACGCCGGCGGGCGACGCCATGGTGCGCGTCGACGGGCTGGCCGATCCCGTCGGTCCCGGCTCGACCATCGGCGCGGCCGCGATCACCAACGCACTCAAGTGCCTCATCGCCGAGAAACTCACCGCACTCGGCCAGCCGCCCATCGTGCTGACGAGCGCGCACTTCATCGGCAGCGAGCAATCGCAGGCGCAGTTCGATGCCGCCTACGACGACTACCGGCGCCGGGTCAAACGGGTTTACGGCTGATGCCAGTTCCACCGCCGCCCCAGCAACCGACCTTCTACTTCGTCGGCGTGAGCACGGGCCAGTCGTCGTCGCGCCGCGTCTTTCCGCGCTGGATGGCGGTGCTGGGTCGGCCGGAGGTCGTCCTCCAGGGCGTGGATTTTCCGCTGCACGACGATCCCGCCAATTACCGCGCCTTCGTCGCGTTCGTGCGCCGCGAGCCGCTGGCGCTGGGCGGCCTCGTCACCACGCACAAGGTCGACCTGCTTCACGCCGCGGCCGACCTCTTCGACGAACTGAGCCCGGCCGCGGCCGCGCTGCAAGAGGTGTCGAGCATCGCCAGGCGCGGCGACCGCCTGCTGGGTCACGCCACCGACCCCAGCGCCGGCGGCATCAGCCTGGACGCCATCACCGGGCCGGGCTACTTTGGTGCAACCGGCGCGCACGTGCTCTGCCTGGGCGCGGGCGGAGCGGCCGCGGCCATCGCCCTGCACCTGCTGAGCAAGCCGGACCCGGCTGACCGACCAGCGCGTTTTATCGTCGTCAATCGCTCGCCCGGCCGGCTGGAGAGCCTGCGCGCCATCGTCGCACCCTTTGGCGACGCCAGCCGGTTCGACTACATCCTCAACGAGGTTCCGCGACGCAACGACGAACTGATGGCGGCGTTGCCCGATCATAGCATCGTCATCAACGCCACGGGCATGGGCAAGGATCGGCCCGGCTCGCCCGTGACGGATGCCGGCCGCTTCCCACACCGTGGCATTGCGTGGGAACTGAACTACCGCGGCGAACTGGATTTTTTGCGCCAGGCGCAGCGCCAGCAGGCCGCGCGGCAGCTCGTCGTGGAGGATGGCTGGCTCTACTTCCTGCACGGCTGGACGCAGGTCATCAGCCACGTGCTCGACCTGCCCATCGACACCGTTACGTTTGACCGTTTGACCGCCGAGGCCGAGAGCCTGCGCTGATTCATCGTTCGTACCAATCCAAAGGAGAGCCTATGCAACCCAGACCCCTGCGCACCACCGTTATCGGCAGCTACCCCTTTCCGGGCTGGCTGGAATTTGCCAGCACGCACCTGGACCAATTCGGCGCCGACGACGTGGCCGAGCTCATCGACGACGCGGTCGTCTGCGCCATCCACGACCAGGTCGCGGCCGGGCTCGACGTCATCACCGACGGCGAGCAGACGCGCCTCGACTTCAACCTCTCCTTCTACGGCTACCTGCGCGGCATCGCCCACGAGGGACAGTCGCCGCGGCGCTGGGGACCGCCTGCGCACGACCAGCGCGGCAAGCACGCCATCGTCGATTCTCTCGACGCGCCCGACGGCTTTGGCGTGGTCGAGGAGTTTGCCCGCCTGCGCCGCCTGGCCCCGCCCGGCCCGACACTCAAGGCGAGCATCCCAGGCCCCTATACGCTCAGCGGCCGGCTCCTGCCCAACGACGCCTATACTGACCGCTACGCCGTGACCGAAGCGTTGCTCCCGCTGGTGCAGCGCGAGCTAGTCGCCCTGGTGGAGGCCGGCTGCCAGGAGATCACGGTGGACGAGCCCTCCATGTCCTGCTACGCGTACAGGGAGGACCCCGACCGCTTCGTCGATATCTTCAACCGCACGGTAGCGCCCATCGTGGGTAAATGCCGGCTCTCGACGCATCTCTGCTTTGGCAACTTCAAGGCGCGCGCGGTCGGCCCGCGCCGCTATGCGCCCATGTTCCCTGCCTTTCTGGCCATGAATGTCGACGAGATTCACGTGGAGATGGCCAGCCGCGAATTCGCCGAGATCGAGGTCATCGGCGCGATTGCCGAGCAGCGTGATGTGGCGGTCGGGATCATCGACGTCAAGAGCTACTACATCGAGACACCGGAGGACATCGCCGAGCGGGTGCGCCTCTGCCTGCGCCACGCGCCGGCGGAACGGCTGGCCTTTGCGCCCGACTGCGGCCTCAGCCAGACGGCACGCTGGGCCGCACGCAAGAAGTTGCAGAACATGGTGGCGGGCGTCCGGCGCGTGCGGGCGGAGCTTGGGCTGGCATGAGCGCCGCACAACGCGCCATCGTCGTCGCCGGCAGCACGACTGTCGATCTCTTCATCGCCGGCGCCGACCACCTGCCCACGCTGGCCAATGACGGCTTCCGTGCCGACAACCTGGCCTGGTGCAGCGAGCCGCTGCGCATGGTCGTCGGCGGCAACGGCGCCAACACCGCCTTTGTGCTGGGGCGGCTGGGCGCGCCGGTGCGTCTCTTCAGCGCGATCGGAAGTGACATGCTGGGCGATCGGATGGCCGGCTGGCTGCAATCCGCCGGCGTCGATCTCAGCCTGCTGTGCCGGCGTGCCGACGCTGCAACCTCCACCAGCACCGTGATCACCGATGCGGCCCGCCACCAGATCGCCTTTCACCATGCCGGCGCCTACGCCACCACCGCACCGGCCGATCTGCCCGCCGGCTGGGATGACGGGCTGGCGGCGCTGCTCATCGCCAGTTTTCCACTGCTGGCCGGTCTGCGCGGGGCGGGCTACGCGGCCATGCTCAACGCAGCGAAGGCGCGCGGCGCCATCACGGCGGTCGATATCGGACCGGCTATCGGCCAGCCGGCGACGCTAGACGAGATGCGCCCGCTGCTGCCGCTAGTCGATTACCTGATCGGCAACGAGCACGAGCTGGCGGTCTATGCCGGTTCGGTGGACGATGCCGTCGCCGCGTCGCTGGCCGGCGGGGCGCGCCATGTCATCGTCAAGCGCGGTGCGGCGGGCGCGCGCGTCCATACGGTGACGGGGTCGGTCGATGTGCCGGCGCTGCGCGTGGCCGTGCGCCAGACCGTGGGCGCCGGCGACGCGTTCGATGCCGGGCTGTTGTGGGCGCTGGTGAATGGCTACGACGGCGCCGCCGCGGTGCGCTGGGGTCACGCCACCGCGGCCGGCGTGGTCATGGCGGACGACGGCGTGCTGGGTGCGCCGGCCGCAGCGCAGGTTGCAGCGCTGCTCGGCGATATCGCATGACGGGATGAACGGCCCGGCGCGTCATTTCTCCACGTGCGGCAAGAAGGATCGATAACCGAGCTGGCCGATATCGGTCAGATACTGCATGCGCGCCTCGTTCTGCGCCGCTTCTAGCGCGGCAGGCAGCGGCGCGCGCAACTCATTGGCGTACACGTCATCCATGAGTGCGGCGTAGAGTTGCGCGTAGAGCGGATCGGCGTCGTCGGTGATGTTATCGATCTCCAGACGGCCGTTCGGCGTGGCGTAGTCATAGCACTCGACTTCCTCGCCCTCGGCCGCATTGTCGACCGTGTTCTCCGTCCAGAAGTTGTAGGTCGCCAGTTTGCCCGCCGCGGTGCGATAGCTGGCCACGTGATTGGCCACTGCCGTGTTGAAGGGCTGGTAATCGACACCGGTCTTCTCCTCGGTGCCCGGCTCGTCGGTCGTATGCAGGGTGTAGGCGCGGCCGGCCGCCGACGGGTTGCGAACGACGTCGAGCATGTCGAAGCGCTGCGCCAGGTGGCTGCACTCGGGCAGCGTTCGCCAGCCGCTGCCGCCGTAGCCGATGGTCATGAGCAGCGCCGCCAGGTCGATGTGTGAAGTAAGTTGCGTGCGGTCGCCGGCCTGCGCGCCCAGCGTCCCCGAAAAGTCGCGCACATAGAAGGGCACGCGGATCGACTCCTCGTAGACCGCGCCGCCTTTGCCGCGCAGCCCGTGCGAGCCGCAGAAGTCGCCATGGTCGCAGGTAAAGATAACCACGGTATTGTCGCGGACCGCAGGGTTGGCGTCGAGCGCGTCGAGGACGGCGCCGATCTGCGCGTCGACATATTGATGTAGCTGCAAATAGGTATCGAGCATCTTGACCCACTCATCAGCATAGCCGGGGCCGCTGTGACGCATGAGGCCGAACTGGCGATTGGCGACCTCGACCAGCTCGCGCTGGAGCGCCGGCTTGCTGCGGCTTGCCAGTTGCGCGGGCGTCTCGAAGTTGGGCGGCAGTTCCGTGAAGACAGACGGCGGGTTATCCTCACCGTTGATGTGCTGCGTAAAGCGCGGGTAGAACATGATGTCGTGCGGATTCACGAAGCTGACCGTGGCGCACCAGGGCTGTGCCGGCGCGGTCGCGTTGCCCAGCCACGTGGCGAACTGCCCGGCGATGTCGTCGTCGGTGTCGAGACCCTGGCCGGGCGCACCGTGCGGGTCGGGACAGGTGTAGGTGGCAAAGCCGTACGGTTCCAGGTAGGTGTAGGGCGGCGCGGCGCCGTCGCAATCCTCGGACAGGTGCCACTTGCCAAACCAGTGCGTGGCATAGCCGAACTGGCGCAGATAGTCGCCCCACGTGGGGAAGTCAGGGTGGAGGTGGCTGCCCTCGGTGACGATGCAGAAATGCTGGTGGGTGTAGAGACCGGTCAGCATGCATGCGCGTGATGGGGTGCATGCCGTCGCCGCGGCATAGTGGTTGGTGAAATTCACGGCGCCGGTGCGCAGGCGTGCCATGTTGGGCAACAGCGTGTCGAGCTGGCTCTGCTCGGGGAACCACTGCGGATCGCGCATCTGATCCACCATGACCACGAGGATGTTGGGACGGCTATTGGTGGTTGCTGCGCCGGACACATCGGGCGGAAACCAACGTCGCCCAGGCCAGACGGCAGCCATTGCTGCTACGCCGCACGCGGAATTGCGCAGAAACGTGCGCCGATCCATTGACATGGTCTACCTCCTTTGCGGCAATAGGGGGACTCTTTCGGAATCGAAACAACGCTCGAGCGGTTTCGACTGGGTGGTAGTGAGGTATAGCCCGCGTACTATTACGGTGCGGCTGTCGTGGAAGGAAGCGAATCTCCGATGGTTGCAAGCAGCGTTTCGATTTGAATCGGCTTGGTGACGTAGCCGTCCATGCCGGCCGCCAGACAGCGTTCGCGGTCGCCCATCATGGCGTGGGCGGTCATGGCGATGACCGGGATGTGGCCACCAGCGTCGCGTTCGCGCTGGCGCAGGCGGCGCGTCGCCTCGAGACCGTCGAGTTCCGGCATCTGGACATCCATCAGCACCAGGTCGAACCGGTCGTTAGCCAGTGCATCAAGCGCCTGCTGGCCGGTGCTGACGACCGCCACATCAAAGCCGTGCTTGCTGAGCAAACGCAATGCCAGCTTCTGATTGACGGCATTGTCCTCTGCCAGAAGGATGCGGACGCCCTGAAGGCTGGGCAGCGGCACGGCTTGCCGAAGCGTGGAATCCGGTATTGGTTGCATAGTATCCATTGCGTTCTTTCCGTTGCTGTGCAGATCCTGGGCAATCCCCAGGAGCATGGAGAAGTGAAAGGAGCTCCCCTGGCCGAGCGCGCTCTCCGCCCAGATATCGCCGCCCATCATGTGTACCAGGCGAGCCGAGATCGACAGCCCGAGACCGGTGCCGCCAAACTGGCGCGTCGTCGATGTGTCCCCCTGCACGAATGCGTCGAAGATCGATGAGAGCTTGACAGGGTCGATGCCGATGCCGGTATCGCTGACCGTCGCGTGCAGAACGACCTCGTCATGCGTGCGCTCGCCGGCCGCGACCGTGATGGTGATAGCGCCCTGCGCAGTAAACTTCACGGCATTGCCGACAAGGTTGGTAAAGACCTGACGCACGCGCATCGGGTCGCCAAGGAAGTACCGGGGCACGTCATCGGCCACCAGTGTCGTGATCGCTATCCCCTTGTTGGCCGCCGGCACCGACAGCGTCTTGACCAGTTGGTCAAGCAGCGCACGCAGGTCAAACGGTTCGCGGCTCAGATCGAGTTTGCCCGCTTCGATCTTGGAGAAGTCGAGGATGTCGTTGAGCAGGTGCAGCAGGTCGTCGGCCGACCGGCGCGCCGTTACGACCAGATCGCGCTGTTCGGGGCTGAGGTCCGTGTCCAGGGCCAGATGGAGCATGCCGAGCACGCCATTCATCGGCGTGCGAATCTCGTGGCTCATGTTGGCGAGAAATTCGCTCTTGGCGTAGCTGGCCGCCTCGGCACTCTCCTTGGCCTTGACGAGTTCCTGTTCGACCAGGCGACGGGCCTCGAGCGACTCCTGGAAGGTGTTGTACCAGCGCGTCAGATCGCCGATTTCGTCGTTCGAGCGAATCGGCAGCAGCTTGAGGGGATGCCCGAATTCTTCCTGGCTGAGCTTGAAACTCTCTGTAATCTGATTGATGGGCAGGACAATGGCGCGCGAGACGAACAGCGCCGCTGTAGCCACAACCGCCAGGCTGACAAAGAGCAGGAATAGTGTGCCGGCAAAAATCTGTGAAGTCGGCGCGGTCAGCGTGCGTACCGGCGTCAGGTTGATGACAAGCCAGCCGCTCAACGGCGAACGTTCATAGGAGAGAAAAATCGGTTCGCCGGCGATTGTCTCTACAAAAGCGTCGGCCGGCTGGTCCAGGCGCGCATAGATGCCGGGGTCCAGTTGCGTGCCAATCTGCTCCGGGTTGTTGGAATAGACGATGCGCCGGCTGCGGTCGACAATTAGCATGGCGGCGCCTTCCCCGCGGTCGATGGAATCGAAGTGACCGCGTAGATTCCCCAAGCTGTAGTTGATCAACAGCAGCCCCACAGGAATCTTGGAGAGCGTGCGCTCATCGGTTGCTTGCAGCAGTTTGGCGGCAACCAGCACCTTCGACTCCGCCGATGCTCCGTTGATGTTGTCCTCGATGCCGACCCAGTCGATCGCCCCTTCGGCGGCGCGGGCACTCTCGTAAATCCGCTGCAACGTGTCCGGGCGCAGCTCTTCGATGTTCAGCGTGTCGCCTACATGATAGTGCTGACCGGCCTCCGTGAAGATGTCGATGGAGAGCAGCCCCTTCAGGTTGGTGTAGCCGCTGAGAATGTAGCCAATTTGCGCCTGTGTGGCCAGGCGCGTGAAGTCATCGATCTGAGCGTCGTCCTGCCGCAACGTCTCCTTGATCTGATCCACACTCGTCAGGTTGGCAACCAGGCTCTCGACTTCCTGGAGCAGCAGGTCAAGATAGTGCCGCTGCTGGCTGGTGAGTTGTTCGGCATTGTGGATGGCCTCCGCCTTGACGATACGCTGGGCAATATCGTAGGACGCCCAGCCCGTGACGAGCAGCGGCAAGACGCTTGCAACCACGACAAAGAGCAGGAATTTCCAGGTGATGCTGATGCGAAACCTGTTCGCTCTCATTCGGTCATTTACCCTGCTGACGATTGTAATTCCCTTTCCGTTGGGCCACGACTTGTGCCGATCTAGTCGCCCCGGATCAAGTTCACGTCGACCAACACCTCGGCGGGAAGTTTCTCGCCGTTGTGGGCACGGACAGCGAACTGCACGCCGAGATAGCCCTGCTCGGCGGGCTGCTGGTCCACCGTGCAGAGGAGCGTCCCCTCGTCGATCGCCGCCAGCGCCTCGGCCAGCGCATCGAAGCCTGCCACCAGCACATCGCTGTTGCCGGCATCCGCGAGGTACTTGAGCGCACCAAGCGCCATCATATCGTTGGCGGCAAAGATGCCTTTCACGTCGGGGTGGTCTTGCAGCAGCTTGCGTGTGACCGTGTAGGCCTCGTCGATCTTCCAATTGGCGGTCTCACTGGCCACAAGCGTCAGCCCCTCCGCTTCGGAGAAGGCGCGCTCTGCCCCCGCTTTGCGGTCTTGCGCGTTCTTTGCCTCGCGAATGCCTTCGAGAATCATGACCTCGGCCGGTGTCGCGAGACGATCCGCAATGCACTTTGCCGACAGATAGGCACCCGCCGCGTTGTCCACGCTGATGAAGGGCACGCCGGTCAATCCGAGGCTGGCCGACAGATCGGCGTCGAGCCGGTTGTCGATGTTGATAACGACAATCCCTGCATCCTGCGCCTTCTTGAGCACCGGGATCAGTTCGGTGGAACTGCCGGGGGCAATCACAATGGCATCGACGCCCCGAGCGATAAAGTCGTCGACGATGGCAATCTGCTGTTCGATCGACGTCTCCTGCGCGCCGGTCTTTACGATCAGCTCGATGCCCAGTTCCTGCTCTGCCCGGCGCGCGCCTTTCTCCATCTCGATAAAGAACGGATTTGTCAGCGTCTTCATGACGAGCGCGACCTGAAGACGATCAGCGGCCGGCGCCGGCGTTGCCGTCGCCTGGCTCTGCGTCTTGTCGATGAGAGACGCGCTCTGCGGTGTCGCCCCGCCGCACGCAACGAGAATCAACCCAAACACAAAGAACAGGACGACGCGCGCGCATGTCGCAACGGTGTGAATCCTTCGCTCAGAGCCATTCAGATTTTTGATCATCTTCATTCCCTACGATCTGTGGATTATTCAAGAATACACCACTGTCATTGTAGTGCGAATCCTGTAGTTGCACCTCGGTCAAAGGTCGAATTCCAGCCAAACAAACGGTCATTTCCGGTTAATGCAGCCTCACTTTCCCCTGCACCGCACGCGACAAGGCCGAAGAATCAGCCGCCCACCACGTTCAGCACGTGATGGGCGGCTGATTCTACAGCATACAGGGTTCGTCGAACTCAGCGCCCGATGACAGGCAGGAACAGCTTCTGATTGACCGGCACACCCAGGAAGCGCAGCACGCCTTCGTAGCCGGCGGCCAGTGCCTCCAATTCTGCGTCGCCGTCGGCGTTCAGCAGCGCCGGCGCACTCTTGACCGGGTAGCCGGCATCCTTGGGCCAGCCCTCGGCGGGCGTGCCATCGCCGTTCCAGGCGTAGACCTTGGCATCGTCGGAGCCGACCACGATCTCGATCTGTCCGTCGCCATCCACATCGCCGGCAACCGGCGACGATGTCACGGCCGCGCCCGTGCTCTGCGGCCAGCCCGCCACGCGCTCGCCGTTGTTGTGCCACGCCCACACCTTGTGGTCGTCGCTGCCGATGATGATCTCCGGCACGCCGTCATTGTTGAGATCGGCCAGGAGCGGCGACGAGCGCACGATCCAGCCCGTGGGACGCCGCCAGAGCAACTCGCCCGTGCTGCTCAGCAGGTAGACGAAGCGGTCGCCGGAGCCGATGACGATTTCCAGACCGGGCGAACCTGCCGCAAGCTCACCGACAGCCGGGGTGCCCATGATGACGTCGCCGGTGGCATATTTCCAGGCGAGCGTACCATCAGCACGGTAGACGTAGAGGCTGCCATCATAGGAGCCGACGACGATCTCGTTCTTGCCGTCGCCATCGATGTCGGCGACCACCGGCGAACTATCGACGACGTGGTTGCCGTAGGTGTCCGCCGCCGCGCCCAGCGAGACCGGCCAGCCGCTGCGCAGCGCGCCATTGGCCTCGTACACATACAGGTTTCCGTCCGAGAGCGCCAGCACGACCTCGGCTGCACCGCTGCCGTCCAGATTGACGACGGCGGGCCGTGACAGGATGCGGTAGCCGGCGTCCGGGTTCGTACCCGTGCGAATCGGCCAGCCGGGCAGTGCCTCGCCATTGGCGCGGTAGGCGTAGAGATAGCCGCGCATGTCGCCCACGACGATTTCGAGCTTGCCGTCGCCGTCCAGGTCGCCGACCGCTGCCGCGGCCTTGACGCCTTCGTGCAGCACCTTCGGCCAGCCTGCCCGCATGACGCCGTTCACGTCGTACACTTCGAGTTGCCACTTGACGAGGTTGCCGATGATGATCTCCGGCTGTCCATCGCCATCCAGGTCGGCCACGACGGGCGAGGCATAGTAGCGCGAGGAGAGCGCCGTGCCCTGGCTCAGCTCTGCCGCCGAGACGGAAACCGCCCCGCCCTGCCACGCATACTCGAGATAGGTGGTCGCCACATTGGGATCCCACCACGCGGGGTTCTGAGCGCCGTCCGAGATTGCGTTGGCCACGTAATCGGGATAGACGCGCCAGATGCCCAGAAACTCCTGCGGCCACTGCCAGTGCGCATTGAACGCCTGCGCCAGCGGCAGATCGAAGCCGAGCAGCGGGCTGGTGGCGTCATAGGCCGCGTTGACGACCTGCGTATTGTTGGTGAAGCCCGGCTGCACCAGGTGAACCTCCTGGTTGGTGTAGATCACGTGCAGGTACGGATCCCACGGCAGCGGTGGGAAGGCGTCGGCCAGGTTCTGATCGGGATCGGCCAGCGCTACCTGCAAGCGGGCGGTGTAGCCCTTCTGCACCCAGGTCTGCTCGGGCGCGGTGTTGGTGAATTGCTTGTTCTTGCCGTCCGGAATCTGCGCCTGCAACGGCAGCGCCGTCTTGGTGCGCTCGAAGATGGGGATCGCCGGTTCGTCGCCGATGGCACCCGCCGCGGTCGAGACGACCTGGCCGTCGGCGTTGCGCACCGCCAGCGTGTAGCGCCCGCCGCCAAAGACCGGCAGCCGGTGCAGGAAGCGGTGGTCGTAGGCGGCGCCGCGCGCCATGGCCTCGTAGTCGAGACGCAGGGCAGCCACGCCGCCGCTGCTCGTCTTTCCACGCGCTACGTCGATCTTGACGATGAAGTCGTTGTAGTCCCAGTCGGACCAGCCCACGTTTTTCAGATCCTCGAAGGCAACGAAGATGCTCTCGTTGTCCCAAACCAGCGGGCCGTAGAGGATGGCGCTGGCCGCGTCGTCGGCATCGGTGTCGGCGGCGAAGCGTGCGCTGGCGTCAGCCGGGACGGCCAGGCCGCGGCTGTCTGTCCCGGTGACCTGCACCGTGTTGAGATAGCGCACGCCGGACTCGGCGCTGACCATGCGCGCTTTGTAGGTCAGGGTGTGGGTGGTGACGCCGGGTAGTGCCGGCAGCGCCAGCCCGCTCAGCGACGGTGCGGCGAAGGGCGCGCCGTTCAGTTGCGCGGTGCCGGCCTCAAAGGCCATGTTGGCCGGCAGCGTGTCGGTCAGCAGCAGATTCTCGGCGCGGCCGTTGCCCACGTTGCGCACGGTGACAGTGTAGTCGACCAGTTCGCCCGCGGCGGCTTCCAGTTGCGCCACCTCCTTGTCGACGACGAGCGCCGGTGCAACGATGGTATTCGCCACATAGTTGGAGGGTTTCAACCCGCCCTTGTCGTAGAGCACGTAGCCGCGGTTCGTGATCAGCGTGCCGGGCGTCGCCGGGCTGGCGGTCGGAAGCTGGGCAGTGACGACGATGACCTGTTGCGCGTTGGCGCCAATCGAACCGAAGGCTGCCGAAACCGTGTTGCCGTTTGCGCTGCCGTTTTGCACGTTGATCACCTGCAAGCGGCTGTCGATGGTGTCGCTGACGACGACGTTATACATGGTGGCGTTGATGGGCTGGCCCGGCACCGTCAACGTGTAGACGATGGTCGAGCCATAGCTCAGTTCGTCGGCCGTCACCGTCTTCTGGATGCTGCCCTGCGGCGTATGCACCACGGCCGTGGTCTTCGGGCCGGTATAGATGCGCTCGTCCGTCACACTGTCGCCGTTGGTGTCGCCTACCGTCCCCGGCTTTGTCGAGTAGGATGTCACCGACGCCGTGTTGGTCAGCGACGAGTCCGAACTGATGTCGCCGGCAACCTGCGCGCGGTAGACGACGACCACCGTTCCGCCGGCGTCGACCCGGTCGATGGTGTAGGCGTACGCCGCGCCCGACGAGCTTGTCGGCGTGACGGTCGTCGCCGCCGGCTTCTGCACCGAGTCGATCTGGAGCAGGGTCAGCCCTGGCGGCAGCACGTCGCGCAGCAGCATGTCGTAGGCAGTGTCGGTGCCGGCATTGCGCAGCGTAATGGTGTACGACACGATATCGCCCGCACCGACGCGGCTGATCGATGCCGCCTTCTGCAGGGTCAGGTAGGGTTGGCGCACCTTGATCGTGTACCTGCCGACCGGGCTGCGCCGGTCGATGCGGTTCGTTTCGAAACCATCCCATGACCAGCCGGTGTTGGCATAGCCGCTGGCCCTATCATACCAGCCCACATAGCTCGTGTTCACCGCGTTATTGAGGACGGTGTTGTTGGTGTAGTACTGCGTCGCCGGCTGGTCGAAACGCACGCCGCTGACCAGCGTGGCGAAGCGGATGGTGAAGACATAGGGCGTCGCGCCGGCGCTGTTGTCAATCGAATTCACGAAGAAGCGCAGGTCGAAGTGATCGGTGCT
>ERZ795053.3114-NODE-3114-length-19211-cov-9.332898_pt1 | contig 19211 bp, 8 predicted proteins | sample MGYA00375137_ERZ795053 | MGnify/ENA primary metagenome ERZ795053 (study PRJEB30182, sample SAMN05720284) | activated sludge metagenome | isolation source: Anaerobic digester | place: Hong Kong | collected 2014-12-17 ...
TTGACCGCGACGGCCTGATTGGACGGCAGGGTCCACGGGGTGGTGGTCCAGACCACGAAGTAGGCGCCGTCGAGATCCGACCCCGGCGAATCGACCCGGAATCCGACCGTGATGGCCGGGTCCTGGCGGCTCTGGTAGACGTCGTCGTCCATCCGCAGTTCGTGGGCCGACAGCGGTGTCTCGTCGTTCCAGCAATACGGCAGCACCCGCACGCCTTCGTAGGCCAGGCCCTTGTCCCACAACTGCTTGAAGGCCCAGATCACCGACTCCATGAAGGAGAGGTCCAGGGTCTTGTAGTCGTTGTCGAAATCCACCCATCGCGCCTGCCGGGTGACGTAGGCCCGCCACTCGCTGGAGTAGCGCAACACCGAGTCGCGGCAGGCGTCGTTGAACTTCTCGATGCCCATCTGCTCGATCTGGGCCTTGTCGGTGATTCCGAGCTGGCGCTGCACCTCCAGTTCGGCCGGCAGGCCGTGGGTGTCCCAGCCGAACCGGCGCTCCACCTTGTAACCGCGCATGGTGCGGTAGCGCGGGACGATGTCCTTGACGTAACCGGTCAGCAGGTGGCCGTAGTGCGGAAGGCCGTTGGCGAACGGCGGCCCGTCGTAGAAGACATACTCCGGAGCACCGTCGCGGCGGGCCACGCTGGCCCGGAAGGTGTCATCGGATGCCCAGTAATCCAGGACCTCGCGCTCGAGGGCGGGGAAATCCGGCGAGCCGCCGGGCGGTTTCGGATAGCCGGGCAGGGTGCTATCGCTCATGCGTGGCCGTTCTCCTGTGCCGTCGGGCACGGGGACGACGACGCGCGGGTGCGCGAGCGCCGCGGTACCACCCCGCTTACCCGCACCCGCCGTCGGGCGGGCGCGTGTCGCTCCATTGACGGCTGTGACGGGCCCGCCCGTCCGGTTCTACTGGGCCACCGCCGAGGGGTGCCGTTCTTCCGGAAGCTCCCCGGTGATGGCCGGATCGACGCTGATAGCGCCGAGTCTAGCGCCTGCCGGTACGGCGCCGGACGCGACGTTCCGACGCATCCCCGAGTGTTCGTCGCAGGTCAGTAACATGGTCGCCGATGAGTCGGCATCCGGCAGAGATGGCTGAGTCCGCCGGAGGCCAGGGCGTCTTCGGTTGGATCGGCCATGCCGTGACGCGTCGGCCATTGCTGGTCATCGGGGCGTGGATCGCCCTCGCGATCCTCTTGGCCCAGATCTTCCCCTCCCTGGCTGTTCTGGCGCAGAAGGCACCCGCTTCCATCCTGCCGCCGAACGCCGCCTCGGTGGTCAGCCAGAAGGAGATGGCGGACGCCTTCAAGGAGGCCAGTTCCGACAACATCCTGCTGGTCGTGTTGACCAACGAGAACGGCTTCACCAAAGCCGACGAGGACGTCTACCGCAAGCTGGTCAGCAAACTTCGCGCCGAGACCGAGGACGTCGCGGCACTGCAGGACTTCGTGAGCACCCCGCCACTGCGCGAGATCCTGGTCAGCAAGGACAACAAGGCGTGGCTGCTGCCGGTCAACATCGTCGGTGAGGTGGCCACCCCGAAGGCGATCGCCGCCACCAAGCGCGCCATCCAGACGGTCCGCGACACCGTCGCCGGCACATCGCTGGAGGCCTTCACCACCGGCCCGGCCGGGACGTTCAACGACATCCAGGACATCGGCGACCGGGACGTGTTCGTCATCGAGACGGCCACCATCGTGGCTCTGCTGCTGATCCTGCTGATGGTGTACCGCAATCCACTAACCATGATCCTGCCGCTGATCACGATCGGGGTATCGCTGGCCACGGCACAGGGTGTGGTGGCCGGACTGGGCACCTTGGGCCTGAGTGTCTCCAACCAGACCATCGTGTTGCTCACCGCGATGCTCGCCGGGGCCGGCACCGACTACGCGGTGTTTCTGATCAGTCGGTATCACGACTACATTCGCAACGGCGATGACCCCGACAGCGCGGTCCGCAACGCGCTGAATTCGGTCGGGAAGGTCATCACCGCCTCGGCGGCCACCGTCGCGGTGACCTTCATGGGAATGATCTTCACCAAGCTGACCGTCTTCTACACCGTCGGCATAGCGCTGGCCGCAGCCATCGCGGTCGGCTGCGCCGGGGCCCTGACCTTCCTGCCCTCGCTACTGACGCTGGCCGGCCGGCGCGGGTGGGCCAAGCCGCGAAAGGACCTGACCAGCCGTTTCTGGAAGCGCTCCGGCATCCGCATCGTGCGCCGGCCGGTCGCGAACCTGCTGGCCAGCCTGGTAATCCTGGTCATCCTCGCCTCTACCGCAGGTCTGGCGACGTACAACTACGACGACCGCAAGGCGTTGCCGCCCAGCAGCGACAGCATCCAGGGCTACGACGCGATCACCCGGCACTTCCCGCTCAACGCGAGCCTTCCGCAGTACATCCTCATCACCTCACCGCATGACCTGCGCACACCCCAGGCGCTGGCCGATATGGAGCAGATGGCCTACCGGGTCAGCCAGGTACCGGATATCGACATCGTTCGCGGCATCACCCGCCCGACCGGGGAATCCCTCCAGCAGGCGCGGCTGTCGTTCCAGGCCGGAGAGGTCGGCAAACCGCTGAACCAGACCTCGAGCCTGATCAACGGGAACGCAGCCAACCTCGACATGCTTGTCTTCGGCGCCGATCAGATCGCCGACGTCCTGGGCGCCGTGCGCGGCCAACTGGGGCAGACGGTGGCCACCGTCGGCTACCTGGTGCAGTCGCTGGCGTTCCTGCAGAACCAGTACGGCACCGGCAAGTCGCTGCCGGGATTCGACCCGGGCAGCAACCCGCTCAACACCATCCACGGCCTCGGCGGCAGCATGGGCGTCAACACCCAGGACGCCATCGAGGCCTACGACACCTCGATCGCCCCGGTTCTCAAAGCCCTCGACGGCAACCCGGTTTGCGACGCCGATCCGGAGTGCGTCGCAGCCCGAGGCCGGCTGCAGTTGCTCGCCGAAGCCCGCGAGGACGGCACCCTCAACCAGATCGCCGACCTCTGCCAGGCGCTCCAGGAAGTCCCGACCGACCCCGCGGCGGCACAGCAGGCGCCGGAGGACCCGACCGCACTGCCGGCCGAGCGGCCGACAACGCCCCCGTCGACGTCCACCGAGACGACTCCCCCGCCGACGCAGGGCTCGGAGTCGATCCCCGGAAAAGAGAAGCCGGAACCGGTCACGCGGCTGCCCGGTACCCGGCCCCCCGGTACGCATGCGGCCGAATCCGCACCTCCGGGCATGGGCCTCGCACTGGATTCGATCGGCCAGAGCCTGGAGGCGGCCGGCATCAACGATCCCGCCGATCTGGCGGCTCAACTCAATCTGCTCCAGCAGGGCATCGACATGCTGGCAGTCGCCAGCCGCCAGGTGGCGAACGGCGTCAACCTGCTGGTGGACCAGACCAAGCGGCTCGGCGTCGGCCTCGAACAGGCCTCGCTGTTCCTGCTGTCGATGAAGAACAATGCCACCACCCCGTCGATGGCCGGCTTCTACATCCCGGCCCAAATCCTCACCGGCTCGGAGTTCAGGAAGGCCGCGGCGATCTTCATCTCCGCCGACGGACGCACCGCCCGCTATCTGGTGCAGACCAAACTGAACCCGTTCAGCCCCGAGGCGATGGACCAGGTCAACGACGTCCTCGACACAGCCCGCGGAGCGCAGCCCAACACCACCCTCGCCGACGCGTCGATCTCGATGACCGGACTCACGGTGACCCTGCGCGACACCCGCGACTACTACTACCGCGACCTGAAGCTCATCATCACCACCACCGTCCTGGTGGTGTTCGGGATCCTGGTCCTGCTGCTGCGAGCCCTCGTGGCGCCGCTCTACCTCATCGTCTCGGTGGTGATCTCGTATCTGTCCGCCCTGGGGATGGGAGTCGCGCTGTTCGAGTTACTCCTCGACCAGGAGTTGCACTGGAGCGTGCCCGGGCTGACCTTCATCATCCTGGTCGCCGTGGGCGCCGACTACAACCTGCTGCTGATCTCCCGAATACGCGACGAGTCCCCCTACGGCATCAGATCCGGGGTGATCCGGACAGTCACCCAGACCGGCGGTGTGATCACCGCCGCGGGGCTGATTTTCGCGGCCTCGATGATCGGCCTGCAGTTCTCCAGTATCGGCACGCTGGTGCAGATCGGATTCATCATCGCCGCCGGGATCCTGCTGGATACCTTCCTGGTTCGCACCATCACGGTGCCCGCAACGGCAGTGCTGGTCGGCAAGGCCAACTGGTGGCCGTCGAAATGGCAGCCGCCGGCGCCCACCCGAACACCGCGCCAACCCGAGCCCAGCACGGAGGTCGAGCCGCAATGAAATACGCCATAGCGGTGCACGGGACGCGCGGGGACGTCGAGCCCGCCGCGGCGGTTGCGCTGGAGTTGATCCGCCGCGGCCACCAGGTCCGGATGGCCGTACCGCCCAATCTGGTGGGTTTCGCCGAGTCGGCGGGTATCCCGGCGCCGGTGCTGTCCTACGGGCCGGACTCCCAGCAGCAGCTGGAGGCGGAGGTGTTCAGCGAGTGGTGGAGGCTGCGCAATCCGGCCACCGTGGTGCGGCAGGCCCGGGAGTACGTCACCGAGGGGTGGGCGCAGATGAGCGAGACCCTCGCCGCCATCGCGGCCGACGCGGATCTCATCCTGACCGGCACCACCTATCAGGAGGTCGCCGCCAACGTTGCCGAGCACCACGGGATCCCGTTGGCGGCGCTGCATTACTTCCCGGCCAGGGCCAATTCCAAAATCCTGCCGGTGCCGCTGCCCATGAGCATCGTCCGTCCGGGGTGGGCGGTGGCGGAGTGGGCACACTGGCGTCTGCTCAAGCCCACCGAGGACGAGCAGCGCCGGACCCTCGGTCTGCCCCGGGCACGACACCGCGCGGTGCGGCGGATCGTCGAGAGTGGAGCACTGGAAATCCAGGCATATGACGAGGTGTTCTTTCCCGGCCTGGCCGCCGAGTTGGGCCAGAGCCGCCCTCTGGTGGGCTCGATGACCCTGCAACTGCCCGCGGAGGTCGACGACGACGTCTCCGCCTGGGTGGCCGAAGGGACACCGCCGGTCTACTTCGGTTTCGGCAGCATGCCGGTTGACGACCCGGGCGAGGCCGTCGCGATGATCAGCGACGTCTCGGCCGAACTCGGCGAGCGAGCCCTGATCTGCTCGGGTGCGCTGGAAATCGGCGGTATCCGGGAGGCCGCCCACGTGAAGGTCGTCCGCACGGTCAACCACGCGCGGATATTCCCCCGATGCCGCGCCATCGTCCACCACGGCGGTGCCGGCACCACCGCCGCCAGCGTCCGCTCGGGGGTTCCGACCCTGGTGCTGTGGGTCGGAGCCGACCAGCCGGTGTGGGCAAAGGCCGTCCAGCGCCTGGGGGTCGGCACCTCACGCCGATTCTCGGCCACTACAGCCAGGTCGCTGCGGGAGGATCTCACGACCGTGCTGTCGGCCAACTGCACCCACACCGCCCGGGAGGTGGCCGCCAGGATGACACCTCCGGCGACCAGCGTGGCACGGGCTGCCGACCTGCTTGAACAGGCGGCCGCGCGGTAGAGTCGGCGCGGTGTGGACGTCCGTGCTGGTGCTAGCCATCGCGGTCAACCTGGAGCCGACCCGCATCGGGCTGCTGCCACTGCTGCTCTCCCGCAGACAACCGCTGCTTCAACTCCTGGCCTACCTTGTCGGGAGTCTGACGATATCGCTCGGATTCGGACTCGCCGTTCTCTTCGTCTTCGACGAGAGCGTGTTCGGAACCAGCGCTTCCGGTGGCGGCAAAGCGCAGATCGCGGTCGGTGTGCTGGCTCTGCTGGTCGCCGCGGTGATGGCGGTACGAGGCCTCCGGACACGCCGCGGCAGCGGCGTCCCGTCGACCGTTCCGGCCGATGCCGGCGGGGACGGACTCGAGGACAGGCCGGCCAGCGCCGTCGACAAGTTCACCGTCGCGGTCCGCCGGATCCTGGGCAAAGGGAGCTCGCCCTGGTTCGCCGGCCTGGTAGGGGCCGGTACCGGTCTGCCGTCGGTGGACTATCTGGCGGTGCTGTTGATCATCGCCACCTCAGGCAAGCCGCCGGTGGTACAGACCGCCGCCCTGATCACCTGCGTCACGGTGAGCAGCCTGGTCATTCTCGGCCCGTTGGTCAGCTATCTGCTGGCCCCGGCGAAAACACTTGCCGCCATCGACCGCTTCAATGCCTGGACCCGGTCACGCAGCACACTGGAATACGCCGGCCTACTGGCGCTGATCGGATGCCTGCTGATCGGTCTGGGCATCAGCCACCAGTAGCCGTCCGGGCCGTCGGCAGAAGTCCGCCGGACGCAGCATCGACACACGGACCCACTCGACGTGCGTTCTCAGGCGATCTTAAGGATAATGGCGGGGTGTTGCGCAACCGGTCGGCAAGCGGCGGCGCCGGGCGATGCCCTCGGTGGGTCCGCCGGATGAACGCTGCCGCCCTGGTCTGCTGTGCCGGCGCGGCCACCACCGCTACCGCTCTCGGCCCGCTTCCGACCATGACGGCGGAGGTCGAACTGCTCGCCGCCGACGCACTGATCATGGCCGGAACCGACATGCCGGTGGTCGATCAGGCGTGGATCGACATGGCCGTCGGCAGCTACATCCAGCCGACGCTGGGCGGCCATTACACCGGTGTGCCGGTAGACACCCCGGCACAGTTCTGGCCGTTCACCGGCCCCGAGGACATGCTCTTCGATACATCCGTAGAAGGCGGCACCGCCGCGATCCGGGCGGCGATCGACGCGGAGACGGACCAGAGCGGCCACTCCTCGCCCACGGTCGTCTTCGGCTACTCCCAAAGCGCCGTCATCGCGACAGCAGCCAAACGCCGACTGGCCGAATCGGTCTCGACTGAGACCGACGCGCCGGCGGTGTCCTTTGTGATGCTGGCCAACCTCGACCGCCCCAACGGCGGGATCAATGCCCGCTTCGCCGGAGCCGTCATCGAGGAACTGGGGTGGACCTTCGCCCCGGCGGCGCCGACGGACACCCCCTTCCCCACCGTGGACGTGGCCCGGCAGTACGACCTGTTCGCCGATTTCCCTCGGTATCCGCTCAACGTGTTCGCCCTGGCCAACGCCGTGGTGGCCCTGTTCTACGGGGCGCACGACTACACCGAGGTCACCCTGGACCCCACCGATCCCCGCTACGACCCGGACACCGTCGTCCAGCAGTGGGGAGACACCACCTACTACTTCATCCCCACCGACACATTGCCGTTGCTGCGACCGCTGCGTGATCTGGGCGCCGACCCTGTGCTGCTCGATGCCGTCGAGCCGGCGCTGCGGGTGCTCGTCGAGGCCGGCTACGACCGCACCACCCCGTTCGGTCAGCCCGCGCCGGCCGTGGAGACGACCCCGCTCGCCGACGCCGATGAGCTGAACCGGGAGCTGGCGGATGCCATCGAGCAGGGACGGTCCATCTTGGAGTCCGCAGCGCCGCCGGCTGCCGAGCCGAGCACCGCGGCAGCTGCGCCACGGTCCCAGCGAGATGTTGCCGAATCCGACCGGGCCGAACCCGTGCGGGCACCGCGGCGGGCCGAACAGGCACCGCGCACGAGACCCCGTTCGGAACCGTCGGCCGCTAGTCGATCAGACCGGTGAGCCCGAACTCCTCCAGCGTCCGCTCGGCGAGTTCACGCAGGCTCTGGTGGGTGTTCTTCCCACCGAGTTGGTAGGCCTCCACCGAGATGGAGATCTTGCCGTTGATCCGCCCCGAGACCACCACGAGCTGACCGTGGGAGCGTTCCAGCTCACCGATCGTCACATCGGTGTCCAGGGCGCGAATGAAGACGTTGTCGGCCGGGGTGCCGTCGACCCTGGCCAGATCCGGCGGCAGGTCGCCCAGGTTGGAGCATGACACCGGCAGATCTTCGGAGTAGGAGAACAGCAGGTCGGCCACACCTTTGACGGCCTTGCGCGGCAACCACGGAATGAGGGCGAAAAGCTCCATCGTGGGATCCGGCTCGTTTTTGGCCTTCTCCCGCGCCTCCCGGACGGCGTTACGCGATTCGGTGAGGTCGACGGTGACCTTCTCCGGATCGACGGTCGCGCTCGCGAAGGCCATCGCCAGAGCCCGGTCGTCGTCGAGGCTTTCCCGCAGGTTGATCGCGATGCTCAAGGTCACCGCGCCGTCCGCGCGTCGCCGCCGGTCCAGGTGCTCGGCGAGTTTGGCCGCGAAACCGGCCAGCAGCGAATAGCTGTTGCCGCCGAGGGCTGCCGCCTTGGCATCCCACTGGGCCACATCGACGTAAATCGCGACGGAGGGCACGACGACGTGCTCGCCGTGGGCGGTACTGTCCTGGGCGGCCCGCGCGCGGGCGAAATCCTCGCGCTTGGTGCGGTACATCTTCACGGCGTTGACGGCTGTCCGCACCGTCAAGGGTACGTCGCGCAGGGCTTGGCGGAGGTCGGCACGGATGGCCTCGCCTCGGGTCCGGGCGCCCGGCTGGTCGTACCCGGGGTTGCGGATGTTGCCGGTGACGGCCTCGAAGACCGCCATCAGCGCACCGACACCGTCGCCGATGACGTGGGAAGCGACAATGCTGACCGCGGTCGAACCGTCCAGCAGCGGCTGGACTGCCAGATGCCAGCCGGGACCGGTTTCGGGGTCGATGGGCAGCTTGGCGAGTTCGTCGGCCCAATCCAGCAGTTCGGCACGCGGCCTGGGCTGTTCGGCGAAGTGGATCGGCGGCGGGGGGTTCACCGGCCGCACCCAGCGCGGCCGGCCGAACGGCAGCGGCGATCGCTCGATCAACCTGCTTCCCAGCGAGGTATAGAGATTGTGATGGAAACGCTCGAGGCCCTCACGGTCCAGCGGGCGCTCGTAGACCCACACGCACTGCATCAACTGGTTGCGCCCGGTGGCGCGCATCAGTTCCAGCGCCGCGTGATCGAGGAACGCCAGCCGATGCTCGTCGGGCAGCTCCCGATCGCCGCGGCGGAACAGCTTTCCGCGCGGATGGGCCTGGGTTGTCACCGATTCCACCTCACAGAACCTTGCCGGACAGACTGAACTCGTCCAGGGTGCGCAGAACCACCTCGTGCAGATGGCCCTGCGAGTTGTCCCCGTCGGGCTGATAGCTGATGACCGTGTTGACGATCTTCCCGCCGACCCGTCCGGATGCCACCGTCATCAGCCCCTGGCGGCGGTCCAGGGTGGCCCGGGTGACCTTGCGGTCAACGCCCCGGAAGCACAGGTACTCCGCGTCGGTGCCGTCCACCCGCAACACCTCCGGGGGCAGGTCGCCCATATTGGAGCACGAGACCGGGAAGTCGGTGGAGAACCCGAAGGCCGCGTCGGCCATCCGCGCGATCGCCCCCTTGGGCAGGAACGGGATCAGCGGCAGCAGTTCGATCATCTCGTCGGGCACCGCGCGGGCCTTCTGCAGCGCCTCGCGGATCGCCCCCCGAACCCCCGTCAGATCGTCGGTGACCCCGGCCGGACCGAAGCTGGTATTGGCCAGGGCGACCACGTTGCCGCCGGTGTCGAAAATGTCCTCGCGGTCGTTGACCGGGATGATCAGCGTGACGTTGCCGTCAGAGGCCCGGGTCCGCCCGAGATGCTCGGCGACTCGCGCCGCGAAGGCCGCGACGAGCGAGAAGCTGTTGCCGCCAAGGCTTTCAGCGCGGGCATCCCATTCGCCGGTGTCGACGAACACCGATATCGAGGGAACCTTCGCAATCTCTCCCCCGCGCGTCGCCGGCGGCAGGGCGGCCCGGCCGCGGGTGACCTCCTCGCGCCGGCTAACCGCCACCCTGACCGCCTTGCGCAGGGTCCGGCCCACCTCGGGGGCGTCCCGCAGCAGCTGCCGCAGGTCGGCCGCCATCACCCGCAACCGGCTCAGCGACCGCGGCGCTGGATATCCCAGGTCGCGGTGCATACCCAGGACCGCCTGCACCAAACCGATGACGACCGCCCCACCGTCGGCGATGCAGTGCGAGATGACCAGGCTGACGACGGTCGAGCCGTCGGTGAAGGGTTGGACCCCGAACCGCCAGCCGGGCCCCCATTGCGGATCCAGCGGTAACTCGACCTGTTCGTCAGCCCAGTCGTGGAGTTCGGCCCGGTCCCGGGGCGTATCGGAGATCGCCAGTTCGGGCGGCGGTCCGGCCGAAACCCAGCGATGACGGCCGAAAGGCAGCGGGGACGGCTCGATGCGGCGGGCCAGCATGCCACGGCCGAAGTCGTGGTGAAACCGCTTGAGGCCGTCGAGGTCGATCGGATGCTCGTAGACCCAGAGCACCTGCATGACGGCCTCCTGGCCGGCGCCGCGCAGGGCGAGGAACAGCGCTTGGTCCGGGTAGGGCAGGACGTTGTCGACCGGCGTCGACTCCTGCCCCCCGGCCACGACGGTCAAACCGTCACCCGCGGAATCCGTGGGGACGACACCGAGTCGGCACGCCCCTCGGCCGCACGCAGAAAGAACATCTTCATCAGGTCGACGTACTGGGCCACCGACTCACGCGCCGCGGCGTTGTCCGGGTAGGCCACCGTGATGGTGGTCCCGGTGTCACGACGGTTGACCCACATGCCGATCTGGTTAGCCGCCCCGAGGTCGGTGTAGAGCGTGCCGTTCTGCGCCTGCCATTGGCCCATCACCACCGGGTTCAGCGGCGGCAGCCCGATGTCGAGATAGGACAGCATCGGCACGCCGGGACCCGGTTTGCGGATACCAGGCACCGACTCGGCGAGTTCGAAGACCCGCTCGATGGGCACATTCGCCAGGTGCATACCCGAGTCGAACGATGCCTGGGCGGCGCGGGCGACCTGTTTGAACGTCATGCCCTCCACCGGAACCGAGATCGGCACTATTCCGGTGAACCACCCGGTGGTTGCGAACTCCGCAGGGGTGGCGCGGGTGGTGGTCGGAGTGATCACCCGGTAGGTGTCGACCCCGGTCAGCTCACGCTCGGCGAGCGCCGCGCAGGCGAACACACCGCCGATGAACCGCACCCCCGCCGACGCGCACACCGCCTCGAACCGGTCGCTGTCGTGGGCGTCCATCAGCTTCACCGTGATCAGGTCACCGGTGCAGGGAACATCCGGGTCTCCCAGTGGCAGCGGGAATTTGGGCAGAGTTCCGCCGTTGCCCTGCAGGTACTGCAGCCACTCGCCGACTTCCGGGGAATCCAGGGTCAACCCGGAGGTGTACTCACGCTGTCGGGTGCAGTAATCGAGATAACGACCCGCCTCCGGCAACTTGATCGGGGCACCGCCCTCCACCAGCGCCGCGTAGTTCATGTGCAACTCCACGAACAGTCCCACCATGAACATGGCGTCGGCGTGGACGTGGTCGATGCTGGCGTAGAAGGTGAAGTGGTCGGCGCGCTGGATCACCCCGAAGCGAAAGCAGTCCCATTCCAGCGGGCTCGGAGTCGCGAGGATGTGCTGGCGCCACTGTCCGGCGTTCATCTCCCCGTGTTTGGTCGCCACGAACTTGATGTCGGAGGGATTGGCAACGGTGTGCCGGACGACCCGGTCGGACGCGTCGTCGCCCTCGGCGAACTCGAACCAGCTGTGATACGTGTCGTGCCGGCGCAGGTAGGAGTTGATGACGTAGGTCATCGCCCGGATGTCACACCGCCCCGGGATGTTCCAGGAAGGGATGAGCAACCGGGCCATCTCCAGACCGTTCGCCGAATGCGCACGGTAGGTCCGGATGTGCTGCTCCTGCTGATAGCTGGGCGGAACATCACTCACCGCCGCCTGCGCCACCTTGGCCACACAGGACGGCGAAGGTCCCCAGGACACCACGGATCCCGGCGCGTCCACCCAGTCATGGATTGCCGTCAGCGCAACCACTAAGTCGCTCCCTATCCGACCCCGTCAGCCCGCCTCAGCGGGCTGACGTGAGCACACCAGCCAACGTCTCGCACAGGCTCTCGGCCAGCGCCCGAACGGTGGTGATGTCCATGGACCGGACACGGATACCCGTCTCGGTCTCGATCCGGGTGCGCAGCTCGAGGTTGCCCAGCGAGTCCAAACCATACTCCGAGATCGGCCGATCCGGGTCGATCGACCTGCGCAGGATCAGGCTGAGCTGCTCGGCCACCAGACGCCGGACGCGGGTGGGCCACTCCTCCCGGGGCAGTGAATGCAGTTCGGCACGGAAGCTGCTGGTGTCGGCCGGACGGTCGTCGCTGGAGGCGAAGGCCTCGGCGAACGGGCTGCGAGCAGCCAGGTCCGTCAGCCACGGAGTGCCGATCACCGGTGCGTAGCCGGTGTGGGCGCGGTTGTGGCGCAGCATGGCCTCGAAGGCGTAGGCACCCTCCTCCGGGCTGATCATCGTGGTGTCGCCGGAGGCCGCGAGGTGACGGCCCGCGCCGATCTGGTCCCATGCCGCCCATGCGATCGCCGTGGCGGGGAGGCCCTGAGCCCGCCGCCACTGGGTGAAGGCGTCCAGCCAGCTGTTCGCCGCGGCGTAGGCGCCCTGGCCCGGGGATCCGAGCAGTGCCGCCGCCGAGGAGAACGAGCAGAACCAGTCCAGTGGCTGCGTGGTGGTCGCCCGGTGCAGATGCCAGGCGCCGTACACCTTCGGCGCCCAGTCCCGCTCGACCAGATCGTCGGTGATGTTGGCGAGGATGGCGTCCTCGACCACCGCGGCCGCATGCAGCACGCCGCGCACCGGTAGACCGCTTGCGGTCGCCTCGGCCACCAGGCGGTCGACGGTCTCCGGGGAAGCGATGTCGCCGGAGACGACCTCGACCTCGGTTCCGGCCGCGCGCATGCGCTCGATCTCGGCGAGCGCATCGGGCTTGGGCGCCGAACGGGAGTTCAGCACGATGCGCCCGCACCCTGCCGCCGACATCTTCGCGGCGAGGAACAAGCCGAGACCGCCCAGGCCGCCGGTGACGATGTAGGCGCCGTCGCCGCGGAACACCCGTGCCTGCTCGGGCGGCACGACCACCTGGCTGTGGCCGACCCGCGGGACCGACAGGATGAGCTTGCCGGTGTGCTCGGCCGCGCTCATCACCCGGATCGCGGTGGCGGCCTCGGCCAGCGGGTAGTGCGTGGTCTCCGGCTGCGGCAGATATCCCTCGGTGGTCAACCGGTAGACGGTGTCGAGCAGTTCGCGGATCCGTTCCGGATGCGTCGAGCACATCAGGGCAAGGTCGACGCCGTAGAAGGACAGGTTGCGCCGGAACGGGAACAACCCCATGCGGGTGTCGCCGTAGATGTCCTTCTTGCCGATCTCGACGAACCGGCCGCCGAAGGCCAGCAGTTCAACACCGGCCCGCTGGGCGGCTCCGGTCAGCGAGTTCAGCACGATGTCGACGCCGTAGCCGTCGGTGTCCCGCCGGATCTGCTCGGCGAAGGCCGTGCTGCGGGAGTCGTAGACCCGGCGAATGCCCATCCGGCGCAGCATGTTGCGCCGTTCCTCGGTGCCGGCCGTGGCATAGATCTCCGCACCGGCCATCCGGGCGATGGCGATCGCCGCCTGACCCACACCACCGGTGGCGGAGTGGATCAGCACCTTCTCCCCCTCCCGGATCCGGGCCAGGTCCTGCAGTCCGTACCAGGCGGTGGCGGCCGCGGTCGAGACCGCTGCGGCCTGGTCGTCGCGCAGCCCTGCGGGCAGCGTCACCGCAACGTCGGCGTCGCAGGTGACGAACGTTCCCCAGCAGCCGTTCGGGGACATCCCGCCAACCCGGTCACCGACCCGGTGGGTGCTCACGTCGGGACCGACCGCGGTGACCACACCGGCGAAGTCGATACCCAGCTGCGGGTTGCCCGCGAAACTCGGGTAGCGGCCCATCGCCACCAGAACGTCGGCGAAGTTGAGGCTGGAGGCCGTCACGGCCACCTCGATCTGGCCCGGCCCCGGGGCGATCCGCTCGAAGGCGGTCAGCTCCATGGTCTGCAGATCGCCGGGGGTTCGGATCTCCAGCCGCATGCCCTCGCGCTCGTGATCGACGACGGTGGTGTAGCGCTCGTCCGGGCGCAGCGGGCTCGGGTAGAGGTGGGCGGTGTACCACTCCGCGTTGCGGAAGGCGGTCTCGTCCTCCTCCGAGCCGAGCAGCAACTGCTGGGCGACGTAGCGGCCCTCGGTCTGCTCGTCGACGTCAATCTGGGTCGGCCGCAGATGCGGGTGTTCGGCGCCGATGACGCGCAACAGGCCGCGCAGGCCCGCCTGCTCGAGGTTCGGCCGCTCGCCCGGCAGAACCGTCTGGGCCCCCCGGGTGACGACGTAGAGCCGCGGCGGATCGCCGGCGAGATCGGGCAGATCGCGCACGATACGGACCAGGTGCCGAACGTGGTCACCACCGCGGTAGGCCAGCTGCTCCTTAGGGCAGCCGTTGCGCGGGGCCTCGACCACGACGACGTTGCTGAACCCCACCTGACCGAAGTAGGCGGTGAGCCGTTCGGCGTTGGCGAGATGGTCGGCGTGCTGCGGCCAGGACATCGTCGTCACGTCGGCATCGTTGAGCTTGAGCGCGTCGGTCAGTTCGGATGCCAGGATGTCGGTGGTGTCCGACGTGCTGACCAGCAGCCAGGTCCCGGCACTGAAGTGGTTGGCCGGCTCGGGCAGTTCCTGCTTGCGCCACTCGACGGCCATCAGCCGCTCGCCCAGCACCCGGTCGCCCTCGGAACCGCCGGTGCCCATCGACAGACCGTCGACGGCGAGCACCACGTCGCCGTGTTCGTCCAGCAGGTGAATGTCGGCCTCGACGCCGGATCCCTCCAGGGAGACGATCCGGGTCAGGCAGTAGCGGGCCTTGTTGGCCGCGCCGAAAGTCCGCAGCCGACGGACTCCGAGCGGGAGCAGCAGGCCACCGGTACCGGTGTTCTGCACGCCGGGATGCGCCGCGACCGACTGGAAGCAGGCGTCCAGCAGCGCCGGGTGCACACCATAGGCGCTGTGCTGACCCCGGATGACCGTCGGCAGACCGATCTCGGCCAGGACGGTGTCGGAGGGGGCGCCGCTGCCGTCCTCACCGGCGTTGACCGCGACCAGCGCGGTGAACGCCGGCCCGAACTGCACGCCGCGGGTGTCGAACCAGTGCCGGACGTCGCCACCGTCGGCCCGGTGCGGATGCTCGGCCCGCAGGGCGTCGACGTCATAGGACCCGGGCCGGTCGCCGGCCTCGGCACCCTGGCACACCGCCAGCACTGCGCTCGCCCGGCGCTCACGCTCGCCGTCCTGGTCGGTCTCGACCAGGAAGTCCAACGTTCCGTCGCTCTGCGCGGAGGCTGTCGCGCTGACCTGGGTCTCGTCTTCGAGCAGCAGCATCCGCTCGAAGCGGATGTCGCGAACCTCGGCTTCGTCGCCGAGCGCGGCCCGGGCGGCGGACATCGCCATCTCGCAGAACGCTGCGCCCGGCATCGCCGGCACGTTGTTGACCTGATGGTCGACCAGCCACGGCAGCGCGGCCGTGCCGACCTCGGCGGCCCAGACATGGCGCTCCGGTTCCTCGAGGAGCCGCACGTGTGAGCCCAGCAGCGGATGGGCAGCCACCAGATGGGCACCCCGTCCGGTCTCGGCGGACTGCGCCTGCAGCATCAGCGCCCGGTGGGTCCAGGTCGGCAGCGGCGCCTCGACGAGGCGGCCGGACGGCAGCATCGCCGCGAAGTCGACCAGCGCACCTGCGGCATAGAGATCGGCGACCAGCGTCCGCAGGCCGTGCGGCATCTCCTGGCCGCGACGCATACCGGCGATCGCCGCCACCGGGATGTCAAGGGTCGCAGCGGTCTGGTCGACCGGCCGGGTCAGTAGCGGGTGCGGCGACAGCTCGGCGAAGACCCGGAAGCCGTCCTCGAGGGCGGCCTGCACGGCCGCGGAGAAGCGGACGGTGTGCCGCAGGTTGTCGATCCAGTAATCGACATCGCAATAGGGCTGCTCACGCGGGTCGAACAGCGTCGCGGAGTAGTACGGAAACTCCGGTGCCAGCGGGGTGATGTCGTCGAGCATCTCGGCCAGCTCGTCGAGGATGGGCTCCACCTGCGGAGTGTGGGAGGCCACGTCCACGGCGACCTCGCGGGCCATGATCTCCTGCTGCTCCCACTCGGCGACGATCTGCCGGACCGTCTCGGTGCTGCCGCCGATGACGGTCGACTTCGGCGAGGCGACCACCGCAACGACGACGTCCTCGACGCCGCGCCGCTCCAGTTCCTCACGCACCTTCTGCGCGGGCAGCTCCACGGCGGCCATCGCACCGCCGCCGGCGATCTTCAGGCACAGCAGCGAGCGGCGGCAGATCACCTTGACGCCGTCCTCCAGCGACAGTGCACCCGAGACCACCGCCGCGGCGACCTCGCCGAGCGAGTGACCGATGACCGCGCCCGGGGTCACCCCGTAGGACTTCATCGTCGCGGCCATCGCGACCTGCATCGCGAAGATGGTCGGCTGGACGCGGTGGATTCCGGTCACCGTCTCCGGCGCCAGCATTGCCTCGGTCACCGAGAAGTCGGACTCGGCGGCGATCAGGGGCTCGAGTTCTGCGATCTTCGCCGCGAAAACGGGCTCGCCGGCGAGCAGTTCCGCGCCCATGGAGGCCCACTGCGAACCCTGACCGGAGAACACCCACACCGGGCCGCGGTCGTCCTGTCCGACGGCGGCCGGGTACGGCTCGTCACCGTCGGCGATTGCCCGCAGACCCTCGACCAGAGCGGACCGGTCGGCGGCGATGACCGCCGACCGCGCCGGCCGGTGGCCGCGCCGCCGGGACAGAGTGAAGGCCAGATCTCCCAGATCCGGCTCGGCGCCCGGATTCTCGACCCACTCGGCCAGACGGCTCGCGGTGCGCCGCAGTTCCCCGGCCGACGTCGAGGAAACCGGGAAGACCAGTTCCCCGCCGGCCGGGGCCGTTTCCACGGAGTCGGCGACAAAGTCGGACATGGAGGGTTCCGGCGCCTGTTCGAGCACGACGTGCACGTTGGTGCCCGACATGCCGTAGGAGGAGACGCCCGCGCGGCGCGGGGCCACGCTCTCGTCCACCGGCCAGGCGGTGGTTTCCTGCGGAACGAAAAGCCCGGTCTCGATCCTGGCCAGATGGTCGGGCAGACGGTTGAAGTGCAGGTTCCGGGGAACGACGCCGTTGTGGACCGACAGCACGGCCTTCATCAGGCCGAGCACGCCGGCCGCGGACTCGGCGTGGCCGAAGTTGCTCTTGACCGAGGTGAGCGCACAACGTCCGTCGTGGCCGTAGACCGTCGAGACACTGTTGAACTCGATGGTGTCGCCGACCGGGGTCCCGGTGCCGTGGCCCTCGACCATGCCGACGGTGGCGGGGTCGACCCCGGCGTTGGCGAGAGCGGCCCGGAACACCGCGACCTGGGCGTCCTCGGAGGGGGTCAGGATGTTCTCGGTGCGGCCGTCCTGGTTGGAGGCGGTCCCGCGGATGACCGCGAGCACCCGGTCACCGTCGCGCTGGGCGTCGTCGAGCCGCTTGAGCATGACGATGCCGCAGCCCTCGGCCCGCACGAAGCCATCGGCCTCGACGTCGAAGGCGTGGCAGCGGCCGGTGGCAGAGAGCATGCCCTGCCCGGACGCCGACGCGTAGAGACGCTGGTCGAGCATGAGCATCACACCGCCGGCCAGCGCCATATCGCTCTCGCCCTCGTGCAGACTGCGGCAGGCCTGGTGCACCGCGACCATGCTCGACGAGCAGGCCGTGTCCATCGTCAGCGCCGGACCGTGCAGACCCAGCGCGTGCGAGATCCGGCCGGAAGCCATGCTGAACGGGTTACCGGTGAACGCGTAGGCCTGATCGAAGGCACCCGCGTCGCTGGTGACCATGGCGTAGTCGTCATGGGACATGCCGATGAACACGCCCGTGGACGTTCCCGCCATCGACGACGGGGTGCGCCCGGCATGCTCGACGGCCTCCCAGGCGGTTTCCAGCAGCACGCGATGTTGGGGGTCCATCGCCGTGGCCTCGCGCTCGTTGATGCCGAAGAAGTCCGGGTCGAAACCGGTGACGTCGTCGAGAAAGGCGCCCCACTTCGACACCGAGCGGCCGGCGACACCGGGCTCGGGATCGAAGTTCTCCTCGGCGTCCCAGCGGTCGCGGGGAATCTCGGTCACGAGGTCTTCGCCCCGCAGTAGTGCCTCCCAGAGCTTGCGGGGAGAGTCGATACCGCCTGGGAGTCGGCAGGCCATACCGACTACGGCGATTGGGGTCATCGAGGATTCGCGCACGTCGTTCACACCTCGTTCTTCGTCGATGCGGGGCAAGTTGTTTCTCACTGCCAGGCGTGCCGCGAGTTCTCAGATGTGAGGCGCGCCGTTGCGTCGACATCAACCCGAAGTAGCCAGAACTGTGCGTAGCTTAACCCGGCCCAGACAGAAAAGCCAGACTAAGTTTCTGCTCAGAATTACGCCCCCGACGAAACTCGACGGTCTTGCGGGCAATCCCCCACACCGGAGGGGAATGAGTTAGCTGACAACCGGCCGCCAGATAGCGGCGATGATCGCCCGATGGAGTCGAGAGGTGACGAAAAGTCACACCGGGCCGGGTAAATGCACAGTTCAGATCGGTTCCATTCCTCAGCGGCCGCCGGTCGCTACGCCGGTTGCCCGCCGAGCGGACACCCCGAACCCGATCGGGGCGAAGGTTGCCGCGGCATTTTCAGCAGGAATTTGTCAAAAATCGCCCTCTCAGCCGCTACAGCAAATTTCTATTAAAAGCTTTTTCCCGGCCATAACATCGACCCCGGCAAACCGCCAGAAGCATTGGCCGAACTTCCCGAAACAGGGACCCGGCCGGCGTAGCAACCGAGCTCGTACCCCCGTAGATGCTGAGAGATTCCGCTATCCACCTAAGAAGACTGACAACGCTCCAACCTGCAATTTGAAGTTGTTCCTCAGCCCACGGGCAACTTACCTGAGAGCAGCCTGAGACACCTGAATGTATGCCCATAAGCGCCGCCCATGCATTCCACAAGGCCACTTAACGATTGCTACTTATCCCCTATCACGGCATAGCTCATCCCTGTCTGGCAACACTTTTGTAGTCAATCTCCGGGCTATTCATTACCAATTTGTAATTTTTCACTGAGAACCGGACCAGATGACGGTCTGCGACCTATCTCACGTCGATAAACAAGCAAAAATTCACCCAACCGAGCGGTTAGCTGATGTTAGCCAGATCACTACCCGCCCCCATGGCTTCAGCCGCAATCCGGCATCTCTGGGCCCCAGGAAACCTTCCCTGCGGGCGGAAAAAACATCTCCGAGAGCGAAATCGCGGGTGGA
>ERZ795053.3116-NODE-3116-length-19200-cov-11.092243_pt1 | contig 19200 bp, 14 predicted proteins | sample MGYA00375137_ERZ795053 | MGnify/ENA primary metagenome ERZ795053 (study PRJEB30182, sample SAMN05720284) | activated sludge metagenome | isolation source: Anaerobic digester | place: Hong Kong | collected 2014-12-17 ...
TTCGCGGCGCTGCGCCAGATCAACGGGGAGAACATCTCGGACAAGAGCATCCGCGATGCGGTATTCGAGATGGAGCAAATCCATCTGGGCGGCGGGGTGTTCCGCGCCTCGGAGGAGGTGTATGCGCTGCTGCTGGCGGGCCGGTCGGTGCCGGAGCTGGCCGGGGGGCGGCGGGTGTCGCCGCAGATGCGGTTTGTGGATTTCCGGGAGCCGGAGAACAACGCGTTCCATGTCTGCGCGGAATTCGAGATCGCCGAGGGGCATGACCGTCGGCTGGACATCGTTCTTTTCGTGAACGGGTTTCCGTTCGCGGTGATCGAGAACAAGAAGGAGTCGGTGAAGGTTGGCGAGGCGGTGGCGCAGATGGTGCGGAACCAGGGGCGGAACGAGACGCCGAAGTTCTTCCTGTTCCCCCAGATTCTCGTGGCGACCAACGTGCGGGAGCTGAAATACGGGACGATGCTGACGCCGGCGCGGTTTTATGCGCAGTGGAAGGAGAAGGATGCCGATCCCCAAGCGGTGGATGCGGCGGTGGCGGCGGTGATCCACAAACCGGTGGCCCCGGAGGTGGTGCGGCGGATTGCCGGCGACCTGATCCGGCAGGAGTATGTGCCGCCGGAGGCGCGGACGGTGACGGAGCAGGATCGGGGCATCCACGGCCTGCTGCGCCCGGAGCGCCTGCTGGATCTGGTGCGGAACTTCATTCTCTACGACAACAACGTCAAGAAAATCGCCCGGTATCCGCAGGTTTTCGCGATCAAAAAAGCCATGAGAGGGCTGAAGACCTTCGACCGGAACGGGCGGCGCAAGGGCGGGCTGATCTGGCATACGCAGGGATCGGGGAAAAGCCTGACGATGGTGATGCTGGTGAAGTGCCTGATCGATGATCCGGAGATCGTGCTGCCGCGCGTGGTGGTGGTGACGGACCGGCGGGACCTGGACCGGCAGATCAGCGACACCTTCGCGGCCTGCAACATCAAGAAGGACGTGGTGCGCACGCGGAGCGCCAAGGAACTGCTGCGCCTGATCCGGGACAAGGACCAGCGGGTCGTTACGGCCCTGATCCACAAGTTCGAAGCCTCGAAGGCGGAGCGGGACTTTGTGGATGACGACCCGAACCTCTTCATCCTGATCGACGAAGCGCACCGGACCCAGGGCGGGCAGGCGAATACAGAATTGAACCTGATTTTGCCCAGGGCCTGCCAGATCGGATTTACGGGCACGCCGCTGATGAAAAAGGAGAAGGTCAAGGGCCGGAAGGGCCCGGCCCACGTGGTCAAGGCCAGCGAGCGCAAGTTCGGCGGGATCATCGATGCCTATACGATTTCCGAGGCGGAGGCGGATGGCGTGGTGCTCCCGCTGATCTATCAGCCCCGGTTCGTGGAGCAGACGGTCCAGCAGGCGCTGCTGGACCGGTTTTATGACCAGATCACCCGGGAGCTGACGGACAAGCAGAAGAAGGATTTGCAGAAGAAGTTCAATTCGTCCCAGATCGTGGAGGAGACGTCCCAGCGGATCGAGACGATTTCATTGGACATTCTGGAACATTTTCGCCCGTTCCGGAACACCGGGCTGAAGGCCCAGATCGTGGCGCCGTCCAAATACGCGGCGGTGATGTTCCGGAAGGCCTTCGACCTGCTGGGGGAAGACGCGGTCGAGGTGATCATTTCGGACACGGCGGACCAGGAGACGGACGATCAGCTTCCGGCGCACAAACGGGAGGTGGCGGAATGGCTGGAGGAGGAAAAGCACCGGCACGGCGCCTCGCTGGAGGCCCGCGAGAAAAAGCTGATCAAGGAGTTCCGGGACAATCCCGAGGGCGTACGCATGCTGATCGTGGTGGACAAGCTGCTGACCGGGTTTGATGCGCCGCGCAATTCCTTCCTGTATCTGGCGAAACAGCTCAAGGACCACAATCTCCTGCAGGCGATCGCGCGAGTGAACCGCCTGTTCGACGGGGACGAAGGCCATGAGGCCAAGGTCAACGGGTTCGTGATCGATTATTCCAAGAACGCAAAAAATCTGCGCGATGCGATGGAGCTGTTCTCCAGCTACGACCCGGAGGACGTGGACGGGGCGCTGCTGAACACCGGGGAGAAGATCCGGGAGCTGGAGCGCGTGGTCCAGGATTTGCATGCGATGTTCAATGGCGTCCGGGACAAACGGGATACCGAGGCGTATGTCCGGGTGCTGGAAGAAAGCGTGGTGGCGCGCGAGCGGTTCTACGAGCTGGTGAACGAGTTCATCAAGCAGTTCGCGACCTGCCGGATGCTGCCCGACTTCGCGCAGCAGTTCCCGGCCGACAAGCTGCACCGGTATCAGAGCGACCTGAAAAAGTTCGTGGAGTTGAAGAAGATCCAGAAGATCAAGAACGCGGAGGAGATTGATTTTTCGAAGTATGAGGACCAGATCCGGCGGATTCTGGACAAGTATGTTTCCTCGGAATACGTGATCGAGCTGTCCCGGCCCCTGTTGATCCGGGAGTCCCGGGAGTTCAATGCCTACATCGAGAATGCGGAGCGCGGGCTTTCGGACAAATCGAAGGCGGAGGCCATTGCCGCCCAAACCCAGCGGACCATCCGCGAGAATCTCCACCGGGATCCCGAATTCTACAGGCGGTTCAGCGAAAAGATCGAAAAGCTGATTGCCGATCTCCGGGCGGCCAAGAAAGAAGACCTGAAGGCGCTCTTGGAACGCGCCCGGGATGTCCAGGGAAGGGTTGCTGCCTATGAGGCGAACGACATTCCGGTGGCGATCCGGCGACAGACGGCGCTGCACCCGTTTTATCGCAGCCTCCAGTCCGGACTGAAGGCCCATGCGGTGCCGGAAGAGCGGCTTTGCGAGATGACCCTGGCCATGGCCGGGCGGATTGAGCCGCACAAGATCGTGGATTGGTGGCAGAACATCGAGGTGGAACGGCAGGTGCGGACGGATCTGGAGGATTACCTGTTTGATGTGGTGAAAGAGAAAATCGGCATTCCTCTGTCCGCCGGGGAAATTGAACGGCTGACCTCGAAGGTCTGGGAGCTGGCCGTGGAGAACCGGTCGCCATGACGGCGGAACTGTCGAGTACCGGGGTGCCCATCCGCCAGTTGACGTTTGACCATCACGCGCTGGACTATTGCCTGATCCGGGAGGACCGGAAAACCCTGTCGGCAACGGTATTTCCGAGCCGGGTCCTGCTGGTGAAGGCCCCGCGGGAGGTCCAAGACGCGCGTATCGACGACTTTCTGCACCGGAAACTGTGCTGGATCCTGAAACAGCAGCGCTATTTTGCCCAGTTCAAGATTCCGGGGAAGAAACAATATGTGAGCGGAGAGACCTTCCGGTACCGGGGGCGGGGCTACAAGCTGCTGGTTCGCAGGGGGGGGGCGGAGGAACGGGTGTCCTTGCGGCACGGGGTGTTGACGGTATTCACGACGTCGACCGGCACCCCGTCCCATGTGAAGGGGTTGCTGGACCGATGGTATGCGGAACGGGCCCGGCACGTATTCGGCGAGCGGCTGGCGGTTTGCTCGGGGCTCTTTGATTATGAGGAGACACCCGGCCTGGTGATTCGCAAGGCGACCCGGCGGTGGGGCAGCTTTTCCCGCAAAACCCGGCGGATCATGCTGAACCTGGATTTGATCAAGGTGGCGGCCCGATATCTGGACTATGTCATCATCCATGAGTTGTGCCATGTGGCGCACAAGAACCACGATGGGGCCTTTTACCGCCTCATGGAATCGAAGCTCCCGCAATGGGAGAAGCTCAAGACCGAGCTGGAGCTGAATCTGTTTGGCTGAAACGGGGTGGTTTCCCGGTGCCATAACCATGAATGGGGGCTACAGTCCGCGGGGAAGCGTGTCGAAACCGGGGCGGGGGTGGCCGCAGTGGAGGCAGGCGGCACGGTGGACGCTGAGGGGTTTCCCGCAGGCGGGGCAGGCCCAGCGGATTTTTTCGCGGGCGACGAACGCTCGCAGGCCGGTTTCGCGGATGGAGGCGAGATTGTCGAGCATGCTCATGCCGTAGCGGGTGCGGTAGCGTTTGTCCAAATCGCGGAGGCGTCGGCAGGGGTAGTCGGGGCAACGGAAGCAGAACCGGTTGGGCCGGCCTTGCCGGGTGCAGAGCTTGATGGTGCATTGGCGGCAGGCGCCGGCCTTGATCTGATCATCGCGGTGGTTGCAGCCCGGGCACCGGTTTTTCTCCCGGAGGTGGCCGATGCACAGCGCGCAGTTCATGCCGCAGGGGGCGATCATCGCCGCCTGGATGGGCCGGAGCCGGATGGGGGGCCGTCGGGTCATGTGGCCTTCCTCCTGGGCTTCTTTTTCGCGCCGGGCGGGGGCAGGTCGCGTGCAGTGGCCCGGACGAGGCCGGCGATCCAGTCGCGGTCCTCGAAGGCGTCCTCGATCAGGAAGTAGTCCTTGGCCCCGGGATAGGGCGGGGCTTCCGTGACATGGCCGATGAAGGCGCGGCCGGCGGGGGTGGGCTTGATGAACAGCTGGTTGTCGCACACGAGCGCCACGACCTTGCCGTTGCAGTAGAGCGCGTATTCGCCGAACATCTTGCGGAACGAGATGTCGCCCGCCTCCGCCATCTGGTCCGCCAGAAATTCCATGAAGCTTGAATCGGTTGCCATGGGACCTCCCGTCTTGGAAGATCAGTGTACGGGACGGGAGGCGGGGAGGGAAAGGGGATTTCGGGTTTGTCTGGACGGACGAATTGAAACCCCAACCACGGATGGGCGGATCAACCCTTGCCGATGCGCCCGGCGGGCGCGCTGGAACAAGAGAACAGCCGGCTACGGATTTCACGGATGATACGGATTCAACCCATAGGTGCCTGTAGCGAATCCGGTTCATCCGTAGCTGAACCGGGTCCCCGCCGGTTATTCCGGGCGGATCCGTCTGTGTTGATCCGTGTCCATCCGTGGTTGTCTTGTTTTACAGCCTGGCGTGGCGGTCGGCGATGGCGTCGGCGAGGGCTTCGAGCTGCAGATAGGTTTCCGCGCGGGGGTCGCCGCGGCAGATGACCGGGTCGAGCAGTTCGACCTTGAGATTGGGAATGAGGGCGGCCACCTGCTCGACGACCTTGGTGCTCCAGCCGTAGGAGCCGATGATCGAGGCAAAGCGAACCTTGGGGCGGATGGCGTTGGCAAGGTGGGCGGCGTAGTGCGCGGCGGGGTGGGGCCCCACGTGCACCGTGGAGGTGCCCAGCACCAGCGTGGCGGCATCCACCAGGGACATCGCCAGTTTGCCGATGTCGGTGACGACGAGATCGAAGAGGTGGACCTTGACGCCGCGGGCCACGAGGGCGTCGAGCAGGGCATGCGCCATTTTCTGCGTACTGCCGTGCATGGAGACATAGGGCAGGACCACTTCGTTCTTCACGGCGTCGGAGGCCCAGTCCCGGTAGGCGTCCAGGATGAACTGCGGCTGGTCGTAGACCGGCCCGTGGCTGGGGGCGATCATGCCGATGTCCCTGGCGAGCACCTTGTCGAGGTTGCGCCGGATGGGCTGGCGGAAGGGCATCATGATTTCGGCATAATAGCGCTTGGCGGCCTCGAGGGTGGCGGCGGGATTCGTGACGTACAGGTCGGAGGTGGCCAGATGCGAGCCGAAAAAATCGCAGGAGAAGAGAATGCGGTCTTCGGGCAGCCAGGTGGACATGGTTTCGGGCCAGTGAACCCAGGGCGTGTAGAGGAATTCGAGGGTTTTGCCGCCGAGGTCGAGGGTTTCGCCGTCGGCAACCGTTTGAAAGACATCCTCGGGGAGCTGCAGCAGGTCGATCAGCATGTCGCGGCACTTGGGATTGGTGACGACCTTGGCGCCGGGATATTTTTCCAGCACGAACGGGATGGAGCCGGAGTGGTCCTGTTCGGCGTGCTGCGAAACAATGTAGTCCACGCGGTCGACGTCTTCGAGCTGGGCTTTCAGCACTTCCCACTGGTCGGGATCCGCGGTATCGATCAGGGCGGTTTTATCCTTTCCGCGGACGAGATAGGCGTTGTAGCTGGTGCCGTCGGGCAGAGGAATCAGCGAGTCAAACAGCCGCCGGTTCCAGTCGGCGGCGCCGAGGAACTCCACTCCATCCGCCATGTTCCGGATTTTCATCATATTCTCCTTGGCATAAAGCTCATCTGTTCAGCCCGGCCTGTGCCCCCGGGTTGTGCCCTATCCATACCATGTCGCGGCAAAACTGCAAGTCATCGGCCGGGATTCGCCCGAAGCGGCCAGGGAAGCTGCCAGGGGCCATGGTTGGGGTTGAAGGGGGGGGCGGGGGATGGTACAAGGGCGGACGTGAAATGCCCCGCGGCGGGGCGGAAAAGAGCTGGAACCATGGCGATGAATTTTTCGGAAAACGCGGATCGGATGGATGTCCGGTACGTGGCGGGGCTGGCGCGGATCGCGCTGTCGGACGAAGAAGCGGCGCAGCTGCAGGGGCAGCTTGACGACATCCTGGCGTTCGTGGGCGAGCTGAAGACGCTGGAGGTGGAGGGGGTGGAGGCCACGGACGTGGCGGGCGAGGCGCAGAACGCCATGCGGGAGGATGAACCGCAGGCCGGCCTGCCGCGGGAAGCGGCGCTGGCGAACGCGCCGCTGGCGCGACACGGGCAGATCGTGGTGCCGAAGGTGGTTGAATGAGCGCGGACCTGTGCGAACTGGGCTTCCTGGAGGCGGCGGACGCGCTGGCGAAGGGGCAGATGACTTCCGCTGAGCTGACGGCGGCGCTGCTGGCGCGGGCGGAACAGCTGGAACCCGCCCTGAACGCGCTGACCTGGCGGGATGCGGAGGCCGCGCAGGCCGCCGCGAAGGCGGCGGATGAGGCCCGTGCGGCGGGGGACGAGCGTCCGCTGCTGGGCGTGCCGATCGCGATCAAGGACCTGCTGAACGTGAAGGGCCAGCCCTGCACGGCGGGTTCGAACATCCTGAAGGGGTACACGGCGCCGTACGACGCAACGGTGATCGAGCGCCTGCGGGCAGCGGGATGCGTGTTCATTTCGCGCACGAACACGGATGAATTCGCGATGGGCGGCAGCACGGAAACGAGCGCCTACGGCACGACGCGCAATCCATGGGATCCGGAGCGGGTGCCGGGCGGATCGAGCGGCGGTTCGGCGGCAGCGGTGGCGGCGCGGCTGGCGCCCGCGGCGCTGGCGTCGGACACCGGCGGCAGCATCCGCCAGCCGGCGGCCTTCTGCGGGGTGACGGGACTCAAGCCGACCTATGGCCGGGTGTCGCGCTACGGCTGCACGGCGTTCGCGTCGTCACTGGACCAGGTGGGGCCGATGGCGCGGACAGTGGAGGATGCCGCGGCGGTCTATCAGGTCATCGCCGGGCTGGATTCGCACGACTCGACGACTTCGGCGCGTCCGGTGGGTGATTGCCTGGCGGACGTGCGCGCGGCGGCGGACCTGAAAGGGATGAGGCTGGGACTGCCGAAGGAATATTTCGCGGAGGGGCTTGATCCGGAGGTGGAGCGGCTGACGCGGGCGGCGGCGGAGCAGTGCCGCGAACTGGGGGCGGAGATTGTGGACGTGGACCTGCCGCACAGCCGGTACGGCATTGCCTGCTACTACATCCTGGCGCCGGCCGAGGCCTCGGCGAACCTGGCGCGCTACGACGGGGTCCGCTACGGATTCCGCGCCGGGGCGGAAGAGCTCCAGGAGATGTACGAGAAGACCCGCGCGCAGGGGTTTGGGGCCGAGGTGAAACGGCGGGTGATTCTGGGCACCTACGTGCTCAGCAGCGGCTTCCATGATGCCTACTACCTGCGGGCGCAGAAGGTGCGCACGCTGATCCGCGGCGATTTCGACCGGGCCTTCCGGCAGTGCGACGCGATCATCGGGCCGGTGACGCCGACGGCGGCGTTCCGGGTGGGCGAAAAGAGCGCGGATCCGGTGCAGATGTACCTCGGTGACATCTTCACGGTGAACGTGAACCTGGCGGGGATCTGCGGGCTGAGCGTGCCGTGCGGATTCACGGCGGCCGGGCTGCCGGCGGGCCTGCATGTCGTGGGACCGGCCTTCGAGGATGCGCGCGTCCTGACCATCGGCGCGGCCTACCAGCACTCGACGGACTGGCACAAGAAACAGCCGGAGATTTAACAGCCATGAACGCAAAAGACGCAAGAGACGCTAAAGGAACGCAAACGCCGGACATGAAAAGGGTATTTCAATCCAAGTCAGAGAGGGTTCGGTGCTTGCGAAACCTTGCGTCGTTTGCGCCTTTTGCGTTGACGATTTCAAGGGATTCAAGATGAGCGATTACATTCCATCCATCGGCCTGGAAGTGCATGTGCAGTTGAAGACGCGCACGAAAATGTTCTGCGCGTGCCCGGCGCACGAGGAAGGCGAACCGAACACGGCGGTGTGCCCGGTGTGCATGGGCCTGCCGGGGGCCATGCCGGTGATGAACCGCGAGGCGATCCGCAAGACGGTCCTGGTGGGCCTGATGATCGGCTCCGAGATTTCGCTGCGCAGCACGTTCGACCGGAAAAACTACTTTTATCCCGACATGCCCAAGAACTTCCAGATCTCGCAGCAGGCGGCCCCGCTGTGCATCGGCGGCGCGGTGGAGATCGAGGCGGGCGGGAAGAAGAAGACCATCCGCGTGAACCACATTCACCAGGAGGAGGACGCGGCGAAGATCACGCATCTGGCGAACTCCTCGGAAATCGACTACAACCGTGCCAGCACGCCGCTGATGGAGCTGGTGACGGAGCCGGACATGTCGAGCCCGGACGAGGCGATCGCCTTCCTGACGGCCCTGAAGGAAATGCTGCTCTATGCGGGGATCAGCGACTGCAACCTCGAGCTGGGTCAGATGCGCTGCGACGTGAACTCGTCAGTGCGCCCGGCCGGCACGGACAAGCTGGGCGTGAAGTGCGAGATCAAGAACATGAACACCTTCAAGGGCATTCACCGGGCGCTGACGTATGAACTGCAGCGGCAGGTGGAGACGCTGGAAGCCGGCGGCACGCTGGTGCAGGAGACGCGGCGCTGGGACGACGAGGCGGGCGTCACGCTCTCGATGCGGTCGAAGGAATACGCGCACGACTACCGCTATTTCCCGGAGCCGGACCTGCCGCCGGTGGTGCTGGATGCGGCGACGGTCGAGGCATGGCGCGCGGAACTGCCGGAACTGCCGGCGGCGCGGCGCGCACGGTTCACCGCTGACTACGGCCTGCCGGAATACGACGCCGGGGTGCTGACGGCCGACCGGGCGATCGCGGAGTACTTCGAGGCGGTTGCCAAGGCATCGGGCAACTTCAAGGCGGCGTCCAACTGGGTGATGGGCGAGGTGCTTCGGGCGCTGGGCGAGCAGGGCAAACCCGTCGCCGACGCGAAGATCACGCCCGCCGCGCTGGCGAAGCTGATCGCGCTGGTGGATGCCAAGACCATCAGTTCCTCGGCGGCCAAGGAGGTTTTCCAGGTGCTGTTCGACGAGGGCGGGGAGCCGGCGGCGGTCGTCGAGCGGAAGGGCCTGGCGCAGGTCAGCGACACGGGGGCGATCGACGGCTTCGCGGAGGAAGCCATCGCCGCCAATCCCAAGGTGGCCGACGATTACCGGAGCGGAAAGGAAGCCGCGCTGAAGTTCCTGGTGGGGCAGGTCATGAAGCTGTCGCGCGGCAAGGCCAATCCGCAGCTGGCGGCCGAAGCGCTGAAGCAGCGGCTGGGGGGATAATTCCGCGGGAGGCGGGGGGGCGGAATCCGGCAAAGATTCGACGGGAGGGGTCAACTCCCCGCTTGCCAAGCGGGGTCAGGCGTTTCATTCTGTGGGCGAAAACCCGATGACGTCGCAACCGCCCAGTCCCGTTTCGCCGTCTCCGGTTCCCGGGTACGGTTCCGGCCCGGGTCCCGTGCGCTGGAAAGAGGCGTACGACCGGCTGCAGGCCACCCTGGAGGCGCTGCCCGATCTGCTGTTCGTGCTGGATCGCGACGGTCGCATTTACGATTATCACGCTCCGGCCCTGGACCGGCTTTATGTTCCGCCTGACAGTTTCCTGGGGCGGACCATGAACGAAGTGCTGCCGGAGCCCGCCCGGGGGATTGTGGACTGGGCCATCCAGGACGCCGTAGTGCACGGATTCCATCGGGGAAGCGTCTATCCGCTGGCGACTCCGTCCGGCAACCGCTGGTTTGAAATATCCATCGCGGCCCAGGGCGACCCGGGCCGTCCCGAGGGCCGTCTGGTCGCCATCATACGGGATGTGACCGACCGCCGGACAACGCTGGAGGCTTTGCGGGAGAGCGAGCAGCGGTACCGGCTGCTGGCCGAAGGCATGAAGGACGTGATCTGGGTGCTGGATGTGGAGGCGGGAAGATTCACCTACGTGAGTCCGTCGGTGGAAAAGCTGCGCGGCTACACGCCGGAGGAAGTCCTGGCGCAGCCGCTGGAAGACACCTGGGCGCCGGCGGAGCGGGCGCGACTGGCGGAAATGACCGCGGGCTATGTCCGGGAATTCCAGGCGGGACGCATCGGCGAGCAGACCTATGTCACGTTCGAGCTGCAACAGCCCTGCAAGGACGGTTCGCTGATTCCCTCCGAAGCGGTGGCCCGTCTGGTGCGGAATTCCCGAACCGGCCGTCTGGAAGCCCACGGGGTGACGCGCGAGATCCGGGACCGCAAGCGGGTGGAAGACGCCCTGCGGGCGAGCGAAGAGCGCTTTGCCCAGAGTGCGCGCCAGAGCCGCACCTTTCTGTGGGAAACGGACGAGAACGGGTTGTATACCTTCGTAAGCCCGGTGGTGGAAGATGTGCTGGGATACCGTCCGGAGGAACTGATTGGAAAGCGGCACTACCATGACCTGTTTCCCGAATCGGAACGCCGGCGCCTCAAGAAGGAGGCGGCGCACGTCATCCGGGGGGGGCATGATTTCCGGGATTTCGAGAACGCCTGCCGGGCGAAGGACGGGCGAACCGTATGGGTGGTGACCAGCGGGGCCCCGATGCGGGACGCGCAGGGCCGGGTGCGCGGTTACCGGGGAAGCGACACAGACATCACCCAGCGCAGAGAGGCCGAACGGGAACTGCGCGAAAGCCGGGACCGCCTGAACCGCGCCCAGGAGCTGGCGCATCTGGGCAGCTGGGAGCTGGATGCCGTCACCGACGAATTGACGTGGTCCGACGAGGTGTTCCGGATTTTCGATCTGGAGCCGGAGGAATTCGCCGGGACCTACGAGGCCTTTCTGGAATGCGTGCATCCGGAAGACCGCGCGGACGTACACGCCGCCTTTGCGGAATCGCTGCACAACGGAACCGGCGTCTATGAGATCGAGCACCGGATCGTGCGCCGGAAGAGCCGGGAGGTGCGCTGGCTTCACGAAAAATGCTTCCATGTCCGGGACGATAGCGGCCGCCTGATCCGCTCCACGGGGATGGTCATGGACATCACAGAGCGGCGGCAGGCGGAAGATGCCCTGAAAGAGAGCCAGGCCCGCTGGCGGGCGCTCAACGACAATCTGCCCGGCGGGCTGGTGTATCAGATTGACTCCGGCGTGGACGGAGGCCTGCGCCGGTTCCGGATGATCAGCCGGGGGGTCGAACAGCTGCACGGGCTGACCATTGCCGAGGTGCTGGCGGATGCCGAATCCCTGTACGGGCAGGTGCTGCCGGAGGACCGTCCGCAGCTGGCCTCCCGAACGGTCCAGGCCGCCAAGGCCATGACGCCGATGCACGTGGAGATGCGTTGCCGGCTGCCTTCCGGGGAGATCCGCTGGATCTACGCCTGTGCCGCTCCGCGGCGCATGCCCAACGGCCACACGATCTGGGACGGGATCGAACTGGACATCACCGAGCGCAAACGGGCGGAAGAGGCGCTGCGGAAATCGGAGGCCAAGTACCGCCTGCTGCACGAAAGCATGCGCGATGCCTTCTGCCGCACGGATCTGAACGGCCGGATCCTGGAAGTCAACGCCGCCTTCCAGACCCTGGTCGGCTACACCCAGGAACAACTGCAGGCGCTGACGTATCAGGATCTCACTCCGAAACGCTGGCATGCCGCGGAAAAGAAGATTCTGGCGGAGCAGGTCCGGGTTCGCGGCTATTCGGACATCTACCAGAAGGAATACCGCCACCGGGACGGCACGATCATTCCCGTCGAGCTGCGCACGGTGCTGATCCGGGACGAAAGCGGAGAAGCGGCCGGCATGTGGGCGACGGTGCGCAACATCACGGCCCGGCTGCGGGTGGAACGGGCGCTGCATCAGGCCACGGTGGAACTGGAACACCGGGTCAAGGAGCGCACGGCGGAGCTGGAAGCCTCCCGCCAGGCGCTGGCCGAGAGCGAAGCCCAGTTCCGGCAGATGACGGACATCATCCAGGAAGTGTTCTGGCTGATTGACGCGAAGACCGGCGACGCGCTGTACGTCAGCCCCGCCTTCGAGCAGATCTGGGGCCGGCCGCCCACGACCAACCATCCCAGCGTGTTCACCTGGGTGGACAGTCTGCATCCGGACGACCGGGCCCACGCCCTGGAGGTGTTTCACAAGGGTCTCAAGGAAGGCCGATTCGATCCGCTGGAGGTGCGGGTGGTGCGGCCGGACGGTTCGCTCCGCTGGATCGAAGTCCGCGGATGGCTGATGAGTCCGGCGCGGGGCGGTGGCCCTCGCGTGGCCGGAACGATGCGGGACATCACGATGCGCCGCCAGCTGGAGGCGGAGATCCTCAACGCCAGCGAGGCCGAGCGGCAGCGGATCGGGCGCGACCTGCACGACAGCCTGGGCCAGTCGCTGACCGGCATCGGCTATCTGGCGGAAGCGATGAAGGAAGAACTGTCGCGGGCGGGGCGGCCGGAATCGGCGGAAGCGGGCAAGCTGGCGCGGCTGGTGGAGGAAGCGGCCGACCGCGCCCATGCCATGGCCCGGGGATTGATGCTGGTGGACATGCGCCGGGGAGGGCTGACGGCCGCGCTGCAGGAACTGGCGCTGCGCACCCAGGAACTGTTCGGCATCGAATGCCGGTACGAAGGGCCGGATGAAATCACGCTGGACGACATGGATGCAGCGGGTCAGTTGTACCGGATCGCCCAGGAAGCGGCAACGAACGCGGCCAAGCATGCCCGTGCCGACCGCATTGTGATCCGCCTGGAGTCCACCCTCGCGAAGCTGGCGCTCATGGTGCAGGATACGGGGAGGGGGCTGCCGGAGGGCGCCGCCGACTCCGCGGGAATGGGGCTGGGCATCATGCGGTATCGGGCCGGACTGATCGGCGCATCGTTCTGGATCGAGGGAGCGGCCGGTCGGGGCACGGCGGTCCACTGCCTGCTGACCCGCACCCCGTTGAATCACAAGGAGGAACCCAGATGAAATCCACCCCGGAAAAACACAATGCACGCAAGCGGATCCTGATTGTGGACGATCATCCGCTCCTGCGCGATGGTCTGGCCAAGGTGCTGAACCAGCAGGCCGACCTGATGGCCTGCGGGGAGGCAGGCGATGCCCGCGGCGCGCTGGCCGCCATTCGCACCTGCCGGCCGGATGCCGTGATCGTGGATCTGACGATGGAAGACGGCAACGGGCTGGATCTGATCAAGGACCTCCATGCCCTGCATCCGGGGTTGCCGATGCTGGTGTTGTCCATGCATCATGAGAACCTGTATGCCGAACGGGCCATCCGGGCCGGCGCCAAGGGATATGTCATGAAGCGCGAGCCGGTCGGCGTGGTGCTGGACGGATTGCGGAAGGTCCTGGAAGGGCATCTGGCGCTGAGCGAGAACATGGTCTGCCGGATGCTCAGCCAGCCCAAGCGCGCCCGGGAGTCGGGAGAAGGGTCGCCGTCGGACCTGTTGAGCGACCGGGAACTGGATGTGTTCCGTTTGCTGGGGGAAGGACTGGGGACCCGCCAGATTGCCGCCAAGCTGCATGTCGCCACCAGCACGGTGGAGACCCACCGGGCGGGCATCAAGCAGAAACTCGGCCTGGACAGCGCCACCGAACTGGTGGCACGGGCCGCCCAGTTTGTGCTGGACGAGCAGGACCAATAAAGTCCATCGGGTTGCCCCCCCATGGAGGTGGGGGGTGAGGCTCGCGGATTCCGCCACCATCGAAACGTTTTTTCCGCGAATTGCCGTGGAATGGGGATGTTGTTACGGTTGCATTAGAAATTGATGACAAATGTTAGCCATGCAAACGGACAAGATTATGGATGGGACCAAGGCAAAGCAAGTGGATGCCCAGACCTGGAGGGTGGAACTGAACTGGCCGGATGCGAATGGGTTGCATGGGCGGGAAGCGGCGACCCTGCTGAAGCTGGAGCAGATACACAAAGCCACGCTTGTATTGGAATGCTCCGGCCAGAAGGCCGAGGTGGAGAGCCTGTTGGGGTTGCTGTCCATGGAGACATCCGGCAATGCCCCGCTGGTTGCCACGGCCAGCGGACCCGACGCCGAACCCTTGATCCGCGCGATTGAAAAATGCTTCCAGCAGGGATTTGAAGCCATGGCCGGAAGCATGGGGAAAAACTGTTTCCAGAAGAAATTCGAACGGCACTTTCATCTTCCTCACTAGGGGGAGGGGGACTCTGCCGGCGGCTTTCGGGCCGGGCCGAAGGCTCTGGCGGATTCCGCCATGCCACGTCAACAAGAACCGCCATATCCGTGGCCGTTTGCCCTATGCTAGACCTTAACAGCAGTAGGCCATGAGTCAGACAATCATTCCAACTTCGCTGGTCCGTTGGGCCCTGGTGGAGCGCCTGTATCCCGACGACATCGCGGAACAGGTTCGCCGGAGCCTGCGGGTATTTCATCTGGCGCCGGACTTGTATGACAGCCCGGGTCTGAAAGGGCCGGCCAAGCGTGCGGAACTGATCATCAAGCTGGCCTATTGGCTGGCCAAGGGGCGGCTGACGGCCAAGGAGTTCCGGGAATGGGCGGAGCGGATTCCGGCGGAAGACAACGAGGGCTGGGATATCGACCTGTGCGCCGCATCCCATGGATCGCTGCTCACCAACGTATTGAAAATGGGTGTGTTTGTTCCGCTGCAAGAAGCCTGCCTGCGGGGGTAGAGCGCGGCTGGATGCCGCATCTCGTGGGGGGGGGCAACACGGTCTCGAGGGAACGGATTCCGTCCTTCGGGGCGGGGATCAGGCGCTTTCGGATTCCGCGGGGTCTGAATACCGGGCACAAATGGCCCCGGCGGGACCGGCTTGCCGCCGCAGGGCCTGGACCCCGCGGGAGTCCAGTTGCCCATTGGCGGCCAAGCGCTCCATTTCCTCCAACGCCTGTGTCACGGACCACGGCTCCTTGTAGGGGCGGCGCGAGGTGAGCGCATCGAAAATGTCCGCAATGGTTACGATGCGGGCTTCGATCGGGATGGCGTCGCCCATCAGGCCCCGGGGATAGCCGCTTCCATCCAGCAGCTCGTGGTGGGACTCGACGATGTGGCGGAGAATGTCCACGCCGGAAAGCGAACCGAGCGACAGGTCGTCCACCATGCGCTCGATGATTCGGATGCCCCGTTCCACATGCGTTTGCATGATCCGCCGCTCTCCGGGGTCGAGCCGGCCGGGCTTGAGGAGGATGGCGTCGGGGATGCCGATCTTGCCGATGTCATGGAGCGGGGCGAAGAGAAAGACCTGTTCGACAAACTCGTCGGACAGGCCGAGAGGTTCGGCCAGATCCCGGGCGATCAACCGGCTCAGGCGGGCCATGCGTTCCAGATGGGCGCCGGTTTCAAAGTCGCGCAGGTCGCAGAAGGCCCGGGCGATGCTCACGGAGCCCAGCAGGGCGCGGATGGCGAGGCACTCGTTGGCCAGCATGAGGGAGATCAAGCCGGCATGAAGGCGAAGCGTGCGCTGGTCGGCCGGCGAAAAGGCATCCGGCCGGCGGGAGTCAAAAAGACAAAACCGATGAACGAGTCCTGAAGGTACATGGGCACGGTGAAGGAAGACCGGTAGCCTTCCTGCAGCACCCAGGCGGAGTGGGGCACGCGGCCATCGAGAGCCGAGGGCAAATCCGGCAGGAAGCGGACCTCCCGCCGCCGGGCCAGGTCGCTCAGGGACGGGCTGCCGGCCATCCGGAATTCATACTGTTGCAGGGCGCGGCCGGCACAGGTGCTGTGGACAAAGGTTTTCAGCAGATCCTCGGCCGGATCATACAGGGCGCACCCGATGCGTTCTGTCTGCGGCAGCTCCTGCCGGAGCTCCCGATGCAGGATTTCCAGCCGTTCCCCAAGGCGGGGTGTCCGGGAACCGGGCGGCATGCGTGGGTTGTCCATGACGGGTTCCTTTACAGCGGCCTGTTCTTCAAGGGGGGGGCCAGCGGCCGACCTTCTCGATGTCGCCGTGACAGCGCTGGAAGGCCTCCACCACGGCGGGATCGAACAGCGTGCCCTTGTGGCGGAGGATTTCGGCGAGAGCCTCGTCGGGGGGGCGTCCCGGGGAGTAGGGCCGGTCGGAACGAATGGCGTCGTAGGTGTCGATGACGGCGAAAATGCGGGCGCCCAGGCAGATTTCCTCGCCCTTCAATCCGCGGGGATAGCCGCTGCCGTCATAGCGTTCCTGGTGGGCCAGGACGATTTCCGAGACCTCTTCGAGGCCGGGGCCCGCCTTGATGATGTTATAGCCGGTATGCGGGTGCAGATTCATGACGGCGCGTTCGTCCGGCGTCAGGGGGCCGGGCTTGAGGAGGATGGCATCGGGCACGGCGATCTTGCCGATGTCGTGCAGCAGGGCGCCGGTTTCGATGGTCTGGATTTCCTCGGGCATGGCGCCCATTTCGCGGGCGAGGACGATGGCGAGCCGCGCCACCCGCCGGCTGTGTTCGCCGGTTTTCTGTTCGCGGGCGTCGAGAATGTCGGTGATGGCCTCCAGGGTGAACTGATAGGTGTCGCTGATGTTGTCCAGCGCGCGGGACAGCGCGGCGTTTTTTTCGCGGACCATGTCTTCGAGATGCATCTGGTAGCGCCGGTTTTCCAGCAGGATGCGGCGGTATTTGACGGCGCGATCCAGAACGGCCCCGAGCTGTCCGGGGGAGATGGGCTTCTGGACGAAATCGAAGACCCCCAGGCGCATGGCTTCCACCGCGCTGTCCAGGGTGGCCGCGCCCGTGATGATCACGCCGACGGCGGAGTCGTCGATGTCCCGCAAGGTCTTGAGCACGTCCAGTCCGCTATGTTCGCCCAGGCCCAGATCCACCAGCGCCACGTCAATCAGCCCCTGCGCCTGACGCATGATTTCGATGGCCTCGGGGCCGTCATGGGCGGTGAGGACACTGTAGTTCTTGCGGAGCAGGACTTTTTCAAAGGTGGCGCACAGGTCCAGATCGTCGTCGGCCAGCAGCACGGTCCGGCGGGAGTCCGCCTGTCCGGCCGGGGCGGCGACCGCCGCCAGGTCTCCGGTGTCGCCGATGGCGTCCGGCAGATCGTCCGAGAAGCAGATGCGGTTGCGACCGGTCTGTTTGGCGCGGTAGAGGGCGCGATCGGCCAGGATGAGGAACCGGTCGGGGGTGGGGTCGGCGTTGGACGGGACATGGCAGACGCCGACGGAAATTGTCACATGCAGGTCATAGGATCCCTTGCAGATCCGTTCGGTACGGAAATTCTCCAGCATGCGTTCGGCGATCAGGCGGGTATCCGCGGTCGTGGCGCAGGGCAGGAGAACCACCATTTCGTCGCCGCCGTAATACCGGCAGACCGCATCGGAATCGCGGACGCTGGCCTGCATCAGGCGGGCGCATTCCTTGAGCACCTGGTCGCCGACGAAATGTCCGAAGGAATCGTTGATGGCCTTGAAATGGTCGATATCCACGATCAGCAGGCCCAGGGGAAACGCCTGGCCGGCATCCAGCGTCCAGATCCGGCGGAGTTCTTCGTCAAAGCCGCGCCGGTTCAGCAGGCCGGTCAGCGGATCCCGGTAGGCCAGTTCCTTGAGCTGCTCGGCCAGGGCCTTGAAATCCACGGACGATTCCGCGCTGTCGCTCTTCCGCCTGTGCTCTGCATCGGCCATGGGCATGACAACCTCCTTGGGATTCCGTGACGACCGGCCAACCTCCGATCGCGAAGAGCACGGTATCCGCATATAGAACTATGAACCCGGTGAAGATGACGTCAAGCCGCGAATGATCGGAACTCCCTTTTCCGCAACAAGATCCCTCGTGCTTTCCGCTACCCGCCTGCTGTTTTCCGCCACAGGGGCCTGCGATGCCGTGCCAGGTCATCCCCGGATTCTTCCATGACCCCCGAATGCCGCTCAACACGATATTCATTTTCGCCCCCGGGACTTTAGTCTGTTGTTCACAGAGATGAAAGAGATGCACAACAATCCGGCGGCGATGCGTATTCCTTACCTCCGCAAAGAGGGATCGGGGCGGGGGGACGGCCTGCAGAAAATGAGGTGGCGCGGTTTTGTCCAACGTATTTTGAAGGAAACAGCGAAGGGGGGCAACAAAGGGCGTGAAAAAGGATCGGATTCGGTGGAATGCCCGACGTGCGGGGTCGAGCATGGCCGGATGCCGGTCGCGAGGAGGACGGCACATGTGGACGCTTGAAGAGTTGCTGGAAAAAGTATCCTCGTCCGGCGGGTCGGACCTGATCCTGACGCCCGGCGCGCCGCCCCAGCTCAAGATCCTGGGACAGATGCATGCGGTGGGTGACACACCGCTGACGGCCCGGGAAACAGAATCCCTTTCGCTCTCCGCGCTGAATGATTACCAGAAGAACCAGCTGGTCCAGAACCGGAGCGTGGATTTGTCGCGTGGATTTTCCGGCCTGAACCGGTTTCGATTCAATATATTCCGCCAGCGGGGGGCGCTGGCGCTGGTGGCGCGGCTGATTCCCAGTCGGATTCCGTCGTTCACTGAACTGGGACTGCCGCCGATCGTGCAGGAATTCGCCTTGCAGCCGCACGGGCTGGTTCTGATCACCGGCCCGGCCGGCAGCGGCAAGTCCACGACGCTGGCGGCGATGATCGAACACATCAATGTCCACCGTTCGGTGCACATCATCTGCCTGGAGGATCCGATCGAATACCTGCACGCGCACAAGCGCAGCCTCATCGAACAGCGGGAGATCTACGAAGATGCGCCGTCGTTCGCGCAGGCCCTGCAGTCCGTGTTCCGTCAGTCGCCGGACGTGATCATGGTGGGGGAAATGCGCGACCTGGAGACCATGCAGCTGGCGCTGACGCTGGCGGAGACCGGGCACCTGATTCTGGGCACGCTGCACACCCAGGACGCCGCCCAGTCGGTGGACCGCGTGATTGACCTGTTTCCCGCGGACCAGCAG
>ERZ795053.3118-NODE-3118-length-19188-cov-8.091674_pt1 | contig 19188 bp, 17 predicted proteins | sample MGYA00375137_ERZ795053 | MGnify/ENA primary metagenome ERZ795053 (study PRJEB30182, sample SAMN05720284) | activated sludge metagenome | isolation source: Anaerobic digester | place: Hong Kong | collected 2014-12-17 ...
GGTGGACTTCCGACTACCCGTCAGTTCACCTCCTTAAAAAGTGTACGGTAGCAAAACTTTGCCAAGCCAGATGCAGCCGCTGAGGTAAAAGAAGCAATCTATCTGATTCTGAGACTGAAGGTCCTGGAGCGGGCACAGTATCATTTGGGTAAGGTTGCCGCTGACTATCGAGGTGAGTTGAAAAGAACCTCAGGTGGCGAGTTGAGAGAATTGCTCGAACAGGACGAACAACTCCGTGTCCGGCGTGAAAAGGCATTGAAACGCAAGGAAGAGTTGACTCAAGAGATCGAGTCAGCACGACGAAAGATCGCCGAAATTGATGGAAAACTGCGTGATTCCCAAAATGCCAAAGCTCTGCAGCAGCAGCGCGATCTCCTAGATCGAGAGTTGAAGCAACGTCGTGGGGAATTGGCACAAGTAGTGGAAACAATCCGAGAAAAGGCCTCCGCAGGCTATATGTCGATTGCGCAGCCGGCTATTGGTCAAGCGTTGACGATCCTCAATCAAAAAAGAGAGCGGGGTGAGATTCCTAGTAGCATTCGTCAACAGTTCATCAAAGATCTGTTGGAACGCACCGTTTGTATCTGCGGTCGTCCGTTCAGCGAACACGGACCTGAATGGCAACGCCTGCGGGAATTGCTCAATAGCACTGTTCCAGGTTCACTTGAAGATGCGGTCCTCGATACCAGTGCTGCTCTGTCTGCTCTTGCCGGCAAGATAGCTCAACAGCGACGTGATCTGGATGCCAGCATGCGTCGTCGGTCTGAATTGATCGAAGTCATTCGGGATGTAGATGCCCAACTTGACGATGTCAGTCGGCAACTCAAAGGTTCGCCCTTGGAAGAAATCAGCCGCCTTGAGGATCAGCGTCGCAACTTTTCGACAGACGTGGACAGCTACAATCATGAAATCGGCGCCTTGACCCAAAGTATCGAGCAGATCGGCAAAGAGATTTCTCTTCTGGAAAAGAATGTCGCCAAAGCGCGCAAAGAGAAGCAGAAAGGCGCGAAGCTGAGTGTGAAGCTGGAGTTGGCCCAAAAAGCCTCTGATGCTATTGCCGAAATGTACCAAGCCTTTGCCGACGACATGAGACAACGAATCGAAGTTGGCACAAAGTCGATTTTTCGGCAGTTGGTCTGGAAAGAAAGCCACTTCCAAGATGTGCAGTTGGGGACCGACTTCAATTTAGAGGTGATCGACCGTTACGGTCAGGCTGCTCGCCCTGAGCTATCTGCTGGGGAGCGACAGGTTTTGAGCCTTTCTTTCATTGCTGCCATGGCTCAGGTGAGTGAGGAGGAGGCGCCATTGGTGATGGATACGCCGTTTGGGCGTCTCTCTTCGCACCATCGCGACAGCATCACCGAGCACTTGCCCAAACTTGCAGATCAATTGGTGCTCTTTGTAACCGATGAAGAACTTCACGGTCAGGCGCGAGAGAATCTGATCCCTTATATCGGCGCTGAGTATCGGTTAAGTTTTGATAAGTTGATAAGCTGTACGATGATTGAAGAGGTCTGAGATGACAGAAACGACCTATACCCGCACCGACCGGGTGTACATTGACGAATCAGGCAGTGATGTCTACCGTCAGTTGAAAAGCGGTGCCAACATTCAACCCGAAGATGGTCCGTTCGAGACATTCAAAGACATTTTCATGTTGGCAGCTTGCCTGGGCTTTCGCAATCGGCGTCGCGTCCGTACCAACAGAGTGGATAGTGAATTTCGAGTCTCCGTCTTCACCGAGGATGATCTGTCCATCCTCAAAGCGATTGCCATCGCAGAAACAGAAAATGTTGATGTCTTGTCACGGGATGGAGAAATCCTGGCGATTGCTGAAGAATATGCCAATGCAGGCATTCATGAGGTGAGGGCGTATTTGCTTGATGAAGGGGGGAGGGTGTTGTGGAATTTGGTGAGCTTGTATTCATAGAACCGAAATCTGTTGATCTTGAGCCATCGTCCGAGGTGGAATGTCGTATTTTTCCAACCGAAATTCACTGAAACACTTACACAAACATGGCCATTGATTTCGTAACCTCGAATCCTGCGATACAAGCACGAAGATTATTAACTGAAGATTTGAGGAATTTTCAGGTCTCGTCACTAGTCCTCTCCCCGACACTCTGGGCACAGTACGCCAATCCAATTTTGTTGGATTGGCGAAAAATAAAGTTTAACCAGGAGGATTTAGACAAGGTTCCTGATGATGCCTATGGAATCTACACATTTATAGTTGAACCTGGCGTAGCAAATCATCCTCATTGTTCGTATCTTCTCTATTTGGGGAAGGCAGAGGATCAGTCGCTGAGAGCGCGGATTAGACAGTATTTCTATGAGATCAATAACCCGAAGGGACGTGGTCCGGTACAAGATATGATTGTCAAATGGCACACCCATCTATTTGTATGCTTTGCCTGTGTGGAAAACACTGCCCTGATTGATGGATTGGAGAACTCACTATTGCAGGCATTTGTCCCCCCCGTGAATCAGACATACAAAGGTGAATTTGGACAGGCATATCGAGCATGGAGACAAATCTGATGAATAGGACTTTCCCCGCTCTGCGCTGCAAGATGGGTGAATGGATATACTATCTCACCTTTTTTACATTTACAGATGTCAAGGAGTGGATCAAACCAACCGATCAAATACATCAAAGCAAGCAATTGCGCGAGATGATACAGCGCGCTTTAACCAACAATGTGGATTCAATCGCTGACTATTTACGTCAGCAAGAGGAACACTTTTTCAACTCGGTAGTGGTTGGTGTTTACGGTGGAGCACCGCAATGGTTTCCAATAGAGGTAGCAAGAAGCCCAGTGCTTGGAGAGCCAAACCTAAAAGAAAATGAAAAGGCTTCAATCGGAGTGCTTCAATTTGACGGAAGTGAGCAGCTTTTTGCAATTGATGGACAACACCGTGTTGAGGGAATCAAGAAGGCCATATCCGAAGAACCGTCCCTCATGCACGATGAACTGAGCGTACTCTTGGTGGCGCATGAGATAACAGATGAGGGGAGACAACGCACGCGGCGACTCTTCACGACTCTAAATAAGTGGGCTAAACCGGTAACTAAAGCCGACATCATCGCCCTGGATGAGGATGATGCCTTTGCTATCGTCACCCGGCGATTAGTCGAGGAATTCCCCTTGCTGAGGTCAGAGAATCGCCATGAGACGCGATTCGTTCATTTTGGTTCTCAGCCGTCGCTAAACAAAAATGACAACACAAACCTTACAACAATTCGCACTATATATGAGATCTGCTCTACGGTCTATATGCCCATTCTGAAAAATTCACCTGACAATGAACGGAAGTCAAAAATCGATTCACACAGACGTATTCGGCCGTCAGATGACGTCATAGACGAAATATACAGACAAAACACAAGTTACTGGACATGTTTAGTAGCTAACTTGCCGGAATATCAAGAGCTATTTGCTTCGCAACCTACTGATGAAGTGGCAGGGAAATTTCGTACAAACGGAGGTCATTTCATGTTTCGCCCATTAGGACAGCAAGCATTTTCGCGAGCTGTGCGAATCATGATGGATCGAAGCATGTCAATGGAGGATTCCGTGCAAGCATTGTCTAACGTTCCTATGAATCTAAATGAGCCTCCTTGGAAGATGATCGTTTGGGATTCTCGTCAAGAACGAATCATACGTAACTTCGGTCAACAATACCTTGAAGGTATTTTGTTATTTTTGGTCGGACAACGTCCAAGGCGTCAAAACCTTGGGTTGCTGCCGAAGTATCGAAAGTATGTTGGGGATGATCACGCTACTTTGCCCGATCCAGTAACGGGTACGCTCTTGTGACTGGGATTGTGTCTACTCCTATAAGTCAGCTTGTCAGCGCTCAATACATACTCTTCCGGACCATCAAAGCCGCCGGTGAAGATGCTATCATAGCCGGCGGCTTTGATGACTTCCGTCCATTCCGGTTCCCAACTCTCCCACAGCAGACCGCCCCAGGACAAGAAGTGATCACAGAGCATCGGATCACCAACGATCTGGGCTAGTTCCTGGATGCCTTCCTCTCTGTAGTCTGAGAATCCTTCCTCATCGACCGTCACCAACACCATTCGCTTGGCGTCTGGACTTAACACCGTTTCCAGCACGTATCCGTGAAGCGGGCGAGCGTACACCTCGCCACTGGCAAAATCATGCGCACACGTTTCACCATAACCGCCATGCACATCTAAGTCTATTGCGCCGGGTGTGATGCCGCGGAACAGGCGAATACCCTCTGCTGTCATGGTTCTACACCCCCGACATATGGAGTTGGCGAATCGGTTGGACTGTGGCGATCAGCCGGGAGAGGGCGATCTCGATCTGCTCATCCGTGTTGAACCGCCCCACGCTGATGCGCAGCGCGCTGTGCGCCCGCTCATCCCCAAACCCCAACGCCTGGATCACATGTGAAGGCTTGACCTCGGCGGAGGTGCAGGCGGACCCAGTCGCCAGAGCCACCCCCTTTAGTTGAGGGATCAGAGCGCGGGCTTTAATCCCAGGGATGCTGATGTTTAGATTGTGGGGCAGCCGCTCGGTGGGATGCCCATTCAGATATACTTCCCCGAACTCTGTTTGCAACCGCTCCAACATGTGCGCGGTCCAGCGTCGAAACAGTGCCGACTCGGCTTTCATCTCCTGGACGGCCAGACGAGCCGCTTCCCCAAACCCCACAATCCCCGGCACGTTCAGGGTGCCGGAACGCACCCCCCGCTCATGTCCCCCACCATAGAACACCGGCTCCAACTGAACCCGAGGGTTGCTGCGCCGCCGGTAGAGCGCGCCAATTCCTTTGGGTCCATACATTTTGTGGGCAGAGAGCGACATGATGTGAATATTCATGGCCTGCACGTCCAGGGGGATATGCCCGGCAGCCTGGGCAGCGTCCGTATGCAAGAAGATGTCATGCTCAGCCGCAATCGCCGCGATCTCGTTCAGAGCGGCCAGGGTGCCGATCTCATTATTGGCAGCCATCAGAGAGATTAGGATCGTCTGTGGCGTAATTGCCCGACGCACGGCCTCTGGATCGACCCGGCCATACTGGTCAACAGGCAGGTAGGTGATCGTATACTGGCCGTGACGATTGCCATCCCGCTCCAATTTTTGACAGACATCCAGCACTGCTTTGTGCTCGGTGACACAGGTGATGATGTGCCGCCCCTTGTGCGCGTATTTCTCCGCGATGCCCAAGATAGCGATGTTGTCAGACTCGGTCGCGCCGCTGGTAAAAATAATCTCATCGGGTCGGGCATTGATCAGGCGGGCGATCTGTTCCCTTGCCCTATCCACGGCCCGCTTGGCCTCCAGGCCAAAATCGTGGTCGTTGCTGGCCGGATTGCCATAGATCTCGGTGAAGTATGGCAGCATGGCCTCGACCACCCGCGGATCCACCGGTGTAGTGGCGTTGTAGTCCAAGTAGATCCGGTCAACCATGGGGCGCCCCCTCGTGAGTGCGCTCCTCCGGCTGTCGCCATTCCATCGGCAAGGTAAGCAAAAGGCCGTCTAGCGCCTTCACCCGCTTGTGTAACAGGACAACACCCCGGTTCATATGGGCCTTGAACTGATGGACCCATTGTTCTTCGCACAAGCCGTCTTGAGTGCAGCGCTCTTTGAGCATGGCCATATAAAAGGCGTCGTACAGACCGGTCAGTACGTGTCTCTTGATGCTGATATACCCGGCTCCTTCATAGTCCGACGGATCTGGCGGCATGGGATCTTCCAGGGAGAGGCAGAAGCCAATCCGCGCCAGAATGTTGGGAGTCAACCCTGTACGTCCCTTCAACTGGCTGAGTTTGCGGGACGCGTCTTCAGAAAAATTCACTTCTCTAAACTGCATGGCTCGCCACCTCCTCCAAGCCAATCTGGATAGGTAATGCGCTCAGGGTCTGCTCTGTCACTTGGGTTGCAGTGCTGTCAGCCTCCAGCAGATAGGCCCGTGAAAGGGCAGGCCGTAGGAAGGCCAGGGTGGCGTCGTCGATCTCCGTGGTGGTAGCCAGGACGATCACCTGCTGCGCCACCTGGGGCAGGAACTCGGCCAGCATCGCCCGGCGGTGTTCATCGTCCAGCCGGCTGAGGGGCGTATCGATCACCACCGGCAAGGGCCGGCCTGACACTTCGCGCAGCGCCCACAGGGTGGCAATCGCGAAGATCTGCTGTTCGCCCGCAGAGAGTTGGGAACGGGAGAAACGCTGTCCGGCCCGATAGAGAGTCACTCCAAAGCTCTGGGGGTCGATCTCCACGCCCTCGATAAAGTTACGCTTGCGGTTCAACTGGTTCAGCCGCCTGGTCAACTGCTCGGCAAAGCGCGCCAGCTTCTGGGTAATCAGCCGCTCCCGGTAAGTGCTCAGGAGCAATTGGGTGCGGGCGGCTAATTTGATGCGTCCTTCGTCTGTGTTGATGGTGGCGATCTGCTCGCTGACCCGGCGGCGACTGCCCGCCAGCCGCTCCCAATGGTAGGCCAGACGCTTCTCGGTCTCGCTCAACTGCGCTACCATCGCCTCCAGACGGCCCAGCGCCCGGTCTGCCTGGCGCAGTTCCTCTTGCAGAGGGCGCAGAAGTTCCGCCACCGGCACCCGACTCAGGGTCTCATCCACCCTCTCCAACGCCTGGCGCAACTGCTGACGGGTGGCCAGTGCCGCGGCCAGAGCTTGGGGCGCGCTGGTCAGGGCTTCATCAATCCAACTGAAGAGAACTCCCCGTGTCTCCGGCGAGACCCGATGCACCACTTCTGCGTCAGGGATAGGTGGCCGGCTGAACTCCGTTACCACCTGGCGCACGTAGCTGACCAGATCCACATGATCGCCGGCGTTCTGACTCGTGACGTAGGGGGCTGGCGGTTCCCGCAGCAGCCTGTCCTGCAACTTCTCGACCAGAGGTTGGGCCGCCTGCCAGCGCTCGTACTCAGCTTCCTTCTCCAGTCGCTGGCGCAAAGAGCGCAGCAGATTGGGCGCCACTGCAAAGGGCATCACACCCCGAGTTAGCTCGAAGATTTCCTGTTCGTTGCGGGCCAGAGCATCCAGCAATTGCTGGCGTCTCTGGTTATATGCTTCCTCATCCCTGGCATATTGCCCGCCTTCCTGGGCAATACGTTGTTCCAGGGCGGTGATAGCCTCCTGCTGTGCGTGGAACTGGCGGCGGGTTTGTGTCAGCAGTGCCTGGTTTTCGGCCCGTTCCTCTTCCAGTTGCGCCAACTCCGCGCTGAGCTGGCCTAGCTCGGCCTGATACTGCTGTAGCTCCTGAATCCCCGTCTGCCGGGTCAGGTAGACATCCAGATCGCGGTCCAACTGCTCCACCAGGTGCAGCCCCAGCAGATTCTTGACCGTATCCGCCAGCAGGGCGTCGCTGCCGTCCCCTGCTTCGGCCAGGGTGTTGATCTTCTCGCCGTCAAAAAAGAAGAGTTCGGCAATACCCGGTGCGATCAGTTCTCGCAGCAGGTGCTCGTTCTCCTCCTCGTCCTCTGTGCGCCACTCCTCATCCACCCACAGGCCCAGGTCGCTCTCCAGCCGGTTGTTGGGCTTGGACCAACTGCGCCGCACCCGGTACTGGTGGCGCTTGCCCAGGAAGATGTGCTCAAAGGCCAGGCTGACCGCGGCAAAGGAGGCCGATTGCCCATCCCCGGCGCGGTGGATGCGCCGCTCCAGGTAGTAGTCATACTCCCGCTGGGTAACCCGATTGCCCAGGCTGAGCTTGCCGTGCAGCCCCAGGCGGATAGCCTCCATCAGGGTGCTTTTGCCCACCCCATTTTGACCCCGCAAGAGGATGATCGGCTGCTGGTAGGGGCCGTCTCCCTTGGGGGTCAGGTCAAAGGTGTGGATGCCAGCGTAAATGCCGTAATTTTCCAGCGTGACCGAGTGGATGATCATGGGGCAACTTCCTCAGCTTCGGAGTGTGCGCCCTGTTTCTCCGTCATCTCAGCCCGGATTTCATCCCAACTGCGCCAATCTTCCCGGAAGATTCGCTCGATATGGTCGTGGATCTTGGCCCGGCGGAACATGCCTTGATGCTGCCATTCGGCATCCAGCAGCTTCTGCACCAGGCGCATCGGTACATCCGCCTCCGCAGTTAGTTCATCCAGCAGTTCGGCCTCCAGTTGACCGGGCATGGCTGCATCATTTTGCTCCCAGTCCACCCGCTGACCGATGATGGATTCGTAGATTTGTGGCAGGGAGTCGTGCCAGTCCTGGCGTTCCAGCAGCCAGATGCGCCGGATCTCCCGCAGTTCATCCAGGCTGATCAGGCTCATCTCTGGTTTTTCCCGCTGCAATTCAGCCTGGGTGAGCAAGAGCTTGCGCAGCATCTCTTTGGAAAAATCAAGGGTATAGGTGCGCCAGCGTAGGGTCCCGCCCGTTGTGATCTTCACCCTGCCATCCCGGCCTTTGTACTCCCGCTGTTCCGGCTTCACCGCCGGGTCCTGGGTGCCCGATAGCCAGTCCCGGTATTCCAAGAGCGGAGCCATCCATTCCTGGCCAGAGTCGATCATCGCCTCCATGGATTTGTCCTTGTTCACTACAGTGCAGACCCAGCAGCCAAAGCGGGAGTTGCCACAGGAAGAGGTCTTGTCATCCACCACCAACGGGCACTCCCCATCCTGGGCCGATTGGTAGAGGGAAGCCAGTTGCAGATTGTCCCCACCCCAGGGCGAATCCACCTGCATCAGATAGGTCCAGATGTCATCTGTGGTGAACTGCTCGATGGGCATGTAGACCCACGCCCCTGGGAGCTGGCCGTGACGGGCCAGAGTCATCCCCGTCACCCGGTGCATGTCCAGCACCTGGTTGCGGGTGGCGCTCTCATCCCGCCGGCTGCCCAGCACCAGGATCACTTCGCCGTGGGCAGCCACCTTCTCCAAAATGAAGCGATTGGAGGGATTGATTTTCAGGCGCTCTGTACACCAACGAAAGGCGTTGTTGGGCGCGGGATAGCCCCGCCCGATCAGATTGACCCAGAAGGTATCGCTGAGGATGGGCGAAAGGCTGTGCGCGGTCAAGTTCAGCCCCTGTTGGGCCGCGGCCTCATTCATCAGGCGCACGCTTTCCTTGATGCGGTCCACGATTACCGGTGTCTCTACCTGGGTATCGGTGGAGATGACATAGATAGGCTTTGTACGCTGGTCTGGTGGCAGTTCCTGCAGCGCATACCAGCAAAGTTGCAGGGTGGTGGTGCTATCTTTGCCGCCGGAATAGCCGATTACCCAGGGGTAGGGATATTGTAGGTAAGTCCGGCGGATCGATTCCAGTAACTCCGGAAGTCGAGAAAAAACAGATTGCTCCCTGGGCACCGAAACTGGGAAATCTATAGACATAATTAGCGCGCTTCACTCACATGGACTTCAGATAATATGCAAGGCAAAATCGGGCGACCCCTTGGGTGATTATAAGTTACATCTCATTCTATAGGAAAGGGACTGAGAAGAGTCGGGAGAATCGGAGGGGTCCCCATTGAATATGGCATCTAGTTATCGGTGACATGGGCAAGCCGGTGCCGCACAAGACTTTCTCCAACTTGCGCCGATGCTACGAGCGTTGAAGCGACTCCCGGCGGGCAAAATGGTGCTGGCGACACGCTGTGCAGCTTCAACCTGTTCTACGGGCAGGGCAGTAGACGACCTTCAGGCGTACCGATTCTGAGTAAGTCCCGGCGCCGGCTTTTGGACTTGAATTGGGTGCAGGACATTCTTCCCGGCTTGCCTGGGACAAAGTCTCATGACGAGCGACAGGGATTCCACTACCCTGTGTGGCAGTACCGCGCATCGCCTGGAGCGGTGCTATCACAACCGCCGGCACGCGCCGAGCACTCTTGACACGAATGGAGTATCGACCATGCATCGACAGTGGAAGCAGGCACTATTCGCCTCCATAATTTCTCTGGCGCTCGTCGTCGTGCCGCTTGGACGGCAGGAGACACAGGCCGCCCCGGCAACCGACAGCCATTCACGCTGTGGCGGTAAGTACGCAGTCGACCTCGACGCCGGCATTAACGAGACAGACCCGGATGCCAATACCGGCAGCGACCTGCGCCTGCGCGTGAGCAAGGCAGCACGCTCCGGATCGTGGCATACGCTGCTGCTCTGGAACCTGCCCGGCAACGTGCACGACAATGTCACCATCCAGCAGGCGATCCTGGAATTGCCGATAGAAAGCGGAATCAGCCGCACGGACACGTACGTGCTCGCGCGCGTCTGGTCGGCGTGGAAGGAAGAGAACGTGACCTGGAACAGCCGGCCCGACAGCCGTCTCCAGCGTGGTCGCGTCCAGGGTACGGTGGACCAGGGCATCCTGCGGATCGACATCACGACAATGATGCAGAGCTGGAGCAGCGACCCCATCGTTCCCTTCAGCGTCATGATCGGGGCCGGCACCGATGGGATGGATGTGGCCTTTCACAGCAGCGAGAGCCGTAGCGGCCCGCCGAACCTGGTAATCCTGTGCGCTCCTGTGCGCACGCCGCTGCAGATCGACCGTGCCGCCCAGGACCCGGCCCAGGCCGCAGCACTGGATCGACTGGGCCGGAGTTCCAACCGGCCGCCCTCGCTCGTGCTGGAGCATGGCGTGCTGCGATCCGCCGTCTTCGACATACCGTTGCCGGCGAACAGCGGCAGCAACGCGCAGCAACAGGCGGGCGCATTCCTGCACGACCAACGTGACCTTCTGCGCCTGACCGATGTGCAGGAGCAACTGCAATTCACCCATCTCTCGCCCAGCGGAGAGACCGTCTTTTTCCGCCAACGCCACCATGGTATCCCCGTCTACGGCAGCTACGTGACCGTCCAACTCGGCGGCGGCAAGGTCTACGAAACGGGAGGGAATTATCTGCCGGCCATCGGGCGCAACGGCGAGCCGCGACTGACGGCAGCCGAAGCCGAAGCCATTGCCCTTGGCCGCGGGACGGAGAGCGCCCGCATCGGCGGCGAGACGCAACTCAACTTCCTGAGCCCGGCACTGTTGGGCCAGGCGGACGAGGCAGTCTACCTCGTGTGGCGCGTGAGCCTCCAGGATGATCAGGACGAGACACGGCTGCTCTTCATCGACGCCGACAGCGGTGACCTGCGCTTCGAGGCGCCGCAAGAGGCGGAAGCGTTCGACCTGCACCTGGCCACTGCCAACAATGCCCCTCAGACCATTGCCTGCAAGAACCTGGGGATATTTTCGACGCTCTGGTTCAATGAAGTGGGACCGGTGACCTCGGGAACTTCCAGTGAAGGATTCAGCGCCTGGCTCAGTCTCAAGGCAGTGCATACGCTGTGGCTGACCAACTTTCTGCACGATTCGTACAGCGGGTGGGGCAGCAAGGTCTGGTCGTACGTCCATGTCGGAACCAACTGGGCCAACGCTACTTCGAATGCGGGCTGCCTCCGCTTCGGCGACGGTTGGGCGACCGATGACATTATCGGGCACGAGTTCACCCATTCCGTGGACGACTTCCACGGCGGTCTGCTCTACCAGTGGGAGTTTGGCGCGCTGGACGAGAGCTTTGCCGACATCTTCGGCTTTTTCGCCGACCCGGAAGATTGGTTCATCGCCGAAGACGTTCCTGGCGGCCCGATTCGCAGCCTGGCCAACCCGCCGCAGTTCGGCGATCCGGACAAGTACAGCGACTTTGTCAATACTGACGGCGACAATGGCGGCGTGCACACCAACAGCGGCATTCACAACAAGGCCGCCTATCTCCTGGTTGCCGGCGGGAGCCACAACGGGCGCACGGTGCAGGGAATCGGCATCCCCAAGGCGCGGCGCCTCTTCTATGAGCTGTTGACCGGCGGCGTCGGGCCGACCACGACGCTGAAAGGCGCAGCCAGCAAAGCGGCGGGCAAGGCGGTGTACTGGTCCACCGTTGGCAAGTTCGGCTTCACCAAGAACGATCTTTGCCAGGTACTCAACGCCTACGCTGCCGTGGAACTGGGCACCGGCGACAATGACTGTGACGGCATCCCCGACAGCAGCGACAAGGACGACGACAAGGACGGCGTGCCGGATAACGTGGACAACTGCCCGCTGGTCTCCAACACGAGCCAGTGGGACCTGGACGGCGACGGGCAGGGGAATGCCTGTGACGCGGATGATGATGGCGACGAGGTCGCCGACGGAGTCGACAACTGCCCGCTCGTCGACAATCCATCGCAGTTCGACAAGGACGGCGACGGCAAAGGCGACCACTGCGACGACAGCGACGGCGACGCCCTGGTCGATTGGATCGACAACTGCGACACCGTCGCCAACCCAGGGCAGCAGGACACGGACGGCGACGGCTTCGGCGATCCATGCGACGCAGACAAAGACGGTGACGGGATCGTTGACATTGCCATCGGCGGTGGCAAGGACAACTGCCCATTGGTGCCCAATCCGGATCAGGGCGACGGCGATCTCGATGGAGTGGGTGACGCGTGCGACCTGTGCCCGAACTTCCCAAGCAGCACCAACACCGACCAGGATGGCGACGGCATTGGCGATCCCTGCGACCCAGACGACGACAACGACGGCGTCCCGGACGCGACCGACAACTGCCCGACCACCTACAACCCCGACCAGGCGGACCTCGACCAGAACGGGATCGGCTTCAAGTGCGACCCGGCCGAGGAGAAGAAGCTCACAAACATCGACGCCCAGGTGCTGATTCCCGAGGAGTTGCCCTGGATCGTGCCGGTGCCGATCTGCCCGCAATGTGGGCAGGAGATTCTGCCGGTGGACTACCAGGTGCTCGTCACGCTGGATCTCTCGGCGGCGAGCTACGCACGGATCGTGGACAGCACGGGCAAGGTCATGGAGCAGAGCATCAGCGACGGTGCGACCCCCCACGAACTTCGCTTTGAACCGGCCGCCTTCAGCCGCACGAGCGCCCAGGTTACGGCCAGCGACGCGGCAGCGGCCGGCGCGGATGCGGTGCGCTATTTCGTCGAGGTGTCGCCTGTCGCCGACCCCAATGGCAACCGCACCTATCAACTCGACATGACGATCAGCGAAGGGATCCCCCAAGCGCAGATCTACCTGCCGCTGATGATGAGGTAAGGGGAGCAGGAAAGTGGCTCAAAATCCGGGCCTTGCCAGCAACCCATTTCCGTCTACAATAATGCGCGGTCGATACGCATAAGGAGTTGGAGCATTGAGCAGCCGCCTACTAGCTTCACCTGCCACGCAGAAAGTTCACATGAGGCTCATTGGCCGTCCGGCCTACGGCGCCCTGCTGATCCTGTCTGCTGGGTTGTTTGGCCTGAGTCTCATGGTCAAATACAACACGGGCACGTCCGGATGCGCGTCGGTCTACAACGCCGAGTGGGCCGCAATGGGCGCATGGTGCGCCGAGTGGTACCAGGCAATCGACGCGCTCGGCATCACCGCCGCCACCTTTGAGGCCTATTTCGTTGTGTTGCGCATCCTGGCCGCGCTGCCCTTCGTCGGCCTGAGCATCTTCCTCATGTGGCGGAGGGGAAACGACGTACACATCGTCTTGCTGGCCGGCCTGCTGCTCTTGATGGGCTTCGCCGGCACATGGTTCAACCCGTTTTGGGAGTGGGGCGCCGCCTGGCCCGACCCCACGCAGCCGTCACCCGTGCTGCCGCTACTTGCGCAGGCGCTCAGCTTTCTGCTGCTGATCGGATTGCTGCTCTTCGGCTTGCTCTTTCCCGATGGCCGCTTTATCCCGTCATGGTCGCGCTGGCTGGCGGCTGTAGCGATACCCCTGTTTGCCGGCGACACGCTGTTCAATCAGACGCCGCTGGCCTGGGACAACTGGCCCACCCCCTGGCCGACTTTGGTCCCCCTTGGCTTTCTTCTCGCAGGCATCGCCGCAGTGGTCTTTCGCTATCAAAATCGGGCAAACGACGTGCAGCGCCAACAGATCAAATGGGTAACGTTGGGCGTCTTACTCGTCGGTCTCACGGTCCTGCTTGACTTTGCCGTCTTCAACATCTATCCGGCCATGACGGGATCTTATCCTCTCACGACCGGCGAGCAGGCTCTGTGGTGGGAACTGGGGCAGGATACGCTCTCGTACGTAAGCCTGCTCTTCCTGGGCATCTGTTTCGTGCTGGCGATCCTGCGCCGCCGCCTTTACGACATCGACCTCATCCTCAACCGCACGCTCGTCTACGGCACGCTGACGGTGATGGTCGTGGGGATCTACGTGAGCATCGTCGCCGGTGCGGGCCTGCTCTTCCACAACGAAAACAACCTGGTGGTGTCCCTGGCGGCAACGGGCGTGATCGCCGTGCTCTTCCAACCGCTGCGCGAACGCTTACAGCGCGGCGTCAATCGCCTGCTCTATGGCGAGCGCGATGATCCGGCCGGCGTGCTGACGCGCCTGACCAGCCGGCTGGAAAGCACCGGCACGGGCGACTCGTTGCTGGCCGTCCTGGTCGAGACGATCGCCTCCTCGCTCAAGCTGCCCTATGTCGGGCTGTGGCTGGACGAAGGGGATGGCTCGCTCGCGCTTGCTGCCGAAAGCGGCGCGCAGCCGCTGCACGTGGAGACGTTGGCCCTGCTGCACCAGCAGGAGAAGGTCGGCGAGCTGGTCGTGGCGCCCCGCTCGCCCGGCGAGGCGCTCTCCGGCGATGACCGGCAGTTGCTGGCCGCCATCGCCCGCCTCACCGCCACCACGGCGCGCACCATCCAGCTCACGGACCAGGTGCAGGAGGCACGCGTGCGCACGGTCTCCGCACGCGAGGAAGAGCGCCGCCGCCTGCGCCGCGACCTGCACGACGGGCTGGGGCCGGTCCTGGCCAGCCAGGGGCTCAAGCTGGCCGCTGCCCGCCAGCTCATCCGTGAAAAGCCGGAGGTTGCCGAACGCCTACTCGACGAGGTGATGCGCCAGGGCGAGGCCACGGTGACCGAGGTTCGGCGACTCGTCTATGCGCTGCGCCCGCCCACGCTGGACGAACTGGGGCTGGTCGAGGCAATTCGCGAGCACGTGGACACGGCCGGTAGCGGCGCCGATCTGCAGATCGTGGTGATCGCACCGGACACGCTGCCGGAGATCCCCGCCGCCATCGAAGTCGCCGCCTTTCGCATCGTCCAGGAGGCGCTCAACAACGTCATCCGCCACGCGCGGGCGCACCGCTGCAGCATCACGATTGCGCTGGACGACGCCTTGCACATTGCCATCGAGGATGACGGCATCGGGCTAACGGCGAACGCACGCAGCGGCGTCGGCCTGCACTCCATGCGCGAACGGGCGCTGGAGGTAGGCGGCGACTGTGTCATCGAAAACGGCGCGCGACAGGGCCTCGCCGTCCGGGTCACGCTTCCTGTGGCGAAGTGAGGCAACCATGAAGCAGCAACCGATCCGCCTGTTCATTGCCGACGACCACGCGCTCTTTCGCGAGGGCATCCGTGCGCTGATCTCCGCCACGAATGACATCGCCTGCGTTGGGGAAGCGGCTGCCGGCGAAGAGGCGATCCGGCAGATCGAGTCATTGCAGCCCGACGTCGTCCTCATGGACATCAACATGCCGGGTATCAACGGCATCGAAGCGACGCGCCGCATCCTGCACGCGCACCCTGCGACGGGCATTGTCATGGTGACGATGTTGGAGGATGATGCGTCCATCTTTGCCGCCATGCGCGCCGGTGCACGCGGCTATGTACTCAAGGGTGCCAACCACCAGGAACTGCTCCAGACAATCCGCGCCGTGGCGCAGGGGCAGGTGCTCTTTGGCCCGGCGATTGCTGGCCGCATCACGCACTTCTTTGCCAAAGCACAGCCGGCCGGCGCTGAGCAGCCGCTGCCGGAATTGAGCGAACGCGAGCGCGAGATCCTTGTGCTGATGTCGCGTCATTTCACCAATCCTGAGATCGCGCAGCAGCTTGGGATCGGCGAGAAGACGATTCGCAACCACGTATCGAACATCTTCAACAAGCTACAAGTTGCAACCCGCGCCCAGGCCATCGACAAGGCGCGGCAGGCGGGGTTGGGCGATGTACCATGAACTGGTGCGCCATGCACACCTGCTGATGCTTGCCGGCGCCGTGATCTTCGCATCGCTCAATCTCTGGCTGTTGCGCGCGCGGGCAAGGCTGGTTTTCATCGTTGCTGCGTGTCTGGTGCAGGTGGTCACAGTCGCCTATCTCGTCCTGCTGCGCTTGCCCGAGGTCAATACCACGCTGCCGCTGATGCTGCGTTTCGAGCCGGACCTGGGGCAGATCACGCTCGTCCTGATGGCGCTGGCGGGGTGGGGCACCGTGCGGGTCGTGGTGGCATTGGCACAGTCAGGCGCCGGCAAAACTGAGGAGGCGCCCAATGCACAGTGATGTGATCACCCACCTCGACCAAGTCACCCGCGATTGGCTGACCGCCGCCCTGGTGAAGAGCGGCGCGCTGACCCACGGCACGGTTGCGTCCGTCACGATGGAGTTCAGGCAGCGCGAGCTGTCCACCAGCGCCAGGCTGATCCTCCGCTACAGTGCCGATGCCCAGGGTGATCGGCCGGGCCGCCTCTTCATAAAGCTGGTCAACACGGATATGGAAGATGAGTTCTTCGGAGCTTCTGAGGTCAATTACTACACACGGGACTATGTGGGGCTAGTCGATGCGCCGATTCCCCGCTGCTACGATGCGGCCTACTCGGGTGAGCAGCAACGCTATCACATCCTCATGGATGATCTTGCGCCGACGCACGTCGAGGCATACACGAAGGCGCCGACGCTAGACTATGGACTGGCGCTGGCCGAGGCGCTGGCGACACTGCACGCACACTGGTGGGGCGCGGAACGGCTGGCGGACGGCGGCGAACCGATCCCCGGCGCGGCGGCTATCCAACGCTTTGTGGATGTAGCCAGGCCCGGGGCCGACCACATTCTCGCGGCATGCGCGGGGCAACTCGCACCGCACTGGCCCGCGGCAATTCGCGCCTTGTTTGACTGGCACCCGCCCGCCATGGTCACCCGCACGTGCGTCGGCGCCGGATTCACGCTGATCCACGGCGACGTCAACGGCGGCAACGTCTTCGTGCCGGTGAGCGGCGACCGTCCGCTGTACATCGTGGATCGCCAGCCCTTCGACTGGAGCCTGACCACGTGGCTGGGCGTCTACGACCTCACCTACGCCATCGTCCACCGCTGGGAGCCGGCGCTGCGCCGACAGTGGGAGCAGCCCATCCTGTGTCACTACCTGGCATGCCTGCACGCACGCGGCGTGGCTGATTACTCGTGGGAGCAGCTTCTGGCCGATTATCGGCTGTGCGCCCCGATGAGCGTCTACGTAGCGGTGGAGTGGTGCCGCGGCGGGCTGAACGAGGAGACGCGCCCGTTCTGGCTGCCGATGCTACAGAAGACGATGGTCGCGTTCGACGATCTGGGGTGTGCACACCTGCAACCGTGAGCGATGGGTTCGGTCTGGGTGGAATCAGCCAGGGACTTTGCCGATAGGCTGCCCGACCCGCCAGGCAGTCGTTCGGGAGAATTCAGCGCACGGCCGATGGATCGCCAAAACGCGCCACAATCGTAAATCGCTCGCTGCCACGCGCGCCGGTCACGACGAGCGGGCCGCAGCGCAGCCAGGCGTGGGCCTCCATGGCCGGGCTGTCGGGTGCAGCGGCGCCGGCCTTGTTCAACGCCACGCCCAGATAGAGGGTGCTGGGGATGCCGTGGCGCTGCAACCAGAACTTGGCGGCCAGCGCCTGGGGGAAGCAGTTGCTCTCCCACGGCGTGCGGGGGGCGACGCGGGCAATCGCCAGGCCAACACGCCGCGCTTGGTCGAGTTGATCTGGCAGGGCTTCCAGCGAAGTCTCGGACTGAAGCGGGCCGAGCCGGCGCGCCAGCCGGCGAAAGGGGATCAGCCGCAGCGCCAGCCAGGCAGCACCCAGCAAGGCAAAGACTTCGACCAGCAGCCAGCGATCCGCCCAGGAGAGGGCGGCGAACTTGTGCAGCCAGGTGGCTCTGCCGGACTTTGTAGGATGTGACACGCAGTGCTCGCAGTGGCGTGGGGTCAGCCCGGCGCGATCAATCAGGATCGGCCAGGAGCCCGTTGGCGGCCATGTCATTCAGAACGGCCAGCACATCGGCTTCGCACGTCGCCGCATCGACGGCATAGACCTGCCGTAACTGGGTGCAAAGGTCGGCCACCGTCGACGGCTGGGCGATGCGCTCCCAGATATCGGAGCCGACGGCGTTCAGCGCATAGTACATGCCGCGGTCGATGTCCATCATGACCAGCTCGTTCTCCACCTCGCTGGCCATGACGTCGCTCGAACGACGCACGACAGACTCCAGGGTAATCTCACTCATTGCATTCTCCTTGTATGGCTGAGTTCTGCCCATTTTGTGGCAAAGGCAGCGGGCTTGCGGGCTCGCTGTCCGGCTCGATGCGAAAGTGCCGGTCGAGCAGGCGCTGCAAGCTGGCAAAATCGAGCAGCAGCGCGGCAAAGGTGCGATTCACGTCGACGCCGTCGGCGGTCTGGCCCGCAAGGTATGAGCGCATGCTTTGCTTTAGCCACTGCCGGCGCCCCTCGGTTGCGGTGGGCAACTGCGCCCAGATGCGCTCGGCCAGCGCCACCGTGCGCTCGATCTGAGCACCGGCCTCTTCCAACGACAGTTCGCCCGCGGCCAGGCGGCGCAACAGAGTACAACGAAAGTTGTGGCAGATCCGCGGGCGCCATTGCTGATAGACGGTGCAGACTCGGCCGTCCTGATAATGACAGGGAAGCGCAAAGCGCGTGCCCGCCGTGACCTGGAGCAAGATGAATCCTTCCTCCTCCAGGCGCGCTAGGTCATCTACGGGGGAGACCTGTGCGTGCGAAAAGAGCGTGCCGTCACAGCAGAGGCCGCAGCGTACGCACAGACTTTGCTCCTGGCCGGCGATTGCAGGCATGGGTGCGGGTTCGTTCATGCCAGGTAGCCCAATCTGGCCATGACTTGACCGTGAACCGCTTCGATGCGGGCGATCTGGGCCGGCGTCAATTCGTTGCGCCAGCCGCTGGCCACGCCGCGGCGAAAGAAGCGCGGCGCCTGGCTAAGCCGCTCTTTGAAGCCAACTGCCGCTTCCTGCGCCTGTAGCCGATCGAAGCGGGATTGGTCCAACGCCGACGCCAGGCACGCCTGCTCCACGACCAGGCCGGCGTGCTGGAGGATGGCGCCGAAGGTCGCTTCCGGCGCGGCGTGGAGATCTTCGTAGCGCACCAGGAGTACGGGCAGGTCCTGCTGATCCAGCCAACTGGACACGTGCTGGCTCCAGGAACCCAACGGCTGGT
>ERZ795053.3119-NODE-3119-length-19187-cov-7.394000_pt1 | contig 19187 bp, 18 predicted proteins | sample MGYA00375137_ERZ795053 | MGnify/ENA primary metagenome ERZ795053 (study PRJEB30182, sample SAMN05720284) | activated sludge metagenome | isolation source: Anaerobic digester | place: Hong Kong | collected 2014-12-17 ...
TTGACTGCCGGTCCTTCTCCCAGCATGGGAATGTTTGGCCGATCCAGTATGGGTTGTCCCATGTCAACGAGCACTCTCACCGCTTGGTCGGCAGCGGTCTGAATTTCAGGATAGCGGCCTCCTGCCAAGGTTTTGACCGAAATGTTTTTTTTCCTGACCCAGCCTTTCTCATAAGCATAGCGGGCTACACAGCGAATGGCATTGCCGCACATCTCAGGTTCACTGCCATCTGGGTTGAAGATTCTCATAAATATATCCATCTCTTGCTCCGGGCCGATGACGACTAGGCCATCGGCGCCAATGCCAAAATTGCGATTGCACAGCCAAGGTGAATACTTTTGCAGCGGGTCGGCGTCTTTCCAGGATGCTGCTTCAACAATAATGAAATCGTTGCCCAGACCATGCATTTTTACAAATTCCATCGTTCTCCTCCTATTACGCCGGATTAGCGCTCATTTACCAGTTTTTGAACAGCTATCCCATTTTAACATATCTCCCGGGGGAAACAAAAACCCTTTGCCAGGTATACACAAACAATCGTCCCAGAAACTTCATCCCTGACAGGGACAGAATGAGCAGCCAGTGCCAGGGCTGCAGCGGCACGGTTTTAAAAATGTCTTGAAAAAATGGTAAATAAATCACGCTCAGCTGCATTAGAATTGAAAAACATAATGCGGCAAGCAAGAATTTGTTTTTACCGAAACCGAGCTCAAAAGGAGACAGTTTTTCCGAACGGCATTCAAAAACATAAAACAACTGGGCAAATACCAAGGTGGTAAAAGCCATGGTCCGGGCCAGATGAAGTCCCTCCGTTCCCTGCGCTGCGCTCCAGCCCCAGGCAAGCAAAAAAGTGGCAATTGTGATCACGGCAATATAGATTCCCCGACTGCAAATCGTCAGCGCCAAATGGTGGGCAAAAATACTCTCGTTTTTGGAACGGGGCTTGCGTTTCATGATGCCGGGTTCAGGTGGTTCAACCCCCAAAGCCATGGCAGGCAGACCGTCGGTAACCAGATTTACCCACAGAATCTGAATCGGCAGCAGCGGCAGCGGCAGCGCCAGCAATGATGCCAGCAACATGACCAATACTTCGCCGATGTTGCAACCCAGCAGATAACGAATAAACTTTCTGATATTATCATAAATGGCCCGGCCTTCATGAACAGCTTTCACAATGGTAGAAAAGTCATCATCTGTCAGTACCATGGAGGAGGCTTCCTTGCTTGCTTCGGTACCGCTGATCCCCATAGCAATACCAATGTCGGCAGATTTTATAGCAGGCGCATCATTGATGCCGTCACCGGTCATGGCAACTACCTGATCATGGAACTGAAGCACCTGGACGATGCGGTTTTTGTGCTGGGGCGTGACTCTGGCCACCACCCGGTCTCGAATGACCCGTCTATACAATTGCTCATCATCGAGTTGATCGATTTCAGGCCCGCGCAGCACCTCCCGACCAGAGACCAGACCGATACTGCGAGCGATGGCGCTGGCGGTTAAAGGATGATCGCCGGTAATCATCACCGGAATAATGCCGGCTGTCAGGCATTGTTTGATGGAGCGCGCCGCTCCTTTACGGGGAGGGTCAATCATACCGCAGATCCCGGATAGAATCAAGCCTGATTCCAATTGCTCGTCACTCATTTTTTCCCATGACCCGGCTGGCAAAGTCTTGTAAGCAAAACCTAGCACGCGCATGGCATCTTCCGCCCATTGGGTTTGCCGTTGCAGGAAATAACTGCGCTCTTTTTGTTCCAAGCGATGAACTCCATCCGCCTGCATTACCTGCTCACAAAAAGGAAGCAGGACATCCAGCGCACCTTTGACCAGAACCAGATATTCACCCTGCTGTTGCACAACTACGGTCATGCGTTTGCGGTTGGCATCAAACGGAATCTCCCGCAAGATTGGCAGACGTTGCTGCAGACCGGCTTTGGCTGCTAAAATCAGCAATGCACCTTCGGTGGGATCGCCTTCTACTTCGCAGCCGGTTTTCCCCTTTTGCAGCACAGCCTGATTGCATTGCAGGGCTGCAGTAATGATCATTTGAACGCTCCTGATATGCAGCGGATTTATCGTTTGACCCTGATAAGTAAATTTCCCTTCTTTTTGATAACCTTCTCCCGCTATCTCCATTTCCAGGTCGTAGGCAGCTATTTTTTTTACCGTCATCTGATTACGGGTAAGCGTTCCGGTTTTGTCAGAGCAAATCACTGTCGTACAGCCAAGCGTTTCAACTGCCGGCAATTTCCTGATGATGGCATTTTGTTTGGCCATCCTCTGGACGCCCAGTCCCAGCACTACCGTAACAATTGCCGGCAGTCCTTCCGGAATGGCGGCAACGGCCAGACTGATTCCTGCCATGAGCATGGTGAGCCACCCTTCCCCCCGCAGGATTCCTAGTCCTGCCACCAGGGCACAAACAGCAATGCAAACGATAATTAAGACTTTACCCAATTGATCCAATCTGTTCTGCAGGGGGGTCAGGACTTTGCCCGGCTCTTTCATCATGGCCGCAATCTCTCCCATCACGGTGTCCATGCCGGTGGCGATTACCAGAGCGCGGCCGCGGCCGCGGGTAACAGCTGTTCCCATAAAACACATATTGATTTGATCAGCCAGTCCGGTCTCCCGGGCAAGAAGTTGGTCCGCTTTTTTGCTGACTGGGAGGGACTCGCCTGTCAAAGCAGATTCATCCACTTCCAGATTGCTGCTGTATACCAACCGCAAATCAGCTGGCACTTTATCGCCGGCTTCGATGATTATCAGATCGCCGGGCACGACCTCGGCAGCCGCAATCCTCTTGCGAAGTCCGCTGCGAATTACGACAGCTGTTGGCGAAGCCAGTTTCTTTATCTCTTCGAGCGATTTTTCTGCCCGGTATTCCTGTATAAAACCGAGAACAGCGTTCAGCACAACGATTGCCATAATGGTAATGGCATCTCCCATTGCGCCGATCAGTCCGGAAATTACGGTGGCAACCAGCAGAACAAGCACCATGGTATCGGTAAACTGATCCAACAAAAGGAAGGCGGGATGGAGCGGGGGGGATGAGACAATGCGATTGGGGAACAATTCCTGGCGCCGCAGCGCTTCTGGTTCGGCAAGACCGTTTTCAGCATCCGTTTTGAGCAGTTTGGCGATCTCAGCAAACGTCACGTTCCACCAGGCATATTTTGTCATTTTTACGTCTCCCTTGTAAAACCTTATTGTCAAATAGTTATTCGGGGAAAAACGATAAAATGACATTGGACAAGCATTTGGATGAATCATACAAGAAATAAAAAAACCGCAGTTATACTGCGGCCGTTTTATATATTTTGCGGATTTTGCTATATATCATTGCGCATTATGCCTGTGCTTGCATCAGCGCTTTTAACTCCAGGGCATGTTCTTCGGTAAAATTGGTTTCCTCCACGCTGATCATGAAATGACTGCCATTATAATTAAAAGCGTGGTTGTTCTCGGCCCGCTCAAAATACCCGCAGGATTTCAGGACATAATCTCCCACCCGATTGCCAAACAAGATGACATACTCAGGCTGTAAGATTTCAATCTCTTCCATCAGGTAGGGCAGGCAGTTCATAAGCACATCAACCGAAGGCTTGATTGGAATTCCTTCACATTTTGCATTGGTCAGCAGGCAATTAAGCTCTTTGTCAATCAGCTTGTTGGACATGTAACAATTGGCATTTTCGCGAACTGCACATGCTTTGGGCTGACAGCGGGCCAAAAAGATGTAATAAATCTTTTCGGTTCCCAGATGATTCTTGATGGTATCTCTGAGATTGAGCACTGCTTCCCGCTTCATCGTAAAAGGGTTATCATATTCAAACACCATTAACAGTTCCGGTTCCAAATCCCCTTTTCCCAGTGACGGTCTGCGGATGCAGCGGGTCAATGACTGACAGCGATCGCACTTGATGATTCTGTCTTCCATATTGATTATTTTTTTGATATTCTGTTCCCTGGTCCCCTTTTTCATCATTTACATCCCCCGTAAAACAGCCAATTATTTCATTTAGAATTTCTCTAAATATTCCCGGGTACGTTGATTAATCCCCCAAGTCGAATCAGCTATCTTGCTGGACATATAAGCGCGTATGTTATCATCCAGCGCAGGATCTTCTTTGTCCATTACGAGAAAAAAGCAGCGTAAAATATCAACCATATTCATAAACAGTCGATCAGCAGGGGCCTTCTTCAGCAGATGATCTTTTTTACCATAAAAATATACCATCCGTTTAATCACCCAGACAATTTCTGCATTGCTCCATAAACGTTTGGACAATATCTCGTTGAGTAATTGCTCCGGGCCGATGGTATCTTCTCGCCTCACCAGTTCTTTCCAGTCTTCTTTTCCCAATATGGTAGATGGGATCCCGAACAGTTCCTGTTCCATCTGGTCACCTCATGATTGTCATAAATGGCCTTACATCAGCGCAGAACCCTTCTGGCTCCGACATAGGATTTTGCGTAATAGGAAGAACTCAATGGTGTATAGATTACACCGCCGCTGCGGGGTGAACTCGAATGAATCATCTGGCCATTGCCGGCGTATATACCTACGTGATCAATCCCCTTGCCGCCTCCGGCAAAGAACAATAAATCACCCGGCTGCAGTTCACTTTGCGCGACAGCCGCACCAACACTGTATTGCCCGGCAGCTGTTCGGGGAAGACTGTAACCGGCACGGGCATAAAGGAAGCTTGTAAAGCCGGAGCAATCAAATCCACCCGGGCCTGAGCCGCCGTATTTGTATGGGGTTCCCAGATACTGGGCTGCATCTTCCAAAAGTCTGGCCGCACTGGCTGAATCACCGGATCTTGATACCGGTACGGCAACGACTGCCGCCGAAGCGTTGATTTTTAGAGTTTGACCAATTTTCAGAGCATCCGTGGTTAACCCATTGATCTCCTTGATATTGGCAATGCTGGTTCCAAACTGACGGGCAATGGCCCAGAGCGTATCGCCGCTCTTGACAACATAAACATCTGTGCCGGACGCAGCGGGTGCATTTACTGCCGGCGCAGGTGCCGGTGCTGGTGCCGGTGTTTGATTGGCAATGCTGCTGAGGATGAGTTTCTGCCCAATCTGTAACGAATCAGACTGCAAGCCGTTTAACTTTTTGATTTGATCTATGCTGACTCCAAATTGATTGGAGATTTTCCACAAGGAATCACCGGCTTGTACTGTGTAGTTGGCTGGAACTGCCAGTGCGATTGCACTCATACATGTCCATAATAATAATGTTGCTATAAATATCCCGGTTTTTTTCTTCATCCTACCCCTACCTTTCGTTGAACATTCACAATAAATTACTTAATTCAACACAGGCAGGGCACTTTCCTGCAAACATTAATTTTTTTTCATAAATTATGCTATTTATATTTATAGGCTTTCAATTTTGCCATTAATACAGAATCTATTCCAGATCCGCCCAAGTGGGCACGACTTTCGCTGCTGCCTGGACCATGGTAGTCAGAACCTCCCGTTATCAGCAACTTATGTTCCTCCGCCAGTTTCAAGTAAGCGGTGGTCTGTTGCTCCGTATGCTGGGGATAATAAGTTTCCACTCCTTCAATTCCTGCTTTTATCAGGTTGCCAATCAAAGCCTGGTTTTTGATCAAACCAGGATGAGCCAGAACCGCTATGCCACCGCTCGATTTGATCAATTCAATAGCTTCCCCGGGCGGAAATTTATAGCGCCTTACGTAGGCGGGCCGCCCATAACCAATGTATTGTTCAAAAACTTCTGCCATGCTTTTTGCATATCCGGCCTCCACCATGGCCATGGCTATATGCGGTCGTCCAATTAGATCGCTTCCAGCCTGGCGGGATACATTGGCAAAGTCCAGTTTACATCCCAAAGCATTCAATTTTTCCACGATTTTTATGGCCCGGTTTTTTCTTTGTTCCCGAATTTCCGCCAGTCGCTGGTGAAAACCGCGGTTTTCATGGGCAATATAATAACCGAGAATATGAATTTCGTTGCCTTCTTCCTCGGGTTCGGTGTTTAATTCCACGCCTGGAATATAATCTATCTTTATTGTATGATCGGCAATGTAAGCCAGCGTTTCCTGTAATCCGTCAAGGGTGTCATGGTCGGTAATCGAAATGCCGGTCAAGCCAATCTCCATCGCTTGGGCCAGCAAGGCGGGCGGGCTGAGTGTGCCGTCTGAATAAGTGGAGTGAACATGCAAGTCATATTCGCAGCGCATCATGAACTCCTTACATTAAAATACTTGCCAACGTATTGACTACATTTCGATAGAGAATCTTTTCCGTTTCTTCTTGACTAAAGCCTCGTTTTTTCATCAGTTGCGGCAATTGCTGATATCCGCTCACATCTTTGATGATCATCTTGTCAGCGCCATCAAAATCCGAACCCAATGCCACATGGTCGACCCCAATCAGATCCGCGATATAAACCAGGTGATCGAGCATGGCTGCTTCATCCTGACGTTCCATACCAACAAAATCGGCCACTTGGGTAATCCCGATCAAACCCCTGTGTTCCGCCAGTTTTTTCAATTGATCGTCGTCCAGGTTGCGCGGATGCGGACAAAGCCGGAAGCTATTGGCATGGGTTGCCAATACCGGTTTATTGTAGTATTCCAGCACATCATAAAAAGATGCCTTGGCCATATGGGCCAGATCCATAACCATCCCCAGTTGGTCCATTTCTTCTGCCAGCATGCGTCCCAGTTTGCTCAAGCCGCCGCCGGCATCCCCTTCGGCAACCCCGCAGGCAAATTGATTGCGGGCATTCCAAGTCAGGCCGATGCTGCGCAAGCCCCAGCGATACAAGAGATGGAGCGTGTCCAGATCGCTGCCCAGGCATTCCGCTCCTTCCAGATGCAGGATTGCACTGATTTTTCCAGCTTGATCCGCTGTCTTGATATCCTGAAAGCTGGTAACCAGCTTGATTTTTTCCTCGTTTGCTTCCACTTCCTGATAAAACCGGTTCAATTGTTTTGAAATCGCTCGTAATGCCCGATCAGGTTCATCCGGCATCGTAAACATGGCAAAAAACTGCAATCCAATACCTGCCTGGGCAGCACGTTGCAAATCATACTGTCCATGATTGCAGGCAAGTCGCAGTTGGTTTTGGGTGAGAAACGAAATCGTATCACAATGCAAGTCGGCAATTGGCAAATCGATTCTCTCCTTTATAAATTTAATGAAATTAGTTTTTTCGTTGAAGCATAAACGATGGCTTGCCTCATCCCGGCAATTAAATGATTGAGAACAGAGATTTCCAGACAGGCAAGATAAAGAACCTGCTGCAACGCAGGTTCTAACCTATTTCTTTATCTGGCTGATTATCTGGGCTCAATGATTAACTTGATAGCAGTTCTCTCTTCGCCATCAATCATAATATCCGTAAACGCAGGCACACAAATCAAATCCATTCCACTGGGAGCTACAAAACCACGGGCAATGGCAATGGCCTTAATCGCTTGATTAATGGCTCCCGCACCAATCGCTTGTATTTCCGCAGATCCTTTTTCTCTCAGAACCCCTGCCAATGCTCCTGCAACCGAATTTGGGCTCGATTTCGCTGAAACTTTTAATACTTCCATTAATAAAACCTCCTCAATATAAAAACGATCTTTATTGTGATTGGTTGCTTATATAGAAGTATATTCTCATTTCTTTCAGTAATTCCTTCTTTTTTCCAGCGAGACTATGGATAAATTTTCATGTAATCCCTTTATTGCTTAATATATGCGAAATTCTTTCGATTCTGACGGCCTGTCTGCGATCTTCCGCCAATTCGATCACAACGCCCTGCAGGTGAGCCGGGCCCTCGGCAACCTGAAAACGGCTGGGCCGGGCATTTAAAAAACGTTCGATAATGGGTTGTTTTTCCATTCCCAAAATGGAATCGATCGGACCGGTCATTCCTAAATCTGTAATGTACGCTGTTCCTTGAGGCAAAATCCGTTCATCCGCGGTTTGAATATGGGTATGGGTGCCGACAACGGCAGACACTCTGCCGTCCAAATAATAGCCAAAAGCTACCTTTTCGGAAGTAGCCTCGGCATGGAAATCTACAAGAATATAGTCGGCAGACGCTTCAACCTCCTGCAGCGCTTCATCCAGCGCTCGAAAGGGGCAATCGAGGGCAGGCAGGAAGACTCTGCCGCTGGCATTGATGACGGCTATTTTCTTGTTAAATCCTGCATTATATATATGCATACCCTGACCCGGACAATCACCCGGATAATTGATCGGTCGGATCAAACGCGGCTCATCATCAATAAAAGTAAAGATGTTTTTGTTGTCCCACACATGATTGCCCATCGTCAGACAATCAATCCCCATCCCCAACAATTCGTTCTTCACCTCCAGGGTAAGCCCGCGCCCACCGGCGGCATTTTCACCATTGGCGATGGTAAAATCAATCTGGTATTTTTTCTGGACCCAGGCAAGCAGACTTTTCAGGATTTCTCTTCCCGGTTTGCCCACAATATCTCCGATCACCAGTATATTCAAATTGTGTACCTCCATTTATCTGTCAAATACAAACATCTTGCCTCGGTCGCGATACGCAAAAATGTTACGCGTTAAACGGTCGGGCTGGTTAAGACTTTGCAGCAGTTGTTTTTTTATATCATCAAAACGGTTTTTCAGCAAGCTGTTCCTGTCGTTTTCCCGGAGCAGCATGGCTTCAAACTTCTGGCCAGCCAGTTGTACATATAAATCGACTTCTTCTTCACTCAGCGTTAACGCGTCCCGCCGTAAAACCAGAATACCAATATTGCCTTGATTGTTTAATTCTATACCTAATTTTTTGGGTTCCGTTCCCCGCAGCTTATGTATCATGCCCAGAGCCGCTTCCAGATTGCGGCATATCATCAAATTATCTTGGACGTCAATATTTTCTGTAATGATCATTTCGATGGCGATAACGTTTTGTTCAGCCTGGTATTGTATGGAACTGATTTCCGGATTGCGAATAAAAACTGATATTACTGCGTCTAAAGCTGCTTCAATGTCCATTTGATTTTAATCCCCTTGTTGCAATGTATGCTTTGAAAATTCGGTATGTCCGTATGCTTTTCCTGCCCGCCTGGCATGGTAATTTAAAGCAAACCGGTGCAAATGTCTGTATTTCCTTTTGTTTAACAGAAAAAAGAATTGCCTGGATAAAATACGGGAAGCCCGTTCAATCAACGCAATTCCGTCTCAATCACAGGCTTCCCGATTTTTTCATGTTAAAACCCTTGGGTTTACGCAGCAGTTATTATAGCTGATTATTTGGCAAATTCCACCTGGCGTGTTTCCCTGATGACCATGACCTTGATCTGTCCGGGATAATCCAACTCCTGTTCCACTTTGCGGGCAATATCCTTGACCAGGGTGATGGTTTCCAGATCGTCAATCTCATCCGGTTTGACAATGATTCTGATCTCTCTGCCGGCCTGAATGGCAAATGATTTATCCACGCCAGCGAAAGAATCCGCCAGATTTTCGAGTTTTTCCAGACGTTTGATATAGTTTTCCAATGTTTCTCTTCTGGCACCCGGACGCGAGGCTGAAATGGCATCGGCTGCCTGTACTAGAACAGCTTCAATGGTATGCGGCTCAATATCGCCGTGATGGGCTTCAATCCCGTGAATGACGTCTTTGCTTTCGCGATATTTTTTAGCCAGATCAACGCCGATTTCCACATGTGGTCCGGCTACTTCATGGTCAACTGCTTTGCCGATATCATGCAGCAAGCCGGCACGTTTGGCCAGTGCCACATCCACATCCAGCTCAGCCGCCATGACGCCTGCCAAATGAGCAACTTCAATGGAATGTTTGAGCACATTCTGACCATAGCTGGTACGATATTTTAATCTGCCCAGCAGTTTGATCAATTCCGGATGCAGTCCATGTACCCCGACTTCAAAAGCCGCCTGCTCGCCGACTTCCTTTAATTCCTGATCCACTTCTTTTTTGGCCTTCTCCACCATCTCTTCAATACGAGCCGGATGAATACGGCCATCGGATACCAGATGTTCCAGCGCCAAACGTGCAGTTTCTCGCCGTACCGGATCAAAAGCTGACAAAATGACTGCTTCGGGCGTATCATCAATGATTAGGTCAACCCCGGTCAAAGTTTCAAAAGTGCGAATGTTGCGGCCTTCGCGTCCAATGATACGGCCTTTCATCTCATCATTGGGCAGCGCCACAACAGACACCGTCGTTTCCGAAACGACGTCTGCCGCACAACGCTGAATCGCAAGGGAAACGATGTTTTTCGCTCGTTTGTCACTTTCCTCTTTCGCCTCTGCTTCCAGCGTTCTTATCATAACCGCCGTTTCCTGGCGTATTTGCTGCTCGACATTGTGTAATAACAATTCTTTGGCTTCTTCCGAAGTCAATCCGGATAAACGTTCCAGTTCCTTGAGTTGCTGGGTTAAAATCAATTGCAGATCCTGCTGGGTTTTTTCGATATCCTTTTCTTTTTCAACCAGATTTTGTTCTTTCTTTTCAATATTCTCGGATTTCTTTTCGACCAATTCCTCTTTTTGTAATACGCGTCGCTCGAGGCGATCCAATTCTCTTCTTCTCTCCCGTAAATCCTTTTCAAATTCCTGGCGATTGCGATGAATTTCATCTTTGGCTTCCAGGAGGAGTTCTTTCTTTTTGGCTTCCCCTTCTTTGGTGGCTTCATCAATGGTCCGGGCAGCCTCTTCTTCTGCCGACCCCATTTTGCTCTCGGCAACGATTTTCCTTAGGTAATAACCGCCAGCAATGCCAATTGCCAAGGCAATAATACTTATTACTAAAACGACTAATGGATTGATTTTTTTCACCTCCCTTTATATTCCTGCATACTTCATTTGAAAATAGAAAAGCCGAGTACAAACACCCGGCTTTAAGAAAATCCTCACTATTTATTGTTTTCCATGGATCTGAGCCAGCTTTTGCTCTTAAAAAAAGCTGTCTCAGTTGGAGGATAACAAACTCACCTAACCTTATACGAGCACAAATATACAATTTATAATGATCAGCAGTTCGTAGAACTTGCTAAAACTCCGACACGCCGTTCACCTTGTCTGCCTGAAATAAATTATATATATAAAGTCAGTGTCAATATGGTCAAGTTTCTAAGTGAGGCTTTGTCTTTTAGCCTACTTAGATTTTAGTTAGTTTCCCAGAGCGTGTCAAGCTTCCTCTGTTTCTATCTTGGCGACGGTTGGAAACATTTTTTCCCGAATCAATTTCTGCAAAGTCAGGAATATTTCCGGATTGTTTTTCAAATATTCCTTGGCGTTTTCCCGTCCCTGTCCCATTCGCTCTCCATCATAAGAATACCAGGAACCGCTTTTTTGTACGATGTTCAATTCACTGGCTACATCCAGCAGGTCGCCTTCCCGGGATATACCGGTTCCATACATAATATCAAATTCGACTGATTTAAAGGGCGGGGCCACCTTGTTCTTGACCACTTTCACTTTGGTGCGGTTGCCGGTAATATCATTGCCCATTTTTATCGGTTCGCCCTTGCGAATTTCCAGACGCATGGAAGAATAGAATTTCAATGCCCGCCCGCCGGTTGTGACCTCCGGATTACCGTAAATGACGCCAACCTTTTCACGGATCTGGTTGATAAAAATCACACAGCAAGTCGATTTGCCGATGTGCGCTGTCAATTTGCGCAAGGCCTGGGACATCAGTCGGGCTTGCAAGCCAACATGCACATCGCCCATCTCGCCATCAAGTTCGGCTTTGGGAACCAGCGCAGCAACAGAGTCAATAACAATCACATCAATGGCATTACTGCGCACCAAAGCTTCAGCGATTTCCAGGGCTTGTTCCCCGCTGTCCGGCTGGGAGACCAGCAGATTGTTGATGTCGACCCCCAATTGCTTGGCATACATCGGATCAAGCGCATGTTCTGCGTCAATAAAAGCCGCTATGCCACCATCTTTTTGCGCCTGGGCGATAACATGCAGGGTGACTGTGGTTTTTCCCGATGACTCCGGTCCAAATATTTCGATGACTCTGCCTCGCGGCAATCCACCCACTCCGGTCGCCAGATCGAGTGACATGCATCCGGTGGAGATGGATTCAATATTCATGGTAGTGGATTCTCCCAGTTTCATAATGGAACCCTTGCCATATATTTTTTCAATGTTCCGGATGGCATTGTTTAAAGCCTCTGTCCTACCCTGCATAATCTCATTGTTGTCCACAGCAATTCCTCCTCAAACATTTGTTCGTTTTTATCATTATATACAGACTTTTCTTGTCTGTCAACAAATTTTATCCATTTAATGTATATGTATCCAAAACATGATACTGTGGCCCGTTTCCATCCAGCACACTCTGCATCAGATAAAATTGTTCGACTCTAAAGCTGCGCAGTTTATTCCGGTCAGGATACTTTTCCAGCAGATTTAACATCTCTTTGAGATTTTTGTCCGAGCGGATGCGGCCGAGTGTTAGATGCAGGCGATGATCCTTTTCCGGGGCAAATCCCAGCGGGGACAAATAAGCATCTACCCGGTCACAAAGAAATTCGGTTTTATTGATCTCTCCCTTGATTCCCATCCACATTACCCTTGGTTGCGCCTGGTTAGGGAAAAAACCGATCCCGCCTGCCGATAGATTATGGGCCGGGGAAGAATCCGCCGCCAAACGCAGATTTCGTTTGATTTCCGGCAGGTCATTAAAATCCACTTCGCCGAGAAACTTCACGGTTAAATGGTAGTTTTGATATTCAACCCATTTGATGTCCGGTCGGGCTATTCCCAGTTTGTTGCGCATCATACGCGCGTATTGCTTGATGTCATCGGGCAGCGGAATGGCTGCAAAAACTCTCATGGCAATCCCTCCTGTCAATCAATATGGCGGCGCAGCAAATCCAGGGCCGATTTGGCGGACAACCTGCGAACGATTTCGCGGGACCCGCCAAGTTTTAATTCCCTGACACGGCACGTTTGTGCCCCTGCCAGGGCAACGTATACCAAGCCTACCGGTTTTTCCCGGGTGCCTCCGCAAGGGCCGGCAATCCCGGTAATGGCCAGGCCGTAATCAACTCCTGACAATTGCCGTATGCCCCGGGCCATTTCTTCCGCGGTCTGTTGGCTGACGGCTCCGTATTGTTCCAGAGTGGATGCTTGTACGTTGAGAAGTTTCATTTTGCTGTCATTGCTGTAAGTAATGACCCCTCCCCAAAAGTAATCCGAACTGCCTGAAACTTCGGTGATCATGCTGCCCAGCATACCGGCCGTACAAGACTCGGCTACGGCCAGTTTCCGACCCCGGGCTGCCAGCAGTTTGCCGGTTTGTTCGGGCAGGGTTTCATCATCATAGCCAAAGATATGTTTGTGCATTTTGTGCTGAACCAATTTCGTCAATTCATTCAGGCGCGGTATACTGTCGGTTGATTGCCCGCCCGCGATGGCAAGCTTGATATGAATTTCGCCTTCCTGTGCCAGCAAAGCCGCCGAATAGCCTGATGAATTATTCAGCATATCGGCCAGCATCTCTTCGACTTGGGATTCACCAGGTCCTATGACTTTGATGGTCCGGCGCAGCACTTTTTGCAGTTGATCAGCATAATCTCTTTCCAGACGAGGTTTGACCTCACTCAGGTACATCCTGGTCATTTCCCGCGGTGGTCCCGGCAACAGAATCAGCAGCTTGTTTTGTCGGCGCAAATACATGCCGGGGGCGGTACCCTGGGTATTGCTCAAAACTTCTGCTTCGACTGGAAACATGGCTTGCTTCATATTGATTTCCGGCATGGGACGCCGCCGTTGGGCGAAAAAATCCCGCAGCCGCTGTTCTTCCTCAGGTCTGACCACCAGGCTGCATCCCATTAACTCGCAGGCCACTGTCTTGGTCAAATCATCAAAGGTTGGTCCCAAGCCTCCCGTGGAAACTATGATATCCGCCGTTTCCAATCCGGCAGCAAAGGCCATTTGGATTTGTTCGCGGCTGTCCCCAACGGTAACCTTGCCCGCGACTCTCAGGCCAATGTCCTCCAATTGCTGGGCCAGATATTCGGAATTGCTGTCGTGGGTGGTTCCCAGCAACAATTCTGTTCCGGTGGAAATGATAAATACTTTTGGCACGAACCCCACTCCTTGTTCATTCGCAAATCACCCGATTATTCATATAGCTTAGCATAGACTTGACGATTGTCGTTAATACATTTTTAGTTGTTGACAAGACAGCAAAAACCGGACCCAGGTCCGGTTTTCATTTACTGTTCATCTGTTTTTACGAAGCATACAGAATCTTTTCCAGGCTTGCCCTGCCCAGGCTTTCCTGCTGGCGCAGACCGGATGCCAGGAGAATCAAGCGCTCCCGATTGTCTTGCAGCAGGTCGCGGGTTTTATTTTCAGCGGCTGTAATGATGCGTTTGCCTTCTTTATATACCACTTCAGCCGGAAGGCTGTCATCGTCCACTACCCCCAGGGAAGACAACCCACTGCTGATCATCTCCCGGGCCACCTGCCAGGCTTGCTGAAAATCATTGCGGGCGCCGCTGCTGCGGCTGGCAAATGCGATTTCCTCTGCCAGCGCCCCGGCCAGCATGATCATGATCTGTTGTTCCAGTTCTTCATACGTGTACAAATACTGATCATCCTGCGGTGAGCGGCGCATATACCCCAGCGCTTTGCCGCGCGGAATGATGGTCAGGGAGGCGACCGAACCCTCCTCCAGGTATTCACACACCAAGGCGTGTCCGCTCTCATGGATGCTGATTCTTTCCATTTCACTGGATGACGGCTGACGGTCAAGCTTTTCACCCATCATGACTTTATCGATGGCTTCGCGAAAATGGGTTTGCTGAATCAGGGTACTGTTTTCCCGCATTGCCAATATGGCAGCTTCATTGGTCAGGCTCTCCAGATGGGCGCCGGAAAAACCAAAGGTGGCCCGGGCGATGTCATCCAGATCAACAGTCGGATCCAGCGGCTTGTTACGGGTATGAATCGCCAGGATCTTGCCGCGTCCGCAGCGATCAGGCAAATCAACCTGAACCTGCCGGTCAAACCGTCCCGGGCGCAGAACCGCCGGATCCAGCAGGTCGGGCCGATTGGTTGCCCCAATCAACAGAATGCGGGGGTCACGGTTTTGGGTCAGCCCATCCATTTCCACCAGCAGTTGATTGAGGGTTTGATCGTATTCCATGTGTCCGCTGTGACTTCCCCGTTTGGCCGCCAACACTTCCAGTTCATCAATAAAGATAATGGCACTTTTTTTATTTAATTTTCGGGCCTCCTGACGAGCGGAGGCAAAGATCTGCCGAATCCGTTTGGCACCCACCCCGGCATACATCTCAATAAATTCACTGCCGGAAGCAGCCACAAAAGCTGAACTGGTAAAACTGGCAGCGGCCCTGGCCAGCAGCGTCTTGCCGGTCCCGGGCGGTCCGGCCAGCAGGATGCCTTTCAGTGGCCTGATTCCCATATGATCGATTTTTTCTGGTTGCATGACAAACTGCAGGGCCTCCTGCAATTCATTGATGGCACTGTCCTGTCCTCCGATTTCGGTAAACTCAAGCACGCTTTGCTTGTCCCGCCGCTCGTCGCTGTTGGACAATTTCATCCTGCCCTGTCCCGGCAACAGATAAAGCACGGCAAAGATCAGGGCGGCGGCGACGATGACCGGGGTCATATTGAAGCCATTCAGCCACAAGAAGATCATTATGCCCAGACCGGCTCCAATCAAAATAGATTTCATCATGATTTCTCCCCATTCGCTGCTTCAATACTGTCTGGAGGTTGGCGCTCAATAATTTCGTACAGGAATTGTTCGCCGCGCTGAAGGTGCACAAAAAGATGCTGCGTATCGATTTGCAGTTGACAAGTAAAACCATTACGTGCGGCGACCGCATTCAGGTGCTGCTCCAAAGCAACATACTGGTTGGAGGCAATCGCTTCATACAAGGCCAATTCCAACTGCTCCCATTCATTTTGCAGCGCGGCATTACGCTGGTCGTCAAGCACAATTCCATAATTTCCGCGGGGAAATTTCGCGGCCATTATCTGATCGATCTCATTGTAAGCTTGTTTCAGGTTGTCCACTGATTGCATGTGAACGTTGATGGTGTTGCGGCCCTGGTCATTACACAGCACTGCCTCATCCACACAAGGCAGCGCCAGCAGTTGTTTCACCACCGGTTTTTCCACCATGTCAGCCCGATATATTTTTTGTCCGCCGACCAGCAATCCCAGTGTAAGCAACAACCCCAGCAACACCAGGGCAACCTTGATTTCATGGTTTTTCATCACCATACCACCTTTACGAACCCATTATATCACGTGAATAGCCGTAATTATGAGGTTCAATTTATGGCAAGGCAGGCTTTTGCAGGCAATCGATCAGAAAACAAAACGATACATCAGCCGGTTAGCCAATGTATCGTAAATAAGCCGGGTTTATTGGTTTTGGTCTTCACTGCTCCGAAATTTCATAAAATAATCCAGACCGGATATAACGGTGATGGCCAGGGCGATGTAAATGGCCCATACGCCGATGATATGCAGCGGCGGGTAAAGACTTTCCAGAATAATGATGATGACCGCCACAATTTGCGATATGGTCTTGAATTTGCCCAATTTGCTGGCGGGTATGATGATGCCTTCTTCCGCCCGGACAGCTCTCAGCCCTGAAACGGCAAATTCCCGTCCCAGGATGACGATAGCGATCCAACCCTGCAGTCTGCCCAATTCCACCAGACAGATCAGGGCGGCTGTGATCAGCAGTTTGTCAGCAATTGGATCCAGAATAATCCCTAATTTGGTAACCTGCTTGTACTTGCGGGCCAGGTACCCATCGAGACTATCGGTCAACGCAGCAGCCACAAATATAATGGCCGCCAGTAAATCACCGTAAGGGATATGTAATACTAATACCACCACGAATACCGGTACCAAAAAGATTCTCAGGAGGGTAAGGCTATTTGGTAAATTCATCCACGATTTCTCCTATCAAGTCATAATTCCGTATGGCTTTTAATTCGACCTTGATAAATTCTCCCTTGGTCAGCCTGCGTTCACTTTTGACCATGGTAATTCCGTCCACAGCGGGAGCTTGGTAATATCCCCTGCCCAGATAAAGATGCGGGGATAACTGTGATGATATAAGTATCTCATAATTTTGCTGCAATCGCTTTTTATTTTTCTTACGGGTGATTTTTTTTTGCAATTTCATAATGGAGGCCAGTCTGGCTTGTTTGATTTCCTCCGGAACCTGCCCGGCCAAGTTGGCGGCAGGTGTTCCTGCCTCGGGTGTAAAGGCAAACGCGCCCAGCCAGTCAAACTCCGTTTCTCCCAGAAAGTCATACAGGATTTTAAAATCATCTTCCGTCTCTCCGGGAAAGCCCAACATGACTGTCGTTCTGAGGACCAAACCATCAACTTGGGCACGCAGACGAGAGAAAAGGTTTTTTAGATCGGCCGCGTTATGTTTACGATTCATGGCCTTAAGCATGGGGTCGGCAGCATGCTGGATGGGAATATCCAAATAAGGGAGAACCTTGTCCCCGCCCGCCACGGTATCAATGATACGCTGGTCAATATGGGCGGGATGCAGGTAAAGCAAACGAATCCACGGGAGTTCTTCGATTTTGCTGAGTTGCTGAAGCAGTCCGCCCAAATCGCACGTGCCCGACAGATCCTTGCCGTATACCGCCGTATCCTGACCGATCAGCACCAATTCCTTGATGCCCTTTCCTGCCAGATCACGGGCTTCGGCAAGCAGTTCGCCAGCCGGCCGGGAACGGAGATTGCCTCTGATGAGTGGAATGGCACAATAGCTGCAGCGATTGTTACAGCCTTCGGTAATTTTTAAATAGGCAGAACCGGGGGGAGTTGTCAATACCCGGGGACCTTTTTCAATAAATAATGGCGGAGGCGGCTCGATGGCCAGCAGTCTCTCTCCCTGGAGGATGCGCTCAAGATGCTGGACAATCGCAGGAAAGGTGGAGATGCCAATCAGACCGTCCAATTCAGGCAGTTCGTCCAGCAATTCCTGTCCATAGCGCTGGGCCAGACAGCCTGTACAGACCAGGTATTGCAACATTCCCCGTTCTTTTAACTGTCCGGCTTCAATAATCGCATTAATGGATTCCTGCCGGGCATCTTCAATAAACCCGCAGGAGTTGAGTATGACTATATCTGCTCTTTCCATATTCGAAACGATTTTGTACCCGGCACTTTTCAATCTGGCAATCATAATTTCACTATCAACTTGATTTTTGGCACATCCCAGACTGATAAAACCGATTTTGTATTGATGGTTCTTAATAGTTGTCACTGTTTTTAAATTCCTTTTCCACGACTTGCCCCATCTCGCCCAATGCAGCAACGGGTTTGCCATTCACGGTGACATCAACTGCACCTGCATTGCCGAGTCTGAGTTGAAGGTTTGCTCGGGCTGTAAACGTCTCTTCCTGCTCTTCTGCCAGCGTCATTTCGGTTTTGTTACCACCATCCGTCACAACTCTTATCCAGCATTGCATGCCAGGTTTGACCTTGACCCGGATTTCCATAGGCACAGCGGCAGGTGCTTCAGACTGATCTGCAGCCGGTGGATTCTTTTCCCCGCTTTGAACCGGGGGGGCGGGCGGTGCGGGCGTCATTTTGTCACCCAGATAGTTGGCAAACAAATTGCCAACCCAAATGGCCAGCAGTAAAAACACCACCGCCCCGGCCAGATTGCGGTAAGGCAACCGCGGCAACTGAATCTTCCTGCGCTTTCTGACCGGTTTTTCAGCAACCGGTTCCGGGATGACTTCGGGATAGGCAACTTGTTTGAATTCTGCGCAAACGAGTTCTTCGTCCAGCTTTAATACGCGGGCATACTGTTTTACAAAGCCGATTGCATACACCTGGGGAGGCAAAATGGCAAAATTTTCATTTTCCAACGCTTCAATATATAATTTGCGAATCTTGGTTTCGGCCTCAACCTCATCCAGGGTAATGCCTAACCATTCGCGGGTTGCGCGCAGTCTTTCACCAAATCCGTCCAACTTTGCTCACCTCAATTACCCATCTTCTTGAATAACAACCAAGCAAAATGAAATCCCTATCTTTCATCTAATAATGATCAAATTTCATTTTTCGAAGCACTGGCAGTGGCTATCCTGATGGCCTGACGCATCGGATATCCCGCTGCCAGTCCATAAACCAGACCTGCCAGAAACAGATGCAAATCATTGC
>ERZ795053.3122-NODE-3122-length-19161-cov-6.913064_pt1 | contig 19161 bp, 17 predicted proteins | sample MGYA00375137_ERZ795053 | MGnify/ENA primary metagenome ERZ795053 (study PRJEB30182, sample SAMN05720284) | activated sludge metagenome | isolation source: Anaerobic digester | place: Hong Kong | collected 2014-12-17 ...
GGCACTTCCGTACTTTCACACCCCGGACACGCCGATCACTCATGCACGATCGAGGTTAAATGAAACGACATAGGTAGGCTCGTCCCGTTTCTATTCGCTGATTGGCCGGGGGGCCTGCGGAACGGCTCATACGCCGGGGTCCGCGTCACCATGCACGTTTCTATTCGCTGATTGGCCGGGGGCCCTGCGGAACGGGCAAGTTAAAGAATGCGGACACATACTTTAACCGATTTGCGTTTCTATTCGCTGATTGGCCGGGGGGCCTGCGGAACCGCCCTCCTACGTCGTGCCCGCTTAAGCGGTGCTGAGACGGTTTCTATTCGCTGATTGGCCGGGGGGCCTGCGGAACCGGACTTGTCGGCTTCTGGATCACCAGAATGCCGAGCTTGTTTCTATTCGCTGATTGGCCGGGGGGCCTGCGGATCTGGTCGACGCTGCTCACGGGCGGGTCCGGTGGCGTTTCTATTCGCTGATTGGCCGGGGGGCCTGCGGAACTCGAAATCATCGGATGCTCCGATGCCAAATGGGGTTTCTATTCGCTGATTGGCCGGGGGGCCTGCGGAACAGTGGACATACATGCCTGGAAGGACGGTCGTCGCGTTTCTATTCGCTGATTGGCCGGGGGGCCTGCGGAACGCCCGGTGAAGGTCGGAGCGAACGGGAGCAGGTCCCGTTTCTATTCGCTGATTGGCCGGGGGCATGCGGAACAACAACTGAAAGGAATGCAATGCGTATCCACACCGCGTTTCTATTCGCTGATTGGCCGGGGGGCCTGCGGAACTTCCCGAGGGGCCTCCGACTCAACACGGCGGAGGAGGTGTTTCTATTCGCTGATTGGCCGGGGGGCCTGCGGAACGTCCGACGTGGCACCCGCCCCGTCCTGCCGCATCAGTTTCTATTCGCTGATTGGCCGGGGGGCCTGCGGAACAACGGTCAAAACTTTTTGATCGCGACATCGGTCGTGTTTCTATTCGCTGATTGGCCGGGGGGCCTGCGGAACTTCCTGCTCGTTCTCGTTCCCTTGGGTCTCGCGAGTTTCTATTCGCTGATTGGCCGGGGGGCCTGCGGAACGCAACCAGCTGAAGCAGTGGAAGCTCGACCCCGACGAGTTTCTATTCGCTGATTGGCCGGGGGGCCTGCGGAACTCCGGCATTGGCTGGGCACCTACAAGGTCAAGAGCTGGAAGTTTCTATTCGCTGATTGGCCGGGGGGCCTGCGGAACGAACTCGATGCCGCCCGTACCATCCCCGGCGCCGTCGGGTTTCTATTCGCTGATTGGCCGGGGGGCCTGCGGAACCGCCACCATATGAACCACCATCGGCGAGGGTCCGACAGTTTCTATTCGCTGATTGGCCGGGGGGCCTGCGGAACCAGATAGAGGTATGCCTCGTGACGGAGACATATGTTTCTATTCGCTGATTGGCCGGGGGGCCTGCGGAACAAGCACCTGCTCCGCAGGGGTTATGACCAGACAGCCCCGGTTTCTATTCGCTGATTGGCCGGGGGGCCTGCGGAACCTCGACGGCAATACGTACTTCCTCGACGCTCGAGCCATTCGGCTTCTATTCGCTGATTGGCCGGGGGGCCTGCGGAACACGCTCAAAACGGACTGCGATACTCTGCGCGCCTTCGTTTCTATTCGCTGATTGGCCGGGGGGCCTGCGGAACGAAAGCCACCCTCTACAAGGCCGTCTGGTCCGACTGGTTTCTATTCGCTGATTGGCCGGGGGGCCTGCGGAACCCGAATGGGCAGACCTGATCATCCTCGCCTTCGAGTTTCTATTCGCTGATTGGCCGGGGGGCCTGCGGAACTCCGCGACGCTCACGCTCGGCTGTCCCTGCTTCCCCGTTTCTATTCGCTGATTGGCCGGGGGGCCTGCGGAACCGCTAAGGAAGTCTTCACCATCGAATGCATCAAGGCGCTGGTTTCTATTCGCTGATTGGCCGGGGGGCCTGCGGAACCCCCCCGTCCTGCCGCGCGGGCTCCGGCTCAACACCGGGTTTCTATTCGCTGATTGGCCGGGGGGCCTGCGGAACTCGCTCTGCGTGAACTGGCGCGAAACTGCCAGGTGTTTCTATTCGCTGATTGGCCGGGGGGCCTGCGGAACCAGGGAGTATTACTCCCCAGTGTTGCCGCGGGGCCTCCGGTTTCTATTCGCTGATTGGCCGGGGGGCCTGCGGAACTCGTGTACTGCTACCTCGGAGTCACGGGCCCCTACGGGTTTCTATTCGCTGATTGGCCGGGGGGCCTGCGGAACCTGCCGTCCGGTGGGTCAGCGCCGAACCGCTGCTCGGGTTTCTATTCGCGGATTGGCCGGGGGGCCTGCGGAACTCCGGGCACGCTGGGACGCGGGAGGTCTTGGCCTCCGTTTCTATTCGCTGATTGGCCGGGGGGCCTGCGGAACGGCGCGAGCAGAACGAGGTAACGCCGGAGACGGTTGGTTTCTATTCGCTGATTGGCCGGGGGGCCTGCGGAACACGCACAGGGAGGGACCTGCTCTACCCGAGCGGTTTCTATTCGCTGATTGGCCGGGGGGCCTGCGGAACCTCACGCGATGAAACTTCCAACCGAAAGGATCACTAAAGTTTCTATTCGCTGATTGGCCGGGGGGCCTGCGGAACCCGTGAACCGTCATTGGGTGCAAGCGCACCAAGTCACCGGGTTTCTATTCGCTGATTGGCCGGGGGGCCTGCGGAACCTGCTCACCCAGGCCGTCATTACCAAGATCGACGAATACCGTGTTTCTATTCGCTGATTGGCCGGGGGGCCTGCGGAACGGATTACCCTTGACGTTCGGAAACCCTGATTCCGTATGTTTCTATTCGCTGATTGGCCGGGGGGCCTGCGGAACTTGGCAAAGGTGTGAGGAGGTAGCTGTGGGGTCGAAGTTTCTATTCGCTGATTGGCCGGGGGGCCTGCGGAACCTTCGGTGACCTGTGGCGTACCGGTGAAGGTGACGGCAACGTTTCTATTCGCTGATTGGCCGGGGGGCCTGCGGAACTCCTGACCGCTGCCGGTCAGGCGATCGAGGCCGCCCTCAAGTTTCTATTCGCTGATTGGCCGGGGGGCCTGCGGAACCCGCCCATCGAATCGAGGGCTGCCGTCGAAATTCCACGTTTCTATTCGCTGATTGGCCGGGGGGCCTGCGGAACTCGATGGCGTGACAGGTGAGTTCCCGGCTAGCGCGTTTCTATTCGCTGATTGGCCGGGGGGCCTGCGGAACGGTGGTGGCGAGGTGGGCTGAGCACCAGCCCATGGGGGTTTCTATTCGCTGATTGGCCGGGGGGCCTGCGGAACCCGGGGAGCATGTCGGCTGGCGGGATCGTCACCCACGTTTCTATTCGCTGATTGGCCGGGGGGCCTGCGGAACCACGAAACGTAACCGGGTCGTCGCCCGCGTGAAGCGGTTTCTATTCGCTGATTGGCCGGGGGGCCTGCGGAACTGGAAGCTCAACCCCGACGACAAGTCGGAGCTCGTTTCTATTCGCTGATTGGCCGGGGGGCCTGCGGAACGGTCAGGGCCGTCCAGACGGACGTTCCCGTGAGGTCGGTGTTTCTATTCGCTGATTGGCCGGGGGGCCTGCGGAACGACCTCGCCCGCACCAACCACCTCGTCCCCCTCGCGGGGAGTTTCTATTCGCTGATTGGCCGGGGGGCCTGCGGAACGACATCGCAGGCCAGGTGGTGGCGGGCACGTTGCCGCGTTTCTATTCGCTGATTGGCCGGGGGGCCTGCGGAACTGCCGTTACCCTAATGTTTGGGGCGATGGCTTAACTTGTTTCTATTCGCTGATTGGCCGGGGGGCCTGCGGAACGACAGTGTCTTCGAACTTCTCCGCGACCTTGTTGCCTGGTTTCTATTCGCTGATTGGCCGGGGGGCCTGCGGAACGCGCCGGCACCATAGATGATGCACCCTGAGAGAGAGTTTCTATTCGCTGATTGGCCGGGGGGCCTGCGGAACTCTTGACGTCGCCCACCAGGGCGGCTGACATCGTGTTTCTATTCGCTGATTGGCCGGGGGGCCTGCGGAACGGTGGTCCTCCTGGACAAGCGGTCGGCGCAGGAGGTTTCTATTCGCTGATTGGCCGGGGGGCCTGCGGAACGCTTCAAGAAGTGATGGGAAAATGCCCATGGGTCATCGTTTCTATTCGCTGATTGGCCGGGGGGCCTGCGGAACCGGGACTACGTTGCCTGATGATGCCCTTCGTCCAGGGCGAGGTTTCTATTCGCTGATTGGCCGGGGGGCCTGCGGAACCCGACAGCGACCTATTCCGACGGCTGGCAAATGGGTTTCTATTCGCTGATTGGCCGGGGGCCTGCGGAACCACAGCCGTGAACGGCTGGTCGGGCATCGGGGCACTGTTTCTATTCGCTGATTGGCCGGGGGGCCTGCGGAACCCACCCCCTCTCGGCGCGGACCCTGACCTGCGTGAACGCACTCATCCTACACACCCGTAGACACCCTGACGGGTGCCGAGGAGTCGTTCGACTCTTAGTGCGACGTTTGCGCAGATCAGGTGCCATGCACACCCAAGCGGGTTACCCGTAGGTAGCCTACCCGCCTTTGCGCGCGGCGCTGACCGCATCTTCTGCTTCATTTCATGCGCGAACTCATAGCACAGCCCAGTACAACACCTTGTCCGGCTTCGCCGCCTGGCCGACGCAGTCCACCGTGGACCAGCACGTGGCACACTGCCGGAACATGTACAACGAGTCCGTGTCTGCGTCGATTGTGCATGCAAGCCGATCACGCAGCGCGGTGAGGTCATCGCCGCTGAGGTCGAGGACGAAGACGGACTTCTGGATGCGGTCCCCCCAAGACTGCAATGTTGCGGCAACCCTGCTCCGGCGACCATCGTCGCGGATGTCGTATGCGGCGACGACTATCATCGCCACGACATTCCCGTCCATTCATCCGCAGCGCCAACGATGGCGGCACCCAATCGCTGTGCCTGCCTATACACGTGCCGGCGAATCGTCCCGGCGAAGTTCGGCAAGGCGCCGCGGGTGCGCGTCTGCATTCGCCGCTCATACGCGTTCAGCAGTCCGGACCGGCCCACCTTGGTCAACAAGACTCCCGCCCGTCCTTCGTCCGTCCGCCCGTGGTCGGCTTGCAGGATGCCGGCCCGAGACGCCGATACAACGATCTGGTCGACGACCATCGGTCGGAGTTCCTCGACCAGGTCAAGGGCCAGAGATGGTCGATGCTCGTGGTCGCTGTGCAGGACACCAAACGCGGGGTCGAGGCCCGCAGCGTACAAAGCGGTCACGCACTCACCCAACACGACCGTGTAAAGGAAGGACAGGGCTGAATTCGCCACGTCGAGGGGCGGCTGCCGGGTCCGATGATCGAATCGCAGTTCCTCGGGCATGAGGGCACCGAGCGCCGGGAAGTACGCCGCGGCCGCTGCCCCTTCGATGCCCATCAGTTCGTCGCGGTGGCCCGCCTCGGGCACCATCCGCAGGACGTTGGTCATCGCCGAGATGGATTCCCGGACTCGTTCCGCATGCTCGCGACGGCCAAGGCGCTGGAGCACGACGATCTGCTTGTGCACCTTCGCCTCGATGATCGCGCGAGCGATGGCGAGTCCGTGGGGCGACTCAGAGGCGCGGATCTGCGCCCGCACACGATCCGGACGGGCCGAGCCTGCCCCGGGAACGAACGACCCGAGGTACGCGCCGCGCCGGGAGGCGAACACGACGTCGACGCCAGTGGACATCGCCCACGACCGCACTCCGGCGCTGATACCCACGGCGCCGAAGGCCACGACGCGAGAGACTTGGCTCGTGGGGACACTCAACACCTCGGCGTCAGTTTCCGTTTCGACGATGAGCCGCCCTGCCTCCGTTCGGATCCTCCCACCTTGGGGAGCGGCGTAAAGGACCCTACGTTCGGGCTCTTCGATGCGGGCATCGAGCAGCGCAGGCGGATAGCGACTGCCGAAGTCCTCGCCGAGAAAGGTAAACCCGCTCTCAAACGACATCACATCAGTGTCATCAGCGCCGAGTTCCATTCCCAACCTCCTCAAGCTGGCTGTAAGGATGCGGGCCGCCTCCCACGCGTCACCTGCATCGGCGGTCGCCACGGCAATGTCATCGGCGTACCGGATCGGGCAGAAGCCCTCGGCGAGGAGGTCGGCATCGACCTCCGCAAGAACGAGATTCGCCAGCATGGGTGACAACGGGCAGCCTTGAGGCAGGCCTCGCACAGACCAGGATCCGCCGCCCTGGCGCGTTGCCCGGCGGGCGAGCAGAAGGTCGACGACGGCGAGAACGCGATCGTCGGCGACGAGGGCCCCTAGCAACCGCCGGGCGTGAGCAACGGGGATGCTCGGGAAGCACTCATTGACGTCCGCGCGAAGGACGGTGGTTAGGCCCTCGTCGCGCAGCGCCGCCAGAGCCTGGCAGGCGTCGACGACTCCGAGGCCTGGACGGTACGCGTAACTCGCCGGCCCAAGGACTGGGTCGACCACCGGGGTGAGGGCCGTCAGGAGGGTCCGCGCAACGATGCGGTCGCGCACGCTCGGAACGTGCAGGAGTCGCTGCCGGTCTTCCTGGTTTAGTACGACCTCGGTCAAGTGGCTGGAGCGGTAAGCGTCCCAGGCGAGATCGGTCGCCAAGCGTTCCAGCCGTCCGTGGGCGTCCTCGGCGAACCGGGCGACGCCAGGGCCAAGGATGCCGTCCTCGCGGTCCGCTGCGAGCACGTCCTCCCAGGCGCGGGCCAGCGCTGCCGGCTCGAAAGCGCGATCCGCGAGCTTGGTCACCTGCTCAGTCATTCTCTAACGGGGAGTCGCATGAGGTGGTGACGCGAGTGACTCCGAGACCTTTGCGCGTCATACTGCCCACGCCGCTGTATGCGGCGAGCCCGAGCAACGGCCCGGCTGCTGCCGCTACAGTCGGCTCATCGCAGCGGAGCGTGAGGCTGCCTGTGCAGCCGCTGACCGTCACCGTGAGCTTTTCGGCTGTCGTGCGGGCCTGTGTGGTGATCTCGAGGACGTGGCTTTGCAGGTCGAGGTCCGAGACCCACAAGGGCGTCCACTGTGGCTCCGGTCGGGCTCGGGGCTGTGGGGACCAAGCGTCCCAGGCACGGCCTAGGGTCCGCAGGATGGTGACCGGATGCGGGAGCGGGCTGGATCTATCTCCGGCGCGGAAGGTTGTCGGGGTAGCGAATTCGAGACGCCATGTGGTGTCTCGGGTTCGACCTGAGAGTTCCTCCCAGGACGCGCTATCCAGCAATCGCGCCCCGTCGAGGTGGCGGATCTGGTTGCCGAGGCGAATCCGTCGTCCCTGTTTGGTGACCTCGTGGAGGCGACGCGTTGCCTCTTCGGTCAGGGTGGCGACCTCGATCCCGATCCGTCCGGGTTCGCCGCTCAGCGGGGACAAGGCGTAGGGCTTGGTGACGGAGCGGTGCTCTGCGCCGGTCCGGTCGAACCATGCCGAGATGGCGGCGTGGAGGTGGTGCAGCTTGACGTACTCGGGCTTGACTCCTGGGAGCGGAACCCACCAGCGGCTAGGCACTGCTGTCCCCGACAAACCTGCCCAGACTGCCACAGCCGAGGATCCGGCCGTGCGCGTCGCGCACCTCCTCTGAGGGGAAGACCAGGTCGGGCCGGCCGACCGCCGCCGCGAGAACGCGGGAGACGAGAAACATGGTGCCGGCTTGGGGATCGGGGAGCTGCTCGGTGTCTTTCACATAACGGATGGCCGCGAACGGGACTGGCCCGTGGTCCGTCATTAACGGCGGGAGCGTGGCGACTTCCTCGCGGAGGCGGGCGACCCGGCCGGACGCCGGGAACGTGGCGGCCACTTCCCCATCGACGATGACGGCAACTTGGTGTGCCGTGAGGTTGACGATCAAGATGCTCATGTGGACACGTCAGACAGCAGGTATGAGGTGCCGAGATTCAAGCCAGGTATGACCGCCTGATCCGGAACTGGGGTCTTCCCCCAGGCGAGCACGGGCCACAGGTTTGTCGGCCACCCGGCGAACCGAGGGTCGGCCGCCACCTGGCCCAATCCGAGGGGCGCGTCGGGCGTCATCAATCCAGCGAAGAGGAGCGTCTGTCCGCGGTACTCCTCGGCACGTTCGGCGATCCAGGTCGAAACTGCCTGGACCAGGCCGACCTCAGATTCCCATTCATGGTTCCGACCCGCCGCCGGCAATCTGCGGAATTCGCGCAGGATGGCCGTGCTGGTTGTTGGCAGGACCCCTACACCCGACTGGTCCACAATCGTGACTCTCGGCATTGATCTTTGATCATCATCGAGCGGGACCTTGAGCCAATCTGCCGTGCTCGTGAGCCGAACGAGGAGCAGGACAACCGGAATTTTGGGGTCTGCCGTGCCAGAAGGGCACTCAATTTGCACGGGCCTGGCCGGCCGGTCATAGGCAGAAACGTCACTGTGCCCGGGAACGAATTCGAGTGGGGCGGACTTCCACCAATCGTCAGAGCTCCTCCCACCCTGACCGCCCCGACTGGGCCGCTGACCCACAGCAAACTCGTTGGCACGTGACTGAGCCCGAAGACGCCCACCAAGCGCCAGGCCAATCGGCCAGTCAGCTATCCCATAGATCACATTGCCCGTATCGGTGGTGTCGTCAGTGGTGAGGATGCGGAAGCGATCCACCAACCGGTCAAGATGTTGGGACCACTCCGCGGCTCGATCATCGGTCGGCCAGTCCCAGTTCCTGTCAAATCTTTCTCCCGACACATCGATCAAACGCGAGAACTCGCCGCGAAGGACCTTCTTGGTCCTCTTCGTGTCGAAATCCTGCCAATCCTTCCTGCGCTCAACGAAGAGATAGGCCGTGCCGCGGGCTCGCATCTTGATCGACCGACGGCGGCAGGCTAGGGCCATGCCGCCGGCGAATAGACCGAGAATGAGCATCACCGTGAGAATCCATAAATTCGCCGTGCGTATGCGCCCGTCTGTCGTCGCGACACCGGCTACCGTCCCCAACGCAGCCGACAGAAGCGTTATCGATGCGGTTGCCCACGTTCCCGTTCGGGTATTGACCGCATCAACGGTCGCGCCGAAGATTCGTTCTTTCCAGGCCTTGGCCACGATGATCAATCCCCCCTGCGGGTGGGTTCGCGAAGATCGACGGAGACAAATTGGAGAATCTGCGAATTCACCGAGACGCCGAAGAGATCAAGAGCGGCATCCTCCGGAACCGACGGCGGACGGAGCATCGAGGTGCGTCCCTCACCTGCTGGCCAGATCTCCGCGCGCTGATGACGAACAACGGTTGAAGCTGTACCGGTGGAATCCAGTTCCAACAGCGCCCCGGCGATTCCCCCAGGCACATGCCGATCGAACCGAGCCCGAACTAGGCGCGTCGCGGACCATCCCCAAGCATGGGTGATTTGCGCGGGCTGCTGTGCCGGGAGCTGGCCCAGGTGAAAGCCACGCTCGCGCACCTCTCCGACCGGGTCCGGTGTCGATGCCATATCGAGCCACGCCCAGGCGTCCATGCCGAGCTCACGGAGACTTGTCCATGTCGGCTGCGCAAGTGCCGTGACTCTGCCAGCCCGTGCTGTCTGTGTCATGACTCGTCCTGCTCTCCGAGGGGCCGATTCGAGCGCGAGGTGGGGCACGCAGCCAGGACTTCGGCCAGCACGACCGGTTGGGTCGCCAGGCTGGGGTCCCCGGCCGGCGCCTTGATCCACCCATACCCGCGCGACGACCCGCGGCCGATGCTCCTGAACCCATCGTGAAGGTCCCGGACGACGTGCCGCAGCAGATTGGTGAGAGGTGCTGGAACGGCCTCCAGGGCAAACATCTGCTGCGGCAGTGTGCTGCCCCGAGGGATAGCTTCGATCGTGTGCAGGGCGCCGCGCTTCGCGCCGCCGGTGAAGCGATCAATCGGGGCGTGTGTGCGGGTGCACGAGTCGGTCTCTGTGCCCAGCACCTGTGCGTCCGCGAACTGCACGACACCACGCCGACGAGTGTCACCGAAGAGGTGCGCTAAGACCTCGTGACGATCCGTGTCGTCGCGGAGGCCGGCGCAGAGTAGGACATGGTTCACGCCGTGCCGGTAGATCCCCTTCCACGACGATCCGGGCACGGCAGGACGTCCGCCGACTCGGAATATCAAGGCGACCTTGGAACTCTGCCCCTCGACGGATGCCGGGCTGTCGAAACCAATGTGGACGGGTTCTGCCACCGTCCATTCAATGGACATCGACCATCCGTCGGCCGGCTTGCGGGGCACGCCCAATACTCCGTCGAGGTTGGGCTGGGTCCCTACCAATGGAAGGGCCCCGGCCGGATCCAGCCATTCGCGACGTTGCCCGATCCACCAATGCAGGTCTGCTTTCCGGGTCAAGTCGAGGGTCAGCGCATCGAAGTCGACCACCTGGGCAATCCCCATACCAGACGTGCGCGACCGCCCCACGACTGGCCTCCAGGTCGCCAACATGGCCCCGAGGGACGCGTCGTACGGTCCTGGGTGTTCCATGAACATGGTGAGGCGCCCCCCGGACACCCACTCCTCCGTGCGGAACGTTCCGCCCGACGCCGCTCGGCGTTGCCCATCAACCGCTGTCGCCTTGCGTTGATGGACGCTCATCGAGTCGTCGAGCGTCACGCCCAGCAGACGGAGTAAGCCCTGTCGACTCCGGTCCAGCGAGCCGGTCGCCAGCTCTTTGGAGCCGGGCTCGGGTCCTAGCCACCGTTCGGCAGCGGTGGGGTCCAGATGGGCCCGGAGCGAGCCCGCCAAGGAGGTCGCGGGAATGTGTGCACGTGGGCTGTCCGACGTGTGCCGGAGGTCGCGCAATACGGGCAGGTCTGCTGCGTGCACGCCGTCGTCCACCCCGCCGACAGCCCAGCGGCCGGCCACGGCGATCGTGACTCGTAGGAGCGTTACCGTCGACATCATGAGCCTTTCGTCACGCGGTCCAGACGCGTGATCAGCTGAGCCAGCACGTCTGCGGGGGCGGCCATCATCACGAGCACGTGGTTCCGTTGCGGACCGCTGAGGGTCCGGGCCCAGGGATGGGACCATGATGCCTCCACGACCGTCGCGACCTCGGCGCCTGCCGCACCGGCCTCAAGCCGCTCCCGAACGGTACGGGCGAGTGCCAAGAGGCCTCGCAAAGTGGGCCTTATCGCCTCCCGCGGAAGGGAATGGATGAAGTCGGCCATGTGGGCGTTCACCGTCTCGCGCGCGGTCAAGGATTCGTCGGCGACGGCTGCGGTGCCTTCCGTCCTCGGCTGAACACGACTACTGGGCGTGGTTGTGGGCAGCTCTTTCCCACCTTGTCGTTCGGCTGAATCCCGCGCGGTCCCGGCGCGGGAGCGGGCCTGCTCGACCGTGAGCAGTTCGACCTCGCCGAAGCCCTCATTCCGGCGGATGCCAATACCTCCAAGCAGGCCCCGTATGCCGTCCGGGGTCGCGCCGCGGATCGCTGCGGTCGACCCGGCCTCGACGGCCCACTCCTCGGGTTTGGGTAGCCCGGCGATTCCGTGCCATCCGGAGACCACCACTGGGCGCTTCCAGACACGAAGGAGGTTGAGTGGAGGCGTCTGCGCGGCGGCTGCTTGGATGGATCCCTCGAAGTCGAGACTTGGTGCCCCATACGTGTCGAGCAGGATCGCGGGCGAGCGCAACCGCAAGATGAGTTCGCGCAACTCGGGCGGGGCGGGCTCAGCAGCTTTCTCGCAGTGCCATCGACACCGACCGAGTGTCGAGCGTTGGCCGCCGACGCTGATGTCCTTGTCCGTCAAGAGCCAGTCGACGGCGGCTTGGTTTGTGTCCTCATCGAGCTGGATGTGTCCGCGGAGGATGATCTCGCGCTTGAGGGCTTGACGAGTGAATAGGTTCTCGTCCTTCGCCACCCCCTCCTGCAGTTCAGTGCGGGTCGTGCTCACCATCCAGGGGAGCTCCCCTGGCAGATCGGGCAGAGTCCAGCCCTTGCCACGCTCGAGGGCTCGGTTGCAAGCTGGACAGGTACTGCGCGCCGTACGGTCCTCCATGATGTCCAGCGCCGAGTCGTACCACTCGTCCGAACAGGCATCACCGGGGTACTTACACGCGACCCAGGACAGGCCTCGCAACTCGGCGCTGAGTCCGGCGGTTTCAGGCACGGCACCGAAGACGGTCATGTGGTCAACAAAGAGCGAGTCGAAAGTGCCTTGGCTATCTGCGCCGGTGTACCGGCCCAGCGGGCTTGACCACCATGTGGTCCCAAGGGCCCCGCGGACTACGGTTCCGGGGATCACCTCGTAAACGGGGCGCGTGTTCTGCACGATGCCCCGCCGGCCTGCAGACACGCGAGATTTCGGCGTCAGGGTGTATTCGAGCCGCATGGCAGTTACGCACCCCTCATCTGGAGGAGTTTGGCCGTGTCGGCTTCCGACCAGGTGAGGTCGTCCCGAATAGACACCCAGCCAGATCCGCGGCGCCGGTCTCCTCCCAAGGAACTCACGCTTCGCGCGGCGGCTCGCAGGACAATCTCATGTGCCTGCTGGGCGCTGAGATTGAGCGGTTCCACTGTGAAGCTCGCGGAGTCGGCCCAGACGTCCTCGCCGAGCATCAGGAACCCTTCCTCAGTGGTGCCTGTGCTGTTGTCGATCTTGATCCGGGCTGAGCGGCTGAAGACCGGTGGCGCGGCGAACTCAGCGTCGCTCCACCACCAGGCCCCGGGGTCGCCCTTCTGCGCGGGCGAGCCGAAGACCGCACCCACGAGTGACGGCCCGATTCCTAGTCGCTCAACGGCCTCGGCACGCAGCAGGCCCTTGAGGCTCGTGCTGGGCAGTGGGACGTCTCGGTCGAGCGTGCGGTCGAGACCTTCGAATGGGGATCCCCCGACGTGGAAAGGACCGTGGAAGGTGATGGTGAATTTGAGGGTTTGGGGCAGGTTCACGTGTTTGCCTCCGACGACTGACTCTGCTGGTGAGTGTCTTCCGTTGCCGCCGCTTCCGCCCAGCGAGCCCTGGACAATGCCGTCCCAAGATCCTCGTATGGGGTGGGGACCCGCCCGGGCACGTTCGGCCATGGCCAGCCGACGCGCTGCCCCCAGTTCTCGACGGCCGCCGAGTCTCGCTGATCCCGGAGAATGGTCGTTAGGCGTGAGCGAGCCGATGGTCCCAGCGCGAAGACATCCGGGAGCTGGCGCCCGCCGTGGAGTTCATCGTGGACGGTCGCCGTGGGTATGGTGCCGTGCCAGGTGGCCGAGGGTTGCGGCGGCCCGGCCGTCAGGTCCACCCAACCGATCCATCCTTCCGCCCCCTTGCCCTGCTTCTTGGCCTCTTTCATGGCGGCCTCGGCGTGCTCGTGCGCCTCGCTAATCGGGTGGCTTGCGTGCGCGATGCACATGCCGATCCCCAGGGAGAGGTGACCGAGGGCTTGCTTGATAAACGCAATCTGTTGATCCGCTTCAGGCGAGACGCTGATCGCCTGAAGGCTCGCAGCGGCTCCTGCCCGAGCGTCGTCGAACGCAGCGGTGAAGGTCTCGGCCAGGCGAGCACAGAACCTCCACGCCGAAACGGCGGGGACGCTCACGAAGATGTCATCCCCGCCCATGTAGTGCGGGATCACGCCCATGATCGCGCAATCGTCGCCTGACACGGCCCGTGCTGACTGGACAACAGCTTCCTCTACGGCCGTATTGAGGGCCTTCACCAGGGCGGCCTGAAGGCCTTCGACCTTCAGGGTGCGGGACGACCTGGCGAGAAGGTCGAAGAGACCGCCAATGGCATTGCCGTCCGCGACGATGGTCGCGAGATGGTTACGACTGCCTTTGCGCCCCAACGACTTCGGCTGATCCGAGATCCCGACGCCGCCGAGCCGGGCAAGCTCATCGAAGTCTACGGGCAACCTGCCGGGAATGCGCGCGACGATGCCGTCCCCATTGACGGAGAGCTTCCGTTCCCGCCGCTGCTGAGTGTCGCGGGCATGGCAGTCGGGCCCCAAGCGCTTGCGCGCGACCGCGGTCTCGTCCTCACCATGTTGACCCGCATAGGGTCGGGCGGGCTCCCTCTGGCACGTGCACGCGCGCGCCACGGTGAAGTCTCGAAGGGCCGGCATACGCTGGATGGATCCGTGGTCGTGACGCGCGCCCCCGGCACGCATGGCCGCATCGGCGGTCGAATAGTTCGGGGCAGTGCACCACCAGCCCTCCCACTCGACGCCTGGCAGCCGGTCGACCAAGAAGTCGAGCACCCGAGGTATGGCCGCAGTGGCCTGAGCTTGGGTCTCGAACTCCAGGGCCACAACCCCGCTGATTCGACCTGCGTCCTGAGCCGTGGCGCCCCCGCGCAAGGACAACGTGCTGATCGTTTCGGGGTCAGTGGACTCCGCCAGGAGGAGGGAAGCGCCTCGCATCCCTTTCAGGTCCGGGGTGCGCAGCAGCCAGGGCTGAATCCGCGCAGCGGCGAGGGTGACGAAAGTGGGCACGTCAGGTCCGCCGATCAACGATGGGGAGGCTCTGGTCAGGCGCCTCAGGTCTGGGTAGTGGATACCAATCCCGGCGTCGGTCTCGTAGCTGTTGGCCATTGGCATTCATGAAGAACGCGTAACTCTTGACGAATTCGTCGCGGCCAACGTCGCGCCACTGGGCCGATGGTGGGTAGGTGACCTCGTTCACGTGCTTGCCCGTCCCGAGAAGGTCGAGCAGGCGGACCATGATCGGCAGATTCCTCCGTACGGTGGGACCAGCCAGTTGGTCGATCCGGGACAGCCAGTCCTCGTCAAGAACCGGAAGAGGGAGTGCCTGGCCGGCTGGCGCCGTGTATCGGTCCTTTTGGGCCGACATTCGGAAGTCCGTCAGGGCCACCGTCGCCGACCCGAGCCCGAGGGGCTTCCCCCCGCCGAGGTGAACGGCCAGGCTCGCCTCCGGGCGGCCACCCAGCGACGCCAGCCGAGCGGGATCCAGTGCCGCCACGAGAGCAGCCACATGTTCGCGCGGAAGCATCTCGAAGGTGACCTCGGCGGTCAAGGTGGTCCCGGGCTCAACGAGCCACGCGGGGCGGACCATCTCCTTCTTCTTGGTGGGGTCTTTCCTATCTGTGCGCTGAGCCGACGTTGCGATATATCGAGGAGCGACTGGTCGCCCAAGTTCTTGGGACCAATGAGCAGCTTGCGCATCGGGGTCTGAGTGCCAGTAGAATTTGCGGCCGCGAACTGGCTGTCTCGCGCCTTGGTCAAGGCTTCCGCCCCATCGCGTCGGGAGATCGTTGCGGGGCAGTCGTGACGGCATTGGATCAAGGTCGAGGTAGAACATCCCGCTGCCCGGTTTGGGTGCGCCCATGGGCGTGAGCGCCTCCACTCGCCGCAACGAGGCTTGCGACGTGGTCCGCGCGCCGCCGAATCGGACGTGCCCGGCATACGATTCCTGTTTACCTTTGCCGCGGCGCTGACCCCCGGTGTCCGCGGCACCAAACGTGGCACATGTGAAGCAGACAGGCGGAAGTGACTCGCTGGGCTCTCGCGAGTCCTCCCCGGACAGACAGGGCTCGTGACCGTTCAATCGGTCCTTGACCGGACCCTCGCCGGGTTCTCGCCAAATGACGGACAACTTGAGGTCGACGATTCTCCCGTTGTCGTCCTCCTTGACCCACAGCACATCACCGCGGAACAAGAAGCCCGTCCGGCGAGCTCGGCGACCCACAACGTGGCCCTGCCAACGCACCACGTCGAACTGTTGCTTTGACCGGAATCCGCTGTCCTGATCCCCAGGCTCACTCGCGCGGAAATCGCGCTCGAGCACACGGCGGTCCTCCCCGCCGGCGGCAGCCTTGTCAAATCGGTTCCAGACAGCCGAATCCGCACCAAGCGGCGCAAATGCGACCTCTCGAGATGTCAAAACCGATGAGGCCCACAGGCAGCGCGCTGGCTGGCGGTTGCGCTTCCTTTTCGGACGGGCCTCGGTATCGGTCACGAGGAAGATCTGGCCGCCCTTGGCGGGGTACGGCCCGGCATTGGCAACTCGCTGCACTTCCACCGACCGCACCTCAGCGATCTCGTAGCGGTCCAGCGGTGACGCGAGAACCTCTCCCTCGATGTAGACCAGTTGCCCGGACTGCGGAAGGTTGGTGATGTTCGGCGTTCGGGGCCATTTGCGAGCCAGCTGCAGTGCGTCGACCCACACGAGCTCCTGCGGGTCGCAAAGCTGGAACTTCGTGGGCCTCGCGCCGTCATCGATCTCGGTCACTATCGCGAGCGTCCAACCGCCCTCAGCCTTCGCAGCTGCCCGATACCCTGGAACGAAGTCCTCATCGACCACTCGAAAACACCCGTTGAAGAGGGCCTCGTGGACGCTCCGTACGACCCCCTTGATGGCGGAGCCGGGGATGGCAACCGTGCCGCGATCGGCGTCGGGCGAATCTCGGCTAACCCATCCCTCATCATCGGCAACCATGGGCAACAGCAAAGGGCTGACCAGGGTCCAGCTCACGCTCACGGACCCACAGAAGCGGTCGGAAACACTGGCCGGAGTGTGACCTGGCGGCGTGCGCCTCTCGGGTGGCTCTCCAAGGGGTACGAATTGATAGGGGTTGACGAAACGATTCATGGCACGATCTCCCTACGCGCGATCTTCTGCATCTGCTGTCGATGGAGCCGGCCGGTTTCTTGCGCTTGGCTCTGGACCCTGCGTGATCGATACCGTTGAATCCAGCCATAGTTGGAGGGCATCCTGGGACAAAGCAATCGTCTGAGATTCCAGCCATGGCTCACGAAGGGTATTGTCAGCAATAGCGCGCCAAGCGGCTCTAGCTGTTGTTGGGTCCTTGAGCTTCTCCAGCCAAACAATAAGTCCGTCACTGGCGGCCTTCTGTTCTTCGCGTTGAATCTTCTCTGATTCGGCTCGATCTTGCGCGGCCTTGAAGACGAGCGTGCCGATGGCGCCTGTCGATGCCAGCAGAAGCACATGGAAGTTCTTGACCAGCTCCCCCTTTACTCCCCCGTCGCCCTTGACTGCGCCGTCGCCATGTCCAAGCCACCAAGGCCCAATGATCAACATGCCAGCGAAGACGAGAACGGACCAGAGGACCGCAGCCCGTGCAGGCCCACGACGAATGAGCCAGGCGTCCCTCACTTTTCGAATCAGCCCATCCCGGAGCGTTGAGCGAGCGGGATGGCCCGACCTCACCAGATCCACCTCCGCCCATGCCCCCCTCTGTCTCGCAACAGGTTACTCGCGGGCGCGTAAGCCACCAGTCCCCCGGTTGGAGGACTCTGCTCGCAGACCATGATGACGCTGTGATAAAGGGCTTGAGCAAGCCTCACTCGTGAGGCCCCCCGCGTGACCACGTCGCCGTGGCGACGAATTGACGTCTTGCGCGTTCATCGCCCGTGCGCGCGCCTCCGGCCTGCCCCTCGACCACAACAGTGCGCTCGTTAGCGTCGCCTGTTCGCAACGCCAAAGGTGCCGTCTCAAGGAGAGTGGGGGGACAACGGCGATCTCGTCTCCGAGAGTCCAGCCAGGCGTGAGCGGGAGTGCGGTATCGCCCGACCAGAAGGCGCCGGGGTCGTAGATGCCGCAGATCGTGCAATTGCACGCCACGGTGAAGCCCGCCGATCCACATGTCCCGCAACGACTTTCCCAGTTCCGCGTGCCACATCAGCGGCGGCAGGTCGTCGAGGACGACGGCCATGGTGACTGGACCGGGCCGGGCGGGACCGGTTCCTCACTCGTCGTCGAATTCGTCATCCTCCACCTCGGCCATGGCCAGGTTGATCAGCACGCGGGTGAAGTCGAGGCCGAGTTCGGTGGCAGTGATGCGGCCGCGGGACTCGCGCCAGATCCCGGTATCGCCCCAGTAGGCCAGCATCTGGTCGAACCTCCGGTCCGAAAGGTGGGTGTACACCGGCTCGAGTTCGGCGCGGTCCTCCGCACTGATCCCATCGTCGATTCCCGTGAGCGAGAACGTATTCGTTGGCGCGGTACGCCACCAGTCCCGGGCCCGGTCCACGGAGGTCAAATCGGCGAAGATCATCCCCAGCATCGTTCCCACAAGCGGCTGCACCGACCCGTCCCACTCAGCGCGTCGATGCAGCCCGGCCAGCAACGTGATCCCGGAGATTACTTGCTCCTTGGCCGCCCGCGGCCAAGGCCGGCCCACAACGACCCGCTTGCCGCGCACCTCGAGCAACCCCGCTGCGACGGCAGGCATGAACAGGCGGTCGAGGCCGACGTGATCGCCGGCGGACCGCCACTCATCGGGCTCCCGCAACAAAGTCGTACGGATCCAGTCATCCAGGCCCAATGACTCGATCGCCTCGCGGGCAACGGCCGGGCGCAGCACCCCCGTCTTGGTCACCTCGCGTCCTTCGGGTCCGACCCAGTCGACGAGCCTCAGGACCGCAGCGACGAAGCCGCTGAAGCGCAGTTGCGCGGCGACCACCTTCGGGTCCTGCGACGCCAGGGCCTGCGCATAGTTCTCGTCGTCCGAGTCGGAGGATCCGCTGAAGGCGGACTGTCCAGGCGCGACATACGACTCGAGGCCGGCTCCACCCAACAGCGCGTTTGCAGCCGATGTGAACTCCTGAGCCGCGGCGCTGCCGGCGCCGGCCGGGCCCGGCGTGCGCGCCCGCCGTTCCTGCGTGGGCAGGGCGTTCCAGGAGTCCGTGATCTGTTGGAGCCGGTTGTTGAGCTCCTCAATCGACTCGGCACCCTCGAGGGAGATGCCGATCTCCTCGCCATACGCCTGCATGGACTTGGCTGCACCGTACGCCGCCGGCTCGGCGCACCGCTGCCGCATGGCCGGCATGGCCCGGCGCGCCTCCCGCGCGAGCGCTTTCGGGTCGGCGGACCCGGACGCCATCCGCCCGGTCGCCCTCAGGAATCGCCAGAAGGTGTCCAGGGTCGCGACGAGCGCGTCCACATCGGGGACACCGAGCGGGCCGTGACCGGGCCAGCGGACGGTCATCAGGTATTCGGCCGACCCGGCCGGCCACGAGGTGCCAGGCACCCGGTCGTGGGTGTCGCGAAGAGTCAGGGCTGTGCCGAGGAGATCCGGGTCGAGGGGCCGTTGCGTCTTGCCCGCCCACGTCCTCGCGTGACTGATCAGCAGGTCGTATGCGTCGTTCACTCCCCCATCTTGACGGGTATGCGGGCGCGGGGAGCTGTCTGGTCAGGGGCGGCCGGCGCGCCAGGCCGCGGCGATCTCGATGAGCCGGTCGGAGGCCTCCGGTTCGCCGATGGTGGCGCGCA
>ERZ795053.3123-NODE-3123-length-19159-cov-4.631753_pt1 | contig 19159 bp, 16 predicted proteins | sample MGYA00375137_ERZ795053 | MGnify/ENA primary metagenome ERZ795053 (study PRJEB30182, sample SAMN05720284) | activated sludge metagenome | isolation source: Anaerobic digester | place: Hong Kong | collected 2014-12-17 ...
GATCTGAAGCTGCCGGGATAAAAAGGTATGGAATAACTGACCATATTCATACACCCTTCAATTATCCGGATATAATGGAATCACGCAGATCCTATGAAGCCAACAGGGTCGAGGGCTTCCACTTCGGGGTGGAGGTCAGCTGTGTATCCCAATGGGAACTTGACAGGATAAACCGCGGTGACTATTCCGGTGACATAACCTATGGAATCCGGCAGGGAGGAAGTGCCGGATGTGCCCTGGCGATTGCCATAGATGATGAATACATTGCATCCAATTCCATAGAGTTTGTAGTCGGGGGAACACACTGGGCAATGTATACACCACTGGCTTCTGACGAAGTAATACGCGATTACCACAGACAGAACATGTTTCTTGCAGAACATCCCCTTGTGGATATTGTTGCACATCCCTGGTGGTATTACGGTGACCTTGCAGGGGGCTGGACCAAGGACTTTACGATTATCCCGGATTCAATGCACCGGGAATTCGCCAAAGCCTGTGTTGAAAACGGCAAGCTCATGGAGATAAATATTGCCGCCATGCTTTTGTCGCAGCATTATTCTGACAAATTCAAGGAACAGTATCTTGAATATCTGGGACTCATGAAAGAGCTTGGAGTACAATTCTCAGTTGGGTCTGATTGTCATAATCAGTTTTACAACCTGGACCTTGGGAAGGCTTCGGGTATGCTTGAAAAGTACGGCTTCACCGGTGAAGATTTCAGGTCACCTGTATGACCGTACAGGTTGACATGTATAAATAAGTGTATTATCATTCAAATGCAAACGGATTGTTTCAATGAAGAGAATACGATGACTAAGACCAAGCGACGGAGGATGGTGCAAGCTCCGGTATGTCGTCCTCCCACCTCAGAGAAACACGCAGGACTGCGATATGGTCCATACCCGGAACTCCGGAGGGTGGTACAGCGATTCAATCGTCCCGTATATTGATATATGGGGCGATTTTTTATTGAGACACAGATTGAATTAACTTGGGTAATACAGGAGGCAGAAAATGAGATATTCGAAACTATTCATCCCGACACTGAGGGAAGTACCGGCTGAGGCGGAGATAGAGAGCCATAAGCTAATGATACGGGCAGGTCTGATCAGAAGATTTGCATCTGGTATTTACAACTTCCTTCCCCTTGGATACCGTGTTTTTCGGAACATTGAAAACATCATAAGGGAGGAAATGGACAGACAGGGAGGACAGGAACTTCATATGTCAGCCCTCATTCCTGCGGAGGTTCTCAAGGAATCTGGCCGCTGGGAGGTATTCGGACCTGAGATGTTCAAACTGAAGGACCGGGGAAACCGTGAATTCTGCCTTGGTCCGACCCATGAGGAATCATTTACGGTCAGCATAAGGAATGAAGTAAGGTCCTACAAGGCACTTCCGCAGATCCTTTATCAGATTCAGACCAAGTTCAGGGATGAAATAAGACCGAGGTTCGGAGTAATGAGAAGCCGTGAATTCATCATGAAGGATGCCTATAGCTTTGATGCAGATGAAAAGGGATTGGATGAATCCTACAGGAAAATGCACGACGCATACTGTGCCATCTTTGACAGGTGCGGCCTTGATTATACAGTTGTACAGGCGGATTCCGGAGCTATGGGTGGTTCAGGTTCCGAGGAGTTCATGGTAAAAAGTGCAGTCGGAGAGGCTGCCATAGCCCACTGTGATTCCTGCGGATATGCAGCAAATGATGAAAAGGCACAATGCACTGAGCCGGAGACAACCATGACAGGCAAAGGCAGCATTGAAAAGGTCCACACACCCGATGTTGGTACCATTGAAGACCTGTGTTCATTCTTCAAATGCAAGGCAGAACTTTTTGCCAAGACACTCATATACATCGCCGACGGTGAACCGGTGGCAGCTGTTGTAAGAGGGGACAGGGAACTCAATGAAACAAAACTTGCAAATCTGCTTGGATGCATTGACCTTGAGATGGCAGATCCTGACACAATCAAGAAGGTCACAGGGGCGGCAGTCGGGTTTGCCGGCCCGGTCGGACTGACAATCAGGACCATAGCTGACCTTGAAATAAGGCACATGGCCGACTTTATAACAGGAGCAAACGATACTGACCATCATTTCAAGAATGTTAACCTAAGTGATTGCAAGATTGATGAATTCGCAGACATCAGGACAATAGTCGAGGGGGATGCCTGTCCTGTATGCGGCAAACCTGTAAAGATTGACAGAGGCATTGAAGTCGGTCATATATTCAAACTCGGCACAAAATACTCAGAGGCACTGGGCTGCAGGTTCCTTGATGAAAATGGAAGCGAGAAACCAATGATAATGGGCAGTTATGGAATCGGTGTAGCAAGGACAATGGCTGCTGTCATTGAACAGAATTGTGACGAAAAGGGAATCATATGGCCTGTCGGAGTCGCTCCATATAAAGTAATCGTCATTCCTGTCAATTCCTCAAATGATGAACAGATGGAAATGGCAGAACGAATTTATACCGGACTTTTGAATGCGGGTATTGATGTCCTTCTTGATGACAGAAATGAGAGAGCCGGTGTCAAATTCAATGATGCCGACCTGATTGGAATACCTGTAAGAATAACAGTAGGAAAAAGGGCAGCGGAAGGCATTGTGGAATACAAACTGCGAAGGGACGCCGAAAGCCGCGACATTCCTGAATCAGAGCTGATGGATAAAATTACCGCTGACCTTGGTGCCACGGTATAAAGGCAGGCAGGAACAACCTGAAGTTTTTACAATTTGTTCATATTTAAACCATTGCCGGATGGTATACTTTTAATCATTGAAAGGAGTTATTTCTATGGAAAACAATATGACCAAAGAACAAGCCTATGAAATACTTCAACTTGATGGTAATGCAACCAATGAACAGATAAAAAAGAAATATGAAAACTTCATGCGAAGGGCGAAGTTCGACGATACAGTTGATGAAGAACTTGTGACAAAGGCCTTTGATACCCTGATGGGAATAAACTGGGGCAATTTTGAACCGGATCCTGTCTATCAGGAAAAAGGTCTGAACAAGAAGAAAATTGAAAATTTCTTTTATCACTATAAAAGAAGCCTGGCCTATGGAATTGCAGTTGCAGTGATAATAATAACTTCACTGGCGCTGATAATATTCGGCAAGGTGAGGTATGATTATACAATCCTGATGATAGGTTCACTCAACATCAGGGACCAGGAGGCAATGGCTTCATACTATGAGGAACTTCTTGACGTTGACAACGTTCTTGTGGATTATGTCCTCATGCAGTCCGGTTCCGCTGACGGAGCCCTCACTGAGGAGGGCATGAACAAGCTTTTCGGATATTTCCAGTCCGGGGATGCCGATCTGCTGATAGTGACTGAAGAAACAGCCAAGTTACTGTCATATGAGGGGGCATTGAGCGACCTTTCACAGTTCCTCCCTGAATTTGGATTGTCTGATGACGATGAGAGGATACTTTACTGGTATCAGGAAGGCGAACCAAATATAGCAGCGGCAATCCACTTTGGAAACAATGCAGTACTTGCTGCAGGAATAAACGGTCAGGCACCTGAATTTCTTGCTTTGCCGGAAATCAGGGAACTTGATGAAAATATAAAGACAGTGATACTGGATTTATTGAAAGACAATAACTGAAAAGGAGCATATTGATGAAAGCAGAAAACATCATGGAATTTTCCGGCAGGGTCAGGGAAAACATATCAAAGGTAATAGTCGGAAAAGAAGATGTAATTGACCTTGTACTTGTAACCCTGCTGTGTGCAGGACATGTCCTTCTGGAGGATGTACCCGGTCTTGGCAAGACGGTTCTTGCAAAGAGCCTGTCCAGGTCAATGGATTGTGATTTCAGGAGAATTCAGTTTACTCCTGACTTGCTTCCTTCGGACCTTACAGGACTTAGTATATTCAACCAGAAGGAAGGGGATTTCATATTCAGGGAAGGACCTCTGTTCACCAATATTGTTCTTGCTGATGAAATAAACAGGGCGACACCCAGGACCCAGTCAGCTCTCCTTGAGTGTATGGAGGAGCGTCAGATAACCGTTGAAGGGGTCACCAGGAAGCTGGATACACCATTCTTCGTAATAGCAACACAGAATCCTCTCGAAACCCAGGGAACCTTCCCGCTGCCGGAAGCGCAGATGGACAGGTTCTTCATGAGGCTGTCCCTTGGCTATCCTGACAAGGAACAGGGCATTGCAATACTGAACAGGTTCGAAAGCAGCGAACCTCTTGAGGAACTTGGCTATGCAGCAACTGCAAAGGAACTTCTGGAGGCACAGGAAGCCCTGAAGGAAGTACTTGTTAGTGATGATATCAAGACATATATAATTGACATCGTTGAAGCTACCAGGACAAGTTCCAGGTTATCCCTCGGCTTAAGCCCCAGGGGAAGCCTTGCACTCATGAAAGCATCAAGGGCACATGCTGCAATCAGGGGAAGGGATTTTGTCACTCCTGACGATGTGAAGGCTGTGGCAGTTTCAGTATCTGCTCACAGGATTATGCTTAAAGGCCATGCCCTCTCGTCGGGGACCGCAGGCTCAATCCAGGCCATGGAGGAAATCCTTGCATCAGTCAAGGTGCCTACCGAAGAGGTCGAAAGGGTCAACTGATGGAAATAGTCATAGTTGCATTTCTTCTCCTGGTCTTCTTTATGATTGAGATTGTTTTCTTCAAGATCATTTTGAAAAGAGGACTGAACTATTCGCTCACCTTCAGCAAGTTTGAGGCATTTGAAGGTGAGGATATGTTTGTCGATGAAGAAATTTACAACAGGAAGCCTTTTCCTGTACCATGGGTCAAGGCAGACATACATTCATCAAAATGGCTGGAATTTGCAGGTGCAAGTTCATCGGTTGTTGACGAAAGAAGATTTGTTACAAGCGGTTTTGTACTGAAGGCTTATCAAAGAACCAGACGCCGCTGGTACATGAAGTGCACAAAGAGGGGAGTCTTTGACATTGACAACGCAACGGTGACATGCGGAGATATCCTGGGACTGATAACTGAATCAAAGGCTGTACCTGTAAACAGACGTCTTGTTGTTTATCCCGGTATGACTGATATAGATGAGATGTTCTTTTCCACAAAGGATATACTGGGGGAAGCAGTCGTCAAAAGATTCATACTTGATGATCCGTTCATTGTTAAGGGAATAAGGGACTATGTTCCCGGTGACGCTATAAACAGGATCAACTGGAAGGCCACCGCCAAAACCGGAGGGCTGATGGTCAATGAAAACGATTTTACTACAAAGGTGGGTATCACAGTCCTTATGAACGTCCAGTCCGACTACGAGGAATTTGACTTCGTAAAGAACAGGGATGTGATAGAACTGGCAATAAAGGTTTCATCCACAATACTGAACAGGGGATTCCGCCAGGCAGTTCCCATAAGATACGGCAGCAATGCCAGTACCTATGATGATGCAGACAACATGATATTGACTGAATCAGGAACCGGACAGGAACACATGAGGCATATGCTGTACAAGCTTGCCCAGGTGCGGTTGAAGAACATAAGGGATTTTGCCATATACCTTTCAATGCTTGAGAGCCAGATAAGGGATACCCAGATATATATAGTGACTGCATATATGTGTGATGAAATAGCAGATGAAGCCAGACGACTGGCGGTTCTGGACAATACCGTAAAGATTCTCGTCCTTGATACCAGGATGGAAGAGGGAAACCAGTACAGGGACCTTGAGATATTCTATATGAAGAGAAGACCCTGGAAGACGGAAGGGGAACTGCCGCAATGAACATAAAGACAAGGCTTTTAAGGAAATTCATACCTCTTCTCGCAGTTTCTGCTTCAGTAGGAGCACTTACAGCAGCTCTTCTGGAGTTTGCAGGTTCCACGACCACCCTTTGGCAGAATGCTGCAATTGCTGTTGGCTATATTATCGCAGGGACCATTCTGGGAATGCTTCTGGTGGAAGTCCTTGACAGGAAGGGTATTGATATAATTGCACGGAACGAGAAGAAGGAGCTGCTTATAACAAAGCAGCCTGCGTATCTTCTGACGGTGATAGCACTGGCTGCGGCCTTTCTCCTCAATCTGAAGCATGGTTTGGGGTTTGCCCTCCTGGCCGCTATTCTTCTTGGGTTCAATTTCCTGATGGGGGTTACCAACGGAATCTTTGACTACAGGGAGAGTGTAACGAAGAATCTGCTTTACGGGGGAGCGGTTCCAATTGGACTGATGCTGATATATTCATATTATGTCAAAAGGTCTGAACCGGCCATACAGCTTGCCTGGACGGCTGGTTCCCTGTATTTATACACCTATCTTCTCTACATCAACAGGATGCAGCTGGATTCCATCATATTCTTCCGCAAATCCGTCAACATAGAGGACGGAAGGAAAATCAGGATAAAGAACGACATAATGATTTCCATCTATTACTGTGTTTATCTGGTTTTGTTCAATTTCAGGAGAATGATAGTGGTAACCAGGGAAATGGTTGAGAAATTCATAACCTGGATATTCATGGCGATGGAAAAGATATCTGACTGGCTTATAGTGGATATTCCGTCAATGGACAGGCAGCCGCTTGAAAAAGTGGATGATCTTGTAGAAGGTGAATTGATTACAAGACCACCCTGGATTGAAGTATTCATGCGGATACTCATGTATACCCTCTTTGCTGCAGTTTGCATAGCTCTGATTGCCGCAATAATAGGTTTCATTGTGAAGCTTGTCAAAAAAATACGTGAAAGCATGAGGATCAGTTATAATAAGAAAGCCAGTGAAACCAGATCCTCATCTGATGAATATGTGGAAGAAACCGAAATTGTTAAGGAAGAGAGGAACAACAGCATCCTGAGAACAAAAAAGAAGAAGCTGGTTTACAATCTCAGGGAACTTGGGAATATTCCCCTTGCTGCAGACAAGATAAGGTACCTCTACGGTTTTGTTCTTGAAAGACTGTATCACAGACATATTAAGATCGAAGCAAGTGACACTCCTGAAGAAATACTGGAAAAGGTTTCGAATGTCAGGAATGGAAGAAAGCTCAGTGAGATGGGATTTGAGGAGTTTACCCAAAGCTATGAGAGGGTAAGATATGGAAGAAAAGATATGGTTCCTGATGACAATCTTGTCAAAAAGGGAGAAGGATTTGAAAAAGCCATAGCACTGATGGAAGAAAACAAATAGGGCCGGAACCTGGGCTGTCCGTTGATTTGACATTTGCCATAAGCGTCAATATAATGTGTAAGGACCGGAAACTATCCATCCAGGATTGAGAATAATTTAAGACAGGTGACAGCCTGTTTTTTTACACAGGGAGAGAAGATGAAAGAAAAGAAATTTATTGAAGATATTTATCCAATGATTCCTTTGAGGGGAATAACCGTTTTCCCTCATATGACCATCCATTTTGATGTAGGCAGGGGGAAGTCAATTGCTGCCCTCGAAAGTGCAATGGAAGACAATCAGCTCATATTCCTCACGACACAGAAGGATGCCATGGTCGAGGAACCGGGGGAAGGTGACATTTTTACCACCGGAACCATTTCCAGGGTCAAACAGCTTCTTAGGCTGCCCGGCAAGACCGTGAGGGTCCTTGTGGAAGGTGTTGAGAGAGGCGAGATTGTTTCATATGAGACATCCGAACCGTTCTTCAGGACAGTTATCAGAACAGAGGTCCTGGAATCAGGAATTCCGTCCGAAAGGGAAGAAGCCCTCAGAAGAAAGGCAATCGAAGCCTTTGAGTCCTATGCTGCACTGGCAGGGAGAATTTCGCCTGACACGGTTTTTTCTATAATTACGACCGAGGATACGGACAAGCTTTCTGACATGATTGCAGGGAGCATGAACCTCAAGACCAGCCAGAGACAGGAACTGCTTGAAGAAAAGGACAGCCTGAAGAGGCTCTCCAGGCTCCTTCCTATAATATACAGCGAGATACAGATACTTGAGCTTGAAAAAGACATCTCATCAAAGGTAAAGGGACAGATTGATGAAATGCAGAAACAATATTACCTCAAGGAACAGCTCAAGATAATAAGGGAGGAACTGGGTGAATCGGATTCTGATGGAGACGATGAGATATCCGAATATTATGACAAGCTCGATAAGCATGAATACCCGGCTGAAGTGAAGGAAAAGATTGAGAAGGAACTTTCAAGGCTTGTGAGGATGAGTCCGATTTCCGCTGAGGCAACTGTTTCCAGGACATATGTGGAATGGTTGCTGAACCTCCCGTGGGACAAGACTACGGAGGAAAAACTTGAGCCTGCCGAAGCCAGGAGAATCCTTGAAAGGGACCACTATGGCCTTGAAAAGGTAAAGGAAAGAATAATAGAGTATATTGCTTCAAGGAAGATGGCAGAGGATTTCAACAGCCCCATACTTTGTCTTGTGGGGCCTCCCGGTGTGGGCAAGACGTCAATCGTAAAATCAATAGCAGAAGCCGTCAACAGAAAATATGTAAGGATGTCACTCGGAGGAGTCCGGGATGAAGCCGAGATAAGGGGCCACAGAAGAACTTATGTAGGGTCCATGCCCGGAAGAATTACAAAGGCCATAAGCCAGGCGGGAACAATGAATCCGCTTGTATTGTTTGATGAAATTGACAAGATGAGCAGTGACTTCAGGGGAGACCCTGCTTCAGCAATGCTGGAGGTACTGGATGCTGAACAGAATTACTCATTCAGGGACCATTACCTTGAAGTGCCCATGGACCTTAGGCAGGTCATGTTCATCACCACTGCAAACAGTACCGATACAATACCAAGACCCCTCCTTGACAGGATGGAGGTCATCTATGTTTCAGGTTACACAGGTGAGGAAAAACAGAACATAGCAAGGAAGTTCCTTATTCCAAAGCAGATGAAGAAGCATGGTCTTAAAAAAAGCCAGCTCAGGATATCTGACAGCGCACTGACTGACATCATAAACAGCTACACAAGGGAGTCAGGAGTAAGGAGTCTCGAAAGGGAGATTGCTTCCGTGTGCAGGAAGGCGGTCACAAAACTCGTTGAAGAGAACATTAAATCCGTCAGCATCAGCTACAGGAACATTGAGGAATATTTCGGACCAAGGAAGTTCAACTATGAAATGGCATTGGAAAAGGACGAGATAGGGATAGCAAGGGGACTGGCCTGGACACCTGTAGGAGGAGATACTCTGTCAATTGAGGTCAATATCATGCCCGGTTCAGGCAAGCTTGAGCTTACGGGAATGCTTGGAGATGTCATGAAGGAATCCGCCAAGGCGGCATATGGATATATCCGGTCGAGGGCTGACAAACTTGGACTTGACCCGGACTTTTACAAGGAACTTGACATTCATGTCCACGTACCTGAAGGTGCGGTTCCAAAGGATGGCCCATCCGCCGGTATTACACTTGCGACTGCAATTATATCAGCCCTTACAAAATTGCCGGTTAAAAAGGAAGTGGCAATGACAGGTGAGATAACCCTCAGGGGAAGGGTTCTTCCCATTGGAGGGCTCAAGGAAAAGCTCACTGCTGCAAGACGCGCAGGTATGAAGACGGTAATAATCCCTGAGATGAACAAGAGTGACCTTGCTGAAATACATAAGGAAATAATGGAGTCACTTGAAATAGTAACTGTAAAATCCATGGATCAGGTACTGGATATAGCGCTGATAAACAAATGAAATGGGAGTCCGCTTTGACGGACTCTTTTTCAATATGCTTTGGGAGGATTACTTGGACCCATATATTTTTCTGGCAATGGCAATACTGTTCCTGGCTGCGTCTGTGCAGGGCATAACAGGGTTCGGGCGTGCGTTGATTGCAGCTCCCCTGATTTCCTTATTCATACCTGCTGATGAAACAGTGATGATAATGATACTGATGGGTTTTGCATCTGCCATCGCCATGGTATCAAAGACCTACAAAAATGCCCACATAAAGAAAGTAATCCCGCTTATTGCCGCCGGAGTCATAGGCAGCATAGCTGGCGTACAGCTTCTTAGGATAATTCCCGTCGATGAGCTGAAGATAGCAATGGGGGTATTTGTAATACTGAGTGCCATTATACTAGCAACGGGAGTAAGGGTAAGGTTCAAAAGAGTCATACCGGCATACACCGTCGCCGGATTCATAAGCGGTCTTACAAACGGAGCTATTTCATTCGGAGGACCTCCCATAGTCCTTTTTCTGCAGAACCAGGATGAGTCAAAGGACTCATTCAGGGCAAATCTGTCGGTGTTCTTCCTTGTGATTGGTTTTACAGGGAGTCTGAACCTTTTGACCAGTGGTATGCTGACCGGTCAGATAGCACTGAAGGCACTTTTGCTTCTGCCCGCTACCATCGGGGGGACATACCTTGGGAACTTCCTGTCCGGGAAATTCGAGGAAAGTATATTCAAGAAACTGGTCTTGTCCATACTGGTCTTGTCAGGGGTAATGGCAATAATAATGACACTTCTATAGGAATCAGTCATAATATTTTGCTAAATATGATAATATATTTCTTTACAATCCGTATCCTGTGTTTTATACTTGATAAAATTTATTCACAATAACTTTTTGAAAAGGAGGGTGCTGATGAAGACAATTGCACAGATCAACCAGAAGATCAAAGACGGCAGAGCTGTAGTGGTTACAGCGGAAGAAATCATTGGAATTGTTGATGAAAAGGGCTATGAACAAGCCGCTGAATTAGTGGATGTAGTGACGACGGGGACCTTTGGACCTATGTGCTCGTCAGGCGTATTCATAAATTTCGGCCATTCTGACCCTCCTATCAAGATGAAGACGGTTTCATTGAATGATGTGCCGGCATATGCCGGACTCGCTGCTGTGGATGCCTACATAGGAGCCACCGAAGTATCAACAACAAAAGGGATGGCATACGGCGGAGGTCATGTAATACAGGAGCTGGTTGCAGGCAAGGACGTAAGGCTGAAGGCATTTGCGGATGGAACAGACTGTTATCCAAGGAAGAGCATTGAGACAACCATTAACAAGTACAATGTGAATCAGATCTACATGTATAATCCAAGGAATGCCTACCAGAATTATCCTGCGGCTACAAATTCCACAAAGAAGACCATATATACCTACATGGGAACATTGCTGCCTGAGTTCGGAAACATCACATATTCGACATCAGGTGAACTGAGTCCTCTGCTGAATGACCCGTATTACAGGACCATTGGTCTTGGGACAAGGATATTCCTCGGTGGAGGAGAGGGTTATGTAACGTGGCAGGGAACACAGCATAATCCCGAACAGGCAAGGGGAGAGAATGGAGTACCGGTAAGTCTTGCAGGCACCATAGCTGTTACCGGTGACCTCAGGGGAATGTCAGAGGAGTTCGTCAGGGGAGCAGTCTACGACAGATACGGAGTCAGCCTGTTTGTGGGAATAGGAGTTCCAATTCCCATACTTGATGAGGAAATGCTAAGATTCACGGCAGTCAGAAACAGTGAAATTATTACTTCAATTGCAGATAAAAGCGGACAGGTTAAACTGAGCGAGACATTCACATACGAGCAGCTGCAAAGCGGAAGTGTTGAGTTCAAGGGAGAACAGGTAAGGACATCACCCCTTTCCAGTATAAGCAAGGCAAGGGAAATAGCAGGCATATTGAAGGAATGGATAGAAAAAGGCGACTTCCTGCTGACTGAAGCAGTTGCACCCCTTCCACTGAAGAACAAGATCAACAAGCTTGAGATCAGGGAGGTGAAATGATGAAAAAGATTAAGGTGAAATTACATTTTCCAAGGAAGTGGATCAGCAAACCTCTTATGTCAGAAGTCATTTCAAGGTATGGGATAGTTTTCAACATACTCCATGCAGATATAAGTTATGACAGTGAAGGTACACTGATTGCAGAGATATCGGGTAATGATGATGCTGTAGAGAATGCACTTGAGTACATAGATTCAGTCGGTGTCAGATACAAACTCTACAATAAATCAATCATACGCAGGGAGGATGAATGTATCCACTGCGGAGCATGTACCGCAGTCTGTCCTTCAGCTGCACTTACCATGGATGCTGACAACAAACTCAACTTTGACAAGGAGAAATGCCTTGTATGTGAACTATGCATAAAGGCTTGCCCGCTTGGTATAATAAGTACGGAGTTTTGATCCGGAGAAGAAATGTACCAGAAAAGATCCTACAGAAGTTTATTCAGCAATGAACTTGTTATGTTTGATGTATGTGTCGGTGAGACTGACCTGCAGATAGGCTGTACAAGGGACCTGACGGCATTGGCGTTGGCAGGTGTACGAAAGGCAAGGAGTATACTGAATCATTATATTGACAAGTACCCTGTGTTTTTGACTGCACTTGCCCCAATGCCTGTTGATGGGTCTGCCCCCATTCTTATCCAAAAAATGCAAAAAGCCGGCAAGGCTGCCGGGACCGGTCCCTTTGCTGCTGTTGCAGGAGCCATAGCCCAGTATGTCGGTGAAATTCTTCTGGAGGAGTCGGGACAGGTTTTCGTGGAAAATGGCGGGGATATCTTCATGGCATCTGAATCAGAGCGTACCATTGGTATATATGCCGGCAAATCACCTCTGTCAAATAGAATCGCCATAAGAATCAATGAAAGACAATTCCCTCTGGGTATCTGCACATCATCGGGAACGGTGGGACATTCACTGAGCTTTGGAAAAGCTGACGCTGTTACGGTACTTTCAAGGGATGTCGCTCTGGCTGATGCTGTTGCAACAGCCACGGCAAACAGAATCAGTACCAATGCGGATATTGAACCGGCACTTTCGTTTGCAATGGGAATCGAAGGAATCACCGGTGTCCTGGCAATCATTGGTGACAGACTGGGTGTCCTCGGAAACATTGAACTTGCTAAGGTATCAAATCAAGGATAGAATAAATAAAAAACGGTAGAGCTATGAGAAACAAAATCAAAAAAGCAGACAGGATAGTAATCAAGGTTGGTACATCCAGCCTTACCTACGGAAACGGGAAAGTAAACATCGGAAGCATTGAGAAGCTTGCGAGAAAGCTTGCCGATCTCTCCAACATGGGCAGGGAGATAATTCTTGTGACATCCGGGGCAGTCGGGATTGGAATGGGTAAACTTAATATTGAAAAGCGTCCTGCTGAGGTTACGGAACGTCAGGCTATAGCTGCTGTCGGTCAGACAGAATTAATGCATCTGTATTCAAGACTCTTTTCTGAATATGGTGTCACAGTCGGCCAGATTCTTCTTACAAGGGATGTCTTCGCCCATGGTACATCGAAGGTAAATGCACAAAACACATTTGAAAGTCTGCTGAAGAAAAAAATAATTCCCATAGTCAATGAAAATGACTCTGTATCAACTGAAGAGCTTGAATTTGATGAGAACAGTACTTTCAGTGAAAATGATATGCTTGCAGCTTTGGTGTCGGTACTGACAGGGGCAGACCTTCTGATAATTCTCTCAGACCAGGATGGCTTTTACACCGGCGACCCGAGAAAAGATAACACTGCAGTCATACTGGAGTCAGTGACAGATATAAATGGAGAGATACAGCGATTTGCAGGTGGCAATGGAACGGCTTATGGAACCGGAGGAATGATAACAAAGCTGAATGCTGCGAAGGTATGCATGGAAAACAATGTAAGTGTAGTCATTGCCAATGGATCCAACATGGACAATATAGAAGGAATAATAAAAGGGGAAAAAATCGGCACTTTATTTGTCGGGAAGGTATAGATGGATTATTTATCGGAACTTGGTAAAAAAGCGGTGACAGCCGGAAAATTCCTGGCTTCTGCTTCTACGGCAAAAAAAGACCGGGCATTGCTTGAGATGGCTGATGCCCTTGAAATCAATACTGAAAAGATACTGGCAGAGAATGAAAAGGATTTGGTTGCAGCTGCAGCAGAAGGTATGACTACAGCATTCATGGACAGGCTGAAACTTGATGAAGCAAGAATTAAATCAATGGCTGCAGGGCTCAGGGATGCAGCAGCACTCAAAGACCCCATTGGTGAAAGCCTTGAGCAGTTTGACAGACCGAATGGACTTCATATCGAAAAAATCAGGGTACCTCTGGGAGTAATCGGAATCATTTATGAAGCAAGACCAAATGTTACTTCCGATGCAGCCGGTCTGTGTCTGAAAACAGGGAATTCTGTCATCCTGAGGGGTGGAAGCAGGGCATTGAAATCCAACATGGCGATAGTGGATGTCATGAGGAATGCACTGGAGGGAATTGGTTTTCCTGCAGACTGCGTCCAGCTTGTCAGGGATACCGACAGGGCAACGGCTGTTGAAATGATGAGACTTAATGAATACATTGATGTTCTGATACCAAGGGGAAGTGCATCCCTTATAAATGAAGTTGTAAAGAATTCAACAGTACCTGTGATAGAAACCGGCATCGGCATCTGCCATGTATATGTAGCAGAGGATGCTGACATTGATATGGCTGTAAACATAACAGTAAATGCAAAGACATCAAAACCCAGTGTCTGCAACGCCGCAGAGGTTTTGCTTGTGGATGAGGCAATTGCAGAAAAATTCCTTCCGTTGGTTGCAGAAGGTCTGGACAAATATAAGGTTGAGCTCAGGGGATGTGAAAAGACACTTCGGATATTGCCCGGTGCTGTAAAGGCATCATCAACGGATTTCGATACGGAATTCCTTGATTACATCATGGCTGTCAGGGTTGTATCCGGGATTGATGAGGCAATCAATCACATCAACACCCATGGTACCGGTCATTCAGAGGCAATAGTTACATCGGACCCGGACAAGACCAGGAGATTCCAAAATGAAGTTGATGCCGCCGCTGTATATTCAAATGCGTCTACAAGATTCACGGACGGTGGGGAATTCGGTATGGGAGCGGAAATAGGCATAAGCACCCAGATGCTCCACGCAAGGGGTCCCATGGGTCTCAGGGAACTCACTTCCTACAAATACATAATAACCGGAACCGGTCAGACAAGATAACAAAAGCCAATCATCCCAAGGACAATTGGTCAAAAAAAGCCAAACATCCCAAGGACAATTGGTTAAAAAAAGCCAAACATCCCAAGGACGATTGGTCAAAAAAAGCCGAAGATCCCAAGGATGTTCGGCTTTTTTAATCAGGGTTGGGTTGTTTCGGTGGGGGGCGGTGTTGTAACCGGGAGGCCGGTTTCGGGGTCGATTTCAACTATTACAGTGTCTTCTTCCACCGGTGGCATTCCATGCACCGTACAGTATTCTCCGGGTAATATTTCATAGGGCATGTCTTCAACAAGAATCGGGTAGACCCAGTCATCGGGATCATAAGGCTTCGGTGGAGCTTCCGGATCGGGTAGATACGGAATATATGGAACGGGTCTGACAAGTCCTATAATGGTCATTGTATCCTCAGGCGGACAGTCTTCTGTAGCGAGTAGGAAACGACCGTACGGGTCTGTGCTATGGGTGCAGACCACTGCTTCCTGATGGACATCACACTGGTCGAAATAACTGGGTTCAGTACCTTCAATGAACAATTCCGTAATGTAGCATCTGTTCCTGTAGTCCATAGATTTCTGGGGTCCTGTTTGCAAAGATCAGTTGCTACTTTTCCTGAATAAATGCAGATTTCACGTTCGACCAGGCCTGATGTGGGTTTTTCAAAATCCTTTGGGGTCAGGTTTTCATGGACTTTTTCCATTACCGCATCCCAAATGAACTGTGCCTGGTTATATTCACCATCGTAATAGTAACTCCCGGTTTCCTCATTTTTCCTGTATACGCCTTTCACAAGTTCTATGGGCATTATACGATTGTCATATCCATACCAGACGGCGGCTGTATAGTAGGGCGTATAACCTACAAACCATTTGTCAAGATGGTCACTGGTTGTACCTGTCTTTCCTGCTACAGGCATTGCGCCGTCCTGCAGGCTGATTCTTCCATAGGCAGTTCCAACATGTGGATAATGTGACGTTGCAGAAGAGGTTATTTCCTTAAGTATATCAGTCATGATATATGCAGTCTGACTTCTGTATACAGCGTCAAAATCAGGCTGGGCCTTGTAGATTACATCATCCCTGTAGTTTTTGATTTCAGTGAAGGTATAGGCATCTATGAAGACTCCCTGGTTGGCAAAAGTCGCAAAGGCATTGGCCATTTCAAATGGGCTTACACCCCTTGCAAGACCTCCTGTGGCCGTTGAAACCGTAGAATCATCAAAGATTACATCACTTCTGAAAATACCGACCTTTTCAAGGAAATAGACGGCATTGTCTCTTCCAAGATATTCACTCCACACCTTTGCTGCAACTACATTTATTGATGACTTGATGGCATTTCTGAGGGATACCAGTCCCACGAATGTCCTGTCATAGTTCCTCGGATATATTTCCTCGGGATTCTTGGGGTCGAGATATGAAGGAACATCATCAAAGACAGTGGCGGCAGTAATGAGTTCAAGTTCAAGGGCTGGACCATATACAGCTATTGGCTTGAAGCTGGAACCTGGTTGCCTTTCTATTGAAGTTGCACGGTTCAAGGTCCTGTTGCTTGTCTTTTCACCATTTCCACCATACATGGCAACAACCTGCCCTGTGGACTGATCGATGATGACCATGGATGCCTGGGGCAGTTCACCGTATTTATATGCATCCTTGTTCATTATCTCACCTGTTGCCGTAAGTGTGGGGAAGTAGCTGGAATCCGTGAAAACCTCATCCATTGCTGCCTGAACATCCGGGTCAAGGGTTGTATATATGTGAAGTCCGTTGTTGTATAGCTTTTGCTCAGCATAGAATTCAGTTGTTCCATCAATCTCCATGAGCTTCTGTATTACGTCATCTATAACTTGTTCTATGAAATATGAAGTGGGGTTATATGTCTGCAGGGTAGTATCCCGGGGCTGTATCTCAACCTCGTATGTTCTATACTTGTCATGGTCTTCCTTGCTGATGAATCCAAGCTCATACATCTTGTCAAGGATGTTCTTCATCCTGTTCAGGGTGTTTTCATAACCCTTTTCGGTGTATGGGTTATATGTGGTGGGAGCGTTGGGAATACCTGCAAGGAAAGCTGCCTCTGCAAGATTCAGATCCAGGAGTTCCTTGCCGAAATAAAGTTTGGAAGCGGATTTGAAACCATAGCAGCCGTTCCCCATGTTTACTATGTTGCAGTACATTTTTACTATTGTACTTTTGTCATACTTCATTTCAAGGAGTATGGAATTATAAAGTTCCTGGAACTTCCTTTCAAAGGTCTGCTCAAACCTGTCGGTATAGTTTTTGTAAACCTGCTGTGTCAGGGTGCTTCCGCCCTGTTCAATTTCACCGCGGTTAATTACAAGGGCATACACTGAGCTTAGGATCCTTATGATGTCAAATCCCTTATGTTCATAGAAACGTTCATCCTCAATGGCAACAATAGCCCGTTCCAGTATCGTAGGAATGTCCTTGTATTCTACTGTTTCACGGTTTATGTTGTCTGAACCCGTAAGCTTGGTGACTACATTGCCCTGGTTGTCATAGATGAAGGTAGTCAGACCCGTGGTAATTTCAAGGGCTTCTTCAGGAATTGCCTCGGCTGTCTCAATCCAGCCGACAACCAAACCAAGCCCCAGTCCGCCCATGATTACACCCACAAGAAGAACAACTGCAATCAATACTTTTATAGTGGTTCCAAAGGTGTTTGTGAATATACTCCAGAAGGAATATGTGTAAGGGGTCTGCTCAGTTTTGCTGGCAGACCGCTTCTTTTCTTCGCCGATATTTTTCTTCATATGCTCCTCATTGGTTCAAACAAAGGATTCCGGAGGATTCCCTTACTTTTCATCTTCGGTGCCTTCAGCTTCATGCCCCGCTGTCATATAGCACTTGCCGTTGAATACAGAACCCTCGTCAGTAATGAAATTCGCAGCATGTATGTCTCCTGAGACGGTACAGGTTGCGGTCAGTTTGACATAATCCTTTACAATTACACTACCCTTTACCTCGCCTGAAATGGATGCACTGTGTGCCTCTATGCTGCCGGATATATATGCAGTCTTGCCGACGATGACCGTACCATCGGCAAAGACATTTCCTTCTACAACCCCTTCTATGCAAAGGGATCTCTTTGAGAAGATATCACCTGAAAGTGTGGAATCCGGTCCTATGAATGAATCAATCTTCCTGGCCCTTCTGGGCAGCTTCTTTGACATTTGATATCCTCCGATCAATTAATGAATGGCAGCGGGTCGACTGCGACATTGTCTATCCTGACCTCAAAGTGCAGGTGAGGCCCTGTGCTGACTCCGGTGCTGCCCAGCAGAGCGATGACCTGGCCTTTTTCAACCACATCGCCTTTTTTAACGAGCATCTTGGATAAATGTCCGTATATTGTTTCAATTCCATCCCCATGGTCAATCTTAAGCATATAGCCATATCCGCCGTTCCATCCGGAAAATACAACCGTACCGGCTCCGGACGCATAAATATCATCACCATAAACCCCGCCGAGGTCAATTCCGGTGTGTTCCTTCAGAACCTTTAGGATAGGATGCCACCTCATACCGAAGTCAGAACCTATGTAGGTGCTTTCCGTTGGCCACAAAGAAGGGACATATTCAAGATAATTTGACAGGTTGACCCTGATATCCTCAAACTGGACCATCTCAAGGCTTGAGAGTTCAGCCAGTCCGTCAAATTCGTTGAGGGCTGTTGTGATGTCCTTAATGTCAGAAATAAAGGCATCCATATTGTTGTAGTCTATCAAAGCGGATGTTGAACCGGGAAGTTCAGAAAAATATCTTGTTGAAACATTTTCGAGTTTCTCTGCAAGGTTCAGGATTCCACCTGAAATTGAAGTCTGGGTGAACTCAATTTCACTTAACTCCTTCATCTTGGCCTCAAGCATCGTTGACTGGCGTGCTATATAAAGGTTTGTCGCACTGATCTGTTCCTGGTATTTATTGACTATGTACTCATTCCTGTCATTGAGCATACGGTTCTCGCGGATAAAGTATGTCATTACCAGTGAAAGAGCGGTTATTATCATTGCAAAGATAAGAAATGCAGATACAAGTTTTGCCACCGGAGCCGAAATGTTCAATATCCTGGTGTGCTTCCCGCTGTGGGGAATATATAGTAATGTTGATCCTCTTGTTTCCTTGTGGTGGCTGTCAGCCCCGTGTCGCTTCATCGGTTTCTCCAATTAATTGTTTTCGGCCCGGCAAAGATTGTCACTTGCAGGACGCAGTAAGGATATTTTAATATTTTTTTTA
>ERZ795053.3126-NODE-3126-length-19138-cov-8.967877_pt1 | contig 19138 bp, 23 predicted proteins | sample MGYA00375137_ERZ795053 | MGnify/ENA primary metagenome ERZ795053 (study PRJEB30182, sample SAMN05720284) | activated sludge metagenome | isolation source: Anaerobic digester | place: Hong Kong | collected 2014-12-17 ...
GGAACGACGGCGGCGGCTCGGACGGCGGCGGGAACGACGGGGGCGGCGGCGGTGCCTCCGACAATGGCGGCGGCGGCGAGGGCGACGGCGCTTCCCGAACGGACGGGTGATGGCGTCGGGACCTTCCCGCGCCGCTGCGTGAGACCGGCCCCCGGCGCTTCCGCCGGCGGCGCGGCTGCGGTCGCGGGGCATATCTGACCGATGCGCGGGCGCCCGCCTGCCACGATCGCGCTCGTGATGGTGGTGGCGATCCAGATCCTCTGCACGCTCTTCTTCGTCTGGGACATCGCCGCCGGCATCATCGGCTTCCAGCGCGCGCCCCTGAGCTGGCAGACCCGCGAGCTGCTCGAGATCGGCGCCAGCCTGGGGCTGGTCCTCGGCGTCGGGCTCGGCACGGCGCTCCTGATCCGCACGATCCTGCGCAACCGCGACATCGAGACCCGGCTGCGCGAGGTCTCCGGCGCCTTCGCCGACCTGCTCGACGAGCGTTTCGGGCAATGGGGCCTGACGCGCTCCGAGCGCGACGTGGCCTGGTTCACCATCAAGGGGATGAGCATCGCCGAGATCGCGCGGCTCCGCCAGACCAGCGAGGGCACGGTCAAGGCGCATTCCAACGCGATCTACCGCAAGGCCGGCGTCTCGGGCCGCACGCAGCTCCTGAGCCTCTTCATCGAGGACCTGCTCGACGGCGATCCCCCGGACGCCCCCCACGGCCGGACCAGGTCGCCCTGAGCCGCGCTGCCCCGGAAACAATCGCTAAAGACTTTCCCGTTCTACTGCCCGCCGTGGGGGACCCTCGCGGCAGGCCGTGCGGTTCCGCGCCTTGGGAACGGGGGATGCAATGGGACATTTCAGGATTCTGGCGGCGCTGGCGCTTGCGCTGGCCGCCGGGCAGGCGTCGGCGCAGGACGTCGTCGAGCCGCCGGCCGAGGACATCGTCACGGGAGGCGAGGAGGTCGCAGGCGACCCGGACGCGCCCGTCGAAGTCGTGGAAGCCATCGCCGAGGACGAAGCGCTCGCGGGCGACGATGACGGAGTCCTGCCGGGCGACGATGCTGCGGCGGACGATCCGGGCGCGCCCGTCGAAGAGGGTGAGGCCGTGGCCGAAGACGAAGCCCAGGTGGGCGACGATGTTGCGGCGGACGGGACGGACGACCCCGTCGAGGAGCCTTTCGACAGCCGCTCGGCGCGGGGCATGGAGCGCGCCGCCGACGGCGCCCAAGTGTCGAGAATGGCGCGGGCGGGGCTCGGCCCGGTCTTCGGCGCGCTGCGCAGCCAGGGCTACGGCGCGGTGGAGATGAGCGAGGCCGAAGGGCTGATCACCATCGATGCGGCACGGGGCGGCGAGAGCCGGACGCTGGTCTACGACGCCGCCACCGGCGCGCTCCTCAGCGACTCGGTGCAGCCCTCGTCCGGCGGGTTTGCCGAGCGATTCTTCGGGCCGAAGGCGAAGACCGCGAAGCGGGGCGGGGCCGAGCGCTTCGAGCGCAAGACCACCAAGGTCCGGAGCCGCGGCGCGAAGGACGGCTCCGGCCGCGGCCATGGCGGCGACAAGGCGAGCCGCGGCGGCGGATCGGGAAAATCGGCCGGCGGCGGCCGCGGCAGCTCGGGCGGCGGCAATGGCAAGGGCGGCGGCAAGGGCGGTGGCAACGGCAAGGGTGGCGGCAAGGGCGGCAAGAACCGCTGAGCCGCCCCGCCGGCGCGCGCCCGTCCTTGCCTCGGGCCCGCGTCCGGCGTATGCGCATGCGCGAAGGCCGCGACGGGGGGTCGCGCCGACGGGCCCTGTCCCGGAAGTGAAAGCACGCTACGCCATGGAAGAGTTCAAGATCGGCGACCTCGTGACGCTGACCTCGGGGTCGATGCGGATGGCCGTCGAAGCGGTCGAGGACGGGCGCATCGCCTGCGTCTGGTGCCACGAGGGCGAGATCGGCCGCGACAATTTCGACGGGCGGCTGCTCCGGAAGTGGGAGCATCGCGAGGAGGAGCACCGGCCGGCGCGCGCCGAGGGCGGCGCGAAACCCTATCGCGGCGACCGCGAGGGCAGCGGCAAGCCCTACCAGCGGGGCCGTGGCGAGGACCGCGACGAGAAACCGCGGGCCAAGACCGGCTGGGACGGCAAGCCGCGCGAGAAGAAGTTCTTCCGCAAGGACGGCTGAGGCGCGGGCCGCCGCCGCATCCGACATCCGGGACGGCCGACCGGGCCGGGATCCGGGCGGTCGGCGATCAGGGCGCGGCGCCGCGCGCCGTCACCGGAACCGATCCGCGAGCTTCTGGAGCAGGCTCCTCGGGTCGTCGGCCTCCGGCGCCGATTCCGCAGCCGGTGCCGGCGCCTCCTTTGGCGTCGCAGCGCGCGGCTTCGGCTTCTCGGGCTTCGGCAGATGCCGCGTCGCCTTCTCGATGAAGCGCGCGGGCTCGCCGGCCAGGAGCTCGGGCGCCGCCTCGGCGATCCCTGCCAGCAGCGGGTCGAGCCATTCCGTCTCCGCCTTGGCGAAATCGCCGAGCACGTGGTTCGACACCATCCGCTTGTCGCCGGGATGGCCGATCCCGAGGCGCACGCGGGTGAAATCCGGGCCGATATGGGCGTCGAGCGAGCGCAGCCCGTTGTGGCCGGCATGGCCGCCGCCGGTCTTCACCCGGATCCGGCCGGGCGCGAGGTCGAGCTCGTCGTGGAAGACGATGATGTCGGCCGGCTCGATCCGGTAGAACCGTGCCGCCGCCTGCACACTGTCCCCCGAAAGATTCATGAAGGTCTCGGGCTTCAGCAGGAGGACCTTCTCCGGACCCAGCCGCCCCTCGCTCACCTGGCCCTGGAACTTGCTGCGCCAGGGAGTGAAGCCAGAGGCGGCCGCGATGGCATCCACCGCCATGAAGCCGATGTTGTGCCGTTGCCGGGCGTATTTCGCCCCCGGATTGCCGAGCCCCACGAGAAGTTTCATCGAATTGCTCCCGCAAAAAGGACACGCCGCGGAAGCGATCCCGCGGCGTGCCCCGATCCGATGCTGTCCGCGGCGCGGATCAGCCCGCTTCGCCCTCTTCCGCGCCTTCGGCTCCGGCCTCGTCCTCCTCGGAGCGCAGTCCGGACGGCGCCTGGATATTGGCGATGACGAAATCGCGGTCGGTGATCGTCGGGTGCACGCCCGCCGGCAGCTCGACGTTCGAGATATGCAGCGTGTCGTTGATGTTGGTGCCGGCCAGATCGAGCACGATCTTCTCGGGGATCTCGCCCGCGGTCACCATCAGCTCGACCTCGTTGCGCACCACGGTGAGCACGCCGCCGCGCTTGAGGCCGGGCGAGAGCTCGCGGTTGATGAACTCGACCGGGATATAGAGGCTGATCCGCGACTTCTCGGTCAGGCGCAGGAAGTCCACATGGGTGGGCTTGTCCTTGACCACGTCGCGCTGCACGCCGCGGCAGATGACGTTGTTGTCCGTGCCGTCGACCCTGACATTGAGCAGCGTCGAGAGGAACCGGCCCGCCTTCAGCTGCTTGATGAGGGTATTGTAGGCGATGTTGATCGTCTGCGGCGCTTCGCCGCCGCCGTAGATCACGCCGGGGACGTATCCTTCGCGACGGGCAGTGCGGGCGGCCCCCTTGCCGACCCCTGCGCGCGCCGCGGCCTCGAGAACGGGTGTCTCTGCCATCTGGCTCACTCCTGGTTGCATTGGCGGTCCTCCTCCAAGGGTGTAGGACCGCAGGCGCGCCGCATAGCGCATCCCGGCTGCGAAGAAAAGGCGCGAATCGGCGCAGGCCGCCGCCCCGCGCGAACCGCTAGAAGCCGAAGGCGAGCTGCGCCGATGGCTCCGGGGTCATGCGCAGGCCCTCGAGTTCCAGCATGCGCAGCTTGGTCGCCGCGCCGCCCGGCGCGGAAAATCCCCCGATCCGGCCGCCGGCCGCGAGCACACGGTGGCAGGGTATGATGAGCGGCACCGGATTTCGCGCCATGGCCTGGCCCACCTCGCGCGCGCCCTGCGGGCCGGCCCCGACCGCCTCGGCGAGCGCGCCATAGGTGGTCGTCTGCCCCCAGCCGATCTTCCGGACTGCCGCATAGATCCGCGCCATGAGCGGATCCAGGGGCCCGAGATCGAGGGCGCAATGCGTGAAATCGGTCTCGACCCCGGCAAAATAGGCCTGGGCCGCGGCCACGGCCGCCTCGACGGGCGGCGGTGGCACGGCGGGCAGGGCCTCGCCGAGGCGGCGGCGCAGCAGCCGCTCGGCACTGGCGGCGCGCTCCACCGGCAGCAGGAAGCGGACGATGCCGCGCGCGTTCCAGGCGATGCCGCAGAACCCCGCGGCCGTCGTGAAGGTGGCGAACCGGACTTTCGTCGGCTGCATTCCGGGGCCTTCGCATCGTGCTACTGGCTCGAAGATCGTGGCATCGGCGCCGGATTTCAATCCGGGCCTCCGGCCGGAGGGGTGATTGCATCCGGCAACGCGACGCCCTCCGTCCGAATATGAGGCGCGCCCAGTGTCACCATCCCGCCGGGCGGGCATCGCCGGGCAGCGCCCGCCCCGCCCCGTCACGCCGAAGGCGTGCCTCCGGCAGGACGCGGGCGCTCCGCACCCGCCGGGCCGGGCGCTGGCCTCGTCTCGTTGTGGGACGGTCGAAGAAGTAAGGATGAGCGCCCGATGGCATCCCCCCGCCCTGGCTTGGGCCTCAGCTTGTGCCGGTCCGGCAATTCTCCTAGGTCTCGGAGGGAGCCGGATGGCCGGGGAAAGGAACGCCATGCCTGAGCGGACGGTCGCTCTCTTCGTCACCTGCCTCGTGGACATGTTCCGCCCCTCGGTCGGCTTCGCAACGGTCAAGCTGCTCGAGGATGCCGGTTGCCGGGTCGAGGTGCCGCCGGTCCAAACCTGCTGCGGCCAGCCGGCCTGGAACTCGGGCGACCGGGAGAATGCGAAGGCCATCGCGAGGCAGGTCATCGCCGCCTTCGAGGGCTACGCGCATGTGGTGGTGCCCTCGGGTTCCTGCGCGGCGACGATCGCCCGGGATTACGAGCGCATGTTCGAGGCCGACGACCCCTGGGCCGCGCGGGCGCGGGCGCTCGGCGCCAGGACGCACGAGATCACCGCCTTCCTGACCGATGTTCTCGGCGTCACGGAGGTCGGGCAGAAGGCCCCGGTCAGCGTCACCTACCACGACAGCTGCTCGGGGCTGCGCAGCCTCGGCATCCGGGAGCAGCCGCGGCGGCTGCTCGCCAGCGTCGCGGGGCTGGAGCTGCGCGAGATGGCGGAGAACGACGTCTGCTGCGGCTTCGGCGGCACGTTCTGCGTGAAATATCCCGACATCTCCAACGTCATGGCCGGCGACAAGACCCGCAACATCGCCGCCACCGGCGCGGACATGGTGCTGGCGGGCGATCTCGGCTGCCTGATGAACATGGCCGGCAAGGCGAGCCGCGAGGGGCGGGCGTTCAGGGCACGCCACGTGGTCGAGGTGCTCGCGGGCGATCTCGCGACCCCGCCGATCGGAGAAGCCGGGTGAGCCTCCACGAAGCCACCACGCCGGCCTTCAGGGCCAACGCGCGCGCGGCGCTCGACAATGCCAATCTGCAGGCGGCGCTCCGCGGCAGCCGCGGCAATTTCATCACCAAGCGCGCCAGGGCGCGCGAGGATCTGCCCGAATTCGACGCGCTGCGCGACCGCGCGCGGGACATCAAGGACCATGTGCTCGCCCATCTCGATCTCTATCTCGAGGCCTATGAGGCGCAGGTGATCGCCAGCGGCGGCCATGTGCACTGGGCCGAGACCGCCGAGGAGGCGCGGGCGATCGTGCTCGATCTCTGCCGGATGGCGGGGGCGAAGGCGGTCAACAAGGGCAAGACGATGATCTCCGAGGAATGCGGGATCAACGACTTCCTCGCCGAGAACGGAATCGCGCCGGTGGAGACCGACCTCGGGGAATACATCATCCAGCTGCGCGGCGAGGTGCCGAGCCACATCATCGCGCCGGCGGTGCATGTCACCGTGCCCGAGATCGAGGCCGCCTTCCGCAAGGCGCACACCCATCTCGACCCGGACCGGGACCTGAGCGACCTCGCCGCGCTCCAGGCCGAGGCGCGGGGCGTGCTGCGCGAGAAGTATTTCCAGGCCGAGGTCGGCATCACCGGCGCCAACATGCTGATCGCCGAGACCGGGCATTCGGTGATCGTCACCAACGAGGGCAACGGCGATCTCACCCAGTCGCTGCCGCGCATGCATATCGTCATGGCGAGCCTCGAGAAGATCGTGCCGACGCTCGAGGATGCCGCGACGATCCTGCGGATCCTCGGCCGCTCGGCGACGGGCCAGGAGATGAGCGTCTACACGACCTTCTCCCGCGGCCCGCGCCGGCCGGGGGATCCGGATGGCCCCGAGGAATACCATGTCGTGCTGCTCGACAACGGACGGTCGAACATGCTGGCGACGCCCTTCCAGGACATGCTGCGCTGCATCCGCTGCGGCGCCTGCATGAACCATTGCCCGGTCTATCAGGCAGTGGGCGGCCATGCCTATGGCTGGGTCTATCCCGGACCGATGGGCGCGGTGCTGACCCCGAGCCTGATCGGGGTGGAGCAGGGGGGGCAATTGCCCAATGCCTCGAGCTTCTGCGGCCGCTGCGAGGAGGTCTGCCCGGTGCGCATCCCGCTGCCGGGCATGATGCGCTCCTGGCGCGAGCGGGAATTCGAGAAGCGCCTGACCCCGGCCGCCATGCGCCGGGGGCTCGGCCTCTGGGCCTTCGCGGCGCGCCGCCCCCGGCTCTACCGGATCGCGGCGCGGCTCGGCGCGGGCCTCCTTTCCCGCCTCGGCTCCAAGACCGGCAGGATCGCGTCGCTGCCCTTCGCCCGGGGCTGGACCGGCGAGCGCGATCTCCCGGCGCCGCAGCGGGGCGGCACCTTCATGGACCGATGGAAGGCGGCGCGGCGATGAGCGCGCGCGCGCGCATCCTCGACCGGATCCGGGCGGCGGCGGCACCCGGCGACCGGCAGGCGACGGTGGCGGCCTGGATGGCCGCGCCGGGCGGCGGACCCTTGCCGCATCAGGCGACGAGCCACGGGGCGCAGCGCCTCACGCAGTTCATGCAGAAGCTCGATGCGGCCGCGGCGACGGTCGGCCGGGTCTCCGCCCTCGCCGAGCTGCCCAAGGCGCTCGCCCACGAGCTGCGCAAGCGCAAGCTGCCGGCGCGGATCCGCTTCGGCGACGATCCGGTCTTCGCCGGGCTCGACTGGGGCACGATCGGGACGAGCCGCGGGCCGGGGCGCATCGAGGAGCCCGCGACCCTCAGCCGCGCCGAATTCGGCCTGGCCGAGACCGGCACGCTCGTGCTCGCCTCCGGGCCCGACAATCCCGTGACGCTCACCTTCCTCGGCGAGACGCATTTCGTCCTGCTGCGCGAGGCCGATCTCTGCGGGGGCTTCGAGGATTTCTGGACCGCCTGGCGCGAGCGTGGCCTCGATCCGCGCACCCTCAACATGGTCACCGGCCCCTCGCGCTCGGCCGATGTCGGCCAGGTCCTGCAGCTCGGCGCGCACGGGCCGGTCGCGCTGCACGTCTTCCTGCTGTCCTGAGGCCAGCCGGCCCGGCGGTGCGCCCCCCTTGAGAGGCGCGCCGGTCAGCCGGCCGCGTGGGCGGCCTCGGCGAGGCTGCGCACGAAGGCGAGCACGGCATCGGGGCTCTCGCCCGCGCCGATGCGCTCGACGATGGCCGAGCCGACCACCGCCCCGTCGGCGATGCCGGCGATGGCGCGTGCGCCCTGCGGCGTCTTCACCCCGAAGCCGACGCAGACCGGCAGGTCGGTGGCGGCCTTGATGCGCGCGACTTCGGGCGCGACCGCGGCGGCATCCGCCTCCGCCGCCCCGGTGATGCCGGTGATCGAGACGTAATAGACGAAGCCGGAGGTATTGGTGAGCACCTTGGGCAGGCGCCTTTCATCGGTGGTGGGCGTCGCGAGCCGGATGAAGTTCAGTCCCGCCGCCTGGGCCGGCAGGCAGAGCTCCGCGTCCTCCTCCGGCGGCAGGTCCACGATGATCAGCCCGTCGACCCCGGCCGCCCCGGCGTCCTGCAGGAAGCGCTCGACCCCGCGGGAATAGATCGGGTTGTAATAGCCCATGAGCACGATCGGCGTCGTCTGGTCGTCCTCGCGGAAGGCCCGCACCATGGCGAGCGTCCGGTCCATGGTCTGCCCGCCGGCGAGCGCCCGCTGCCCGGCGCGCTGGATCGCCGGGCCGTCGGCCATGGGATCGGTGAAGGGCATGCCGAGCTCGATGAGATCGACCCCCGCGCCCGGCAGGCCTCGGATCACCGCCAGCGAGGTGTCCCGGTCGGGATCGCCCGCCATCACGAAGGAGACGAAAGCCTTGCGGCCTTCCGCACGAAGGGCGGCGAAACGGGCGTCGATGCGGCTCATGCGGGCGTCCTCTCCTGACGGTTCACCCCGATTTGCAGAAGCCGGCCGCGAGATCAATCCCCGGCCGGGCGCGAGCATGGTCGCATCCGAGAATACGCACTCGTCCGCCCGAGTTCCCGGCAGGCCGGCCCGACCATCCCGCCCGGCGGGCACCGCCGGGCAGCGCCCACCCCGCCGCCAGGCGTGCGCTGCCCTCGTCTTGTGGCGGGACGGTCGAAGAAGAACGGCTCCAGCGCTTCGCCCCGCCCCCGGCGCGGCTTGTCAATGCCCGGGCCGCTGCCTAGAAGCGGCGCGATCTGATCGGAGTATTCGCATGGGTTTCAGGACCGGGATCGTCGGGCTGCCGAACGTGGGCAAGTCGACGCTGTTCAACGCGCTGACCCGGACCGCCGCGGCCCAGGCGGCGAACTTCCCCTTCTGCACCATCGAGCCGAACGTGGGCGAGGTGAACGTGCCCGACGCGCGCCTCGACCGGCTCGCCGAGATCGGCAAGTCGGCGCGGGTGGTGCCCTCGCGCATGACCTTCGTCGATATCGCGGGCCTGGTGCGCGGCGCCTCGAAGGGCGAGGGGCTCGGCAACCAGTTCCTCGCCAATATCCGCGAATGCGACGCCATCGCCCATGTGCTGCGCTGCTTCGAGGACGACGACGTGACCCATGTGGAGGGGCGCGTCGATCCCCTTGCCGATGCCGAGACGGTGGAGACCGAGCTGATGCTCGCCGATCTCGAGAGCGTCGAGAAGCGCCTCGCCGGGCTCGCGCGCAAGCTCAAGGGCGGCGACCGCGAGGCCGAGGCCCAGGCGCGGCTGCTCGAGGCGGCGAAGGCCGCGCTCGCGGCGGGCCGCCCGGCACGGACGGTCGCCGTCGCCGAGGAGGATGCCCGCACCTGGCGCGGCTTGCAGCTCCTGACCGCCAAGCCGGTGCTCTATGTCTGCAACGTCGAGGAGGCCTCGGCGGCGAGCGGCAACGCGCAGTCGCGCGCGGTGGCGGCGATGGCCGACAGGGAAGGGGCGGCCTGCGTGACCATCTCGGCGGCCATCGAGGAGGAGATCGCCCAGCTCGACGCGGCCGAGCGTGCCGAGTTCCTCGCCGATCTCGGGCTCGAGGAGGCCGGGCTCGACCGGCTGATCGCCGCCGGCCACCGGCTGCTCGGGCTCCAGACCTATTTCACCGTCGGCCCCAAGGAGGCGCGGGCCTGGACCATCCCCAAGGGCGCCAGCGCGCCGCAGGCGGCGGGCGTGATCCACGGCGATTTCGAACGCGGCTTCATCCGGGCCGAGACCATCGCCTACGACGATTTCGTCGCGCTCGGCGGCGAGCAGGCGGCGAAGGAGGCGGGCAGGATGCGCTCCGAGGGCAAGTCCTACCGCGTCGCCGACGGCGACGTGATGCATTTCCTCTTCAACACCTGAGCGCCTTGGCCGGGGGCGGTTTTCACGGCCGCAAAGATCGCCCCCCGAAAATATCATATAAGTCAATAACTTGAAACCTGTCCCCATGGGGACAGATCCCGGAAGCGCAAGATCCGGCCGCGAATCCGCCCGGATTCAGCCGGGGAGCCGGGCGAAATATTCCTGCAGGATCCGGGTGTAGATCGCCTTGAGCTGGTGGATATGCGCCACCTCGACCCGCTCGTCGGTCTGATGCATGGTCGCGCCGACCAGCCCGATCTCGACCACCGGACAATGATCCTTGACGAAGCGCGCGTCCGAAGTGCCGCCGGAGGTCGAAAGCTCCGGCGTGACCCCGGTCTCGGCCGCCACCGCGCCGGCCACCAGATCGGTGAAGGCGCCGCGCTCGGTGACGAAGCTCTCGCCGGAGATCTCGAAGCGCGCGGCGATCCCCACCCCGAATTCCGCCGCCGCCCGGTCGGCCTCCTCCTCGATCCAGGCCGAGAGGCTGGCGCCGGAATGCGCGTCGTTGAACCGGATGTTGATCGTCGCCCGGGTCTCGGCCGGGATGACGTTCGATGCCGTGTTGCCGGTGTCGATCGAGGTGATCGCCAGAGTCGAGGGTCCGAAATCCGCGGTTCCCCGATCGAGTTCCCGCGTCGCCAGCCGGTCGAGCAGGCGCACCAGCGCCGGCAGCGGGTTCTTCGCCCGCTCCGGGTAGGCGGAATGCCCCTGGACGCCATAGGCGGTGACATGCGCCGTCAGCGAGCCGCGCCGGCCGATCTTGATCGCCTCGCCCATGCGGGAGGGGCAGGTGGGCTCGCCGACGAGGCAATGGTCCATGCGCTCGCCCTTCGCCGCCATCCAGTCGAGGATCGCGCAGGTCCCGTCGACCGCGCTGCCCTCCTCGTCGCCGGTGATCGCCAGGATCACGCTGCCCGCCGGCGGCGTGGCGGTGACGAAATCCACCGCCGCCGCGGCGAAGGCGGCGACCCCGGACTTCATGTCCGCCGCCCCGCGCCCGTAGAGCAGGCCCTCCGCCACGACGCCGCCGAAGGGATCGTGGGTCCAGGCGGCCGCGTCGCCCGGCGGCACCACGTCGGTATGGCCGTTGAAGCCGAGCGCCGGTGCCTGCCGGCCCCACCGGGCATAGAGATTGGCGATGCCGCCGCGCTCGATTCGTTCGGTGACGAAGCCCGCCGCCTCGAGCCGTCCGGCCAGCAGCGCCAAGGCGCCGCCATCGGCCGGCGTTACCGAGGGACAGCGGATCAGGTCTGCAGTTAGGGCGACGGGATCGGTGCTCATTCGGGCCTCGCTTTCGGGGCGAGGCTATCCCGGCCCCCGCCGGCGCGGCAAGCCCCGCCGCACCGGCTCGCGCCGGTGGACCGCAAGCGAAGTGGCCGAAGCGGTATCGCCCGCCCCGTCAGCGGCGGCGGGGCCGGCTCGCGGAGATCACCTTGTAACTGCGGTCCTCCCACAACCGCTCGGAGGCCGCGAAGAGCTCCGCGATGGTCGCCTCGTAGGGAAGCTGACGATTCGCGACGATCAGCATGGTTCCCGAGGGCTTGAGGAGTCGCGCCCCCGCCTGGATGAAGGCGCGGCCGAGATCGGCCTCCGCGGCGCGGCCGGCGTGAAAGGGGGGATTGCTGAAGACCGCATCATAGGGCGCGGTAGTCGCGGAAAGCGTTGTCACGTCCGACCAGTGGAAGGCGGCCCGCGGATCGTGCAGGTTCGCCCGGGCGGCATCGAGCGCCCGCGTATCGGCCTCGTAGAGGTCGATGCTCTCGATTGCGGGGCAGACGGCGAGCGCGGCCTGCGCCAGCCATCCCCAGCCGGCGCCGAGATCCGCGACCCTGCCCTTGAGCCGGCCCGCCAGCAGCCCGGCCAGCCGGACGCTGCCGGGATCGGGGTGGTCGGGCGAGAACAGCCCCGCCGCGGTCACGAAACCCTCGGCATTGCGCCGCGGGGCGGCCGCGGCGGCCCAGGCCCCGACCGCTTCGGGGAGCACGGGCGGACGCTTCAGCCAGAAGACCCTCCCGTGGCCTTTCACGAGGGCATCCTCGACCGGCATCGCGTCGCGCACCGCCCGGGCGATGCTGTCCACCCCGTCGGTCTTCGCGCCGTTCACGGCGAGAATCCCGCCGGGCCCGAGCGCCTCCAGCGCCCGCGCGACGGCGCCCAGGCTCTCCGCCCGGCTCCGCGTGAGATTGACGATCGCCATCGCCGCTGGCCTCGCGGCGGCCGGGACCACCGGATGGCCCCGCGCCGCCAGGGCGTCATGCAGCGGCCGGAAGCCCTGCTCGCAGAGGAGCCGGTCGCCGGGAATCAGTTCCAAGAACGGCGCCGGCTGCGCATTCAGCACGAGCACGGTGCCGGCCTCCGGCAGAACCAGCCTGCCCTGTTCGAGAGCAAGCGCAATGCGATCGGATTTCGCCATGCCCAGGCCCGAAAGGCCCTATTCCTTTTCCATTGTGCATTGCAGCGGATGCTGGTTGCGGCGTGCGTAATCCATCACCTGCGTGACCTTCGTTTCCGCAATCTCGAAGGAGAACACCCCGACGACCGCGAGGCCCTTGCGATGCACCGTGAGCATGATCTCGACCGCCTGCTGGTGATTGATCCCGAAGAACCGTTCGAGGACGTGGACCACGAATTCCATCGGGGTGTAATCGTCGTTGAGAAGCAGCACCTTGTAGAGCGGCGGCCGCTGGGTCTTGGGCCGCGTCTTCGTCAGAAGGCTGGTCCCGCTTCCCGGAGACTTCGGATCGGATGTCGACATTGCTGGCATTCCGGCCAAGTGGCAGCCATTCCCTGAAACGGATTGGACCAATATATGAAAACGCTGGAAATTGGAAAGAGCCGGCGCCGCCGCGCGGCGACGGATCCGGTCCCGGGGCAGGGCGTTCTGGTCCATATACGATTACCCCGGCGACATTGAAGTCACCGGGGCATCGCAGCACAATCCTGGCGGAGCGAGCCGGACGGATCCGGCCTCACCCAGCCGATTCAGGACCGGATCAGAGCGAGAAGCTCTTCACGGCGTCGCCGGCGGCCGAGACGCGGGCGCCGATCGGGGCGCTGATGTCCTTGGCGGCGGCAGCGTAGATCTCGTTCATCTTGGTCGCCTGGCTGATGAAGCCCTCGAAGGCGGACTGCGCGAAGGCGGTCTGCTTCTCGAAGAGTTCGGTCATGGTCTTCGCCGAGGCGAGGTCCTGGGCGGCGGCGACGCCGTCCTCGAAGGCCTTCTTCGAATAGGCGCTGATCTCGGAATTGATGCCCTCGGCGGCCTTCGCGGCGATCTCGGACGACTTCACGACGGCGTCGAGGTTCTCCTGGCCGAAGGCGGTCAGGCCTTCGAAGCCCTTCGAGAGCTTCTCGAACTGCTCGGTGACGTTCTTCTGGGTGTCGGCGACGATCGTCTCGACCTTGGCGGTCGCGTCCTGGATGGCGGCGGTCACGTCGATGGTCTCGGTGGTGGCGGCGGATTTGGAAGAAGTGCGGGTGGTCATTTCAGTTGCTCCTTAAGCTCGGCTGTTCATGATAGGCCCGAGATAGAGATCATGCTGCACTGCGTCAAGGGGTCATGCTGCACTGCAAAAAAAAGATTCTCCGGAACCGGCCGCGGCGCGCTTTGCAACGCCCGCGGGAATTTCCATCGCCCGCCGGAAGAAGGGTGTTTTCCACTCTGAGATGACGTGCTACCTTTACGAAAAATAAAGCAATCGCGTCGTAGCGTTTGCGATAATCCGAGGCATGGGCGCCCATGGCGCCGGAGGCAGTGATGGCACAGACCCCGTTGCGCGGGATTCTTTTCCTATTCATGGTCGTTGTCGCGCCTGCGGTGGCCCAGGCCCAGCAATATGCTGCCTTCGTGATGGACGCCCGCACGGGCAAGGCGATCCATGCGGTCAATGCCGAGACGCGCGTGCATCCAGCCTCGCTGACCAAGATGATGACCCTCTACATCGTCTTCGACGAAGTCCGCCGCGGACGGCTCTCGCTCGACCAGAAGATCACCGTCTCGGCGCATGCGGCCGCCGAGCCGCCCTCGAAGCTCGGTCTGAAGGCCGGCCAGAAGATCGAGCTCCGCTACCTGATTCGCGCCGCCGCCATCAAATCCGCCAATGACGCCGCCACGACCATGGCCGAAGCTGTCGACGGATCGGTTCCCGCCTTCGCCAATCGCATGAATGCCTATGCCCGGGCCATGGGCATGAAGAACACCACCTTCAAGAACGCGAACGGCCTCACTGCCGAAGGGCACATGTCGACCGCGCATGACATGGCGATCCTCGGGCGGCGCCTGGTCTACGATTTCCCGCAGTACTACAACCTTTTCAGCCGCAACTCGACCTCGGCCGGCATCAAGACGGTCAAGAACACGAACCGGCGGCTTCTCGACGCCTATCCCGGGGCCGACGGCATCAAGACGGGCTACACCCGTGCGGCCGGCTTCAGCCTCGTTTCCTCGGCCAAACGCGGCGACAAGCGGGTGATCGTGGCGATGTTGGGCGGAAAGACCAGCGCCTCGCGAAATGCCGAGGTCGCGCGGCTGATGGATCTCGGGTTCGGAAAGATGCCGACACAGGCCCGGCTCGTGCCGTTGGCGCCTCTGCGCACGGCAACGGCGGCGCTGGCGGCGCCGACGGCAGGCGAAGTTTCCCGGGGATCGACGTCCGGACTGGCCGAGGCGAATGTCGAAGCGGAGCCGAGGCTTGCCCTGGCCGGCAGCGTTCGGCCGATGCCGCGTGCGCTGGCCGCGAATGTGGCGGCCACGCGCAGCAGCGCCTCGATTGCGGCGGCGATCGCCGAAGTGAATGCCGAACTCGCCGCCGCCGAGGCGGCCCGCGGCGTGTCTGGGCCAGCCGGCGCGGGCCGTCCCTATCCGCGTCCGGAGAGCGGCGCGAGCGCAGCGGCGCAGCCGGCGGGACCGGGCTCCGCTTCGACGTTCGCCTCGGCGCCGGCCGCGGCCCCGTCGAGCGACGCGCTTCAGGAGGTCCGGCTCGCGAACAATTCCTCGACCGGCAGCACGGGCGGGAACGACTGGGGCGTGCAGATTGGGGCATTCCGCGCCAAGGGCGATGCGGAGCGCCAGCTCCTGACCACGGCGCTGAAGGACGTGCCGCAGCTGACCGGCGGCCTCCGGCGGGTGGAGGCGGCCAAGGTTCAGGGGTCGACCGTCTTTCGCGCCCAGTTTGTGGGGCTGAGCCAAGCCGAGGCCATCGGCGCCTGTGAGACCCTCGCCCGCATGCAGACGGATTGCCTGCCGCTCGCGCCGGGCGTCTGAACCGACGCGTCGCGCGATCAGGCCGCGACGGAGACCGGGGGCAGATCGAGCGCCCGCATGAGGTCGCGAACCTCCTGACGGGCGGCGATGTTGGACATGGTCATGGCCGCGGGATCGTCGGGGCGCAGGTCCAGCAGCGTCAGGCCGGACAGGAATAGTTCCCGGAAGACCACCCGCTCGGAGAATCCCGGCACGAGGCGGAAGCCGATCCGACGCGCCAGATCCTCGAGCGCCGAGCCGACCCGGCGCTTGTTGCGCGCGTCAATGTTCGCCATGCGATTGCGCAGCACCACCCAGTCCATCGGCCGCCGTCCGGTCGAGGCACGGGCCTGGCGCGCCTTCCAGACCATCTCGGAATAGACCGAGGGGCCCTTGACGCGGCCGGTTTCCGGATCGAGGCGCGCGAGCATGTCGAAATCGACGAGGCTGTCGTTCATCGGGGTGATCAGCACGTCGGCGGCCGCATGGGCGAGCCCGGAATACGAGCTGTGCGATCCAGGGCAGTCCACGACGATATAGTCGCAGTCCCGCGAGAGGTCCGCGATCGCGGCACCGAACCGGGAGCGTTCCTCGGCCTCGGCTTCGAGGCGGCTGTCGCAGAGGCTCGCCTCGAGCCGCAGCCGGCGCGGCATCGGCAGCAGGATGTCGTGCCGGCGCATGTAGTCGGTGCGATTCTCGAGATAGCGGAAGAGGCTCGTCTGGCGGAGATCGAGGTCGAGCGCGCCGACGCTATGGCCTGCGCGAGTAAGCGCCGTGACCAGATGCATTGCCGTGGTGGACTTGCCCGAGCCACCCTTCTCGTTTCCCAGTACGACGAGCTGCGCCATCCGCGTGACCTGACCTCCCGGAAACAAAATGCCGTGCCCCGATGCGGGCATGCTACCAAACCTAGAGGATGTCGGCGATTCTCGGAAGAGAAATCGGCTTGGTCACCTTCGGGTTGCGGCCGCGGGACCGGCCTTGCCACAGCGGATGACTTTTTTGCGGCAAAGGGGTTAATCCATCTGGATTTTCAACCTAAGGTTGTGTCACTCTGCATGCGGCTAAGGGTCGCCGACAACGACGCGGCAAGCACGGGATGAAACATTGCCCCCGGACGAAGATCAACCGATTCAGGAGGACGGCGCTGCAAAGATGGACGCAGAGATTCCCTCTCCGGGCGTGACGGCGGCCGAGGCCGAGCATGTGGCCCGGGTGCTGCGCGCCACCCTGATGATCTTCGCGCAGGGCATGGCCGGGGCGCCGAGCCACTGGGCGCGCAGCGCGCTGGCCCTCGAACTCGACGATGCGCGCGGAAGGCTCGCCGGCTACGAGCGCTTCGCGATGGAGCTGCGGCCCATGGCCCCGCCCGAGCCGGAGGCCAATGTCCTGCATCTGGAGGTGGAGCGGCCGGCGGCGATCGAACGGCGGCGCGCCCGGACGAAGATGCGGGCGCGCGACCTGAGCTAGGACCGCGTCAACGCGGCCCCGGGGCTTCAGAAGCCCAGGCCCTCGTATTTCTTCTTGAACTTGGAGACCCGGCCGCCGGTGTCGAGCAGCTTGGCGGAGCCGCCCGTCCAGGCCGGATGCGCCGAAGGGTCGATTTCGAGCGTCAGCGTCGCCCCTTCCGATCCATAGGTCGAGCGCGTCTGGTAGGAGCTGCCGTCGATCAGCTTGACCTCGATGAAATGATAGTCGGGATGGATGTCCTTTTTCATCGGGCCTCTCCTCAGGCGCGCGGCGCGGCGTCGGATCCGGCCTTCTCGCGGTAGTTGGTCTTTTCGGCGATACGGGCGGATTTGCCGCGGCGGTCGCGCAGATAATAGAGCTTGGCACGGCGGACCTGGCCGCGCCGCACCACCACGATCGAATCGATGTTCGGGGAATGCAGCGGGAAGACGCGCTCGACGCCCTCGCCGAAAGAGATCTTGCGCACGGTGAAGCTCGCGCCGATGCCGGAGCCGCCGTTGCGTCCGATGCAGACGCCCTCGTAGGCCTGCACGCGGGCCCGGCTGCCTTCGGTCACCTTGTAGCCGACGCGAACCGTGTCGCCGGCGGCGAAATCGGGAATGTTCTTGCCCAGGGCCTTGATCTGCTCGGCCTCGAGCTCTGCGATGAGGTTCATCGGTCGTCGTCCTTCTTGTTCTCGCCTGTCGCGGCGATGGTATGCGCGTCCGAGAGCTCTGCCGCTCCTTCCGGGTCCTCGTCTGCGGGTACTCCCGCATAGGCCCGCCAGAGGTCGGGACGACGTTCCTTGGTCAGCCTCTCCGCCTGCTCGCGCCGCCATGCGGCGATCCGCCCGTGATGTCCCGAGAGGAGAACCTCGGGGATCGCGAGCCCTTCCCAGGCGGTCGGGCGCGTGTATTGCGGGTGCTCCAGAAGGCCGTGCGAGAAACTTTCCTCGCAGAGCGAATCCGGATTGCCCAGAACGCGCCCTATAAGCCGAACGCTTGCCTCGATCAAGACCATCGCGGCGAGATCGCCGCCGGTCAGCACATAGTCCCCGATCGAGACCTCCTCGACCGCGCGAGCGGCGAGGATCCGCTCGTCCAGCCCCTCGAACCGGCCGCAGAGCAGGGTGACGCCCGCGCCTTCGGCCAGCCGCCGGGCCATCGCCTGATCGAAGCGCCGGCCGCGAGGCGAGAGGGCGAACACCGGCCAGCGATGGCGGGGGAGGCCGCTCTCCGCCGCATCGAGCGCGCGCGCGACCACGTCCGGCCGCAAGACCATGCCGGCGCCGCCGCCGGCAGGCGTATCGTCGACGGTGCGGTGGCGGTCCGTGGCGAAGTCGCGCAGGCCCAGCGTCTCCAGCTGCCAGAGGCCGTCCGCCAGCGCCCGCCCGATCAGCGAATGCCCCAGCGCGCCGGGATAGATCTCCGGCAGGAGCGTGATCACCCGCGCGGTCCAGGGCGGATCAGCCATGCTCGTCCCCGACGAGGCCGCCCGGCGGGTCGGCGACGATCCGGCCCGCGGCGAGATCGACGGTGGGCACGGCCTCGCGGGTGAAGGGCAGCAGGAGCTCCGCCGCACCCGGCCGGGCGATCTCGAGGATGTCGCCGGCACCGTGGTCGGCAACCGCCCGGACCCGGCCCAGGACCGCGCCGCCGGTATCCACCACTTCGAGCCCGATCAGGTCGGCGTGATAGAACTCGTCCTCGACGAGCGGCGGCAGGTTCCCGCGCCGGGTATGGAGCCGGGTGCCCTTCAGCGCCTCCGCCGCCTCGCGGGAGGCGATGCCCGTCAGCCGCGCCGCGAAGGCGCCCGCCAGCGGCTTCAGCAGGGTGACCCCGAAGCTGCGCCCGTCCTCGGTGAGCAACGGGCCATAGCCCGCGATCGCCGCGGGATCGGCGCAGAAGGACTTGAGGCGCACCGCGCCCTGGACGCCCCAGGCCCCGGCGATCGCGCCGAGGCACACCAGATCATCCGGTGCGGGCATCCGGCGCGCGCCGGCTACTCGGCGGAAACGGCGGCCGCGGCCTTCTCCGCGCGGGCCTTGGCGCGTTCGACCGCGGCCTTGCCCGGCTCGCCGGCCTTGGGATTGGAGCGGACGGTCTTCTCGACGATGCCCGCCGCCTCGAGGAAGCGCGCGACGCGATCGGTGGTCTGGGCGCCTTGGGACAGCCAGTATTTCACCCGCTCGACGTCCATCTTCACCCGGTTTTCGTTGTCCTTGGGCAGGAGCGGGTCATAGGTGCCGAGCTTTTCGAGGAAGCGGCCGTCGCGCGCCATGCGGCTGTCGGCGGCGACGATGGAATAATGCGGGCGTTTCTTGGACCCGCCACGGGCGAGCCGGATCTTCATGGCCATGTGGGTTCACTCCTGTTCATGGGTCGGGTTGGGCGGTCGCCCGTTTTCGAGATGCCTCTCGTGGTGCCTGATCACTTCGGAGATGATGAAGGCCAGGAATTTCTTGGCGAAGGCCGGGTCGAGGTTGGCCTCGGCCGCCAGCCGCTCGAGCCGGGCGATCTGGTCCGCCTCGCGCGTGGGGTCGGAGGGCGGCAGGCCGTGCTCGGCCTTGAGCCGCCCGACCGCCTGCGTGTGCTTGAACCGCTCGGCGAGCGTGAAGACCAGGATCGCGTCCAGCCGGTCGATCGAATC
>ERZ795053.3128-NODE-3128-length-19128-cov-10.957007_pt1 | contig 19128 bp, 17 predicted proteins | sample MGYA00375137_ERZ795053 | MGnify/ENA primary metagenome ERZ795053 (study PRJEB30182, sample SAMN05720284) | activated sludge metagenome | isolation source: Anaerobic digester | place: Hong Kong | collected 2014-12-17 ...
AGCTTGATGAGGGTGACTTTGAGGCCGCGCGATTCGAGGATCGCGGCCAGGGAGGCCGAGGCGATTCCCTTGCCCAGGGAAGACACCACACCGCCGGTGACGAAGACGAATTTGGTCATGTCAGGACGAAGGCCCGCGCCTTCGCTCGGTGGGAAAGGCGGATTATAGAAGCCCGGCCTCTGCTACATTGCCCGCCATGAACGCTGATGACCTCGTGGGCGAGCTCGCCGGCCGCCACATCGTGCTCGGTCTGTCGGGCGGCGCGGCCTGCTTCAAGGCCGCCGAATTCTGCCGTGCGCTCCAGCGCGCCGGCGCCACGGTGCAGGTGGTGATGACCGAGGCAGCCTGCCAGTTCATCACGCCCGTGGCCATGCAGGCGCTCTCGGGCCGGCCGGTCTACACCTCGCAGTGGGATGCGCGGCCGGGCAACAACATGGCGCACATCAACCTGAGCCGCGAGGCCGATGCCATCGTGGTGGCACCGGCCAGCGCCGACTTCATCGCCCAGCTGGCGCAGGGGCGCGCCAGCGAGTTGCTGCCGCTGATGTGCCTGGCACGGCCGGCGGAGCGGGTGCCCTTGCTGCTGGCGCCGGCCATGAACCGCGAGATGTGGGCGCACCCGGCCACCCAGCGGAACGTGGCCCAGGTGCAGGAGGATGGCGCCACGGTGCTGGGTGTGGCGCATGGCGATCAGGCGTGCGGCGAGTTCGGCGATGGCCGCATGCTGGAAGCGGACGAACTGGTGGAGGAGGTGATCGCCTTCTTCACGCCCAAGTCGCTGCTGGGCCAGCGCGTGCTGGTGACGGCCGGCCCGACCTTCGAGGCCATCGACCCGGTGCGCGGCATCACCAACCATTCGAGCGGCAAGATGGGCTTTGCCATCGCGCGCGCGGCGCAGGAGGCGGGCGCGCAGGTCACGCTGGTCGCCGGCCCGGTGCATCTGGCGACGCCACGCGGGGTCAACCGCATCGACGTGGTGTCAGCCCGGGAAATGCATGAAGTCACTGTGGAATCGGCGCAGGCAGCTCATGTTTTCATAGCGACCGCCGCCGTCGCCGACTGGCGCCCGGCGGTAGAGGCCGAGCACAAAATCAAGAAGGACGGCAGCGGCGCCGTGCCCGAACTGGCCTTTGTGGAGAACCCGGACATCCTGTCCGAGGTGGCGCACGGCCAGCGTGCCCAGGCGGGCGAGCTGTACTGCGTGGGTTTCGCGGCCGAGAGCCAGGACCTGGTGGCCAATGCGCAGGCCAAGCGCGCGCGCAAGGGCGTGCCGCTGCTGGTTGGCAACCTGGGGCCGGCCACGTTCGGCCGCGACGACAACGCGCTGGTGCTGGTGGACGACGAAGGCGTGACCGAACTGCCGCACGCCAGCAAGCGCCGCCTGGCGCAGCAGCTGGTGGCCGAGATTGCCCGACGCGTCTCCGGCGCCTCGGCCTGAGCCTGCTACGCTCGCGCGCCATGAAACTCGACGTGAAGATCCTGGACGAGCGGCTGCGCTCTCAGATGCCGGCTTACGCCACCCCTGGCAGCGCGGGACTGGATCTGCGTGCCTGCCTGGAAGAGCCGCTCACGCTGGCGCCAGGTGCCTGGCAGCTCGTGCCCACCGGCATGGCGATCCACCTGGCCGATGCCGGCTATGCGGCGCTGATCCTGCCGCGCTCGGGGCTCGGCCACAAGCACGGCATCGTGCTCGGCAACCTGGTGGGGCTGATCGACAGCGATTACCAGGGGCAGTTGATGGTCAGCGCCTGGAACCGCAGCCAGACGGTTTTCACCATCGCGCCCATGGAGCGCATCGCGCAGCTGGTGATCGTGCCGGTGGTGCAGGCCGAATTCAACCTGGTCTCCGAGTTCCCGGCCAGTGAGCGTGGCGAAGGCGGCTACGGCTCGACCGGCAAGGCCTGACGGCTTCCGTTCCGAACCGAACGCCACGGCGTAGGCATCGGCCTACAGGGGAACAGGCCGCCGGCCGCTTGGGCGGCAAGGGCGGCCATGTCCCAATGGGTGGCAGCCGTCGGACGCGTTGCGCAAGTGCCGTCCGGCGATCCGCTTCAACGATCAGGAGTCTCCATGGCACGCATCCAACGAATCGCCAGCCTGGGCGTTACCGCCGCCAGCGCAGCCTTGCTCGCCGCCTGCGTGGCGCAGCCCAACTACGGCAACGCCAATTACCCCCCGAGCTACCCGTCAGGCCAGCCGGTCTACAACAACCAGTATGCCCAGTACGGCACGGTGTCCAACGTGGAATACCTGCGGCAGGGGCAGCCGACCTCGGGCGTGGCGGGCGCCGTGGCGGGCGGCGTGGTGGGTGGCGCGCTGGGCAACCAGGTGGGTGGCGGCACCGGCAAGGCACTGGCCACCGTGGCCGGTGTGGTGGGTGGCGCGCTGATCGGGCGCGCGATCGAGCAAAACGTGGCCGGCAGCCACACGGTGGACGTCTACCGCGTGACCGTGCGCTTTGACGACGGCGGCGCCCGCAGCTTCGACTACCACCAGGCCCCCAACGTGCGCGTGGGCGACCGCGTGCGCGCGGAAGGCAACCAGCTTTACCGCTGACCCGGTTTTATCCGGTGCGGGAGGCTGACAAGAAAGGCCAACGCTCCGGGGTCCCGGTTCCGTTCCGGCGGCATAGGGCGGCGGTCAATGCAGTTGCTGGCCGCCAGGCGCCGAAGGCGTGACCCTGAAGAAGCCCGCCCCGGCGCTGCCTTGCTGCAGCTCTTCAGGGGTGGCTTCACGCACCGCGTGCACCTTGATCGCCAGCCGCAGGCTGATGCCGGCCAGCGGGTGGTTGCCGTCCAGCACCACGTGGTCGGGGTAGATGTCGGCCACGGTGTAGAGTGCGTCGCGCGGCAGGCCGGGGTTGACGCCTTCAGGCAGTGTGTGACCCTCGAAGATCATGCCTTCCTCCAGTGCCTCTGGGAACAGCTGGCGCGGTTCCAGGAACAGCATCTGGTCGTCGAAGTCGCCGAAGGCGTCGACCGGTTCCAGGTTGAGGTCGATCTCGTCGCCCGGCTGATGGCCTTGCAGCGCCTCGTCGATGCGCGGCAGCAGATCGTCGCCGCCAATCAGGAATTCGACGGGCTCGTCCAGGGTGTCCAGCGTGTCGCCCATGCTGTCCTTGAGCGTCCAGGTCAGCGCGACCACGCAGCGCGGTGTGATTTCCATAGGAGAATTGTCGCACTCTCCAATTCACGTGGCAGCCGTTTCCGAATGATCGACCCCCAGCATCCCATCGCGCTGCTTGCCGGCCTCACGCCGGCGCAATTCATGCGACGCCACTGGCAGAAGCGGCCGCTGCTGGTGCGTGGGGCGATCCCCTCGTTTGTGCCGCCAGTCGGGCGCGCTGGCCTGTTCGAGCTGGCGGGCCTCGATGGCGTGGAGTCCCGCCTGATCGAGCGCCGCGACCAGCAATGGCGTCTGCGGCGAGGCCCGCTGGGGCGGCGCGCGCTGCCGAAACTTGCCACGCCCGACTGGACCCTGCTGGTGCAGGGCGTCGACCTGCACGACGACCGCGTGCACGCGTTGATGCAGCGCTTCCGCTTCGTGCCCGATGCGCGGCTCGACGACGTGATGATCAGCTATGCCACCGACGGCGGTGGCGTCGGCCCGCATTTCGACAGCTACGACGTGTTTCTGCTGCAGGCCTTCGGCAAGCGGCGCTGGCGCATCGGACGGCAGAAGGATCTGACGCTGGTGGATGGCCTGCCGCTCAAGATCCTCGCCAACTTCGAGCCCGAGCAGGAGTATGTGCTCGAGCCGGGCGACATGCTGTACCTCCCGCCCCGCTGGGCGCACGACGGCATCGCGGAAGGGGAGTGCATCACCTATTCCATCGGCTTCCGGCAACCGGCCATGGGCGAACTGGCGCGCGAGATGCTGCAACGCCTGGCGGACGAAGCCGCCGATGAATTGCCCGAGCGTCCCTACACCGATCCGGGTCAGCTCGCCACCGCGGCGCCGGCTGCGATTCCGCCCGCGATGCAGGCGTTCGCCCGTGAGGTGCTGGATCGCGCCCTGCGGCGCGACAGCCTGCTGGACGTCTGCCTGGGCGAATGGCTGACCGAGCCCAAGCCGGATGTCTGGTTCGACGCCGGGCGGGCCGTTGGGCCCGTGGGCGCGGTGGCGCTGGACCGCCGCAGCCGCATGCTCTACGACGCCGCTCATGTGTACCTGAACGGCGAGGCCTTCCGGGCCGGCGGGCTGGACGCGCGCCTGATGCGCCGGCTGGCCGACCAGCGCCGCCTGGAAGCAGACGACGTCGCCCGCCTGGGCGATGATGCGGCAGAGTTGCTGAAACAATGGCTGGAAGCGGGGTGGTTGCATGGACGCTGAACAAGCAGGCGGACCGGTCGGGCAGGCCGGCAACGCGGCGGCAGGCACGGCCCGCATCGAGGGCCGCGAGGCTTTCCGCGAGGCCGTGCGTCAGGCCTTGCGTACTGCTGCCGAGGAGGGCTGGCGCGAGATCGTGCTCAGCGACGCGAGCTTCCTGGACTGGCCTTTGGGCGAGCCCGCAGTCATCGAAAGCCTTCAGGCCTGGGCGCGCTCAGGGCGCCACCTGCTGCTGCTGGCCAGGCAGTACGACGACCTGCAGCGCGCGCACCCGCGTTTCGTGAACTGGCGGCGCACCTGGTCACACGTGGTGGACTGCCGCGCCTGCCGGGACGCCGATCCGCTGGAGCTGCCCAGCGCCATCTGGTCGCCGCACTGGATGCTGCACCGCATCGACCCGTTTCACAGCCGCGGCGTGGCTGGCGCGGATGCGGCCCGGCGCGCCGCCCTGCGGGAATTGCTCGACGACTGGCTGGCCAAGTCCGCCACGGCGTTTCCCGCCACCACGCTGGGGTTGTGAGCAATTGCATCAAGCGTGGCGCCGAAACATCAGGGTTGTTCCGGGTTGTCAGGTGCTCCCTATAATGGCGGGTTGAGTAGGAAACGGGCTGCTTCACGGCAAAAAATAGCAGTGAAAAGGGTGGTCATTTCTCTCAACCAGGGCGTTGTTCGGCGCCATGGCTCCGGAAAAATCTCAATTCATCCTCGAGGACTTTTGACATGAACAAATCGCTCGTTCTGGCTGCGCTGATCGCCGCCGCTGCCCTGGCTGCTTGTGGCAAGAAGGAAGAGCCGGCGCCTGCTCCGGCACCTGCCGCTGAAGCGCCCGCCGCTGCCGCTGCCTCGGCTGCTGACGCTGCTGCTTCCGCCGCTGACGCCGCCAAGGACGCTGCCGGTGCTGCCGTGTCCGACGCCGCCTCCGCTGCTGGTGCCGCTGCCTCCGCCGCCGGTGCCGCCGTGGGCGCTGCCGCCGACGCTGCTGGCGCCGCCGCCAACTCCGCCGCTGCCAGCGCTGCCGACGCCGCTGGCGCCGCCGCCAACGCTGCTGCCGACGCTGCCAAGGCCGCTGCCGACGCTGCCAAGAAGTAAGCCGTTCGCGCGTCAGCGCGACTCAGGTTCAAAGCCGCCTTCGGGCGGCTTTGTCGTTTTCAGGCTGTCGTGGGCCTGTCCGCCGGATGCCCCGGCTGGCGCACGGTTGTTGGATCAGACGTCCAGCCAGTCGGCCGCGCCGAGCGGCGTGGCCACCCGCACGTCGTCCGGGCGGCAGCCCAGCGCGCCCGCCAGCGCGGCCTGGGCCAGTTCAGGCCGGTTGTTGCGCTCGCTCAGGTGCGCGGCCAGCACGGTGTGCAGCGCCGCATGGGCGAGTTGCGCCAGAGCCTGCGCCGCCTGGGCGTTGTTCAGGTGCCCGTGTTGGCCGCCGATGCGCCGGCGCAGGAACAAGGGGTAGGCTGAGCCCGCCAGCAGGTCCGGGTCGTGGTTGCACTCCAGCAGCAGCGCGTCGCAACCGGCCAGCCGCGACAGTACGTAGGGCGTGACGTGACCCAGGTCGGTCAGCACGCCCAGGTCGCGCTCACCATCGGTGCAGCGCAGCTGCAGCGGCTCGCGGGCGTCGTGCGGCACGGTGAAGGGCAGCAGTTGCAGGTCGCCCACCGCCACGGCTTCACCATCGCGTGCCGTACGCGCCGTGGCCGGGTCCAGCCGCCCTTCGGCGGCGCGCAGAGTACCCAGGCTGGCCCAGAGGGGGATGCCGTGCCGCGCCGCCAGCTCAGGGGCGCAGCCGATGTGGTCGCTGTGCTCGTGGGTGATGAACAGCGCGTCCAGCTCGGCCACCGCCACGCCGATGCGCGCCAGGCGCCGGCCGAGTTCGCGCAGGCCGAGTCCGGCATCGATCAGCACCCGCGTGCGCGTGGTGCCGCTCGATGCCTCGACGAGGGTGGCGTTGCCGGAGCTGCCGCTGGCCAGCGAGCAGAAACGCAGCATGCGGGATGCCGCGCGCCGGCCTTACTTCAGCTCGTCGGCCAGCACCTTGACGATGCGCTGCGCATCGGCGTCGGCCGTGGGGTTGCCGTTGCCGTCGAGCACGGTGACGGTGCTGGTCTGGCCCTGCGTGCTCACCTTGACCTGGTAGCGCGAGGTGGGCAGCTGCGGCGTGCCGCGCCCGAACAGCTTGCCGAAGAAGCCGGGTTCCTTCTTCTGCAGCGTGGGATCGACGTAGCGCACGAAGTACGTGCCCTGCGTGCGGTTGCGGTCTTCCACCGAGAAGCCGGTGCGGTCGAGCGCCAGGCCCACCCGGCGCCAGGCGCGGTCGAAGTCGTCGTCGATCTGCACGGCCGACTGGCCAGCCAGCTGCACCACGCGGGCCGCCGCGGGGCGTGCCTGGTTCTGCTCGGCCTGGGCAACCTGCGCCTTGGCCTGCTCCTGCGAGATGCCCAGCTTGACCATCAGGCGGCGCAGGAACTCGGCCTCCAGCTCGGGGTCGCGCGGGCGCGGCTGCCAGATGGTGGAATCCTTGCGGTTGTTGGTGTAGACCTCTTCCATCCCCTTGTGGGTGATGTAGATGTTGGTGCCGCCCTTGGCGTTGCGCTCCAGGCGCGTGCGGAACTGGTCGCGCTGGCCGGTGGAGTAGAGGCTGTCGAACACCTTGCCGATGGTGGAGCGGATGAAGTCCTGCGGGATTTTGGCGCGGTTCTCGGCCCAGTCGGTTTCCATGATGCCGACGGTGGGCTGGTCGACGGCCATCAGGAAGCCGTTGTCCAGCCAGAAGTCGCGCACCGGTCCCCAGAGCTTGTCGGCCGGGCGGTCGACGCTGAGCCAGCGCTCGTCGCCCGCGTGCTCGTAGCGCACGTCGGCGATCTGGTTGGTGGCGGTGGTGCCGGTCGAGGTGGCGGCCTGCGCGGCGGCCTGGCCGGCGGCGTAGTCGGTGGCGCTCACACCGGTGGTGGGCACCACGTAGCGCGACTGGCCGGGCAGCTGCGTGAGGTCGGGCGGGACTTCGAGCGACACGCCGCGGCCCGAGCTGCGGTAATCGATCTTGTCCGGCTCCAGCATGGAGCAGGCGCCAAGGGCCAGCAGCAGGGCGGCGCCCAGCAGGGAGAGGCAGGGACGTCGGGCGGATTTCACGTTGGCTATTCCTTGAGTCAAATCGGGCTTTTGCCCTTGAGTGGCGGGCGCAGGAAGCTAGTTTGTTTATAGCAAGCCGGCAGCCTTGAGGGCTTGCTCGACCACCGCTTCGTTGGCCTGGGCCAGGGGCGTCATGGGCAGGCGCATGGTGCCGCCGCACAGGCCCATGCGGGCCATGGCCCACTTGACCGGGATCGGGTTGGCTTCCACGAACAGGTGCTTGTGCACCGGCATCAGCTTGAACTGGATTTCCATGGCCTTGTCGCGCTGGCCGGCCACGGCCGCCATGCACAGCTCGTGCATCAGGCGCGGCGCCACATTGGCGGTGACGCTGATGTTGCCCTGGCCGCCGCAGAGCATCAGCGCCACGGCGGTGGGGTCGTCGCCGGAATACACGGCGAAGCCCTTGGGCACGTCGCGGATCAGCCACTGCGCGCGCTCGATGTTGCCGGTGGCTTCCTTGATGCCGACGATGCCCGGCACCTGCGCCAGGCGCAGCACGGTGTCGTGCAGCATGTCGCCGACGGTGCGGCCGGGCACGTTGTAGAGCACCATCGGCAGGTCGTCCACCGCCTCGGCGATGGCCTTGAAGTGGCGGTACTGGCCTTCCTGCGTGGGCTTGTTGTAGTAGGGCACCACCTGCAGCTGGCAATCGGCGCCCACCTTCTTGGCGTAACGCGCCAGCTCGATGGCCTCGGCGGTGGAGTTGGCGCCGCAGCCGGCCATGATGGGCACCCGGCCCTTGGCCTGCTCCACCGAGACGCGGATGATCTCCTGGTGTTCCTCGACATCCACCGTGGGCGATTCGCCGGTGGTGCCGACCACACCGATGCAGTCGGTGCCCTCCTGGATGTGCCAGTCGATGAGCTTGCGCAGCGTCGGGTAGTCGACGCTGCCGTCTTCGTGCATGGGGGTGACCAGCGCCACGATGCTGCCGGTGATCGGTGTCATGAGGTACCTGTTCTCGAAAAGGCGTCCAAGGCGCCACGGCGCGCGGGCCGTGCGCAAACCCTCATTCTAATAATTGCGGCTGCTGGAGCGGGTGGCGCGGCGGGAGTTCGCCCGGCGCTGCATCGGCGCCGCTTCCGCTGCGCACGGCGGCGATGCGCTGCACGAAGCGCGCGGGCGCGGGCAGGAAGCCGTCTTCATAGGCCACCACGCGCCAGCCAGGGGCTGCGCAGGCCTGCAGCAGCTCGCCGGGGCGCAGCAGGAAATCCGGGCGCGAGGGCTTGCCCACGGTCTCGTTGCCGGCGGCGAAGGTTTCGTAGATCAGAACGCCGCCGGGCGCCACGCTGGCCAGCAGCGTGGGCAGCAGCGGCCGCCACAGATAATTGGTGACGACCACGGCGCCGAAGCTGCGGCCGGCCAGGGGCCAGGGCCCGTTCTCGATGTCCGCCTGCAGCGTGGTGCCCACGCCGGCCACGCCGGCCAGCGCCCCGGCGTCGCGGTCCACGCCCGTCACGGCAAAGCCCTGACCGGCCAGCCAGCGCAGGTGGCGGCCCGAACCGCAGGCCACGTCGAGCACGCTGGCGCCGGGGGCGATCAGCGCCGCCCAGCGGCATACCCAGGGCGAGGGCGGGGTGTTCTGGTGGGTCGAGGAAGAGGCGGAAGTCACTTCGATAATCATAGCTGGTTGCGCCCGCCGGATTTGGTCTGGAGGCCATTTTCTTTCTGAAGATCGACTGAGGATGCCAGGCGATGCGGGTGGCAGTGATCTGACTCTGCGGCTGTGAATTCATCCAGTTTTTGGGCGCTCCGCGCGCTAGAATCAAGGGTTATGCCCACCTCAGAGAATCAATCCCCCGCAGGGGGCGCCGGCCAGAACAGCTATGGCGAAGGCTCGATCCGCGTGCTCAAGGGCCTGGAGCCCGTCAAGCAGCGGCCGGGCATGTACACGCGCACCGACAACCCGCTGCACATCATCCAGGAGGTGATCGACAACGCCGCGGACGAGGCGCTGGCCGGCTTCGGCAAGAAGATCAAGGTCACCCTGCACGGCGACGGCTCCGTCAGCGTGGAGGACGACGGCCGCGGCATCCCGTTCGGCCTGCACCCGGAAGAGAAGGCGCCGGTGGTGGAACTGGTGTTCACCCGCCTGCACGCCGGCGGCAAGTTCGACAAGGGCTCGGGCGGCGCCTACAGCTTCTCAGGCGGCCTGCACGGCGTGGGCGTCAGCGTGACCAACGCGCTCTCCAGGCGCATGGACGTCACCAGCTACCGCGACGGCCAGGTGGCGCGCATCGGCTTTGCCGGCGGCGACGTGGCCGAGCCGCTCAGCGTGCGCGCCAGCAACGGCAGCGCCGAGGGTGACCGCCGCCAGGGCACCACCGTGCGCGCCTGGCCGGACGGCAAGTATTTCGAAGCCGCCGCACTGCCGCAGGGCGAACTGGTGCACCTGCTGCGCAGCAAGGCCGTGCTGATGCCCGGTGTGACGGTGCAGCTGGTCGACGAGAAAAAGAAGGACACCCAGACCTGGCAGTACAAGGGCGGCCTGCGCGATTACCTGGAACAGACCCTGCCCGCCGACGCGGTGATCCCGGTTTTCGAAGGCGAGGGTTACGCCGGCAGAGACGCCGACACCTTCGCCGAAGGCGAGGGCGCCCAGTGGGCCGTGGCCTTCACCGAAGACGGCGCCCCGGTGCGCGAGAGCTACGTCAACCTGATCCCCACCAGCGCCGGCGGCACGCACGACAGCGGCCTGCGCGAAGGGCTGTTCCAGGCCGTCAAGAGCTTCATCGACCTGCACGCACTGCTGCCCAAGGGCGTCAAGCTGATGCCGGAAGACGTGTTCGCCCGCGCCAGCTACGTGCTGAGCGCCAAGGTGCTGGACCCGCAGTTCCAGGGCCAGATCAAGGAGCGCCTGAACAGCCGCGACGCGCTGCGCCTGGTGTCCGGCTACGTGCGCCCGGCGCTGGAGCTGTGGCTCAACGCCCACGTGGACTACGGCAAGAAGCTGGCCGAGCTGGCCATCAAGGCCGCGCAGACGCGCCAGCGCGCCGGCCAGAAGGTGGAAAAGCGCAAGGGCAGCGGCGTGGCCGTGCTGCCCGGCAAGCTCACCGATTGCGAAAGCCGCGACCTCACGCTGAACGAGGTGTTCCTGGTCGAGGGCGATTCCGCCGGCGGCAGCGCCAAGATGGGCCGCGACAAGGAAACCCAGGCCATCCTGCCCCTGCGCGGCAAGGTGCTCAACACCTGGGAGGTCGAGCGCGACCTGCTGTTCAAGAACAACGAGGTGCACGACATCGCCGTGGCCATCGGCGTCGACCCGCACGGGCCCGCCGACGAGGCCGATCTGTCCGGCCTGCGCTACGGCAAGATCTGCATACTTTCGGACGCGGACGTGGACGGCTCGCACATCCAGGTGCTGCTGCTCACCCTGTTCTTCCGCCATTTCCCGCGGCTCATCGACGCCGGCCACGTGTTCGTGGCGCGCCCGCCGCTGTTCCGGGTGGACGCCCCGGCGCGCGGCAAGAAGCCGGCCGCCAAGCTCTACGCGCTGGACGAGGGCGAGCTGACCGCCATCCTCGACAAACTGCGCAAGGATGGCGTTTCTGAAGGAAAATGGACCATCAGCCGCTTCAAGGGGCTGGGTGAGATGAGCGCCGAGCAGTTGTGGGACACCACGCTCAATCCCGATACCCGGCGCCTGCTGCCGGTGCGGCTGGGGTCGCTGGACTTCGTGCAGACGGCAGCCGAGATGACCAAGCTCATGGGCAAGGGCGAAGCCGCCGCGCGGCGCGAGCTCATGGAATTGCACGGCGACGCCGTGGAAATCGACATTTGAAGCCGACGATGCACAGGTTTCCTTCTTCACTCCGCACCGCGCGCCCGCCCGGCGCGCGCCGCCTGGGGCCGCTGGCCGGCGCGCTGCTGCTGGCCGCGCTGCACCTGCCCGCCCACGCCGACCTGTGGGCCTACGTGGACGAGCAGGGCGTGAGCCACTTCGCCCCCGAGAAGCTCGACGACCGCTACCAGCTGTTCTTCAAGGGCGCCGATTTCGACAAGCTCAACCTGGTCAAGGACGGCCTGGCCTCGCTGAACGCCAAGGGCGCGGCGCAGCCGCTGGGCGAGCAGCCGGGCTTTGCCATGCCCAAGCGCTTTGCCGACATGGACCAGTGGAAGAGCTACCAGGCGGTACAAAAGCACATGCGCAGCGCCGCCAGCAAGCACGGCGTGGACTACGCGCTGCTGAAGGCGGTGATCGCCACCGAATCCGGTTTTGACGCCACCGCCGTCTCGCCCAAGGGCGCCGTCGGCCTGATGCAGCTGATGCCCACCACCGCCGGGCTCTACGGCGTGGTGGCCGACGCCCCCGGCCGCAAGGACCGCAAGGGCCGCGCCATCCCCGCCCAGAGCGTGGAAGAGAAGCTGACCGATCCGCGCACCAACATCGAGGCCGGCGCGCGGCATCTGGCCTACCTCCTCAAGCTCTTCAAGGGCCAGCTCGACCTCGCCGTGGCCGCCTACAACGCCGGCGAAGGCGCGGTGCAGCGGGCCGGCAACAAGGTGCCCAACTTCCGCGAGACCCAGGGCTACGTGAAGAACGTGCTGGGCCTCTACGGCCTGTTCAAGCCGTCGGCCGGCACGGCGCAGCCCGTGGCGCGCGCCGCCGGCCAGGTGGAAGGGCGCGTGCGCGTGGTGCTTGGCAAGGGCGGCGGAGACGCGCGCGCCACGCCGGCCAGCCCCGCGTTGCCCGCCACCCGGGCCGAGCCGGCCCAGCCGGGCACGGAGCCGGTGCTGACGCCGGTAACCTGGCGCGGTGCGCCGGAGGCTGGCGAGGGCGTGCAGCCCGCCAGCCCTTGAGCCACCCGGCATCGGGTCGCCCGCATCCGGCTGCTGCCCGCGGCGCCCCAAAATTTCAAGCCAAATCGCCCTTCGCCCCAGGAACAGCGGGCGCAGGCAGCTATCAATCTTGTAGTATTTCACTGAACGCATGACCGACCAAGCCACGCTCGATCTGGCCCCGCCCGGCGGCGGCGGAGACGACGTCCCCAGCCTCGCCCTCTACGCCCAGCGCGCCTACCTGGAATACGCGCTGTCGGTGGTCAAGGGCCGCGCGCTGCCCGATGTGTGCGACGGGCAGAAGCCCGTGCAGCGCCGCATCCTCTACGCCATGGAGCGCATGGGCCTGGGCTGGAGTGGCCCGGGTGGCAACACGCCGGCCAAGCCCGTCAAGAGCGCCCGCGTGGTGGGCGACGTGCTGGGCAAGTTCCACCCGCACGGCGATACCGCCGCCTACGACGCGCTGGTGCGCATGGCGCAGGATTTCTCCCAGCGCTACCCGCTGATCGACGGCCAGGGCAACTTCGGCAGCCGCGACGGCGACGGCGCCGCCGCCATGCGCTACACCGAGGCGCGGCTGGCCAGAATCACCCGCCTGCTGCTCGACGAGATCGACGAAGGCACGGTGGATTTCGTGCCCAACTACGACGGCGCCTACCAGGAGCCGCGCCAGCTGCCGGCGCGCCTGCCGTTCGCGCTGCTGAACGGCGCCAGCGGCATCGCCGTGGGCATGGCCTGCGAGATCCCCAGCCACAACCTGCGCGAGGTGGCCGACGCCTGCGTGGCCCTGGTCAAGACCCCCAAGCTGGCCGACGACGAGCTGTTCGCCCTGCTGCCGGGCCCGGATTACCCGGGCGGCGGCCAGATCATCAGCCCCGCGGCCGACATCCACGACGCCTACCGCTCGGGCCGCGGCAGCCTCAAGGTGCGCGCGCGCTGGCAGATCGAGGACCTGGCGCGCGGCCAGTGGCAGATGGTGGTGACCGAGCTGCCGCCCGGCACCTCGGCGCAGAAGGTGCTGGAAGAGATCGAGGAACTCACCAACCCCAGGGTCAAGGCCGGCAAGAAGGCGCTGACGCAGGATCAGACCCAGCTCAAGGGCACCATCCTGGCGGTGCTGGACGAGGTGCGCGACGAATCCTCCAAGGACGCGCCGGTGCGCATCGTGTTCGAGCCCAAGAGCCGCACCATCGGTCAGGACGAGCTGGCCAATACGCTGCTGGCGCACACCAGCCTGGAAAGCAGCGCGCCCATCAACCTCACCATGGTGGGGCTGGACGGCCGGCCGGTGCAGAAAGGCCTGCGCCAGATGCTGACCGAGTGGATCGAGTTCCGCCAGGCCACCATCACGCGGCGCAGCCAGCACCGCCTGCAGAAGGTGCTGGACCGCATCCACATCCTCGAGGGGCGGCAGCTGGTGCTGCTGAACATCGACGAGGTGATCGCCATCATCCGGGGCAGCGACGAGCCCAAGGCGGCGCTGATCGCCCGCTTCAACCTCAGCGAGCGGCAGGCCGACGACATCCTCGACATCCGCCTGCGCCAGCTGGCGCGGCTGGAGGCCATCAAGATCGAGCAGGAGCTGTCGGAACTGCGCAAGGAGCAGGGCACGCTGGAAGACATCCTGGGCAGCCCGGCGGCGCTGCGCCGCCTGATGGTCAAGGAGATCGAGGCGGACGCCAAGCAGTTCGCCGACGAGCGCCGCACGCTGATCCAGGCCGAGAAGAAGGCCGTGGCCGAGGTCAAGGTGGTGGACGAACCCGTCACCGTGGTGGTCAGCGAAAAAGGCTGGGTGCGCGCCCGCACCGGCCACGGCCACGACGCCGCCGGCTTCGCCTTCAAGGCCGGCGACGGCCTGTACGGCACGTTTGAATGCCGCACGGTGGATACGCTGCTGGTCTTCGGCGCCAACGGCCGCGTCTACAGCGTGCCGGTGGCCAACCTGCCGGGCGCGCGCGGCGACGGCCTGCCCATCACCAGCTTCATCGAGCTGGAAGGCGGCCCGCAGGCTCTGCATTACTTCGCCGGGCCGGAAGCCGCCACGCTGCTGCTGGCGGGCTCCGGCGGCTACGGCTTTCTGGCCCAGGTGGCGCACATGCTGAGCCGCCAGAAGGGCGGCAAGAGCTTCGTCAGCATCGGCGAGGGCGAGGTGCTGTGCCGGCCCTCGCTGGTGCAGGGCGCGGCCGCCGGTTTCGAGCTGAAAGCCGACGCAGCCGGGGCGGAGCAGGCGCCGCCAGCTATGAACTCCGTAGCGGCCACGCACGTCTGCTGCGTCTCCACCGGCGGGCGCCTGCTGACCTTCGAGATCGGCGAGCTGCGCCAGATGGAGAAGGGCGGCCGCGGCCTGCTGCTGATCGATCTGGACAAGAAGGACACGCTGGCCGGCGCGGCCGCCTACGCGCGCAGCGTGCGCATCAGGGGCACCGGCCGCGGCGGCAAGCCGCGCGAGGAAGTGCTGGAGATCCGCAGCCTCAACAACGCCCGCGCCGCCCGCGCGCGCAAGGGGCGCGAAGCCAGCTTCGGCTTCAAGCCCGCCGACGTGCAGCGGGTGCTGTGATGGGCCTGTTCGGAGGCGACTTCACGGCGGTGGCCCTGTTCATCGGCGTGGCCACCGGCCTGGCCAGCTTCTGGCTGGGCCGCCGGCTGTCGCGCCGCTGGGGCCAGAAGCGCGAAGAGAAGGAACGCGCCCAGCGCCTGGCGCAGGAAACGCGCCAGCAGCGTCGCGCGCGGGAGCGGCGTCAGAAAAAATGAGCCGATCCCTCGGTGCCTTTTCTGGTGGCGTCAGCCTGTCCGGCGATCCGTTCGGATCCGCCCGGCGTTGGCCCTAATTGCCGACCATGTGCGGAGGCACCCGGCAATAGGGTTGTTTCAGAACGGGGCACACGGCAAAGCCTTCGGGCTTGACGCCACCTCCGACCAATCGATAAGGGGCCAGGCAAGCGAAGGCGGCGTCATAGCGCGCCCATTGGGCCTCGCAACTGCTGTCTTCAGGCGCTGACGCTTGAGCGAGCTTAGGCCGTGACGCAGGCCGCACCGGCTCTGGCGGCGCAGAAGCAGGCTCCAGCGCGGCCTTGTAGCGCGCCATGTCCGCCGCGGCCCGAGCCTCGTCGGCGGCCGAGGGCGGAGGTACCTCCGGCAGGGTCTTCACATCGCGCACCGGCTTGGCGGGCAGCGCGTCGCCGTAGTGCACCATGCCGCGTTCGTCCACCCAGCGTTTGATGGGGCCTTCGGCGTGCGCGGGGGCCGCGGCCCACAGGCAGGCGGCGGTGGCCAGCAGCAGGGCGGTGAAGGCGCCTTGGCGGCGGCGGGACAGGAGGCTGGAAGCGGGCACGATGGTCCTCTTGGCGATCCGGGAACAGGCTTCATGGTAGCGCGCCGCGCCGGGGTCGGCCAGCCGGCGCGCGGGCGCGGCGGACGGCACGTGGAGTGCCAGCGCAGGTCGGCCGAATGCTATCGTTGAAATAGCTGCCTGCGCCCGCCACGCAAGGTCTGGAGGCCGATTTGGCTTGAAATCCGGATCGAAGGCGAAGGGGGCGTTTGCGCTGCGAGGTCAGGCGCGCAAGGCCGCTGCGCGCTTCAGCCGCGCGCCATGGCCGCTGCCGCGGCCTCGCCCAGTTCGATCACCGCCATGGCGTAGTAGGCGCTGTGGTTGTAGCGGGTGACGACGTAGAAGTTCTCGGTGCCGGCCACGTAGGTGGGTGCGTTGCCGGGTCGGCTCGGGTCGCCGTTCTGCAGCTCCACCAGCGCCAGCGGACCGCGGTGGCGGTCGCCGCCGGCCTGCGGCAGCGCGCCGCGCGCGCTGAACTCGGCCGTGGTGAAGGTGGGGAGGATGTCGGGCTCCAGCAGGCCCGTCATGTCGGCCTCCGGCGCCAGCCGCACCGGGTAGGTGGTGGGCATGCCGGGCGTCCAGCCGTAGCCGCGGAAGTAGTTGGCCACGGAGCCGATGGCGTCCTGGTCGCTGCCGGCCAGGTCGACGCGGCCGTCGTGGTCGTAATCGACCGCGTAGCGCAGCCAGCTCGAGGGCATGAACTGCGGCATGCCCATAGCGCCGGCGTAGCTGCCCAGCAGCTCGCCCGGCGGCAGGTTGGTGCGGTGGCACAGGGCGAGAAAGCTGCCCAGCTCGCCGGCGAAGTAGGCCTGGCGCTGGGTGAAGCGCGGGTGCTCGGGCGGGAAATCGAAGGTCAGCGTGGCCAGCGCGTCCAGCACGCGGAAGTTGCCCATGTTGCGGCCGTAGATGGTCTCCACGCCGATGATGCCGACGATGATTTCCGGCGGCACGCCGTAGTCGGCCTGCGCGCGCGCCAGCGTGGCGCGGTTGGCGCTCCAGAAATCGGTGGCGGCGCGGATGCGCACGTTGTCGATGAAGCGGCTTCGGTAGACGGCCCAGTTCTTGGTGAAGCTGCGCGGCGCCGGGCGCATCAGGCGCTGCGAGGTCGGGTTGAACAGCGCCTGGCCGATGGCGCCGCGCGCCCACTCGCGCGGCACGCCCTGGCGGGCGGCGGCCTCGTCGGCGAAGCGCATGGCGTCGTCGCGCAGGGCGTAGGCGCGCTGCAGCGCCAGGCCTTCGTCGGCGTCTGCGGTTTTGAGGCGATTCTGGGCTGAAGCCCGCGTGGGGCGGGCGCCGGCAGCTATCAGGAAAGGAGCGGCAAGGGCGGCGGAAAAGGTACGGCGTTGCATGCGGAAACCATCAGGTGGCGCGCGGCCAGCGGAAGCGGCGGAACTCACGCTCCAGTGTAGCGAGCCCGTCCGCCTGCGGCGAGGGGGCGTAGCGCAGACGCTCCAGCGCCAGCAGCCAGTCGTGCAGCGGCTGGCGCAGCTCGGCCGGCAGCGCGCTGGCGGCGGTCTGGCGCGCCAGTTCGCGCGGCGGCGCGCTGGGCGCGGCATCGACGCCGGCTGTGGCCAGGCGGCGGCGCGCCCTGCCCAGCAGGCGCAGCCACGGGTCGCGCTGGCTGCGTTCCCGCCAGGCCCAGCCGGCGCCGGCCAGGCCGGCCAGCGCCACCAGCAGGCCCATGAGCTTGGCCAGGTCCTGCCAGCTGGGGCTGTCGAAGCCCAGGTGCTTGAGCAGGTCGAGCTGGCGGCTCTGGGTGTAGTTGAGCACCCACTGGTTCCAGCCGTTGTTGACCGCCTCCCACACCGCGCGCAGCTGCGCCAGCGCCGTCGGGCTGAGGGTGGCGATGGCGCCGGCCACCACGCCGCCTGGCGCGCGCAGGCGCAGCAGCTGGCCGATGCGGCCGGGGCTGACGGCGCCGGTCGGGTCCACGCGGGTCCAGCCGCGGTCGGCCAGCCAGACCTCGGCCCAGGCGTGGGCGTCGGCCTGGCGCACGGTCCAGTAGCCGTCGACGCTGTTGACATCGCCGCCCTGGTAGCCGGTGACGATGCGCGCCGGCACGCCGGCGGCCCGCATCAACACCACGAAGGCCGAGGCGATGTGCTCGCAGAAGCCCTGCTTGCGGTCGAACCAGAACTCGTCGGCGGTGTCGCGCCCGTACACGCCGGGCTCCAGCGTGTAGCTGTAGCCGCCGGTGCGCAGGCGCTGCAGGGCCGCGCTCACGATGGCCGGTGCGCCGCCGTCGCCGGCCTCGCGGCGCAGCTGTTCGGCCAGCGCCACGGTGCGGGGGTTGAAACCGGCGGGCAGCTGCAGGAAAGGGTTGGGGTTGAACCAGCCGCGCCCGGGCAGGCCGTAGCGGAAGTCGGGGTAGCTGCGGGCGCGGTAGCGCAGCACGTCGGTCACGGGGCGGGGCGTGAGCCATTGCAGGTCCACCGTCATGCGGGCGCGCCGGCCTTCGGGCAGCTCGGGTGGCTGCTCGGCGGCGTCCATCACGAAGATCCAGGGGCGGCTGCTGGGCTCCAGCGTCACCTCGTAATCCACCGGCTCGCCCGCCACCTGCAGGGCGGCGCGGCGCTCGGCGGCGGCGGTGAGGAACTCGGGCTCGTCGGCCATGCGCCATTCGCGGCCGTCGAAACGGCTCAGCACCGGGCCGCGGAAATACAGCTGTGCCTGCGGCGGCTCCCGGCTGCCGTCGAACCTGATGCGGAAGGCGATGCCGTCGTCCAGCGCCAGGCTGGCCATGGCGCCCACCTGCATGGTGGACGACAGGCCCGAACGCCCGGTGAGCGCGTCGCTCGGGATGCCCCACAGGGGCGCGAAGCGCGGGAACAGCATGAACAGCGCCACCATGATGGGCGCGCCCAGCAGCGCCATGCGCCCGGCCAGCAGCGCCGATTCGCGCAGGCTGGGCTGGCCCACCGGCCGGTGCGCGTTGACCAGGGCGGTGAGCAGGCCCAGCAGGCCCAGCAGCATGGCTGCGGCCACCGGCAGCGACTGCGAGTAGAAGAAGTTGGTGAGCATCGTGAAGAAGCTCAGGAAGAAGATCACGAAGGCGTCGCGCCGCGCGCGCAGCTCCAGCGTCTTCAGCGCCAGCAGCGAGACGATCATCGTCACCCCCGCGTCGCGCCCCAGCAGCGTCCGGTGGCTGAGCGCCGTGCCCGCCAGCGTGAGCAGCAGCAGCCCCAGCAGCCACCAGCGGCTCGGCAGCGGCCGGTTCTTCAGCGCCAGCCAGCCACGCCACACCAGCACCCCGCCGGTCAGCAGGCTGGTCCACAGCGGCAGATGCGCCACGTGCGGCAATACCACCCAGCCGATCACGGCCAGCAGGAACAGCGTGTCGCGCGTCTCGCGCGGCAGGCTGGTGAGGCGGTCCAGCAGATTCAAGGCAATGGTTCTCCGCCAGAGCGCAGGGGCAGCGATCGCGCAAACCCTGCGAATCCAGAGGCCGCGAAGCAGGCCATGCGGGTGAACGCCGTGCCCGGCCCTGCGCCGGGCACTGGCGTTGTCCCCCCTTGCGAAGCAAGAGGGGGGAAGGCGCGAAGCGACTCAGGGGGGTGCCTCATGTTGTT
>ERZ795053.3129-NODE-3129-length-19126-cov-6.181532_pt1 | contig 19126 bp, 33 predicted proteins | sample MGYA00375137_ERZ795053 | MGnify/ENA primary metagenome ERZ795053 (study PRJEB30182, sample SAMN05720284) | activated sludge metagenome | isolation source: Anaerobic digester | place: Hong Kong | collected 2014-12-17 ...
GCGATGTTCAGTAGAGCTGATACAGGCCGGCGTCGCGGCCGGCCTTGAGCAGCTTGTGGAAAACCTCGAGGCCGAGGTTGCGGACGAACTCGCTGGCGTCGAGCTTTTGGATGAGCGAGTTGCGGTCTGACTTGTCGAGGCCGTAGGCCTTGCAGAAGGCGTCGAACAGCGGGTCCAGAACGGCGGGCGTATCGAGCAGGGCTTCGATGTCGCGCTTGGCGGCGCGCTCGCTGCTGCCGGGGATGTGCATCGTACGGCGCCTTTCAGCGAAGATTGAGGACGAAGGCCTGTGCCGGGCGGCTGGCGATCGCGTCCTTGAACGAGAGCATGGGCTGGTCGGCATGCGCGACCTTGATGACGCTTATCATCAGGCTGATGGCGAGCGAGGTGGCGATCGCGACACGGCATTTGGCGTTGGTCGTCATGGCGAGGAATCCTTTTCGGGGACGCGCGGACGGAAGGTCCGCCCGGGCGAACCCTTGGGAAACGTCGTTATGCGGCTTCCTCGTCCTCGTCGTATTCGACGTCGAGGCCATTCTCGTCGACTTCGATCCATTCGAAGTCGGGCCAGTAGGCGATGATGCCGTAGCCGAGCTGGTCCGTGCGCATGCCTTCGAACAGGTCTGCGGCCGTATCGCAGTCGGCGGCTGCGCGGATGATCGGGCTGAAGCCGCTCATGCTGTCGAGCGCGACGCCGATGCAGGGGCGACCCATCATGCCGCGGCCGGAATAGGAATGGGGCCTGAGCCCGGCGTTGCGGATGATCTCGATGATCTGGAGGGAGTCGCTCATTTGCCGCTCTCGAGAGAAGGAGGGAGGAGGCTGGAGACTTCCGCGTTGATCTGCGCGTTGCGGAGATCCCAATAGGTGGGGAAGCCGCGGTCATCGGCAGGCGCGATGTCGCAGCCGTCGAGCTTGCATCGGTCGATTTCGGCCTTTGCGGCCTCGATCGAGGGATAGGTAGCGCGCTCGTAGGACGATGAGGTCCAATAGGCGCGGGCGCGCTTTGCGACCGGCAGGAGATAGACATGGTAGGGCTTGACCGGATCGCGGCCGTTCCAGTCGGTCGTCGACATCGACCGGATCACGAAGGGACCTTTGGCCTGGGTGAGATCGGTCATGGGCCTCTCCTCAATAGACCTGCGCGCTGAAATCCGTTGTCTTCATGGCGAAGACGTCTGCGCCGGTCATGTCGCAGGCGTCCGGAATGAAATCCACGGCGGCTTCGATCTCGTTGAAAGCGAAAATGCCGAAGGCGCAGACGATCAAATATTTGGGCATGGTCGCATCCTTTCAGGGGGGTGTGCGCACAGGGCGCACACGTTCCGAATCCTCTGGAACAACGATCAGGCGATCTTGGCGGCAGCCATGATCTGGTCGGCTTCGAGCCAGGCGGCGAGGTCGCGAGCCTGAACCTCGTCGAGTTCGTGATGCTCGCATGCGAGGTCGAACGCGGCCTGACGATCGGCGATATCGCCGTAGCGCGACGTCCGCAGCAGGCTGTGGAAGGTGCCGCGCGCCTGCGTGACGGCCAGCCGGCGACGGAAGGAGGCGGCATCGACGATCGTATCGGTCATGGCGAGAACCTTTCGGGGAGGCGCGGCAGCGGCTTCACGGAGAAATCGAAAGTTCAACCGAAGACGATGCCGGCCGCGCAGGCGCCGTCGAAGTGACGGACGGCCTGGTCGGTTTCCCAGCACAGGTCTTCGATGAAGCAGGTGGCGTCGAACCACGCGAGGAAGCTGGTGCGCTCCATCATGAGGTGGCTCGGGATGGGAAGGATTTCGCAACGATGCATGGCGTGGCCTTTCGGATTCAGGCGGCGGGCGCGGTGTCGATGAGAGGGTCGAGGCCCGCCTTGCGCATGGCGACAGCGAAGGCGACGGCGATTTCGCCGCCGATCCGTTCGGCAAGCTCGCCGTCGGTCATGACCGTCTTGATGATGGCGAGCTGCTGCTCGACGGTGAAGTGCCCCTGGTTTTTCGCGAAAAAGAGGATCGCGAAGACGTGGAGAAGCTGCTGACCGCTGTCGGTCATCACGAGGTCGGCGGCTTCCTTGGCCATGTTGCGCGGGGGGACGAAGGGACGAGGCATGGGCGTTATCTCCTGGGCTCGAAATGAGGCGCGCGTCGTTATTCGACGCAGACGAAGGTCTGGACGGCGCAGCCCTGGGCGAGCGCCCGGGCGATTTCGTCGCGCGCGCCGGCGAGCGACGAGAAGACGTGGCTCGAGACCTCGACGCCGTTGATGGTGAGCAGGGCTTCGTCGAGCTTCAGGCCGGCGACGAGGTCGGCGGGGAAGGAGATGCCGTCGTCGTTGGTCTCGGCCTCGACGAACGCGGAATGGCCGAACGCCTTGGCGACGAGATCGCGCTGGGACCGGCTGTCGACGGTGCAGGGGAAGCTGGCCAGGTAGGGCGCATGGGTCTTCGGCGTGACGACGGCGCGGATGATCGTGGCGTAGGCCATGGGATTTTCCTTTCCGGGGATGCAGTTTCGAAGAGATCGGCAGATCCTTCGATTGTGTTGCCGAAGGCGACGGCGGGACTTCAGACGGTCGCCAGCGCGCTGCGCAGAAGTGCTTTGCCAAGCTTGGAGAAGATCGAGAAGCCGGCGTTCGCGTAGAAGCCGGAAGCGGTGATCGGATTGGTCTCGACGACGCCGATTTCGTCGGTCGCGCCGTTGACGAAGAGGTCGAGGGTGAAATCGTTCACCCCGAGGTCGAAGGCGATTTCGCGGGCGATCGCGGGCGCAGCGTCGTCGAGCCGGCGCGCGACGCCGCCGTCGAATGCGGCGGGGCCGACGTTGCGGCGTCTTTCGAAGATGGCGTGGGTTGCGCCGATGGTCGTCTCGGGCCGACGATCGAACGGCGTGTGCGCCTCGACCGCGCCGGCGCCGGAGACGATTTCGCGGTCGACGACGAAATAGCGGGTCTCGAAGGTCATTTCGACACGTTCCTGCAGCATCGAGAGCCCGCCCGCCGAATAGGCGTTGAGGCCGATGTCGGGCGGCAGGCGGCGGTTGTTCGCGATGAAGGCGACGGGGTAGGCCTTGTCGGGCCCGGTCGCCTGCTTCCAGCAGAGCTCTTCGGCACCCCATGTCGAGGCGATCGCCATGCCTTCGTCGAGCGTCGGATAGGAGGCGAACCCGCTGGCCTCGGCATCGTTGCGGCAGATGACGATCTTGCGCGCCGCGTGGCGCAGGAACGAAGGCGCGGTCGCGTAGCGAGTGGAGCGGGGCGCGCTGATCAGCGTGGCGTGGCGCTCGGCGAAGAGCTCGGCGCGCGTGCGGTGCGCACGCAGATCGATGAGGCGGCCGGTTTCGCCGAGCGTTGTGGTGACGGGCAGGCGGTGGCGATGGGCGAAAGACGCCGCGCCGGCGTAGCGGCAGACGGCTTCAGCCCAGTCCTCGAGGTCGATGCCGCTGGAGGACATTGTCTCCGTGACGCCGGTCTCTTCGAGCATCCGGTTGGCGGCGATGACGGTCGGATGCGTCGAGCCTTCGATCTGTTTCGGCGCGTTGTGATCGACGAGGACGGCGAGATCGTTCATTTGGGCGGCCTGGAAGGTGGTCATTCGAACGAGACGAACAAGGTGACGTCGTTGCCGTGCCCGAGGAGCTGGCGCACGAAATCCTGGGCTTCGGCCAGTTCGAGCGCGAGTTCGCTGCCGATCTCGACGCCATTGGCGAAACCGAGAGCGACATCGACCTTCGGGATCAGGAAGACCTGCGGATCGAGGTCGACGCCTGCGCGCGGAATGTCCGACGGTTCGTAGAAGAAGGCGTCGACGGTCGGGAAGATCTCGGCAAGCGCCTCGCGCTGCCGGGCGAGAGGTGCGGTGGCGAAAACGAGATGCAGGCTCGGACGCGAGCCCTTGCGGCTGGTGACGGCGCGAATGACGGTGGCGTCGGCCATGGAGGTCTCCTCGAATTCAGGCGGCGACGTTGCAGGCGTCGAGCGCCTTTGCGTAGGCGGTGAGATCTTCGTCGAGCTCGGCGACCTTGAAGAGGAAGGCGAGCTGGTGCGCGATCAGGCGCAGCGCGGGATCGGTGAGAATGGTCGGCGTATCGGCGCCGGCCTTCAGCATGGTGAGGCAATGGCGGTGCAGCGCGCCGGAGATCGCGGTAGGGTTGCACGCTCCGGCGGCGATTGAGCGGGCGTCAGCGAAGCGCTCGGCGGGCGCGACTTGCCTGTCGATGGCGGTCATGAGGGTCCTCGATCGTTGGAGAGAGGCAGGGCGCCGGTCAGGCGGCCGTCATCATGGCGTCGGCGCCGTTGCGGGCGATCGCGTGCTCGCAGATGGCGATCAGGCGGCCGCGATAGCGGCCGACGTCGCTGGCGAGCGACAGGTTGCGGGCAGCCGCGAGCAGGTCGGCGGCGCGGAATTGCCCGCAATAGCCATCGAGGCGCATGCCGAGCGCGTCGAACAGCGCGAAGGCGTTGCCATTGGCGAGCGACATTTCACCGGCGGCGTCAGGATGCGATCCGATCGCGAGCGCGCCGCCTTCACGGTATTGCACGAAGGAAATCGCGTTGCCGGCGTTCTTGAGCGCGTGCGCGAAGATTTCGCGCAAGGCTGCGGTCGTCGCCTCGGAGAGCGTCAGGTTGATGAGCGCGGCGCCGACGGCATCGATGGCGAGGTCGTGAACGAGCAGGCCGTCGGTCTCTTCCGGGAGCTCAGCGTAGAACGGATCGAGGCCAGCGGCGCGGATGGCGGCGACGACCGCGGCGACGTCGGCCTGCGGCAGGTCGATCTGGCGATGCTCGGACATGGTGGTCGTGCGGGAGATCGTGATCGACATGGCGTGTTCCTCTCGTCTTGTGCGCCGAAGGCGCCTTTCCGGGGTGGCCGGCAGGCCAGAACTCACATCGGATGGAGACAAAGCGGAGCTTGAAAACGGTTCGAGATGCGCCTTCCAGGCGGCCAGCCGAAGGTGGAGCCGGCGGCCGCTGGCGGGATCGCGCAGGCGGTCGAACCGCCAGATATCTGTCGTCGAGCCCGTGTCGACGGTGGCGCACAAGCGCTCGTGGGCGCGCGCGAGGCGTATGTCCTTTTTCAAATGCGGATCGTTGATGTCGACGTCGAGCATGGCGTGGGCGATGAGGTCGCGTCCGAGTATCGCGACGAAAGACGGCGAGGGCTCGCCGGTGCGGGCGAAGTCGTTCCATTCGTCGGTTTCGGGGAGCGTCGCGTCAGTGCAGGACGCGACCGGCTCGATTGTTCCGTCGGCGTGAAGTGAGCGGAGTTTTGAGGCGAAGGCGGCCGCAAACGGTCCGTCGGCATGGGCGCGATGATCCGCGAACGAGAAGCTGGCGGCGACGCCCTCAATGAAGAGGTCGCGCGGGTAGAGAACGGAGAAATCAATCATGGTCCGAACGTCGTTGTGCGGTGCAAAAGCTTACTGCGTTTGAGGCGTTCGGGCCACTCCGATGAGCTTGATCCCCGCGTGGACGGAGCAAACTGGCTTGTGTGATAAGTTCCCGGTGGTTGAACGGTCGATCTCCGCGTACGCGGAGCATACAGCCCTTCAGCTAGTTCTCACCCGCCGTCGGCGGTCGATCCCCGCGTGCGCGGGGGAGACGATTTCGGAGATTCTGACCGGTTTCAGCGTCTCGGTTGATCCCCGCGGGCGCGGGGGAGACAATATCCGCGCCGTTTGGCGCGCGTTCCTGAGCGGTTGATCCCCGCGTGCGCGGGGGAGACATCCGCAACAAACTGCCGGGCCGCACACCAGCCGGTTGATCCCCGCGTGCGCGGGGGAGACTCTTGGAAGAAAGGACTGTTTTGGAATGTATTTGCGCGCCGTTCTTTTGTCACCAGCGAGTTACGGGTCGATCGGGCTCGTCCAGTAGACGAGATCGAGATAGGTGCGCCACGCCTGTGGCGGCGTCGGAAACTGCGTGCGCAGGCGCAGGGTCGCGAGGTCGCGATTCGTCGGACGACGCAGCGGGACGTGCAGTGTGAGCCCAGCCTCGGCGAGCGTGCGCGCGCCTTTCTTGTGATTGCAGGAGGCGTGTGCAAGCGCAATGTTCGACCAGGTCGAGAGGCCGCCACGCGAGCGTGGGACGACATGCTCGAAGGTGAGCGCGCTCATGTCGTGCTCGATCTCGCCGCAGAGCGCGCATTTCCATGCAGCTCTGCGCGGACGGGCGCGGCCATCTGGGACGAGAACGCTGTAGGCGAGGAACACGTTGGCGCGGGTAAAGGCGGCCGGCCTGTGCAGCGTCGCCGACTGGCTGCGACGGGCGATGATTGCCGGCAGCCGGAAGCGCCGCGACGGGCTCGCGACCGAGGCGTCGTATTCTTCGACGACGTAAGCGCGCTTGGAGATCACGCTGGTCAGCGCGTCGCGCCACGGCAGGAAGCCTTCCGGCGTGAAGTCCGCGGCAAGGGCGAGGCAGGGGTTTTCCGAGACCAGCATGGTTTATCCGTCAGCGGATTTTACCGTGCCTGGCGGGGATCGTGAAATCCCCGCCAGACCGTTTCAGGCGGCGCGTGGCGTCTCGCGCGCGTCGAGGAAGGCGGCGATCGCCGCTTCGTCCGCAAGCACCGTCTTGCGGTCAAGCATCACGCCATTGCCGTGAGCCAGCACCTCGTAACCGAGGTGGCGCAGCCGGTCGGCGAGCGTCAGCGCCGGGCGGGTCACGCCGCGGGCGGCGATGAACGCCGCGACCGCGTCGGCCGCCGCAGCCGACAGCGCCAGCGACTGCTCGCGGCTGGCCATCTTGCGCATGCCGTGGCTCGCGTAAGTGGAGGCCGGCGCAGCCGGACGGGGCGCAGGCGCAATTGCCGGCGCCGGAGCGACCGTGACGACGATCGGCGCTCGCTTTGCGCGCGCCAAAGCGAGCGCCCGGGCTTCCGCCGCGAGTTCGGCGCGGTGGATCGCCTTCTGGCGCGCGGCTTCCGCACGGGCGTCCTCGCGCATCTTGCGCTTGGCAGCTCGGGCGAGACGTGCGGCCTCGGCCTCTGCGCGCTTGCGATCCGCCTCGGCCTTCTTGGCGAGGACAGCCTCGTGGCGCAGGCGCAGGGCCTCGGCGCGCGCGTGCGCGTCGGCCGCCTTGCGGTCGGCGTCGTAGGCCGCGAGCGCTTCGAGCGCGATGACGCGCAGGGCGCGGTTCGTCTCGATGCGCGCCATCGCCTCGACGGTGATGAGCGCACGCGCTTCGGTCGCCAGCTGGCGCGCCATTTCGCGCGCCGCCAGGCGGGCCGTCGGGTCGGCATGCAGACGAGCCGCACGAGCCGAACGCGGTTCACGGACCGGGCGCGACGCAGGGACGCGCGGCACGCGCTCGACGCGGATACGCGGGGCCGCAGCGCGGGCGAGACGCTCGGCTTCACGCGCGGCATCGCGCACAGCCTGGCGCTCTGCCGTCCAGCGCTCGTGGAGAACCGTGCGGCCGGCGATCAGGCCGAGCTCTGCCATCAACCAGCGCATGGACTCCACGCCGCGGTCCATCGCGGCGGCGATCTGGCCGTCCGTCATCGGCGGATAGACGGCGGCAAGCTCGGCCAGCTTGGCGCGGTCCTCGTCCGTGTAGCGGCGATGCTGCTGGACGATGAGGCCGAGCATGCGGGCGCGGTTGTAGGTCGCCGGCGTCTTGCGGCCGAGCTTTTCGGCGATCGCCGGGATCGACGTCGGCGGCGTCTTGGAGCGCTCGGCCGTCAGGTACGCGATTTCCGCGTCGGTCCAGGGCGGCGCGGGCGGAATGCCGGCCGGCGGGCCGGGACGGCGCTTGGCGGCCTTGGACGGATGGTGGGCGTGAAGGTGATCCATTGGAGCGGTCCGGGTTCTGACCCGGCGCCCCGATGTGACGGGAGAGTTTTAGGCTGCGCCGGGCTTTTCGAAAGCCGTGCGGCGCAGGTGGGAAAGCGCCGCTATGGGGACAGGTACGCGGTCTGGACGCGCGAAAAGTCCGTGCTCATGCACGGATTCTCGGCCGTACCTGGCCGGGCTTGGGCCACTGAAAGCGATCCCAATGCTGTGACCGGGGTGAGCGCGCGCCAGCACGCGACCATGCATCCTGCGGGGATGTCGCAGGCTGGTCTCGGCTGTTTCGATATGGCGTGGCGCTTGTGCATGGTCAGTTGTCGGGGTTGTCGGTTCGAGCTTGTGACCGAAGCGACGAACGCGGTCAAGCGGCGCAGCTTCGGTTAGTCCGGGCGACGGAGTGTCGAGGTTCGAATCTCGGATCTTCTGCTCGGACGCTTAGGCGCCTGGATCGGGTCGAACGGCGCTGCTTGACGGGCGCGCGTCATTCCAGTTCGCGGATTTCGGCTGGCGCGCAGTCTCCGGGCGCTTTTTGTCGAAGCGCCCGGAGCGTGTTGCGATGGCGTTTGCTCTGGTTCATCGAGATCGTTTGCGCGAGGCTGAAAAGTGCCGTCAGTCGTCGTCCTCGGGATCGGCAAGCTCGAAGCCGTGTTTCTTCGCGAAGGCGTGCGCCTCCTTTTCGGCGCCGAGGTCGCGCATGAGGTGGGGAATCTGAAAGCGGACGCCCTGGTTGTCGTTCGGGTTCAGCGCGAGGATGCGCTGAAACATCATGAGGGCGCCGACCTTGTCGCCGAGTTCCTCGCAGCAGAGGGCGTAGCCGTGCATGCAGCGCAGGGGATCGCGGTTGGAGAGCGAACCCCATATGAAGCGGAGCTCACGATCGCCGAGCGCGGCAATGACGCCGGCGAAGCCCTTGGAATAGACCTCTTTCGCTTCGGCGATTTTGTCCTGGTGGAACAGGATGAGGCCGAAGGTGGCGCAGGCGCTGGGATTGGTCTGGTTCTTGGCGTGAATCTGCGCAACCATCTGATGAAACGGTGCAACGTCGGCAGGCTTGCAGCATTCGAAGTCGATGCGCGACAGCTGGTCTTGAATGGGCTCCAGCGCTTCATTGACTTTGGTGGTTTTGGCGTCTTCGACCAGGACGGCCTCGGGAGGCGTCGTGTCGTTTCATATTTTTAGCGCGACCATTTTTCGTCCCCTTCTCCGGAGTGATGGATGGCAGAAAGTGTTTGGTTGCGGTCAGTGCGAAATTCGCGTTCGACCTGACGCGAGGCCTCCTGGCGGACGGCTTCTTCGTCATGGGGCGAAGAAAGCTGACGCCGCCCGTCGAGGTCGTCGATCAGACGCAGGTTCTGGGCCAGTGAGTTCGTCGCGATCGCCTCGAGCACATCGCAATATCCGGGGCGGTATTGGCGCATGGCCGTGCTCCGAATTGAGGATGCCGTGGACGCAGTCTCAGGCGGCCTGAGCGCGCTGGAGCGCGGTCGTGAAGATGGCGCGGACGTTGCCGGGATGGGCGTCCGGCATGAGATCGGCCATTTCGGCGTCGTCGAGCGCGAGGATCTCCTCGATGACGATCGCGTCGAGCGGCGTGATCGGGCCCTTGGCGAGACGCACGAGGCGGTGATTGGCGCGGATCGAGGCGCGCACGGCTGGGTCGGTGAGGAAAGACTGGTTTTGCATCGGGATTGTCCTCGAAACAGACTTTCTGGCCGTTTTGGCTATTTGTAAACGGGCAGTCGTTGCTCCGTTACGGGTTCTGAATGGCAGCGAAGCTGCGCTTCGACATCGACTTCCAGGCAAAGCCTTCGCTTGCGAACTGCGCGAGCACGCGCGTCGAGGCGTGGTAGGGCGCTCGCACCAGGGCCGTCTGGCCGATATAACGCGGGTCGGCGCCGATGTAGCGCATGCGGGTCGAGCGGGTCGTGTTCATGTGCGAAATCCTCGTTGAGGCGCAGGGCCGGCAGAGGCCGGCCGGATGGAGATGTGCGGAAGCTAGCTGGAATCTCGGAAGCTAGCCGGACTGAATCCGGCTAGCTTCCGCGTGGCGGCTTACGCGGCGGCGCGCTGCTGGGAAGAGGCAGAGCGGCGGCGCGCGAAGGCGAGCTCGCCGTCGGGATAGCGGATGCCGCGCAGGACGGGCGTCTTGTTGCTGTCGTGCGCGAAGAACTCGATGAGCGCGCCGACCGGGATGTAGGCGAGCGAGGGGTCGAAGGCGATGTAGCGCCGCGTGGCGAATTCTTCCTCGATCGTGTAGACGACGGCCTTGCGCCCGGCGCCGAACGTCTGCGAGGTCTTCGAGATGACGCAGCCGTTGCGGTTGAACAGCTTGTCGAGGCGGGCGCTCAGCATCATCGGTGTCTCCTGATTTGCGGCGAGGCGCGCTGCGATGGGGCTGCGCGCCCACTTCATGTCTCGGAACCTTTTCAGGGGATGACCCTTGCTGCGGTCCGCAAGGCGAAGGGGAAATTTTGCGAAAAATGATCCGGCGGAGGAGAGGCCGCCGGATATCAGCGCGGTCAGGTGCCGTAGTGCAATTCGACGGGCGCGCCCGCGCTGTGTGAGAACCCCTCGTAGAAGACGGCCCCGATCGCGGCCATGTGACGGCCGGCGTCCGCGATCTTCTGGTAGAGGTCGGCAAGGGTTTCGGCGTCGACCTTCGTGTCGATGCGCGTGCCGCGGTCGCAGGGAGCGACGGTGTAACCGGACAGCGACGGAGCAAAGCCGACCGCTTCGAGGGTGCGGTGCACGGACATCGTCACGTGAAGAGGCGTCAGACCGTCCGGAAGCGGATCGTCGAGCGTGTCGGCGATCCGGACGTGCGGATTGTCGCGCAGGAGCGCCAGGTGCGGCGCGATGAAATCGGCGAGATCGTGCGGCGAATACGGGTCGTTGCAGGTGAAGCGGTTGCGCAGCGTATGGCGCAGCGCCGCGCGCGCGAGCGCGATGGCGCGCTGCGCGTCGCCGTCGCAGATGGTCAGGGCGCCATTCCAGGTCATCGGCTCGAGCATCGTGGTCATCAGGGCGACGTGGGCCGCATGACGGGCGCAGCGGTCGGCGATGGTCGCCGCGGCCGCCGGGTCGAGTGACAGACCGGCGGGGCCGGCGATGTGCGGCGCCTCGTAGGTGTCGGCCGGCGCATAGGAATTGTCGAACGGGCGGAAGCGCAGGTCGTGCGAGATCTTGTCCTTGGTGATCAGGATCTCTTCGTAGCCGAACGGCGTGCGGCGTTCCATGCCGAGGAAATAGTCCTCCGTCTCGGCCAGCTCGTCGTCTTCGAAATCGTAGTTCGCGTTGAAGCGGCGGGTGAAGATCGGGATTACGCCGCGGGCGGCGAGCGCGCGGGCGAGCTGTTCGCGGCCGGCGACTTTTTCGGCCGGGCAGACTTTCGCGGGCTTCATGATGGTCCTTTCTTTTCTGGAGACGGTGAGATGCAGATCAGTTGCCGACGTCGATCAGCAGCGCCGGGTAGCCGGCGTAGGTGACGATGGCGACGCCGTGGGCGCGCCGGTCGCGCAGGAAGAAATCGCGGCCGACGAGCGTCTCCGGATCGGTGTCGGTCGGTTGCTTGCAGACAGCGAGCCGATGGGTCATCTGGATTGCGACCGGCTCGCCAAAAAAGCGGAGTTTGTCCGGCTGGATATCGGCGAGATAGAAGCCGCTGCCCCAGACGGGCAGACGGATGTCGGCGGCGGACTGCGGTTCGACCGTCGTCTCGATGACTTCGGTGACGCGCTCAGCGGTCATGGTTTTGGTATCGAGACTGCCCCACGACGGCCGATCCTCAGAGGAATTGTACCAGGGCGTGTCGATCGAAAGGACGCGCTGGACGGCTTCGATCGTGCCGAAGTGCGCTTCGCGATCGCCATGCATGGAGAGTTCGACCGTGGTGGCGTTGCAGCAGTCGTCACCGCGGTTCGGCGTTTCGCTGAGCATGACGATACGCCCTCTGGAATCCCGCAGGCGATAGAAGCGACGCGTCGTAGTGGGCATGTGGCGCTCCGGGAAATCAGGCCGAATGCGGGCGGTTCGCGCCGATAGACGCGCCGCCGCAGGAAAATGGTCTGGCTAGCAGGATTTGAACCTGCGACAACCTGCTCCCAAAGCAGGTGCGCTACCAGGCTGCGCTATAGCCAGAAAAGAGGAACGGAGGGCGTGCGCCGGCCTTGTTTCCTGCGCGCAATGCGCCGCGTGCAGGCTATGGGACCGGGCTTCGGTTGGGCGGTCTGCGACCGCTGGCGCCTGGCGTCCGCGCAACCGCTGGGTCGCGCGAGCCCTCCCGCCATGTTCAGGATAGGGCGCGGACCGGGTTTCGGCGAGAGCGCCGAGGCTTGAGAAAATGCGCCTCGTCGACAACGGAGAAAGCGCGCATGGCGCCGGTGATATGCGCCAGACGGTCGATCATTCGACCGGCGGCTGCGACGGACGAATAGTCGAGAACGACGAAATCGGACGCAGGTGGCGTTTTGGGCGTCGCGCGGATGATTTTCGTCCGGTTGAACAATCGGCTGTGGGAGAGGAAGAGCATGGCGTCAGCCCTGGACTTGCAACCGAGCGGCCTCGCCGGCCGTCAGGCCGGGGAGTTCGCCGCGCTCGATCATCGCTTGGACGAGCAAGCAATTGTCGCGAATGCAATTCAGCAGGGCAACCGTGTCTTCGTTGACCGGCATGGCGGCGACGATCGGATCCGCGAAGATGTGACGCACGCCCTTGGCGTCGAGCTTGGCGAGGTGTTTCTTGCGCCAGGCGCGGATCGCATTGGCCGCGCCAGTCTTCAAAATGGTGGCGGTTTCGGGATCGTAGGCGACGGCGATCTCTTGTGAGCCGTCGCAGACATGGGTCTCGACTGTTCCGTCGACGAGCCAGACATCGCCGAATTTGAGGACGTAGGACATTGGGCGGCCTTTCGGGATTGTCGGACGATGATCGTCAGGCGGAAGCCGAAATGGGAAAGGGTTCGGGCTTCACCTGCGAAGCTGGCATCCAGCGGATGTGGTCGGCCTTGCGCATGAGCAGGCCGGGCTGGCCTGCGAGGCAGATGACGGATTGCGAGCGATTGACGATGGCCCAGCCGGTTGCGCCGAGACGATCGACGGCGACATGTTCGCGGCGCGAGCGCGGCGTCAGGGTGAAGGTTGCGGTCATGGCGATCTACCAGCCCCATTCTCGTAGGTGATCGTGCTTGTTGAAGTTGGCGAGCGGCGCGTCGGACATTGTGGCGTCAAGCATCAGCGCAAGATGATGGGCGGCGTCGTGATGGATTTCGCCGTGAAGAGATGTTTGCAAGGTCCATTGGCCAGGAAGGGCAGCAATTTCATCATCGAGATGGTCGATATCGTGACCGAGCCGGTGGTTTGCGCCCCAGGCAGCCGCAGTTGCAGCGCCGCGGCCGCGGCGCGATGGGCGCGTATAGATGATATCGATATGGACTTGATACCAGATTTCGTGTTCGTCCGGATTGGTCATCGCGGTGACGGAGCCGAGAATTATGGCGTCGGTTATCATGCTGACGCCCGCTTGCGCGGCATAGGCGATGACGGAACTGTCGAGCGTATTTCCGTCCGTATAGTTCAGGATGCGAGTGATTTCTGCATCGACGTTTACGTCGCCAGGGATTGTCTCGCGTCCCTCCCGCAGCTCGCGACGAACATGTTCGAGTTCGGCGCGCGTGCGGATTGCCCAGGTGCGGAAATAACATGGTTGTACGCCGACGGTATGGCTGAACGTGGCACCGAGTCCGCATTCGAGGTCGAGAGTTCTCTCGAGATAAATGGGGGCGGCGCGTGTGGACAGCATCACGGAAGTGACTGGCGTTGTGGACGCGCGCCTAAAAACGTCCGCCAGAGGGCTGTCGCCGTTTTCGTGTGCGAAATCGCAGTCGGGATCGAGTTCACCCGGAATCAACGTGACTTCGGTAGATTTCGCGGTGGTCATGGGCGACTTCGGCCTTGTGATCAGGCGGTGAGGAACGAGCGGCGAACCAGATGGTCGAGGTCGCTGCCACGGAGTTTCTCGGACAGTTTGAGAGTGGCCTCGATGTTGAGGCCGTTCTCGTAGGCGTAGAAATCGAGGTCGTCTTCGATGCCCTGCGCCTGCATGTCCCAGCGGACCGCGGTGGCAAAGGAAACGCCGTGATCGGCGGCCATCTTGTCGATGCGGGCGAAATATGCCGCCTTTTCGCGCGTGAAACGCTCCTGCTCTTCGCGCGCGGCGCGCTCGGAGGCGTCCCACCAGAATTTGTATTCGGCGTCGAGCTCGGTGTCGCTCATGGCCGCATAGTTCTTCCGGATGCGCGTGCCGGTCGCCGACTTGGTGAGGTCGGAGATCGTCGCGAGAATATCGGCGCGTTCTTGCGGGGTCATGAGCGACGGTCCTTTTCGGGGTTGCGAACGGCGAGTTCGCGCTCCCGAATGGAAAAGCTGACGGCCGCCGGGTCAGGCGGCGCTGGAAAACGTATGGTCGAAACTATCCATCAGATCGCAGGCGCGGTCGATGGCTTCGAGCTCGGCGATGAACAGGCGTTCGATGCTGGCGAGCTTGCGGATGCGACGATCTTCGCTGAGCGCCGGATCGGTAGTCGTGCGGGCATGGGATGCTCGCATCGCCTCGAGCGCTGAAAAGGCGCGATCGTGGTCGGCAGGAGGCATGCTGTCGAGCTGCGCGTGCGTTCTGGGCGGAATGAAGAGGCCGGTCTTCATGACGTCGGTGCTCCGGGAGATTCGGGCGCGCTCTTCATGAGCGCGCCCTGGTTACGGGTCGGTTTACGCGGCCTTGGCCAGCTCGCGCTGCTCCTTGGCGGCCAGGCGCGCCTGCGCCTGCGCGACGTCCCACTGGGCGAGGCCGAGGCGCGTGTCGTTGGCGCCGACCTCGAGCGCCGATTCGGCGAAGGACACGTCTTCGTCTGAGAGCATGCTGGCGATCTCGGACATCTTCTGCGCGTCGAACGCGATGACGACCTGCTTGCGGTCGGACGCGGCGAGGTCTTCGAGCGTCCTCTCGGCGCGCGAAGCGAACGCGTCGGCGAAGGTCGAGATGATCGCGGTGGCGATGCTCGGTGCGCGCTCGCCGTTTTCGTCGGCGAGCTGGCCGCCCGCGCGCAGGACGAGCGCATCGGCGACGTCGGCCGGGGTCGCGAACACGCGCCAGAAGCCGGAACGGGTGACGATCGCCTTGTAGGCGGCGCTCGAGGGCATCTCGCGCACTTCGAGGCTGGACTTCTTGGCCTCGATGGCGGCGGTGCGCGCCGCCTTCTGTTCGTCCGACGGGCGCATGCCGACCAGGACGGCGTTCGAGAAGGCGATTTCGGCGGCGATGAGAGCGACAGCAGCGTTCATGGATGTTCTCCTTTACGGGGGATCAGAAAGTTCTGTCCGAAGACGTTTCGGTCATTTGGTTGCGGCAGCATCCGTTTCGATGTCGGGAAAGGCGGCGACGAGCTCGTCGAGCGCCTCATTCCATTCGCCGCGAATGCCCTGGAGCGTGCGGTCGCGCTCGTCTTCGCCGAGCCTGCCGTCGCAGTGGGTGTAGTCGTAATCGACGATGAGCGCGCCGAAGCGACGGATGAACTCGGCGCTCGTGGGCGTTGGTTCGCGGCGGCCGATCGCGAACAGGATGGCCTGGTGACGCGGCTCCATTTTCAGGGTCGGGTCGGTGGCCAGGTACGCCAGATGCGGGTCGGGATGGTTGGTCGTGTGCATGTCGAGGCTCGCATGTTCAAAATTTCCGGGGAGGCGATCCGCCGGAAGGCGCTCCCTGCGGAAGAAGGGAGGTACGAGCGTCGTGATGCCCTCCCCCTCATGGGGGGAGGGTTGGTGTGGGTGGTTATCTTAGGAACGGGGGAATGGCCCGGCGCGTCAGGGGCCGTGGGCGCCCGATGCCTCAGTCGTCTTGGGAGGCTGGTTGGACCGCGATGACGCGAATGCGGGCTTCGACGGCGGGCGGCGGCTCGAAGCGTTCGAAGGCGGCGAGCGCCTGGTCGCGCCGCGGATCTTCGGTGTCGGAGGTAGCCAGCTTGTCGTAGGCGTCGAGCAGGGCGGTTTCGCGCGCGATAATGGCTTGCGCGGTCGGGCGCGCCGACAGCGTATCGGCAAGGATGGCGTCGGCTTGCGGATCTTTGGCGGCCGCCCGCACGAGCGCGAGATAGCCCTGTGCGGCGCCGAGCGTCTCCTGGAAGCGTTTGGCGACGCTGCCGCAATAGTAGCGGGCGCAGAGCTTGGCGCGCAGATCGGGGCGATCGGGCGCATGGGCGTCGTCGCCGTACTTCTGGAGAGCGAGCGCTGTGCGCATGGCGTCGGAGAATTGCGCGTCGGGGATCTGGCGCAGCGCATCGGCGAACGGGCCGAGATACTTGCTGTCGCCCGTGCCGGCGTAGAGGCCGTTGAGGTAGGAGACGGCCTCTGTGCTTTCGGGCTTGGGGAGGGCAGGCAGGCGCTTGCGACGGTGGTTCGGAAGCGAAACGCCTTCGGCGCCCTTTGAGGCGGCGAGCAGCTTGCGTGCTTCTTCGTCGAGGCCGGCGCGCAGGAGAGCTTCCGCCTTGATCGCGAAGATGACCGGGCGACGTTCGCCGGCCCTGGTGAGGCGCTCGCGTTCTTCCGTGTTGCTTGCAAAGACGCCGGCGAAGACGCCGATGAGGTTCTCGTCGGCCGACTGGAGCTTTTCGGCGCCGGAGGCGCGCTGGCGCAACAGTCCGTCGAGGCAGGCGGGATTCTTGGTCGTGCTGAAATCGGCAAGGCAGGCGCCGGGCGCGGAGACCGGGGCGTCGTCGCCTTCGGCGGCCTGCGGCGTGCTGGCGCGCGCTGTGGCGAGCGGCTTTGCCGGGTAGCAGGCGACGGCTGGTTCCTGGACCTGGACGATCGCCGGCCGACCGAAGACAGCCGGCGCCGGATTGGTCTGGTTGGCGAGCGCCTTGGCGAATTCGGTGATGGCGGTGCGCACGCCGGCGCGCTGTTTGGCTTCGTCGGCGGCAGCCGCCGTTTCGCTGATGATGGCGGTGTTGACCGCCTTGTCCGTGCTCGAGGGCGCGCAGACGATCTTTTCGAACCGGCGCGTTTTGCCGTGCTTGGCTTCGAGGGCGATTGCGTCCGCCACGACCTTGTCGCGCCAGTCCTGCGGCATCGAGCGGATGAAGGCGACGATGCGCGGGTTTTCGGCGGCCAGCTGTTCGATGCGCGCCTGCCGGGCTGCGGGATCCTTGCACTGGGACGCGTCGATCATCAGCGCCCCGTAATCGTAGAGGAGCAGGGTCGCCGCCTGAAAGAGAGCCGCCTCGTCGCCTTTGGTGTCGGGCGCCGTCGGGAGGCCGCGCTTCCATTGGGCGCGCGCGGCGAGCTGGATGGTCATGAAGCCGCCGCCCTTGGCGACCTGGTCGCTGAACCATGTGGCGATTCGCGCGTCGTCGTCGGGATGAATGGCGGTCGCGGCCTGCTGGAGGACGGCGTAATTGTGCATGCGCCAGGCTGTGTCGAGCTCGGCGTTGGTGGGCGCAGGCTCTGGCTGCGGCGCTGGCGCGCCTTGGGCAAAGGCGGCGGTCGCGCTCAGCCAGAGGGCGAGCGGGAGTGTCGGGCGGAGAAACTTCACGTGTTCAATCGGTCCGGCGGAAAGACGGTCAGTGTAGGGAACGCACGGAGTATGCGCAAATCACCCAACAGTCGATACCAACGGAAAAACGCGCGCCGAGAATTCGGCTTGATGGGCGCGCCGCCACCCTCGGGCCACCAACGGGCGATTGGCCTTTATCCGCAATCTTTCGTGCCAAATCCGGGTTCGTCGCAAATGGGAGGCGTAGCCGGGCCTGCGCCCGCCGAAGGGCGGCGCAGGCAGATTCATCCGTGCTTGAAGCGCGGATGGATGGAGATGTTTGGGCGGTGTCGCCGGGGTTTGTCGAGACGAAAAGAAAATGGGCGTCAATTTGCGGCGTGGCGGCCGGCGACCGGCGCGCTCGCAAAGAGGATCGCGCCGACGGCGGTTTGCGCGAGATGGCCGAGCTGGATCTCGTCGAAACCGATGCCGTTGTGCTCGCGATGCGGGGGCTCTGTCCCGTTGAGCGGAATGCAGAAGGACGTGTACCGGGTGAGCGCGGCGAGATTGTCGGCGGCGGTTGACGGCGGATCCCGATCGAGGCCGGGCGACGAAAAGACGAAGACGTCGATGTGGTTTTCGGCCGGCAGGATATAGATGCCCTGGATCGCGTGGCGGTTGTCGGGCAGGACCTGTGCGCCGCCAAAATGGATGTAGCAGGGAGCTGAGGTCAGGAGATTGGCGGTCTTGGTCCGGACGAAGGCGGCAAGGTCCAATGCGATCGCCGAGACGTCGAAGGAGTCGATTTCGTCCTCGGGATCGCCGGCGAGCAGCCCCCAGAGGAAGGCGGCGGCATGCAGCGTGTCCTTGTTGGCCGTGGGGTGGGCGCGCGCAAGGCGGCGTTCCAACGCCTCGATTTGGGCGGCGGCGACCATTTCGATGAGTTCGTCGGTCGTGGTCGCTACGGTGCTTTGTTCGTTCAGCCGCCGATCTAGGTCGTCGTCGAGATGTGGAACGGATGTTGTGATGCCGGCGTCGGTCAGAAGGCGTGCGAGCGCCGACGAAAGGGCTTTAGGATGAGAATTGATCATAGTTGCGCTGCCAAATGAGAAAGTCGGGAGGATCGCGGCGGGGCAGCGGCAAGTGTAGCTCAGAGAACTGCGAGAGCAAGGTAATTATTTGTATTAACAAGTAAAAAGCGGCGCGTGCATGTGCGTGCAATAGCGTGCTATTGCACGCCATGGAATGCTATTGCGCGCTATTGCCTGCTAATGCGCGTCAATACCTGTAGATGCATGTTAATGCCTGTTGATGATCGATAGCGCTCATCATTCACGAAATGCGGTCAGTGTGATCGAGGCGCCGTTCTGGCGCGCGCGGCGCACGAAATGCGCGAGCGCTTCGATCTTCATGCGCGGCTGGCCGGTGAGCCTGCCGGCCGTAGTCTTGAAATCGACGGCGGAAGCGTCGAGCGGGTTTTCGGCCGTGGCGGCGATGAGCGCGGCATGCGGCAGGTCGAGCGCGTGCGCGAAAACCTTCTGGCCTTCGGCGCCTGGCTCCGACGAAGCCCAGAGATGGTAGCTTTCGGTTTCGCCGTAGGCGAACAGGGCATCGAGCGTGAAGCGGTCGCCGTTGCGATGGCGGGGCTTGGTCATGGGGTAATTCCCTGTAGCTGCGAAGCTGGTTGTTGCCGTCTTCAAAACGTCGCTGTGCGGGCTGGGCCGACCAGAATGACGGTTGGATTGCTGGGATCTGCGAAGAGCCCGACCGCCTCGCCTGAGGCGCGGCGGCGATGAAGTTCGGCGGCTTTGACGCGGCCATGTTCGATCCACTGCGGT
>ERZ795053.3130-NODE-3130-length-19123-cov-6.292427_pt1 | contig 19123 bp, 18 predicted proteins | sample MGYA00375137_ERZ795053 | MGnify/ENA primary metagenome ERZ795053 (study PRJEB30182, sample SAMN05720284) | activated sludge metagenome | isolation source: Anaerobic digester | place: Hong Kong | collected 2014-12-17 ...
GCGGTCGAACCCGACCCGCGGCCCCGGTGCCTGGCGCGCCTCCGGCCGACCGCGGTGACCTGCCATCACCGGGAGCGATGAAGAGTCCGTAGGGTGGGCGTCATGAGCGATCACCTCACCGGCTCGGTCCTCGTCGTCTGCACCGGCAACGTCTGCCGTTCGCCGTTCATCGAGCGCTCATTGGCAGCGGCCTTGCGGGACACACAGATTCGGGTCAGCAGCGCGGGCACGGGGGCGCTGGTGGGTCAGGGCATGGATCCTGGTTCTGCACGTCGAGGGCGGGCCGCCGGTTTGGACGTGGAGGACTTCAGGTCCCGACAAGTCACTGTGGACATGGTGAGGGAGGCCAACCTGATCATCGCGGCCAGCCGTGAGCATGCCGGGGAGGTCATCGCACTCTCACCACGGGCAATCAAGTACGCATTCTCACTGCCCGACCTCGCCGACCTGCTCGACGGTGCCTCACGCAACGAGATCAACAGCGCCCTCGGCGCCACCCATGTGGCCCGTGTGGCGGCCACGGCCGTGGGCCGGCGCGGACGTGCCCATCCCCGACAGGGTGACGACGCCCTGATCGTCGACCCCTACCTCAAGGACGACCGCGTCTTCGACGCGATGGTCGAGCAGATCGACCAACACCTGCCGGTTGTCGTCGCCGCGCTGCGCGCGGACCGGTGACGACGGACGGTCGTCAGCCGCGCTGCAGGAGCCGCTTGGGCCGCGTCGTGACCTCGTCGGGGTCGGTCGGCTCGACCTCACGACGACGGCCCGAGCGCTGATTGGTGCGCTCCGGCTTGTATTCGTAGCGGTAGTCGTAATATCCACCGGTCCGGGACTTGGGGACCCGATTGAGGACGATACCGAGCAGTTTGCCGTTGACGTTCTCCAGGTTCTCCAGGGCGTGGTCCAACTGGTCGCGGGTGACCAGCCCGGAGCCGGTGACCAGGATGGCGCCATCGGTGAGGGTCGACAGCACGGCCGCATCGGTCACGGGAAGCAACGGGGGTGCGTCGATGAGGACGAAGTCGAAGCGGCTGCGCAGTTCGGCCAGCAGGTCGGACATCGCCGACGAACCCAGCAACTCGCTCGGGTTGGGCGGGGTCGGTCCGGCGCCCAGGATTGCCAAGGACAGTCGGCCGAAGTCCTGGAGGACGTCGTCCACCTGGTAGCGCCCGATGAGGATGTCAGTGAGGCCGACCGAGCCCGGTAGGCCCAAGTAGTCGAGCAGGCGGGGTCGGCGCAGGTCACCCTCGATGACGCAGACATTGACGCCCGACTCCGCCAGAGCGAGCGCCAGGTTGGCGCTGGTGCTCGACTTGCCCTCGCCGGCGATCGAACTGGTGACGACGAAGGTCCGAGGATGGTGGTCGAGGTCGACGAAGCGCAGGTTGGTCCGGACGCTGCGGAAGGCTTCGGCGCGACCGGCAAGGGGACCGGCCTGGACGATGAGCGGATGCTTCTCGGCGTCGGCGTCAAAAGGGATCCCGCCGAGGATCGTCGCCTCGGTCAACGACTCGATGTCCTCCTTGGTGCGCACCTTGGTGTCGAGCAATTCGCGAAGGACGGCCAGACCGGCACCCAGTATCAGGCCGAGGATCACTCCCAGGACAAGGTTGCGGCTGGGGCGAGGCGACACGGGCACTGTCTGCAGGGTGGCGCCCTTGACCACCGTGAGCTTGACCGGGCTCGTCGCGTTCGAGTCGACCCGCTCGAGGTCCTCGACCACATCCGGGAAGGTCGCCGCGATTGCGTCCGCCATGTCCTTGGCGCGCTCCGGCGACGCATCGGTCACCACGACATCGAGCAGGACACTGTCCGGTGGCACCGCACCGGTGACCTTGGCCGCCAACTCGTTGGCGGAGACGGCGCCATCGAGTCGTTGGGCAGCGGCATCCAGTGCCTTGGGCGTCTTGAGGAGCTGCAGGTAGGACTTCACGCGCTGCTGGGTGAAGGTTCCGCCCGACGCCAATTGCGCGTTGTTGACGGCATCTCCCGAGGAGGTGGACACGAAGAACTGGGCGCTGGACTGGTACGTCCTGGGCGAGAGAATGGTGAACAGCGCGGCAACGGCGACAGCCGCAAGGACAATTGCCACCAACAAGCGCCAACGGCGTCGCAGGATGCGCGCGTAGGACATCAGGTCCACAGAAATACGTCCTCAGGAAGGGGGTGGCAGGAGACGGCAGGAGTCTACCCACGCCCCAAGGGGGCGAGCTGAGAGAGCAGCCAGAGCCGGTCGAGGGCTCATCCGGCCTCGGGTAGGATCCGCATCCGGAATCGTTCCCCCGCGACGACGGCTGTCCTCCCTCATAAGGTTGTTTGGCGGCGCTGCACCCGCGGCGATCCTTGGCAGAGGACGGACAAGGCGTGTCACAGTCGGAGATCTCGACCACCACCCGCGTGCAGCGGGCAGACCAGGACGGGCCTCCCGACCCGGCGCGCAGCGGCAGCTCGGTCGACATCGCCCTCTCGGGGCCACCTGGCCAGCGGCGCCCACTGGTTCGGACGGCAGACCCGATCCCACCCATCGAACAGCCCGTTCGCCCCGGTCTCAACTTGGTGTGGACCGATCTGCTCTGCGTGGTCCTTGCCGTCGGATTGGCACAACTGGTCACCATGGAGATGGCATCGCAGCCCAGCGTGCATTTCGGGCGCTTCGACGCGCCCTATCCCCTCTTCGGAATTGCGTTCGTCCTGCTCTGGATGACGATGTTGCAGGTGCACGACACGCGAAGCCCACGCATGATGGGTCACGGAACCGAGGAGTACCGCCGAGTGGGATTGGCGACACTGCGGACCGGTGTCGTTCTCGCCGCTCTCATCGTCGTCTTCAAGGTCGACCTGTCACGTATCTACCTTGCCGTGGCGCTCGTGGGCGGCTACATCCTGCTACTCACCGCACGCAAGCTTGCCCGCGCCCGCCTCCACCGATCGAGGGCCCGCGGTGAGGGACTTGCCAACGTTCTCGTCGTGGGCGGGCACCGGTCTGCTGCCGAACTCGGGGCGTGGTTCAGTCGGCACCCGGCATCGGGTTTCAGGGTCATTGCCGTCTGGGACCCGGACGAGGCGCGGTTCGATGCCGGCGCAGGTGAGGCCGCACTCCTCGGCATCCCTCTCATGTCCGCGGAGCTGGGATTCGGCGAGGCAGTCCGTCGGTCACGGGCGTCCACCGTCGTCGTCACCGACACCGAACATTTGGGCAATGAGTCGGTCAAGGAGTTGATCTGGGCCCTCGAGGGCACCCGGATCCAGCTCCTGCTCTCCCCGAACGTCCACGGCATCGACTCCTCCAGACTCCAGGTCCACGACCTCTCGAGCATGCCCCTCCTCGAAGTGGCGGAGCCCCAATACGCCGGTGCCAGCCGGTTGGGCAAGACGGTGTTCGATCGCGTGGGAGCCACCCTCATCCTGCTCGCGCTGTCCCCGATTCTCCTGGCCACGGCGATCGCTGTGAAGGTCACCAGCCTAGGCCCGGTCTTCTACCGTCAGGAGCGCGTGGGCATGGGCGCCCAGCCCTTCGCGATGTTCAAGTTCCGGTCCATGAGGGTTGGTGCCGACTCAGAACTTGAGGCCCTGCTGGCCCGCGAGGGCAAGACCCTGGCGGAGTTGCCCAAGCTGGACAGCGACCCACGGGTGACCACGGTCGGCGCCTTCATCCGTCGCTTCTCGATCGACGAATTGCCCCAGCTGTTCAACGTCCTTGCCGGGGACATGAGCTTGGTCGGGCCGCGCCCGCAACGCCAGTTTGAGGTGGAGCAGTATGACCACGTGGCCCATCGGCGGCTGACCGTGCGGCCCGGCATGACCGGCCTCTGGCAGGTCAGTGGTCGATCACGCCTGTCCTATGCCGAGGCCATCGAGTTGGACCAGCACTACGTCGAGAACTGGTCGATGATGGCTGACGTCATCATCCTGTGGAAGACCTTCCGGGCCGTCGTCACCTCGGACGGAGCATGGTGATCGAGGGGTCTGCAGCAGGCCCGACTCGGCCCGGTCGGATCCTGGTCGCCCACGAATGGTTGGAACGCATCGGGGGTTCGGAGAACGCCCTCGCCCAGATCCTGGCGAGCTTCCCCGACGCCCGCCTGGCCTGCCTGTGGAACAACGCGCCCGACCGCTTTCCCCGGGCCGAGGAGACATGGCTGGCACGCACTCCGATGCGACGATCGAAAGTCGGCACTCTGCCGCTCATGCACGCCACCTGGCAGCGTGTCCCGCTGACCAACGTGGAGACTGTTGTGGCGTCGTCGCACGCGATGGCCCACCATCTGGCTGGCCGGGCAGCTCGTGAGGGGTTGCACGCGTTCGCCTACGTGTACTCCCCGCCGCGCTACCTGTGGGCGGCAGACCTCGACGAACGCGGGCGCAGTGCCCTCGCCCGACTCGGTGGAGGTCCGATGCGACGGGTCGATCGCCTCGGCGTCGATCCGCGTGTTCGCTACATCGCGATCAGCGCCTTTGTCGCCGAACGAATGCGCAGGACATGGGGCGTCGACGCCGAGATCGTGCACCCCCCGGTGGACACCGCACGCCTCCTGTCGAACACGGACTGGTCCGAGCACCTCACCGAGCAGGAACAGAGTGCCCTGGCCGGACTTTCCTCGGACTTCGTGTTGGGTGCCTCCCGACTGGTGGCGTACAAACGGCTCGACGTGGCCATGCGCGTCGGCGAGATCCTCGACCTGCCCGTGGTCATCGCAGGTGATGGTCCGATCGAAGCCGACCTGCGCCGGCAGGCCCAGTCGCTCTCGGTTCCAGTGCACTTCTTAGGTCGCGTGAGCGATTCCTTGCTCTACACGTTGTACCAACGAACCAGGTTGTTCGTCTTCATGCCGATCGAGGACTTCGGCATCATGCCGGTCGAGGCGATGGCGCTCGGCGCGCCCACCTTGCTCCGGAACACCGGTGGCACTCGGGAGATTGCCGGAATGGTCGGAGCCGGAGTCTGCGCCGACCCCGACGACCCGGTGGGACTCGCCGCGCGGGCACGGATCGCGGTGGACGCCCCCGTGCCGATGCCCTCTACCGTCTCCGGGACCTTCTCCCACGAACGATTCAGATCCGAATTCCGGCGGGTGATCTCGAACTGACACGGCGCTAATGGACGCCGCGGCAGGCAGGGATCAGAAGCCGAGCCGCGATCGCAGCCTTCGGCGCAGGTCCGGGGAGCGCGCCTCGGTGAGCCACCACCAGATCCAACTGGCGACGTTGGCGATGATGAAGCCGGGCACGAGCAGGCCGAAGCCTGACAGGTGCGGCAGCACACTGGCCATCCACACGAGCACCGAGAAGTGGATGAGGTACAGCGAATACGAATACTTGGCCAGAAAGGTGGCCGCAGCGCGAGATCGACTCGCAGGGGCCGGTTCCCACAGGCGGTGAGCAGTCATGAGCACGAGCCCCGTGCCGAGGACCACCGGCACCGAATACACGCTCCCTGCGGAGATCGCCAGGGTGATCCCGATGAGGGCCAATCCGCCCGCAAAGGTCACCAGATGGAGGGTGCGGCGTGCAGACAGGCGATCCTCCCACCAGGCATAGGCAAAACCGATCAGCCAGCCTAGACCCAGGAAGTTCCCGCCCGCCGCGAAACCGACGACACTGAGCATGGCAAAAGCGGTAAGCAGAGCCAGCGCGAGGCGGGCGGCTCTTCTTCCCGCACCCCACAGGACGAGCGCCACCGTGCCGCCGAACGCCACGTAGATCCACCACTCGTAACGCACCGTCCACCACGGTGCGGCCGAACCGAGAGAACGGCGATTCAGGTCCGCACCCAGAACCGTACCCATCCCTCGGATGACTGCGTTGTCCTGGAGGAGGAAGACGTTGGCCAAGATCGACCCCACATCGTGGCGCACCTCGACGAAGCGTGACCAGAGCGTGGGTCCGAGGACCAGCCGGTCCAGGACGAGCACGAGGGGAATCGCCGGCAGCAACGGGGTGAGAATGCGGGCGGCTCGGTCCAAGGCGTAGGTCCGGAAGACGTATCGACCCGCGCGGGTGCGTCCGCCGACCGACCGGGTGATGACGTTCCCGACAAGACGAGGAAGACGACGACGGCATACGACTGGACCTGGAAGAGTTCGGGCCGTGCCCCCCATCGGTGTCCGGGCATCGGCCGGGCCCAGAACCCGGGAAAGGACATCACCATGAGGTGTCCGATGACCACGAGTTGCGCTGAGACGCCACGCGCGAGGTCGAGCAGCGTCGCGTGCTTCGTCGGTCCGTCGGTGGCCACTGGAGCGAGCGCGCCCCCACCCGCGAGGCCGGACATCGTCAACGAACGCGCCTGGGGCGCGAAGATCTTGTCGTGGTGCGAACGCTGGGTCGGCGGTTAAACCACGCGACCCGGGCCATGCTGTGCGGCGGGTGCCCGCGGACCCGGGTCGATTCGTCCTTCACGGGGCAGCACTGTACACACGCGGCGTGACCCGGTTTCGGCACCTCAGGGCGCAGACCCCTCGGGGTTTGCGGCGGGCCGCCGCGACAGGGCCTTGGCCACGGAACGGCATCCGAGGGCCCCGGCAACGGCGCCGATGAGGATGCGGACAGTCAGAGCCTCCGGCCCGTCCACGGGCATCTGGGCAAGGAGCAGGATCCCCAGGCACAGGCCTCCCATGGCGAGCGCGACCTTCGGGGTGGCCCAAGCGACGGTCGACCTGCCGCCGATGGCTCGCCAGGCCACCCCAGCAGCCACCCCGTAGCTCACGATGGTTGACGCCGCTGCACCGACCAGACCGACGGTGGGGACCAAAGCGAGGTTGGCGGCGAGGTTGGCCAAGACCGCGAGGACGGTCGCCTTCGCGATGGTGGAGGTGCGTTCAAGGCTGAGCAGGCCGATGGTCATCCCCGAATATACGGCGTAGGGAACCACTCCCAGGGCGATCACGCCGGCGACCCACACGGTCGAGGAGTCGACGTACTGCGCCCCGCCCACGATTTTCACGACGGCCGGGGCGGCCGCCGCCGCACCGAGCGACATCACGGTCGTGCCCACGACCAGTCCCGCCAGCGAGCAGGCCAGGATGCGCATTCGCTCGGCGGCTGGGGTATCGAGAACCATGGGTAGCCAGGCATTGTTCAATGCGGCGAGCAGTGGCACTCCGCCACCGGCGATGATGTAGGTCAGGTGGTACCTGCCCACTTCGGCCTCGCCCAGGATGCCTCCGATGATCGGCCGATCACCCAGGGACAGGCCTACGGTGGCGGCTGCGGTCAGGACCAAAGGCAGGCCCACACGGAGGGCCGCCTTCCGCTCGGGCCCGGACGCGGGGGCGACTCCGTGAACATGGCGCAGATGGAGCATGAGCGAAACCAACAGGCTGACCACTGCCATGCCCGCCAGATAGGTGGCGGCGCCGCCCCCGAGAGTCCACAGCGCGGCCAGACCCGCAAGATTCGCGTATGCCGTGGGGCCTAGCACCGCCGAGGCGTAGGCAGCGTGGTCGGTTACCGAGCGATGAAGTGCCTGATGACCCATGGCCACTGCGCCGGCACAGCCGGCTGCCGCCGAACTGAGAAAGGACCCCGGGGTGCCCTGGACGACCAGCCCGAGGACACACAGCACTGCGCCGATCGGCAGGCACAACAAGCCGGACCAGCGGAGGATGGCTCGACCACGCCGGACCCCCTCGGGCCCGTCATGCAGGGCGACACTCACCGGTCCGTACAAGCCCAACGACGCGAGCGAGCGGACGAACACCACCACGAGCACGCCGATCGCGAGGACTCCGAGTTGAGCAGGACCGAGCCGTCGCGCGGCGATCAGCGGTCCCCCGATCGAACCGATGCTCTGCAGGCCTGCCACGAATACGTAGAACAGCGACCGCTTCACGGGCCGGATCCTTCCACACGTCACCTGCTCGCCCGCCTGCGGCCAGCCAAGGCAGGGCCGTGGTTGGGAGCGCTGGCGATCGGGCGACAATGGTGGCGATGAGCACCCACATTGCGTTGAGCCACACACCCTTCCATCTGCTCCAATACGGCCTGATCGCCGCTGCCTTCGACGACGGCGACCGCATGGTGGTCTTCCACGAGGGCAGCGTTCCCGACGGGATCCCGGGGCTCGAGTCCGTCGAGGTGGTCACCCTCCCCGGATCAACGGGTTACGGCGACGGTCGACTGGTAGCCCGTGCCAATGCGGCAGCGGTGCTGGATCACTCGGCCTGGGGCCACGAGGCGATCCTCTACTCGTCGGACCTGAAGTGGCTCACCAACAACCTGGTCTACTTCGCCCGCCCCCGCTCGGCCCGTCGCACCCACACTGTTCTGGTCACCGACGGCCTGGGCAGCTATCTCGACCGCCATGACCTCGTGCGCACCTCCCTGACCGCGACCTCCAAGGCCTTGTTGGGTCTCATCGGTTACGGGCCTCGCCACCGGCCCCTGCTCGGCCATCATTTCGGACTCGACCGCCGGTATGCCGCCCGCGTCCTGGGATTCCGCGCGGACCGGATCGTCGGCGACATCGACAAGCTGGATCTTCCCCTCCCGCATGACCTTTCTCCGCAAGAGCCGGGCACGCACGGCGCCTCCCTCGTCGTGGGAATTCCCCTGGACGCTCACCGGTACTCCGAGGCGGAAGCCCACGTCATCATCGACCGGATGGCCACGACGGCGACCGAGTTATCATCACCGGACCAACAGCGGTGGTACAAGCCTCACCACTTCGAGGCGGCCTGGGTCGGCGAGGCCTACCAGGACCGCGGATTCTCCCTGCTCACCGACCGGCGACCGGCGGAGATGCTCGTGCGCGAACTGGGGGTGGGCAAGCTCTTCGGCACCTACAGCAGCGTCCTGGCGTTCGGGCCACTCTTCGCGGGCGGCGCGTGCGCGGCATACTCCGTCTGCTTCGAGGAGTTCGCCAAGGGCTATCTCAACGATGCCGACGCGCTCGCCCTGCGCGCAGTGCTCACCGACTTCGGAGTCACCTTCGTGTAGGCGGCCCTTCGAGATCGGTGCCGCTCACCACACCGTCAGGCCGCCATCGACGACGAGGTTGTGGCCGTTGACATAGGAAGCCTTCGCGCTGGCGAGGAAGGCCACCGCATCGGCGATCTCCGGCGCCTGCGCCATCCGACCCATCGGCACCCGCGCCGAATAGCGGTTCGTGAAGGTGGAGTTCTGGCCGCTGGACACCCCTCCGGGGGTGACGGCGTTGACGCGGACGCCATCTGCACCCCAATAGGCGGCCAGATACCGTGTCAGGCCCCAGGCCGCAGCCTTGCTCGCGCTGTAGATGGCAGGGGTGTTGATCGCTCGTCCCTCGTAGAGGGAACCCTCGTAGATCCGTCGATCGGGGGCGACGATTCCGTAGATGGACAGGATGTTGATGATCGTTCCCGAGCGCGCGGCCGCCATGGGGGCACCGAAGACCTGACAGGTCAACATCATGGCTGTGCAGTTGACAGCCATGACGTCCTCCCAGTCGGCTTGGGGAAAGGACTCGAACGGCTCGAAAAAGTTCTCACTCTTGGTCGCTGCATTGTTCACCAGCACGGAGACCGGCCCCAAGGTCGCCTCGACCCGGCCCCTGGCCTCGACCAGCGCCGCCTTGTCGGTGATGTCAAGCACGTGTGCGGAGCACGAGTGCCCGTCGGCCCGGAGTTGGTCCTCCAGGGCGCCAAGCCGCTCGCCGTCCCGATCGACGAGAGCGAGGGCAAGTCCGTCCGACGCCAGGCGTCGGCAGATGTGCGTGCCCAGGATCCCGGCAGCCCCGGTCACCAGGGCAACCCCAGTCCGCTCAGGCATGCTCACCAACACCTTCCAACCGTCGTCGCATGAGAATTTGCACCAGTTCCCAGTCCAGCGGGGTGTCCACGTCCACGGACCGCTCCGGGGGCATGACGTAGAGACGCGGGCGCCCCTCCCACAGGCCCAGGGCCAGCGACGCGAGCCGCCACACATAGATCGACGCGTTCATGGCGTAGACCGGCGGCGCCGACTGTCGGCTCGTGACTCCGCGGGCGAGGGCCTTGACCAGGCCGACGGTCCCGTCCGGACGCTCCTCGACCATGTTGAAGTAAGGGTTCTTGTCGGCGGGACACCCGGTGATGACGACATCGCAGTCCTCGTCGAGAAGCGCGATCGCGCTCTCGATGTCGGCGATCTCACGCAGCGGCGAGGTGGCGTCCAGATCGACGACCGTGTCGACCTCGACGCCGCTGGCGACCACGCGAGCCACCAGGTCCTGGATGACGTCCACCTTGGAAACCAGGTCACCGGCCAGTTCGGGGGGTCGCAGACCGAGCACCGATGCCCCGGCCGTCACTGCCAAGGCCGCCATCTGCTCACTGTCCGTGGAGACATAGACCGCGTCGATGCTCGGCGCCGCCAGGGCCTGCTCGATCGTCCACAGCATCAAAGGTTTGCCGAGCAAGGGGCGGATGTTCTTCCCCGGGACCCCCTTGGAGCCGGCGCGGGTGCAGACGGTTGCAATCACTGCCATGGCTCTGCCAACTCCTTGCACCGCAGCGCGAGAGCGGTGCTCCCGAGGGCCTGCGAGATCTCTTGGCTGGTGGGGGACCCCACGGCGGCGCACTCGAGGAACTCCCTCATGGCGCTGACATACGTTGCCCCGACGTCGAAGGCATCCGTGGGAAGTGCCTGCGTGGGCACGCCGTTCACCAAGACCCTCGACGCAGCGAAATCCCAGACTGCCGTGCCGTCGGTGCCCACGAACTCGTAGCGGCGGATCCGGCGACGTGCGACGTAGTCCAGCCCGACGGACACGAGCGTCCCCGCCTCACCGCGCAGGAGGGCGACGGCAACGTCTTCGGTGTCGATCTCGAGCCCGGACAGTTGATCCGCGGCGGCGGCCACGGCTCGCACCTCCCCCAAGATCCACCGACAGGCATCGAACTCGTGAATGAGATCCAGCAGCACCCCGCCGCCCGCCTCGGCGTTGGCCGAGTAGGACTGGCGGTAGTCGGTTTCCCGCCAATCCGGGAGCCACTGCCCGCACTCGAAGTGGGCGCGCACGACCCGCCCGAGTGCGCCACTTCTCACCAGATCGCGCACGAACCCCAACGACGGCAGGAACCGCAGATTGCAACCCGCCATCGTCGGGGCGCTGATCGTGCGGCGCTCGAGGGCCTCGGCGACGTCGGCCATGTCGCCGACTCGGGTGACGACCGGCTTCTCGACGTATACCGGCAGTCCGGCATCCAGGGTAGGGATCAGGCTTTTCGCGTGCACCGCCGATGGCGTGGCAACGACCGCGACATCGGGTTCGTAGATCAGGCCCTGCTGCAGGTCCGGGACCACGGTCGCGCCGAGGGAGTCGGTGTACTCGTCACGACGCGCGCCTGACCGCACCACCACGAAATCGCAGGTGGCGTCCAAGGCGCGAAGGTTGCGGGCATGACGCCGGCCGATCGAACCGGTCCCCAGGAGCAGGACTCGCAAACCCGCCTCCTGTCGGTGAGCGCCGCAGCCTGGTCGGTCTGCGCCCAATCGTGGCCGAGGGTGGCCGGACGCTACGGTACCGTTTCGCCGTGTCGCTCTTCACGTCAGGCTCGTCGGGGCTGACTTGGGTGATCTTGGGTGCCGGTGGGCACGCCGCCGCTGTGGCGGACGTCCTCGAGCAGCGCGGTGACATGGTGCTCGCGGTGGCCGGCACCACCGACCGCGACTGGCCCTGTCCCGTCCTGGATAGCGACTCCGAAGCCGTCGAGTTGGCCGAGCGCACCGGGAGCCTCCTTGTCCTGGCGGTGGGCGACAACGCCGTGCGCCAACGCCTCATGGCGGCGGCCCCGTCGTTGATCGGCACCGTGACCAGTCCGGTGGCTCATGTGTCACGCGCTGCCGTGCTGGGGCACGGCACGGTGGTCATGTCCGGTGCCCATGTCGGTCCCGGTGCCGTGGTCGGCGAGGCGAGCCTAATCAACACCGGAGCGATCGTCGAGCACGACACCGTGCTCGGGTCGTCAGCACACATCGGCCCCGGGGCGGTGCTCGGCGGGGGCTGCTCAGCGGGTGTGCGCACCCTCGTGGGGGCAGGGGCGGTGGTTCTTCCCGGGGTGTCGATCGGGGATGATGTCGTCATCGGCGCCGGCGCTGTGGTGACCAAGCCGGTCCTTGGTGGCCGTGTTGTCGTCGGCAACCCGGCGCGAGTCCTGGAGGAATTCTGATGAGGGAGTCGGGCGAACTCTTCGCCACCCCCGACGCGGCGACCGTTTCGGTGATCGCCGAAGCCGGCGTCAACCACAACGGGGATGTCGACCTCGCGCACCAACTGATCGATGTTGCCGTGCGGTCGGGTGCAGCGGCCGTGAAGTTCCAGACCTTCGACCCGGTTGCCCTCACTGCCCCCAGCGCCGCCCTGACCCCCTACCAGCAACAGCGCAGTGCTCAGGCCTCCCAGGCGGCCATGCTGCGCGACCTGATGCTTCCGCGCTCGGCCTGGCGCGAGTTGAAGTCGCACGCGGACGACGCCGGGCTGCGTTTCCTCAGCACGCCCTTCGACCTGGCGAGCGCAGAGTTCCTCGTCGACCTCGGCGTCGATGCCTTGAAGCTGAGCTCGGGTGAACTGACCAATCTGCCCTTCCTGAGAGCGGTCAGCGGCCTTGGTCTACCCCTCATGCTGTCGACCGGCATGGGCGACCTCGCCGAGGTCACCGGCGCCGTTGAGGCGTGTGCATCGGCACCTCGGCTGGCCCTCTTCCACTGTGTCTCGGCATACCCCGCTCCCCCGGCCCAGTGCAACTTGCGGGCAATTCCTGCGATGGCCGAAACGCTCGGACTGCCCATCGGGTGGTCCGACCACACCCTGGGCACCTCGTCGGCGCTGGTGGCCGTCGCGCTGGGAGCACGCCTGCTGGAGAAGCACTTCACGATCAGTCGGGCGCTTCCGGGACCGGACCATCCCGCCAGCCTGGAGCCGGACGAGATGACGGAGTATGTCGAGCTCGCCCAGCTGGCGTCCGACCTGCTCGGCGATGGCATCAAGCGCCGGATGCCGGCCGAGGAGGAGAACGCACCACTGGTCAGGCGGTCCTGGCACGCTGCCCGGGACCTGGTGGCAGGCACCCTCCTGGGTCCCGACGACGTGGTCACGCTGCGACCCGAGCATGGCCTGTCACCCACTGTGGACCTCATGGGCCGGGCGCTCTCCCGGGCCATCGGTGCCGGCCAGCCGATCACGCAGGATCATCTCGCGTGAGCGCCACCTCCCGTCATCATGTGGTGTTCGTCGGCACGCGTGCCGATCTGGGGCCGCTGGGACCGGTCATTACGGCCCTGGCGGCTCTGCCCGATGCTTCCCTGACACTGATCACGGGTGTGGCCTTCGACGTCGACGCCCTCCGCCAGGCCCTCCCGGATGACGTGCGGGATGTCGACGTCCTGGCTGTCACTACACCCATCAGCGGTCCGTTGACCCCCGAGGAGCAGGTGCTCCACGGCTGCCGGCTGGCGAGCGGCCTGGCCACGAGCCTGGCCGGCCGATCCGTCGACGCGGGGGTGGTGCTGGGGGATCGCTGGGAACTGCTGCACGTCGTCCCGGCGCTCTTCGCCCTCGGCATCCCCATCGTGCACCTGCACGGGGGCGAGGTCACCGAGGGCGCCATGGATGACCGCATCCGGCACGCGGTGACCAAGCTCGCCGATGTGCACTGCGTCGCCAGCCCTGATGCCGCGGCCCGGGTGCGTCAACTGGGTGAACCCGATGACCGGATTGTCGTCACCGGCGCGCCGGGGCTCGACCGCTATGTGGAAGTGGCTGCACTCCCGGTGGAGCGCCTGACGGAAATCGTCGGGACCGAGGTACTTCGGCCGCTGGTGCTGTTCACCTATCACCCGGTGACCGTCGGTGAAGCCGATACCCACCAGGTGGCCGAGCACTCGCGGCAGGCCCTTGAGGCGGCCCTGTCCTTCGGGGGCAGCGTCATCGCGACCCACCCGGGGATGGACCGCGGACGCGAGGAACTCCTGGCCGTCCTGGACGGGTTCGGGGGGCATCCCCGCCTCGTCGTCATCGAGGCACTCGGGCACCACTACCCCGCTGTGTTGGCCTCTGCGGACGTCGTCGTGGGCAACTCCTCGTCCGGGATCATCGAGGCAGGTGCCGTGGGCATCCCGACGGTGGACATCGGGATCCGCCAGTTGGGCCGCGAGCGAGGTCCAAACGTCGTTCACGCCGACGACGGGGAGGACAATGTCCACACCGCGATCGCGGAGGCACTCGCCGCTGCCGGCAGGCAGGACTGGCCGGCAGCCAATCCCTACGGCGACGGTCGCGCCGCACCACGGATCCTGGACGTCGTCCTGGGCAGTGACCAGCGACCTCGTCAGAAAGAGTTCGTCGATCGGAGGCTCGCATGATTTCCGACCTGCGTCGGTTGGTCCTGCCGCAGAGCTGCACCCTGATCGAGGCTGTGTCCGTCATCGACGCCGGGGCCGAGGCCATCTGTTGCCTCATCGACGAGGAGTTCCGACTGGTCGCCACGCTCACCGACGGGGACGTTCGACGGGCGTTGCTGGCCAAGGCCGACGTCACCGAGCCCGCCACCACCTACGCGTGCCACACCCCCCGCACGGTGAAGCGGGGCACCCCACGCGCACTGGTCCTCGATCTCATGCAGGCCGCCCGCCTGCATGCAGTCCCTGAAGTGGACCATCGCGGCGTGATCGTCGGGCTGCACACGGTGACCGAAATGCTCAGCGCAACACCCCTGCCCAACCACGCCGTCATCATGGCGGGAGGCCGGGGATCCCGGCTGGGCATGCTTACGGCCAACACGCCCAAGCCACTCATGACCGTGGCCGGACGCTCAATCCTCGAGTGGATCATCCTCGGCCTGGTCAGCGGCGGCATTCGCACCATCCACATCAGCGTCAACTACCTCGCCGACCAGATCGTCGACGCGATCGGGGACGGCTCGGCCTACGGCTGCACCATCAGGTACATGAGGGAGGAGCCGGACCAGCCACTGGGGACCGGGGGCAGTCTGACCCTGCTGGATCCCCGGCCGACCGAGCCGATCATCGTAATGAACGGCGACCTCATGGTCGAGTTCGACGCGACCCGGCTGGTTGAGCACCACCGCGGTTCCGCGGCTGCGATGACCGTTGGGATCCGGTCCTACTCACACACCGTTCCCTACGGGGTGGTGGAGATGGACGCCGCCGGCAGAGTCACCTCCGTTTCGGAGAAACCCGAACTGGAGGTTGACATCAACACCGCGGTCTACTGCATCGACCCTCCCCTCATCGACCTGCTGCCCTCCGGTCAGCCAAGTAACATGCCTGACCTCATCCAGGGTTGTCTCGATCGGGGCCTGGGCGTCTCGGCCTGGCCCCTCACCTCGGATTGGATCGATGTGGGAACGCCTGAAGACCTGCACCGCGCGAAAGGAACACCGTGACCACAGTTGGCCCCGCCGCCGACCTCACCGGACGCACTCTCCTCGTGACCGGATCCGACGGCTTCATCGGCTCCCACGTGGTCGAGGCCGCCCTCGATGCCGGCGCGACGGTCCGCGCCTTCTGCATCTACAACTCCCGCGGCTCGGCTGGATGGCTCGATGAGTCGGAGACCTTCCAGAACGCCGTGCGGGAGGGGCGTGCCGAGACGGTCTTGGGCGACATCCGCGATGCCGAGCATGTGATGGCGGCCGTCAGCGGTGTCGACGCCGTCCTCCACCTTGCCGCGCTCATCGCCATCCCGTACAGCTATGTCGCCCCGCGCTCCTACGTCGACACCAATGTCACGGGCACCTTGAACGTCCTCGAGGCCGTCCGTCGGCTCGGCATTCCCCGCATGGTCAACACGTCGACCTCCGAGGTCTACGGCACCCCTGAAACGGTTCCGATCCGCGAAGACCACGCTCTGCGTGGACAGTCGCCCTACTCCGCGACGAAGATCGCGGCCGACAAACTCTGTGAGTCCTACGCCCTGTCGTTCGAGACACCGGTGACCACGCTTCGTCCGTTCAACACCTTCGGTCCGCGTCAGTCTGCACGCGCGGTGATCCCGACCGTTCTGTCCCAGCTTCTCGCCGGAGCGTCGGCCCTCCGCCTGGGCGCTCTCTCCCCGCAACGCGACTTCACCTTCGTGACCGACACGGCCGACGGCTTCCTGCGGGCGACCGTGGCCGATCTCGAGCCGGGCGAGGTCGTCCAACTGGGCACCGGCCGCACGATCTCCGTGGGCGACCTCGTCCAGTTGTGCCAGGACGTGACCCACACGACCGCAGAGGTCAGCACGGACGAGGAGAGGGTCCGGCCAGCCGGTTCAGAGGTCGAGATCCTCCTGTCCGATCCGAGCAATGCGGCGGCGCGACTGGGGTGGAAGCCGAGCGTCTCCCTGGAGGAGGGCTTGGCCCGCACCGCGACCTGGCTGCAGGACCGCGTCGATGCGGAGTCCGCGGGCCGGTATCACCGATGACAGCCTTCAGTGAGGCGCATGCGCCGGGGGCTCCCTCGGCGACAGGCGGCATCCCCTTGGCGGTCCCGAACATCGGGCCGGCCGAGCGCGCCGCCGTTCTCGAGGCCGTCGAATCGGGGTTCGTCTCCTCCGTCGGCCCCGCGGTGGAGGCCTTCGAGCGCGAGTTCGCCGAGGTGGTCGGTTCCACGTATGCCGTCGCGTGCGCCAGCGGCACCGCTGCCCTCCACGTGGCCCTCCGGCTCCTCGGGGTGGGTGCCGGCGACGAGGTCCTGTGCTCCGACTTCACCTTCATCGGCTCGAGCAACCCGATTGCCTATCTCGGCGCCCGCGCGACCTTGGTCGACTCCGAGACCCGCACCTGGAACATGGACCCGCAACTCGTCGCCGACGAGTTCGCGCGGCGCCGACGCATGGGGGCCCCGATGCCCAAGGCCGTCGAACTCGTTCACGTCCTTGGCCAGCCGGCGGATGCGGCCAGCATCCTCGAGATCTGCGCCGACCACGACGTCCCGGTGATCGAAGACGCGGCGGAAAGCCTCGGCGCCACCTGGTCGAGCGGAACACTCACCGGACGGAGCACGGGTGCGGTCGGGCGCATCGGCTGTTTCTCCTTCAACGGCAACAAGATCGCGACGAGCGGTGGTGGCGGCATGATCGTCACCGACGACGAGGCCCTGGCTCGTCGTGCCAAGCACCTCACAACCCAGGCGAAGGTTCCCGACGTCGGCTACCTGCACGACGACGTGGGATACAACTACCGCCTGACCAATCTGTCGGCAGCCCTCGGGCTGGCCCAGGTGCGCCGCCTCGACGAATTCGTGGCCAGCAAGCGGAGCACCGCGGCGGCGTATGACGCCGCCTTCGCCGACCTTGCACTGACCCGACCGCCCCGTATCGAGGGCTTCGACTCCACCTACTGGCTCTATTCGGTCCTCGTGCCCGAGGGTCGGGACCGCGACGTGTTTCTTCAGCACCTGACCGCTGCCGGCGTGGGGGCCCGGGCGCTGTGGCGCCCCCTCCACGCGCAGCCCCCGCTGCGGGACGCCGACCGGCTGGGGGGTCAGGTGGCTGACGCCCTCTTCGACCGTGGGGTCTCCTTGCCGTGTTCGAGCACCATCACACCCGCAGAGATCGAGCGCGTCACCGACGCGGTTCAGTCGTTCTTCACGGTTTCCTGATCGGCGATCCGTCGGTGGGAGGCAACGCCCCCACGGCACGTGTCCTGCGTCGCCTCTGGCCCGGGTGCCGCCCAGTTACCTCTTCTCGACCCGGGGATCTCGTGTCGGTGAGTTGGGCTGTGGCCGCCAGAGCCAGGGCGACCGGGAGCAAACCCTGGGTGGACAGCACGACGTTGTCGACGACGAAGGAGAGGGTCAACGCCGCCAGCAGCCCGATCCTCAGGGGTGCGTGGACGTCCCTGATGCGCAGCGCCTGACGCCAGGTCATGGCGAGCATGACGACGAAGCCCACGAGCCCGATCACGCCGAAATAGATGAACATCGTCAGGATGAGTGAGTGGGCCGAGACCACGGTCTTGTTCATGATGGCCAGGTCCACCGACCCGGGGCCGAATCCGAAGACAATGGCCGGAGCGCTGTCGAACTGGCGGGTGAGCAGGTCGGCCCAGATCGTGGTCCGCCCCGAGGACGAGTTGTCCGCACCGAGGTTCAGCCGGTCCGCCAGATCACCCAACTTGCCCGCCTGGGTGAGGACATAGAGCGCTCCTGCACCAATGGCGACCAGGCCCAGGCCGGCGGTCCACTTGCTGGTGCGCTCTTCCCCGGTGCGACCCAGGAGCAGCCCGAAGACCAGACCAGCGGCCAACGCGAACATTCCTCCTCGCGAGGTGGTCTGCAGCAGGAACCAAGCGAGGACCCCGATGGTGGGCCAACGGATGACCCGGACGACGCGGAGCGAGCCGGATCCGGGCGGGGAGAGGATCAGCGCCAGGATGATCAGCGCAATCAACAGCCCCAAGGTGTTCGGGGAACCGAAGTCATCCAGGCTGAGCCGCCCGCCGTAGCTGAAGCGGTCCGGGGTGACCCGGTACGCGTAGACCATCGCGGCGGCACTGGCGACACCGGCCCATGGTAGGAAGGCCCAGAGTCGATGACGCGCGAGCGCGCTGAGCGCGACGGCGCCGAGAAGCATAAGTCCCACCTTGATCGCCTCACCGACGAAGCGATCGCTGCGACCGAAGGTCCACATGGCTGCTACGGCGCACGCGGCGAGAAGGATCGACAACACCAGCAGGGTGCGTTCCGTCTGCTCGAGGCCCGAACGCTGGAACAGCAGGCTGCCGAGCAGCCAGTAGCCGATGATCACCGCCAGGATGGCTTGGCTCAGCAGCAAGGACTCGCCCAGGTGGTAGGGGAAGAGCAGGGCCAGCAAAACAGCACCGAGTGCCACGGCAGCCTCACCGTCGGAGAAGCCGCCGATCGCCACACGTCGGGAGCGTTCACGGGTTCGCGCGGCCCGACGCCGGCTGACCGTCTCCCGGCGCCGAACCGTGGAGGTGGGCGGGGCAGTCATTCGGTGGACGCCTCTCGATCGGGCCTTCATCGTAACGAGCCCAGACGACGATGGATTCACTCTCTCATCAGGCTGCAGCCTGAACCCGTCCCTGCTACATTTATCTTGACATCAAGATATATGTAGCAGCGACGCGAGGGAGACTCACTACCCGATGGCCAAGATCATCTACACCTTCACCGACGAGGCGCCGATGCTGGCGAC
>ERZ795053.3132-NODE-3132-length-19110-cov-4.651850_pt1 | contig 19110 bp, 15 predicted proteins | sample MGYA00375137_ERZ795053 | MGnify/ENA primary metagenome ERZ795053 (study PRJEB30182, sample SAMN05720284) | activated sludge metagenome | isolation source: Anaerobic digester | place: Hong Kong | collected 2014-12-17 ...
GATCGACCACTGCCGGTCTGGCTTGTCGGAGTCGCCGTAACCCATCAGGTCGGGCGCGAAGGCGCGAAAGCCGCGGGCGGCGAGCAGCGGCAGCAGCTGCTCGTGCTGACGACCAGAGCTCGGCGCCCAGTGCATGAGCACGATAGGCTGACCGGTGCCGGCAACCCGATAATGCACCTGACCATCAGGCGTGTCCGCGTAGGCGCGTTTCATTCTTCAGGCACTCGCGGTTGCCAAGGATGCCTCCGCCTGAAGTATCTCGGCTTCGCGTGCTCGTGCCTCACGAAACGGCGTACGGCCAGCCCACAGCAGCAGCGCCGCGGTGGGCGCGCAAACACCGATGACCAACGCGATCGAATAGCCGATGGCCTGCTCGTCCCGGAAGACGTAGTCAGTCGCAAAGCCCACGCCAGTAGCCCCGAATGCTGCTGTCAGAATATTGAGCGCCATCAAGTAGGTCGCTGACAGCTGAGCGCGAAACTCGTTAGGGACCGCGAGCTGAATGGCGGTGGGCCCGCAAGCCACTGCCAGGCTGGCGAAGAACACGAATGGCCCATGCAACAACAGGGCGAGCCGACCGTCCGTCGTGGTATTGGCGACGATTGCGAATGGCAATGTCGTGAGCGCTGCCACAATCCCCACCAGCAGCGGCGCATCGCTGCGGCCCGCTCGCTGCCATGTGTCAACCAACCAACCGCCCGTGAATATCCCGGCGGGAGAAAATATGAGCAAGATGACTCCCAGCTGCAGCCCCGCCTGCGACGACGTCAAGCCGTGCGCGCGCACGAACATGGTCGGCGCCCATGACAGTACAACGACGATGACCACCGCAAGCATCCCGAAGCCTGCCATGTGGCAACCGAACAATCTTTTTCGCGCCAGTACGAACCGGAATACCTCCGTGCCGCTGGGACGCTGGCGCGCCACACCACGTCGCGCCGGCTCAGTGAGCGTCAGAGCCAACAACCCGACCAGCAGCCCGGGCAGCCCGACGAGAAAGAACGCCAGTTGCCAGATCCGCACCTCACCCAGCAGCGGCAATTCGGCGACCTGGGAGCTGCCGACGAGGCCGAGCACGGCGCCGCCAACCAGAAACGAGATCCCGGCCCCAAAAAACGCGCCAGACATGTACACGCCCAGCGCGCGGCCGAGCTGCTTGGGCGGGAACGAGTCCGAAATCATCGAGAACGCTGCAGGCGACAACGCAGATTCTCCGGCCGCCACGGTCAGGCGCCCGATCAGCAGTTGAACAAAGTTGTTGGCCAGACCACAAGCAGCCGTTGCGAGACTCCAGATTGTCACCGCAACGCTCACGATGACGCGTCGCGAGTAGCGATCGGCGAGCACGCCGACCAACAGACCCGTAATGGTGAAGGCCGCTGCAAAAGCGATACCGAGCAAGGTACCCATCGCCGCATCCGAGAGGCCCAGATCCTGCTTGATCGGCACCACTAACAAACCGAGGATTACTCGATCGATCGACGAGAACAGGAACGCGATGAGCAACACTCCAACCGTATACCAGGCGAGCGGTGGCCGCGGCCACGACTTCGGATTGCTCTGGGCGATCACGAATGGAGCCCCGTGAGTATCAACACGGGCCTAGCCAAGGCCCAGAAAACTGAACAGTTGGTCGGCGTACAATTGCGGCGCGAGATACGGCAGCCTGCCGCCCAAATCCGGCAGAACGATGAGTCGCGCATCGGCGACCAGCGGCGCGGCGCGGCGGTCGCATTCCACCAAGCTGTCCTCTTCACCGACCAGGAACAGGCTGGGACAGGAGAGACGTTCGAGACAGGCTCTCGCATCGTGCTCGAACACCGCCTCAAGGGCCCAGTTGAATCGGTCATAAACGCGCATCTGCTCCACTGTGCCCCACAGGACGTCCGCCAGCGTCGCATGCTCGCCCCACCGCTCCCGCCGTTTGCGCCACTCCTCCAGGAGGAAATTCCCTTCGCTATCCAACGCTGGCGTGGCGATAATACTGCGGAACGCAGCCACTTCTTCTGCGCTCAACAGGGCCAGTCCCGACATGATTAGGCGGGACACACGATCTTGTAGCAACCCCGTCGCGAGCTCGAGAGCGAGCGAACTGCCAGTATGAACGCCGGCTAGAATGCAGGGGCCATTGCCGAACGTCTGAATCGCAGCATGCAGGCAGGCGGCGAGGTCCGCGATAGCGAGCGGTGCGTCCGGCGCGTCCGACATACCGTAGCCTGGTGTATCGAGCGCCACGGCTCGACATCTCGTTCCGAGAATAGGTAGCACTCGCTCGAACTCACTGCCAGAGAGTGCTGTTTCATGCAACAGGAAAAGCAAAGGCCCCGACCGACCGGCGGCGTAGTAGTGAATCTGCCCCGCCCGTGTATCAGCGTAGCCGCGTCGCATCACGTTTGCCGGAATCAAGGTGGTCGTCGAGTGCATGCAATACTCGATTCCTGCATCGCGGGGAATCGACACATTGCAATGTAAGTGCCGCCAAGTCGCGCCGAGTTATCCGTCCGAGCGCGGACAGATCCTCTGTGAGCCGCGCTTGTCCCGTGGACTTGGCGTCATCATTCTCGAGCATGCCGTTGCGGATGATCGTGTAGTTCAGGCCGCTACCAATCAACAGCTCCTCGGCGCGACCTTTGTCGTGCAGAATCGCCGCCAGCTCCGTAAAATCGATGGCGGGAAAGAGCTTCATGTTGTCGCCGGCACCGACTGAACCGTGATGGATGACTTGTGCGCTGCCGTTTGCCAGTGCACCGGCCACGATATTGCGAATCGCCGGTTCATGCTTCCGGTCATAGAGCGCCGAAGCATCAATTGCGACGCGCGGTCGCACCGCGCGAAACGCGGCCGTGACACTGGCCGCGTCGAGAAGATCACCCACAACGTACCGTACGTCCTTGCCCTGCAGGCGGCGACGATCCGACTCCGGGCGGACGAACACCGTGACCCGTTCATCGGCCACCAATAGCGCGCCGACGATCTCGCTGCCAAGACGACCCGTGCCGCCAAATACGAGCACGCCGTCCGCTCGCACAACAGGCGCCTGTAGCGTGGCAACCAACAGCGCGAGCATTACAGCGCCGCGTTTCCACCTAATCTGGGGGCCTGCATTTCTGTACCGTCGCATCGGTCGCCAAGCTAGCGCCGCACTGCGAACGCAACAAGGTTATTGCGTACTAGTCTCAAAAATGAGACGCCGTCAGCGCCGGTTGGTTGGAACCTTGAAGCCGGAGCTTTGGCCGTGGTTTCCTGCCGCATGATGGAACAGACCAGAATTGCAATCGTTGGAGCGGGGATCGCTGGTCTGGTGGCGGCGCGCGCGCTGCAACGCGCTGGCTTTCGACCGAAACTCTTCGACCGGATGCCGCAGATCGGCGAAGTGGGTGCGGGACTCACGCTGGCCCCCAACGCGACTCACGCGTTACGTTCCATCGGCCTCGGGAATCTGCTCGAAACCTGCGCCATGCAACCGGAACGCGCCGGCGTGCGCAATTGGCGCACAGGCGAACTGAAAGTTTCCCTGGCGCGCGGCGCGGAAATGCTGGCGAAGTTTGGTGCGCCCTACTGTCACGTGCACCGCGCCGATCTGCACGGCGCCCTCGTGCGCGCGGTGCTCAACGCCGATCCTGAGGCCATCACGCTGAACGCCGATTTCAACGGTCTGCAACAATCCGGATCCGCCGTACAGATCGAGTTCGCCGCCAGCCCGCCCATAACGGCAGACCTGGTGATCGGCGCGGATGGCTTGCGCTCTGCCGTGCGATCAGCGCTGTTCGGCGCAGATCAACCGCGCTTCACTGGCTACATCGCGTTTCGTGGTTTGGTGCCCATCGAGCGCCTCCCCGCTGAACTCATTGATCCGCCTTCCTGTCTGTCGACCGGACCGGATCGCAGCTTCGCGTGGTACCTCATAAGGGGCGGCCAGACGGTGAACTTCGTGGCACTTGCGCAGCGGAGGGGCTGGAACCAAGAAGGCTGGTCGATTCCGGCTACGGTCGAGGAAGTTCTGCACGAATACGCCGGTTGGCACGAACGTGTCCGAACGATCATCGGCAGCGCACCGCCCGAAACGCTGTTCAAATGGGCACTATTCGACCGCGAGCCGCTAACAGAATGGTCTCGTGGACGCACAACGCTGATGGGCGATGCGGCGCACCCGATGCTGCCGTTCCTAGGGCAGGGCGCGGGCATGGCAATCGAGGACGGCATCGTGCTGGCGCGTGTGCTGGCCGACGCACGTTCCATTGATGAGGCACTGCGGCGATACGAGACCGCTCGAGTGGCGCGGGCGACATGGGTGATGCTCAAGTCGTGCGAAACCGCGCTCGCCTATCACGCCGACCACGCGATCGACGCACCTGCGCCGCCCCACGTCACCGCGGAAAGCCTGGGGATCTGGGCCTACAACCCAGCTACTGTCGACGTGTGAAGAAAATCACTAAACACTAGTAGCGGTCACCATCGGTAGCAGGCTTGTCCGCGGCCGGTCCCGGCAACCCGTTCGCAATGGCCCACTCTTCGTACTCCTCGGCGTTCTGTGAGCCGAGATTGAATTGCGGCCGGCCGGTCACTTTGGGCGCCTTGGGCCCTTTATATTTGCTCGAACGATAGTTGACGCTGTTCTCATGGTGGTAGGCGGCCAGCGTCGGGATCTTGTCCTTGTCGGGGTAGAGCACCACCGAGGTCGCGCCGTAGCCGGCGAACTTGCCGGCATTGCGATACATGAACCACACCGCGCCATCACGCGTAATGGTGGTCTTCAGCGTGTCGGAACGAGTGGGTATCGGATAGTGCGTGAACTTGTCCGCCTTCTGCTCATACTTCGAGAGGTAGTTGTCTGTCGCGACCCAGATGTTGTCGTCCGGGTCTGCGTCAGCCTTGTACGGCGATGAATGCTCGATTCCGAGGTTGCGCTCCATCACCGCACCGGTCTTGGGATCGAGGCGAAAGATCGATCCTCCCTTGTTTCGACCGTCCACCTCGCGATTCGGGCTTGCCCAGCTTCCCAACCAGATCCTGTTCTGCGAGTCGAGGCTGGGGCGGCGCATATTGACCGGCGACTCATCAGTCAGTCTGAAGAACGTAAACTCCTCAGTCTCCGGATCGAAGCGCGTGACGCCACTGGCATAGTGTTCTGCGAACCACACTTTGTCGTCGTAGTCGACGATGATCCCATACGGACCGCTGCGCACGACCGGCACGTCCCAACGCATCAACGAATTGGTCTTGCGATCCCATTTCGTCAGTCCATTGGAGGACATCCAGAGATTGCCCTTGGTATCAAAGATCTGAGTGTTGCTTGGAGGGCCCAACCACTTATCGACCAACCCAGTGGTGGGATCGAGGCGCTTGACCGTACTCATGGGCGAACCGGGCGTACTGCCGCCGCCATTGACGCGGGTAATGTCGCCTGAGTACCAGACCGTGCCGTCGGATTGATCGACGACCAGGCTGCTGCCGCCGCCGTTGTCTTCGAAGGCTTTCGCTTCGCCAGTGCGCGGATCCGTGCGCACGATGCAACAGGCCGTGTAGGCGTTCCACACATTGCCATCGGCATCGAAAGTGATGTTGTGCGACCACGGCCAAGTGGGGTACTTCTTCGGGTCTTCCTTGTAAATGTACTCGACGAACATCGCCTTCTCGAGCGCCTTCAGATCAAGCTGTGCTTCGCTGTTCAGCTGCACGACGCGCGGTTCGGACGCGGCGCCGAAGTTAGTGGCGAGGTAGTCGATGACCACCTCGCGATCCGTCGGCGGCAACAGTTTCTCATCGAAGTAAGAGGCACGACCGACCTTGGCCTTCGGATCCCGCTTGTGCATCCGATCCACCGTGATCGCCCAGCCGTCCTTGTCGAGCGGCGCGCGTCCGCCGGGATAGCCGCGTACGCGGTTATAGGGCAGGAACTGCACGGGGTGACAACCCAGACAGGTGCGCTCGATGATGTCGCGACCCGGCCCGGGTGGATAGACAACTTCATAGGGCTGAATCTTTGCGCCGCAGTCCGAGTTCTCGCGCGAGCAAACCTCATACGGCATGCCACCGACGTAGTTAGGTACCGGTCCGACGTCCCGCAACGCGAAGTTAGCAGATTCGCTGGTGTCGGCCTTGATATTGAGCTCGACAGTCTGTGGAGTGAAACCTTCCAACTGGTCGACCGCCGGCCGCACGGTGACACGGTAGGCACCGGGGATCAGGTCTACCGCGCGGTACCTGCCATTGACTACGAATACGGTGTACGCAACGTTCTTGTCGACGTTATAGGCGTAAACGACAGGCAGGACATCCGCCGTCGCGCCGCTGACCTTGCCCGACAGCGCTCCGTATCCTGGCAGCTGTGCGGCCAGCGCCGGCGATGCCGGCGAAGCGTTGAGCAGCAGCAGTGAAACGGCGACGCATTTCGATCCGATAGTCATAGATTTGCTCCTTTGAGCGTCACGCTAACGACCGTCGCCGATTCCAAACGAGTATGACGCCCGGATACCGTAAGTTGTCTTATTGGGCAGCCCGGCGGTCAGCATGTGAAACCCGCGGAACGCCTGGTCATCGAATCGCTGATAGCCGTCGAACGTGCGATCATTGAAAATATTTGTGCCATAGGCCTCGATGCGCAGTCCGCCATCGAGACTCACACCGAATCGCAGATTTACGCGGTTGGCGGTGCCGGTCTCGGCGATGTTCGCTTCCGTCGCATACTGACTGCCGGTATACACATAGTCTAGTCGTGAGAACCAACTGGCGCGATCACTGACGCGATGATTGTAGGCAGCGGACAACGTACCGCTGACCTTGGGTGTGCGGGAGAACTCCTTGTGCAAGCCGGCGATTTCACGCTCGCCAAGTATGACGAGACAGTCCGAGCAGTCGCGAGAGAGGATGTCGGTCTTGTTATACGCATAGGTGCCAGAGATGCGCAGTTCGTCGGTCGCTGCAATTTCGAACTCCAGCTCGACGCCCTGCAGGTCGGTCGCACCGCCCAGGCCCGTAGACTGAAAAGTTCGCGTTACACCGTTGGCATCCGGGCAAATTGTCTGTCCGCGGTTGTGCTGCTTGCGCCATTCGGCGTAGTAAGCCGCTGCGGTCATCGTCAGCCGGCCATCCCAAAAGCGGCCTTTGACGCCCAGTTCATAGTTATCCAGTTCCTCCTCAGGTATCTCAATTCCGGCGTAAATACTGGCGCCGATACAGGCTAGAACCGTCGCATTGATCAACGGGCTGATCAGCTGTGCATTGAACTCGCCGGGCCGTGTACCCTGGGCATAAATTCCATAGATCGTCGTATTCGTAGTCGGCTTGAAATCGACGATCAATCGCGGCGTGAAGCTACTGAACGTACCGCTCAGGGTTTGACCTGCCGGCACGGTCCCACCGTCCAGGCGCGTAAAGCCTCTTGAGCCGTCTGTCACCTTGTCGTCCTGACGACGCGCCTCTAGACTCACATTGAGTCGATCTGTGAAGTCGTAGGTGAGCGATCCGAAGATCCCAATCGTCTCCACCTTGTTCAAGGTGGTGCCCGAGATGCCGGATGACCAGACGCCTTGGTTGTTACGGGTTACACCGAGACTAAGCTGTTCGATGTCGCTGTAGCTAGCGCCGATGAGCCATTTCAGCCGCTGCTGCGCACTGGATGCCAAACGGATTTCCTGGCTGAAGTCGCTCAAATCGCGATGCGTCAGGAACTTGGTGTCGAACGCCGTACCCAGTTGTGCTGTCGCCTTGCGATCCAGATCCTCGATGCGTGCCATTTTGTTACTATGCGTCGCGGTGATCGATGTCAGGGTCCAGTCGTTGGCAAATTCATAGTCGAGCACCAGCGTGCCTTCGTAAGCCTCGCGCCGTAGACCAAATTTGGTGAGGAAATTACGCCCCAACAGCAAGCCGCAGCCCGGGCACAAAGCCGGGTCTCCCGCCAAAATGCTGGCGAAGTCTGCGGTCATGGTGGTGTCGACATTTATTTCGTTCAGGTTCGGGAAACGAGGTACCCCACAAACCCAGTTGTTACCATTGGCAATCGGCAGCGCAGTCCCGCCGAGATTGCAGTTGAACACGTCCTCACCATTGGTTCGACCATAGCCGAGACTCGCACTCGGGCCGTCGTCGTCCTCCCAGTAGTGCAGTCGAAGTTTAGCCGTGAGATTCTCCAGCGGTTTGGCCATGAGCGTCAGAGCCAGATCGTCGGTTTTGCGATCGCCCAAGCGATCGCCATTGGCCGCATTCACGTAGTGCCCATCCGTACTGCGCGAGCTGGCATTGAAGCGCACGGCCAATTTGTCGGCAATGATCGGCCCTTCTGCCTGTACACCGTAGTCCAGCGCATTGTAACTACCGGCGCCCACATTCAGCTTTGCGTTCCAGCTGTCCATCGATGGATTGCGCGTGATGATGTTGATCGCACCGCCAAAGGTCGAACGGCCGAAGTACGCTGCTTGCGGACCCTTGACCGTTTCGACGCGCGCGGCATTCTCGGTGGCACCGATCTCGGCTCCCAGAACCGGAGCGCCGTCGATGAACACCATCGCGCCCTGCCGCGTCTGTACATCCGTGTTCACCTGCATGCCACGCATGATCAGGCGACGCGACGAGCGGTCATTGCTGCCGCCCGAAGGGCCCCCGTAGTAGAAACCTGGCGTGTAGTCGACGATATCGCGAAGGTCCTCGATTGCCTTCGCATCGATATCTTCTGCCGTCAGCACCGAGATCGTGAGCGGCACGTCCAGCAAGGACTCGTCGCGCTTGCGGGCCGTCACCGTGACTTCCTCAAGCACCGGGCTACGGAGCGCCCCCGACTGCGCTTGCTGCGCAAACGCTTCTGGCAGGCACACCATCAAACCTATGATCGAAAGCAGGGCCCGCAGGCCGGAACGTCGCGCAGTATTCATGACAGAGAGACCCCCAAGAATTTAGTTATCGACGCTGCGCGGAATTCTCAACAAACCGGTTGGCGACCCCCTCCCAACCTCGGTCCGCTTTTCCGGCACGGCGTTTGCCGAACCTATTCGCGCAGCGGGCACAGGACAACAACTTCGGCCTGCATGTATCAATAATGAGACGTCTGCCGGTCAGCCGAAGCATGACACTCAGGGCGACGAGTAAATTTTGCTCCTAACCGCTGCGAGCCGCGGGGGGAACCCGCGTCGCAATCCGACGCGCTGCTTCGCGCAATATCGGTATATATTCTTTGACCGCCGTGGCTAGCGCGACCGCATCTTTGGCATATCGGAGCGTCACGGCAGCCCGAACGTCGCCGCTGGAGTCGATGATCGGCACTGCAATCGAAGTGGCGACCGTTCTTTGTCGCAGCCGGTCATAGCTGGCAAAACCCTGACTGCGCACACTCGCCAACTTCTGCTCCAGAGTGGCCCGAGCGCGGCTGCCCAGCGCGGCCTTCGCGTCACGTTCCGCCAGCGCTGCCAGCATGGCGTTGCGACTCGCCATGTCGATGTGCGCCAGTATGCAGAGGCCCGTCGCAGTCGTTAGCAACGGCATACGATAACCCACATTGAACCGGTCTGTCGCGAGCGGGCTCAGGTCGTCGGTATTCTCGCGAATGACGACGTCGAGGCCATGCAAGGCACCCAGCGACACCGGCCAACTGAGCTTCTGCGTGACGAGCGACAGAAACGGCCGCGCTATGCTCGCCAGGAGCTGCGCATCCGAGAAGCCTTCGCTCAACTCACGCACCCGGGGCGTCAAGCGAAAGCGGTGATCCGAGCGATGCTGCTCCAGATAGCCGTCGTTGACGAGCGTCTCGAGGATCCGGTAGAGCGTCGCGCGCGGTATCGCGAGCGCTTTGCTCACCTCGAGGATACTGGCGCTCTCAACTTTGTTAAGAAATGCGAGTATCTCGAGTCCGCGACTGAGCGAGCGAGGCATGTTATTCGTTAGTGGCTGTACTCGCGGTCGACTGCGGCGCCACGAACTGGCCGCTTTCCCAACGACCGTCGAGTACGGTGGAGTCGGCCTGTGTCAGTCGCCCGCGGCCGTGCGGGAATCCGTCGCGCCAGGCGCCAACATAGACTGCGCCGTCCGGCAGCACGCAGATGCCGTGGCCTTCCGGCTTCCCGTCGCGCCATTCGCCCTGGTATTTCGTACCGCTCGGATAGAAAATTGCGCCGTTGCCGTGCTTGCTGCCGTGATTGTAGCCGCCGATGTAGGTAGCGCCATCGTTGTAGATCACGGTGCCGGTGCCGTGCTCGCGATTGTCGTGCCCGCCAACATACTTGCCGCCCATCGACCATGCCCAGGGTCCGTTGCTCTGCGGTCGATTGCCGGTCCATTCGATCGCGTATTTCGCGCGATTGGTGAACTCATAAACCGCTTGACCGAGCCGCTCGTCGTGTTGCCACTGGCCCGAGAACTTGCTGCCGTTCGCTCGCGTCAGCGTACCTTCACCGTGGCGCTTGCCGGCCTGCCACTCTCCGGCATAGCGCGAACCGTCTTCATAGGTCATCTCCCCATGGCCATCGATGCAGCTGCCGACAACACAATCCGCATTTGCCGCAACCATCACCAACATACCCAAGCTAGCCAGGAGCCAAGACTTCATTGCAGCTCTCTCCTTAAGAAAATCGCCGATCGAAGACAGGCTGACATGCTGCGCGCATCGTCAACGCTGTGGCAAGCCCGGGTCGCGACGGCCGCTATGCGGCCAGAATGCCGCGTGAGTTGACCGGACATTTGCCAGGTAGCATTCTCGAATCGAACAGCGCTTGGCCCGCCTTCGGAAAGCAGGAGTGACACACAATGACAGAGCCGACCGTCGATCTCGGCGCAATACGTGGCGACTGGGATTTCCACACTCGTTACGTCACCAATGCGATGGAGCAGACTCTGAAGCGTTTGCACAAGAGCTGGCGCGCACTCAAAGCGCGGGCGCCCGCGGCCGGCCAGGTGCCGATGGATGGCGAGCTAATGGACGAATTCATCGAGGCCTGCCGACAGACCCGTGCCCTGACGGACGACATCCTGCTGATGCGCGATACCAAACCGGCAACGAGCAACACGCGCAGCAAGCGAGGTCGCGCTGGCAAGAAAGCGCGGGCCCACAAGTAGTAAGGAGAAGGCAGTGCGTCCGCATGTAGAACTCATTCAGGAAAAGGACCTCGTGTGGCACGAGGCCGAACTGCACAAAGGCAACACCCACGCGCGCCAGCGCAATCTCTCCTATGACGAGGAAAACGGTGCCGCCTCGACACGCGTCATGTTCGACAAAGCATGGAGCAGACCAGGTGGCTATCATCACGCGGACGTCGAGTGGTACGTGATGCAGGGCCAAGTGAAGCTGGGGCAGCGGCTACTCGGCAAAGGCTCGTACTTTCGCGCACCAGCAGGTCTTGCCATCCCGGCGATGGAAGTGGCAGCTGGTACCGACGTGCTGATATTCCGCGAGTACGGCGATTGGGGCTTTTCGATCTCGAGCAAGAATCGCAGCAAGTTCATCTCTCGGGGCGGCAATACCGCTTCCAATGAAGCAGGCGAATTGACCGTTGTGGACACCGACCGCCAGGAGTGGATGCCCAATCTCTACGAAGGCGATACGCAGCGCTTTCTGAAACTGAAGCTGTTGTTCGCCGATCCGCCGTCACCGGACGACAACAACACCGGCTTTGTCTCGCTGCTTTGCTGGGCACCACCGGGCTGGTCCGACAGCCGCATGGTGCATCACCCGGTGTTCGAGGAGTCTTATTGCCTCGACGGCGATATGGTCTACAACTTCGGCACGCTCGATCCCGGCGCCTATTTCTTCCGTCCGGCGAAGGTGAAACACGGTCATTTCATGGCTGGCGAACGCCGTGGCTGGACCGGCATCTTCCGGCTCGACGGCAGTCTCATTAACTGGATCACCGTCAACGAGCGGGTGATTGCCGAGGGTGACGCACTCAACTACGATCCCAAGACACAGGCACCGGTGATTGCGGGTATCCCGGTGCGCTCGAGGTCCGCGGGTCCGTGGGATCTCGACGGTCAGTAGAAGAGTTCGTGAGTTCGCGTCAGCGGGTCGAGTTCTTCTACTGCAGTTCCTGTCCCTGGTCTTACCTGGCATACTTGCGCCTGAACGAAGCCGTGCTGCGCACCGGTGGCACAGTACGCTATCGTCCGGTGCTCGCTGGCCAGCTGCATCAGGACGGCAATTTGCCCGACCCCTACGTCGCCCGTCATCCGGCCGAGGCTAACTACCAGCGCAAAGATTTACAGGACTGGGCGAGTTTTGCGGGCGTCAAGATCAAGCTGCCTGATGGGCGGCGTGCGCCACCAGTGTGGGCGCAACGCGCGGCCGTAGTTGCGCTCGATACCGGCCACGCAAGTAAACTCATTGGAGCGCTGTTTGCGGCGCATTTCGCTTCGGGCCGCGATATTGCCGATCGGACTGAAGTGATCAGCATCGCCGCCGACTGCGGCTTGCATGGTCCTCACTTCGAAGCGGCACTCGATGACTCGAAGTCTACCGCCGTCGTGGTCGCCAACACCGAGGAGTTGCTAGCGCGCGGCGGCTTCGGCTCGCCGACGATGTTTCTCGGTGACGACATGTACTTTGGCAATGATCGGATGCCGCTCGTGGAATCCGCGCTGATGCGCGCCGCAGACCATCAGTTCATCGCTCCAGGCGAGCACGGCAGAATCTGATCAGTGCTTATGGCCGTGGCCGAGGCCGCGAGAATGGGGCTCCTTCGCAGGCGTCGAACGCGCATTGTCGTGCGAGTGGTCGTGATTGTGAGGCGTGCCCGAATCGAGAGTATGCCCCACGGTACGCTGTCGTTGACCGCTCGGCTGCCGGCGGGCGGCGGGTTTCCGCCAGCCGGTGCCTTGCAATTGAAAACCAGGCGCTGACAGCTGCCTGGCGAGTGTTCGCTCACCGCAAGCGGGGCATTTGCGAGGCCCGCGCGCGCCGAGCTTCTGCAATACCTCCAATCGATGGTGACAAACACTGCAGCAGTACTCAAATATCGGCATGCGCTTCAACCAGCTCAATGTTGTGACAGGGAGTCTACATAATCGTCATCGATAAGTGTTTGCGCAGGCGGAGTTTCTGTAATCTAATCCCGCGCTTCACGTGCGGCTTCCCAGCCCGCGTTTGCGAGTGCTGGTGTCAGAGGGATATGGTCTTATGTGTGGCATTGTGGCGATACTGGGCCGACACGGCCAGTCGGCCACTGATGTCGTGCTCGACAGGGCCATTGCCGCGCTCGAGCATCGCGGACCTGACGATTCCGGTCGCTACGTTCACGCCAATGTGACCTTGGGTTTTCGCCGACTGGCGATCATCGACTTGTCGGTAGCCGGCCACCAGCCGATGAGCAGCGCTGATGGCGCGCTCACGATTGTCTTCAACGGCGAGATCTATAACTACCTCGAGTTGCGGCGCGAGCTGCAGTCCCTGGGGCATCTGTTCAGGACCTCGAGCGATACCGAAGTGCTGCTGGCTGCATACCAGCAGTGGCGCGAGCAATGCGTGCAGCACCTCAACGGCATGTGGGCGTTCCTGATCTACGATCAACGTACCGGTCAGTTGTTCGGCTCGCGCGATCGTCTCGGCGTCAAGCCCATGTACTTGTGGGAAAACGATGATTGGATCGTCATCGCCTCAGAGCCCAATGCCATCAGAGCTGCCGGCCTGACCGCCAGCCTGCCCAACTGGTCACGCCTCGCGGATTCCCTCGCTCGCGACGTCCTCGATCATGGTGCGGAAACCTGCATTGCCGGCATCACACGCATACCTGCGGGCAGTCGCATCTGGATCCAGCCTGATGGTGCGAAACGGATCGAGCAGTTCTGGAACGTCCGGGATGTCACGATGGAGGCAGCAGCGATAAGTGACGCCGACTGCGTACAACGACTAGGCGAGCTCCTGAGTGATGCCGTACGACTCCGGATGCGTAGTGATGTGCCGGTCGGGTTCACACTGTCCGGTGGCATCGACTCGACCTTATTGATTTGCGAGGCCGCAAACCTCGAGCCGCGTCCGACCGCGCTGCGCGCCTTCAGCTATCAGGATGACAGGTTCGATGAACGCGAACTGATCGACCTGACGCTCGCTCAATCCGGCGCGCATTTGGTGGCGATACAGAACGAGCATCTCGATCTCAGCGAGTTGCTACCGGAGGTGCTACATGCGAACGGCGAGCCGCTGCACTCGCCCGCGGCGATCGCCAACTATGAGTTGTTCCGGCTGGCCCGTCAGCACGGGGTCAAGGTCGTCATCGGCGGCCAGGGTGCCGATGAGACGCTTTGCGGCTACGCGTCCTTTCAACATGACTACTGGTATTCGCTCGCGCATGACGGTCGCTGGCGCGTGCTCCTTGACGATATCAGCACTTTCGCGCAACGCCATGAGCGCACGGTGTCGGGCACTCTGCTGGCGGTATTGCGGCGCTACGCGCGGATTCGGGCCGGTGGATTCAGCGTCTATCGCTCCCTGGCACGACAGTTCGGCCCACGCTACCCACAGCACGCGGTGAGTCGTTTGTTTTCGCCGGACTTGATGCGACGCAGTGCCCGTTCGACTACATGTCCTGCTGACTACCGCATCGAATCTACGCAGCACGACGCGATCGCTGTATCTCCGCTACCGCTCTACCTGCGGATCGAGGACCGCTGTTCGATGGCGCATTCCGTCGAGGCGCGCCTGCCGTTCATGGACTATCGCGTGGTTGAGCACGCATTGCGGATGCCAAATCATCTCAAGTACAGCGGCGGGTTGAACAAGGTTGCACTACGTCGAGTCGCTGACGGGCGAATTCCACAACCAATCAGTTCGCGCACACAGAAGTTCGGCTTCCCTGTGTCCACATCTGCCAGGATCGCCGGCAAATTTCACACGCTTGGGCGCGAGCTCGCCTGTTCGCAGGAGTTTCGCGAACGGGGAATCTATTCATTGCCTGCTGTCGATGCGCTGACGCGCGATTTTCGCGAAGACGACCCGACGCAGGTCACCTCGATGTTCCAGCTGGTACAAACCGAGCTGTGGCTGCGCAGTCTGCGCACGCCTCGCTCCCGGCCACCGGTGCGCGACGCCGCATGAGCGCTCGCTCGCTGCGCGACAGTGCGCTCTCCGGGGTGCGCTGGACAGTCGCCGCGCGCTTCGGTCTGCAGCTGATCACCTGGCCCGTCACCATCTTGGTGATGCGCCTGCTCGAGCCACGCGACTACGGCTTGCTGGCACTCGCAATCATCGTTATCGGCTTCATTGCCTTGTTCAGCGAGCTGGGACTTGGCGCCGGTCTCGTGCAAGCGCACACCGTCGACGATGCGCGTGCTCGAACTGCGAGCGGCGTGATCATCGCGCTGAACCTAATGATCGCCGTGTTGCTGGTGGTAGCGGCACCGTTCATCGCGGCCTGGTTCAATGAGCCAGCGTTGACACCCGTCATGCGCGTCTTGACACTGGAACTGGTGATCTCATCGTTCGCCGCAGTACCGTCCGCACTGCTCGAACGGCAACTGCGCTTCCGTGAACTCTCACTCGCCCTGATCATCGGCAATGTGTCCGGGTCCGCGGTCACCGTCATTGCCGCTCTGTCAGGCCTCGGGGTCTGGTCGTTAGTCTTGGGAGCGATGACGATCGCGGTTACGCGCACATTGGCTTTGCTGTTCTACCATGGGGGCATCGTCTGGCCCCCGCTAAGCCTCGACTTGACGCCAGTTCGCGAGCTGGCACGGTTCAGCGGCCATGTCATTGGCGCGCGCGTGCTGTGGTACTGGTACAGCCAATCGGACCAAGTGATCGTCGGGCGAATGCTGCATGGCGCGCAGCTCGGCAACTACAACGTCGCCTCGCAGCTCGCCGCACTACCGGTTGGCAAAGTCATGGATACGGTGAACCGAGTGTCCTTTCCAGTACTGTCGCGTCTGCGCGAGGACGTCGACACGCTGCGCGTCACCTGCCAGCGCCTGCTCGGCCTGTTTGCGGTGTACAGCATAGGTGTTTGCTGGGGTCTCGCGTCCGTTGCAGCAGATTTCGTGCATGTCGTGCTCGGCCCACAGTGGTACAAGGCCGTGCCGGTACTGGCCATACTGGCACTGGTAGCGCCGCTCAGAACGATATCGTCGCTGCACAATACGATGACGACCGCAGTCGGCTCGCCACAAGCCGCTACCAAGGAACTTGCGTTGGCCAGTTTCATCACGCCGCTGGCAATTCTGGCAGGCGCCACGTGGAACGGACTGAACGGTGCGGCGATTGCCTGGCTCGGCGTGTCACCGGTATTGTATGTTCTGTCGGCATGGCTAACCGCCAACGCTCTGCAGCTCAGGCTGCGCGACTGTGTCAAGCCGCTGGCTACTCCCATGCTGTGCGGCGCCATCATGTACGCAGTGGTCTGGGTTACCGGCGTGGGACTAGCGGCTCGTGTGCCCGCCGCCGGGTTGTTAGTCATCAAGATACTCGCTGGAGCGGCCGCCTATCTCTTGGCAATGCGCCTGGTGGGTCCGCGGGTTCTACGCGATGGGCTCGCTCTCGGCCGCGAACTGATGCGGCCCGGCGCGACCGCTTGAGATCATGATTGCAATTCCAATTTGAATCCACTACAGAGGCCCCCGTGAGCAATTCAGCTAACGATACTGACCGCAATGCGTCCAACCGTGGCTGGATCGTGATCCTGCTATTCTCGTTGTTCGCCTGGACAATGAGCAATCTCGACCAGTCACTGTTCGGCTACGCCGTACCGGGCATTCTGAGCGAATTCAGCGTCGGCCTGGAGAGCGTCGGGCTGATTCTGTCCGTGGGCTTCATCACCGCCGCCGTCATGGTCGTTATAGCGGGCGTGGCCGCGGATCGGTACGGCCGCCGGTTCACGCTCGCAGCGCTGCTCGCGTCATCGGCGCTGTTCGTCGGTCTCCACGGCCTCGTCACCGACCTTACACAGCTAACTATTCTCCGGGCGCTCGCCTTCGGCCTGGCTGCCGGCATTGCACCGATCACCGCAGCCTACGTCACCGAATGCGCGCCCGCTCGGCATCGGGGCGTGCTGATGGGCGTGCTCCAATGTGGCTATCCGCTCGGCTGGTTCCTGGCCGCCTTGATCGCCGCGCCGCTGTTGGAGAGCAGTGGCTGGCGCGCCATATTCTGGATCGGTTTCGCGGTGGTCCCCATTGCCCTGTTCATCGGCTGGCGAATGCCGGAGAGCCAGCGCTTTGCGGCAGTTGCAGCAGCCCGCCAGACAGCCACGCATGCTAACGACGCGACCCAAAACAGCAATTCACTGGTGCGCGAACTATTCTCGCCGGAATATCGGCTGCGTTCGATCGCCTCGATCGTGCTGTTCTTCTCCTTCGGCTGCGCCTATGCCGGCACAGCGTTCTTCTTCCCGACTTACTTCATGGAAGTGCGCGGCTACACTGCTTCGCAAGCTGCCCAACTCGTCGGCCTGTCGAACGGCATCGCCATCGCCGGCTATCTAAGCGCAGCTGTCGTCGGCGAGTACCTGCTGACCCGCCGCAACACTTTCGCCATCTGGTGTGCGCTCGGCGCACTCGCCCTGTTGGCACTGATGTGGCTGCCCAAAGAACGCTGGCAAGACCTGACTTTCTTCGCGCTCACCGGTGCTTTCTTCTACGGCAGCAACGCCGTGGTCGGCGCGTTGTTAGCCGATCTCTATCCAACCCGCATGCGCACCACCGGCTATGCGGTTTGCGGCTCGGCACCACTGACGCTGGGCTTCGCGCTGTTCCCAGCCATCGTGCCGCTGATCGTCAAGTCCGTTGGCTGGCAATGGGCATTCTCGCTGGCCATCGTTCCTTTGTTGTTCGTATCCGCCGTTGCGGCGCTGATGCTGCCGAACATCAAGTCCGGCCTCGAAGTCGCCGACCAATGATGCCGTACGTCATTTTGCAGGCGACGCCGCGACGCGCTCCGTCATCACGCCATTCTCGCACTTGCGAAAAAAGGTGACGTCGAGATCGGCAGGCGTACGCATTACCCAAGTAGTCGTTTCGACGGGGCCTGATCCAGGACCGCTGTGGGCGATCCCACCAGGACGATAAAAGTAGTCACCCGTCTCGTAGACGCCAGTACGCAATCCGTCCGGCATGCACTCGGGCTGCGAGTACTTGCCCTCTATCAGGTAGGCCTCCTCCGGCACCGAATGCACCTCGAACGGCATGTCGATCGGCGGCTTCAGTCGTACCAGCCAGGTGCGGGCACCGGACAGCGGATCCTTCTTCAGGTGCTGGATCTCGAGCTTGAGATCGAACCCCGAGGATTGACTGAGCGTACCCGGATTCCAGCGCGACTCGGCATAGCGCGTGACGTAGCTGCCAAGCGTGCGCAATTTAGCTCGCACCTCGGTATCGCGCGGCGCAGGATCGAAGAACACGAGCAGCCGGGCGCCATCGTCGGTCGCGAGCTTGGGTCGCGGCTGGCCCGCGGGCGAATAGGCGAAATCGCGCATTGCCAGCGGTTCTTGACCGAACTGCAATGTGCCTTCGAGCACGACAATCTCGAAACTAAGACCAGGCGTGTCGAGCGAGGTCTGCTCCTTGAATCCGGGAGGCAGGGACACTTCGACCGCGATTCGCCCGGTCTCCGGATTACGGCTCAGCACTTTGCCGGGAATGCCACCCAATTCAACGATCGGCTCGACCGCGATACTCTGCGAACGCAGATAGAACACCGGCGACTCTGCCGACCTCGCGCTGCCGACGGCGAGTGACGCGAGTACGGCAACGACAATCCAAGCTCTACTCGTCAACATCAGTGGCATCCTCGAGATATGCCGGCTCACACTGTGTCTTGCAACTCGGCTACGGCTCTCACTTCGACTGGGCGGGTGCGGCAAAGCGCTCCTGCAAAGTCTGCATTTCCTCCAGTGCAGCGATGATATGTGCGAGCGGCAATTCACGCCATCGCCGCAGCTGCTCGCGACGTGATCCCTCCCAGGTCGTTAGACTCCAGTCAATGTCAACATCGTTTCGCGGCACAGTCGTTTCAATCGTCATTCTGCACAACCATTCTCAAGTGCTCGATATCTATCAGATCCTGCGCTCTGCCGGCAACGGACTTCATCGCAATCAGCGTATCGGCCGCAACGAATCGGACAATAATCGAGTCGTCGAGCGGCTTTTGCAGGGCGCGGGCGTATTCGCGCTCGAAATCGAACGGTTCAGTCACGAACACATCGATTG
>ERZ795053.3133-NODE-3133-length-19108-cov-6.989870_pt1 | contig 19108 bp, 11 predicted proteins | sample MGYA00375137_ERZ795053 | MGnify/ENA primary metagenome ERZ795053 (study PRJEB30182, sample SAMN05720284) | activated sludge metagenome | isolation source: Anaerobic digester | place: Hong Kong | collected 2014-12-17 ...
TCTCCCGATGGCCAGTCCTCCATTGAAATCACCTTTGCGATCAACCGCAAGCCCGTAGCGGAGGAAATCCAGCCCAACCAGGTGCTGGGACGCTATGAGTACCGCAGCGAGGACGACTATGACCCGGCTGAAGACTTTGTGGCCGGCAAGGATACCGTGATTCAAGTCTTCCTGCCGGATGATGTCAAGGCCGAAGATCATTTCGATGCAACCGTGGAGGTCTACCGCGATGGCAACCAGGTGGCTGCGCTCAGCAATTATCGCCGGGACCTTGCCAACAACGCCCTGATTTTCATTCCGTCCAGCCGTTCCAGCTGCGGCAATTGGCAGGCGGGCATTTATAAGTTTGTCGTCAAGCTGGGGGAAAAATGCGAGGAATTGACCCTGGACAATGTCAAGTTTCAGAAACAACGCAAGCTCCGGGTGCTGGCCGTGCCGGTCAAAGCCAACTATGCGGGTACCATTGAAACGCCCGGTGACCAGTGGAAGAACGGGAGTTCCTTCATGCGCCGGGTTTATCCGGTGGCCCATGATGATTTCACCTACCGGCAGGGCAGTCTTTTTGATGCCAGTGATGAGAGTTATAATATTACCACCGACGCCGGGCAGTTGAAGCTCTGGCAGGCCCTGAACTCACTGCAGAGCAGCAGTGAGCCCTACGACCAGATCATCGGTTTCATTGAAAAGGGGATCAGGCTGCCTAATAACTCGATGATGCAGGGCTATACCTATGGTGCACCCTCGAATATCGTGGTCAATTCGGATCAGGATATGCCGGCCACGATCGCCCATGAAGTTGCCCATAACTATAGTGTAGGCGACGAATACCGGGGCGGCTCCTTTAACCTGGGTATCAACTCGCCGCCGTTGGGCTACCGGGGCACGGACTGGAATAATGATAGTATTACAGTGACTGCCAATGATCCCAAAGTGAGACCTTTCCCGGGCGCATCTGGTGTTTTGATCTCCGAAAATCTGCATCCTTATGATACCGGCGGGCGCGGTTTGCTGAAAGACTCGATTGGGTTTATGGGCAGCGGTGCGGCGCAAAGCAAGAACTGGATCAACCCCAGTGTGTGGAAACAATTATTTTCTTCGCTGGCGGGTTCAAACACGCCGGCATCAGTCAGCCCGAGCATGGTTGCTCAGGAAGTCAGCGAGGGGATTCGGGTAGTGGAGGCGAATGGCTGGGTCAGCCAGGCCGGAGCGGTGGAAATTACGCTGCCCTGGAGCAGCTGCTATACGACTGAACCGATTGTGAGCAATAGCGGCCCCTATACGATTCAGGCTGTCGACGCCGCCGGCAATATATTGGCCGGCAACGGGTTTACCCCAAATTTCTTTGTCCGCACCAATCCGCCACGGGAGCTTGACCCGGCCCCGTTTGTGCAAGTCGTGGTGCCTTATCCTGCGGCTACTGCCAAGTTTATCATTGTCGATCAGAGCCAAACCGTTCTGGCGGAGTACGCGGTCAGTGCCCATGCGCCAACGGTTACGGTGACCAGCCCCACCACCGGACAAAACCTCACCGGGACCGGCACTATTACCTGGGACGGCGAGGATGCGGACGGGGATGATCTGACCTACAATGTTGCCTACACCCCGGACGGGGCTGAATGGGAACTGCTGGCGTTCGGCCTGGAGGATGAACAATGGGTGCAGGATTTCAATCTGCTGCCGGGCGGCCATCAAGCCCAAATCAGAGTGACTGCCAGTGATGGCATCAACAGCAGCACGCCGGCTGTCAGCGGGGTTTTCTCAGTGACGCTGAGAGCTCCGCAGGTTTCGATCGAAGCGCCGACCGCAGAAGCCAGTTTTTCGTTGACCGAAGGCGGGGTCGTCTTACAGGGATTGGCCTATGATCCGCAGGAAGGGCAGATTTATGACGATAGCCGGCTGGTTTGGACGTCCGACCGGGTGGGTGAGCTGGGCCGTGGGCCGACGGTGTTTACAAGTGCACTGGACGAAGGCCGGCATGTGATCACCCTGACGGCGGGCGGCTCGGTCAGCGGCGCCGGAACATATAGTGATGGTGCCAGTGTGACGGCTGAGGCGGTGACCCAGGCCGGTTATACGTTTGTCAACTGGACCGAAGGGGGCAGCGAGGTCAGCCAGAGCGCCAGCTATACGTTCAGTATCAGCGCCGACAGAGATTTGACCGCCCATTTTCAGGCGAATGTACCGGGCCCCACCGACGAATGCTTCATCGCCACTGCTGCCTTCGGCTCCAAATTTACCTGGCCGGTGAAGCTGCTGCGTCATTTCCGCGATCAGTATCTGCTGACCAACTCCCTGGGGACAGCGTTTGTAGAATTTTACTATCAAAATTCTCCCCCCATCGCCGCTGCGATTGCTGACAGCCCGGCCCTCAGAGTCCTGGTGCGCCTGTTGCTGGCCCCAATTATTCTAGGGGTTTATTTACTGGAGCACCCCCTGTTGCTGAGCGCCGCTCTGCTGGGCTTGCTGCTCACGCTGCGCCGCCGCCGTCCCTCCGCCAATTATCAGAATATTCCATAAGTTAATACGCCTGACGCATAAACTTATGGAATATTCGCACAATTTAAAAAATCACCGGGCATCGAGGCCGACGTAATCTTTGAAGGTGACGTTGCTTTGATAGGCCGGGCGGATGATTTTGTCGGCGTTGATCAGCTCTTCCAGGCGATGGGCGCTCCAGCCGACGATCCGGGCCATGGCAAAGAGGGGTGTGTAGAGCTCCAGGGGAATGTCCAGCATGCTGTAAACAAAACCGCTGTAAAAATCAACGTTGGCGCTGACGCCTTTGTAGATTTGCCGTTCCTGGGCGATGACCTCGGGAGCGGTTTTTTCGATCATGGCGTACAATTCGAAATCGGATTTTCTGCCCTTGGCGTTCGCCAGTTTTTCCACGAATCCTTTGAATACCAGCGCGCGCGGATCGGAGATGGAATACACCGCGTGTCCCATGCCGTAAATGAGGCCTTTATGGTCAAACGACTGCTTGTTCAGGATCTTGCTCAGATAGCGCTTGACTTCGTCTTCGTCGCTGACATCCTTTACATGGGCTTTGATGTCCCGCACCATTTCCACCACTTTATTGTTGGCGCCGCCGTGCTTGGGACCTTTCAGTGATGACAAGGCCGCGGCAATGACCGAATACGTGTCCGACCCCGACGAAGACACCACCCGGGTCGTAAAGGTGGAATTGTTGCCACCACCGTGTTCCATGTGCAGGACCAGCGAGGTATCCAGCACGATCGCCTCCAGCTCAGTATACTTTTTGTCGGGGCGCAACATGCGTAAAATGTTCTCCGCCGTCGATAGCTTCGGGTCGGGCCGGTGAATGTACAGACTTTCGTCGCAATTGTAATGGTTGTATGCGTGGTAGCCGTAGACCGACAGCATGGGGAAAACGCTGATCAGCGTCAGGCATTGGCGCAGCACGTTGGGCAGCGACAAATCGAACACTTTTTTGTCATAGGAAGTCAGGGTGAGGATGCTTTTGGTCAGGGAATTCATGACGTCCTTGCTGGGCGCCTTCATGACCACGTCGCGGACGAAATTCCTGGGCAGGCTGCGGCAGCTGGCCAGGATTGCATTGAATTCGGTGAGCTGTTCCGGGGTGGGGAGCAGGCCAAAGAGCAGCAAATAGGTGATTTCTTCAAACCCCAGGCGCTTTTCGCTGACGAACCCCCGCACCAAATCAAGAATATTGTAGCCGCGATAAAACAGCTTGCCGTCACAGGGGACCAACTTGCCGTCGACCTTTTCCTGCGATTGAATCATGGAAATGTTGGTAATGCCGGTCAGCACCCCCTGGCCGTTGATATCCCGCAGCCCACGCTTGACGCCGTATTGGGCATACAGGCGGTTGTCAATCAAACTGTTTTCATAACAAATTTGGCTGTATGTTTTCGTGAAATCATCTACTGCATGACTCATAAATCCACTCCTTAATAATGGTTTTTTTCAATATTGTCGGTGAACCGATGAAAGGCGCCGCTTTCGTTTGACTGCAACTGCAAATGGCTGCAACTCATTACGCCGCAACAACACCGGATGATATCTTCTATTATATCGTAATGCCCATATCTAGGCATTAATAAATTCAGAATTCAACAACACAGCCACCCCCCCGCCAAATATTCAGAACATTCCATAAGTTAATACGCCTGACGCATAAACTTATGGAATGTTCTGAATATTTAATAAGTTAATGCGTCAGGCGTATTAACTTATTAAATATTCTGAAAATATCAAAAGTGTTGGGCGTCTTGGTTTATTTGAGTTTTTTGCTGTCCCCGGCGCAAATGCGATATAATACAGGCAGATGAAAAATACCTGTTTTAAAGGGGAAGGGCAATGATCAGTGTAACCAAACTTTTATTTAATGACGAGTATTTCGGGGATTCCCTGCGCTACAGCCATGATTCCCGGGGGGCGGCCAACGGGGCGACCAGCGGCTCGGGCCCGGTGGTGGTTTGGAACTCCACCCGCACCTGCAACTTAAAGTGCATCCATTGTTACATGGACTCGGATGCCCGCAAATACCAGGACGAATTGACGACGGTGGAGGCCAAACGTTTTATCGACGACTTGGCTGAATTTCGGGTGCCGGTGCTGCTGTTTTCCGGCGGGGAGCCGTTGATTCGACCGGACTTTTTCGAACTGGCCGAATATACCGCGGCGCATGGCATCCGGCCAACGCTGTCGACCAACGGCACGCTCATCACCCGCGAGGTGGCGCAGCGCATCAAGGATATCGGCGTGGGTTATGTGGGCATTTCGCTTGACGGTCTGCGTGAGGTCAATGATAAATTTCGCGGCCGGGTCGGGGCTTTTCAGGCGGCCATGGAGGGCATCCAGAACTGCGTGGCGGTTGGCCAGCGGGTGGGACTGCGTTTTACCATTAATAGTCACAATCTGGCCGAATTGGACAATATATTTGATTTTATCGAGGAAGAGCAGATAGACCGGGTCTGTTTTTACCATCTGGTTTACTCCGGGCGGGGCAACCGCATGGTCGAGGAGGACGTCACCCCGCAGCAGTCCCGTCAGGCGATGGAAACCATCATCCGCCGGGCGCTGGATTTTGAAGCGCGCGGCCTGAAAAAGGAAATCCTGACTGTCGACAACCACTGCGACGGCGTTTATCTTTATCTGCGCACGCTGCAGGAAAATCCCGCCAAGGCGCAAACGATCAAAGATCTGATCAGCCTGAACGGCGGCAATCGTTCCGGCATCGCGTTCGGCGAGGTTGATCCCAGGGGTTACGTTCATCCGGATCAATTCACCCAGCACATTACGTTTGGCAACGTGCAGGAACGCAAGTTCGGTGACATCTGGACGGACACCTCCCATCCGGTTCTGGCCGGCTTGAAAAACCGCCAGCCGCTGCTCAAGGGGCGCTGCGCCAGGTGCCAGTACCTGGACATTTGCAACGGCAACTTTCGCACCCGGGCGGAGGCCGTCACCGGCGACTTCTGGGAATCTGATCCGGCCTGCTACCTGACCGACGAGGAAATCGGCCTGAATAAAGCCAACGCCTGACGGACGAACAAACATATTGAATATTTAGAAAATTCCATAAGTTAATACGTCAGGCGTATAAACTTATGGAATATTCTGAAAATGCAAAGCGGCCAACGCGCTCGCGCGTTTTATTTGTTTTGTTAACTTTTTCTTGTTCAGTTATACTAGGGATAAAGTGAAATATGCTCGAGAGGGTGGTTATAACGTTATCTGCATCAGAAATCATATTTTTGTTTATCGGCGGTCTGGGTCTGGTGCTGTTTGGGCTGCATTTTATGTCCGAAGGTCTGCAGTCGGCGGCTGGTGATAAAATAAGGAAGGTTCTCGAGAAGGGGACTCGCACGCCGCTGCGGGGGGTGCTGACCGGGACGTTGGTCACTGCCTTGATCCAAAGCAGCAGCGCCACCACGGTTCTCACCGTAGGGCTGGTCAACGCCCAGTTGCTGACGCTGCGCCAGGCGATTGGCGTTATCTTGGGGGCCAACCTGGGCACGACAATTACGGCTTACCTGATTGGTTTCAATCTCTATGATTATGTCCTGCCGATTGTCGCCTTGGGAACGTTTTTGTATCTGGCGCCCAAGCAGAATTATCTCAAAATGATCGGACAGGCCCTGCTGGGCTTTGGCATCCTGCTGTTCGGCCTGAACCTGATGGGCGAGGGTATGAAGCCGCTGACGGAGGTTGCCTTTATCATGAATCTGATGGCAGGGATCGACAACCAATCCCTGACCGGGCTGGTGATGGGAATCGTCTTTACCGTGCTGGTGCAGAGTAGCGGCGCGACCATCGGCGTGCTGCAGCAATTGGCGCTGAATGGCGTGGTGACCTTTCATCAGGCAGTACCGATCCTTTTCGGTGCCAATTTGGGTACCACCATTACCGCCTTGCTGGCTGGCATGGGGGCCAGTGTAACCGCGAAAAGAGCGGCCCTGACTCACTTTTTGCTGAACATTTTCGGCTTGGTGGTTTTCCTACCTCTGTTTTTGATGGGATTTTTTGAAAAATTCATTGTCTGGCTGACCAATATGATTCTGCTGATTCCCGGGCTGGGCGGCACCTGGGCGGCCTTGAATATCAAACTGCAAATCGCCCAGACCCACGGGGCTTACAATCTTTGCAACGTAATCATCCTGATCCCGCTGATTTCCGCGCTGGCTTATCTGGTTACCCAGCTGATTCCGGATCGCGACGAGGACGCGGATGATCCTTACAAACCCAAATACATCGATCACCGTCTGCTCAACAATCCCTCCGTGGCGCTGGCCCAGGCTAAGCGGGAAACCATGCAGATGGGGCTGATTGCGTATAATGCTTTTAACAACGCGGTTGACTATTTCAACAATCCCCAGGAAGCGTTGCTGAAGAAGGGGGAAGTGTTGGAAAATGCCATCAACCGGCTCGAGCGCGAGATTACGGATTATGTCGTGCTGGCCTCGCGCAAGCAGCTGTCGAAAGAGGAATCCAACAGCGCCTCCATTATTCTGCAGTCCTTGAACGATATCGAACGGATCGGCGACCATTGCGACAATATCATTGAACAGGCCGATTACGCGACCAGACATCAGGTACAATTATCCGGCGAGGCCCGCGAGGAAATGGACAATATCATCTCGGTGACCAAGGATACCATTCTGCTGTCCTACCGGGCGCTGGAAAAGCAGGACAAATCGGTAGCCACCCAGGTGCTCGGCTTCGAAGAAAAAATCGACGAATTGCAGGCCGCCTATCGCAAAAACCACATCCGCCGGCTGAACGAAGGCGTCTGCAACGGCAACAACGGCGCCGTCTTCCTCGATTTACTGGTCAACCTGGAACGCATCGGCGACCACTGCCGCAACATTGCCGAATACGTCCTCGAACAACGCTGATCCCAACAACGTCAAGCGCCTGACGCACCAAATTCGGAATATTCCAAAAGTTAATGCGTCAGGCGTATTAACTTATGGAATTTTCTGAACATTTCGTTCCGCCAAAAAGACAGGATTTGGCGGAATTTTTTGTATAAGCGGTGCGGTTTTATTGGACACTAATCCCGTACAACAAGGGGGAATGGGTCCGATGCAGAGCTATTTTTCAAAAATCTACTGGCATTTCACGGGCGGCCCGAAAGTCGATTGGGAAAACGTCACCGCGCCCAGGGAGATCAAGCATAAAACCAAGTCGCCGGCTGAATCGGTGCAGATTCTTAACCAGATTATTGCCGCGCGCAAACTGCTCGCCTCCTGCACGGAAAGAATTATGGGCGGGCTCACCACCCGCGAATTTTGTTGTGTTTGTGACATTCCATTCAAAGATCTGATTGGGCATGCAGAATACTACGGCCAGGTGGGTATCGGCTTTGCGGCCCGGTCGATTTACCCTCATTTCAACCCGGTCTTGTATTTGGAGCGCGATTTTCCTGCCCACGGAACGATTGAGCTCGATGACCCGCTTTTGGCGGAGACGGTCCAACGCTGCGGCGGGCGCTGTTCCTTGTACGATTACATGCGCTATCTGCTGGGATTGGACCAGAACGCCCACCACCGCGACTTTCTCAACCGCTACTTCGGTCACATGACCCAGTGTATCAAGTTCACCCGCTTCAGCGAAAATGACGATGAAACCTTCTACCGTGAAAGGGAATGGCGCAGCATCAGCGGGGATTTTCATTTTGCGCCGGAGGACGTGGAAGCCATCATCGTTCCCCGCGAATTCATCCCCGCCGTTAAAATCCAACTGGCCAACTGCGATTATAAAAACGACATCGCCATCATCCCGTTCGATCTCCTGGAAAAAGTCTGAATATTCCATAAGTTAATACGCCTGACGTATAAACTTATGGAATATTCCGAAAATAATGCGGCCTCACGCTTGCGTTTTCGAGTTTAAAAAAACCAGCAACACCATTCTGCTATAAATGTGATAAAATGGAATAAATGGAGACAAAATTCAACGGGCGGGCTACCGGCTGGCGAATTCAGAATATTCAATAAGTTAATACGCCTGACGCATTAACTTATGGAAAATTCTGAAAATGTGCGACGGGTGCCTGGCGTTTGCGTTATTTTATTGCACAGGGGGAGCGAGGATGAACAAGAGGTTGCGGATCGAATACGCGGGGGCGGTTTATCACGTGATTCAGCGGGGTAACAATAAGGAATTTGTTTTTCACCAAGCCCAGGACAAGGGGTATTTTCTGAAGAGCGTGGAAAAGGTAATGCGGTTCTGTGAAGCGGATACCTTTGCTTACGTTATCATGGGCAATCACTACCATCTCCTGGTGCGGACGGGAGAAATCGGCCTGGGGCAGGTGATGCACCGGTTGAATACCCGATACAGCATGTATTACAACCAAACCAAAAACCGCAGCGGGCATGTTTTTCAGGGTCGTTATCAAGCCGGGTTGATTCAGGATGAACGACACCTGCTCACGGTGCTGCGTTATATTCATCAAAACCCGCTGCGGGCCGGGATTTGTGACCGGGTCGGCGAATACCGTTGGAGTAGTGATCACTGTTATCGCTACCTGCAACCGGGCTTTGTCAACAAGGAGTTTGTCCTGGATTTACTGGCTTCTGACCAAGGTAAGGCCCGCAATGAGTATTTGCACCTGATGGAAAGCGTCGTTGAGCCGGAAAATGATTACGATGACAATTTCGAGAAAATCCCCTGGATTCCAGACATAAAACCCGCCGCCCCGATTCTATCAACGTCGGCAGCCAAACAGCTCAAGTCTCTCGACGAAATCCTTCTAGCCGCTACGATCAAACGGGAAACATTCGAGCTGATCAAGGCAGGTTCTCGCAGACGGGAATTGACTCCGCTAAAAGCTATCTTTATCGATTTGGCTCTTCAGGAAGGGCACCCGCTGCAAAACATCGCCGCCCATATCAACATCTCCGTCGTCGCCGCCTTCAAGCTCAAAAATGTTCAGAATATTCCATAAGTTAATACGCCTGACGCATAAACTTATGGAATATTCTGAACATAACGAGTTTCATTATCTCCACAATATCTTAAAGATTTGTTCACAAGATTTTCATGTTCACCAGGTAGAATAACGACAGGTGAAAGTAAAATCTGAGGTGGAGGAATTCAAATGCAGGAACGAAACCGTATCAGGCTGATCGTAGATATCGTTCTGACCATATTGTTTATTGCCTTGCTGTATGCCGAGAACACCGGCTTTACCTTTCACGAAATTGCTGGGTTGGCAATGGGTGCTTTGCTTATTTACCATATTGTACTCAATTGGTCATGGATCAAAAGCATTGGCAAAAATCTGTTCAACCCCCGTCTAAAGGCCAAACCCAAGCTCTTTTATCTGCTCAACACGGTATCTTTGCTGGCGGTGGCGTTGATTATCGTTACCGGCGTGCAGATTTCCATGGTGCTGTTCCCTGCGGATGAGATGATCAGTCATACGCTGATCGACGTGCATAAATGGGTTTCCTATGCATGTGTCGGTTTGTTTGGTCTGCATATTGCATTGCACTGGCAGTTTATTGCCAAAAACATACCCAGACTGTTCAGAGCGTCGGACCGATCGGCATGGGGCAGAGCAGCGCTGAGCACGGCGGCGGTCATGTTGATTCTAAGTTTGTTATATACCCAGATCGCTGTGGTTTCCAAAGATGTGTCCTCCGATAACAGGGCATCAGAATCAAATGACATGATCGCCCGGCAATCTGTGCAAAAGCAGGATGAAATTTATACGGATCGTCCCCGGCGCGGACATGGTCATGGCCGAATCGCGCAGCAAGAGTATGCCTACTATGATCAGAAAAGTTCCCCGGGCTCGACGTCAAACGCCGATAAAATTGCAGTTCCGGGCAGCGGTGATAGTTTGCACCAGCAGGATCAGAACAACGAAACATCAACGGACAGCAATATCGCTTCCGACAACGGCAACGATAAACCTTCGCTGAATGAGTATCTGGGCAGCTTGTTCTGTGATGCATGTGAGAAACACTGCTCCTTGCTAAGTTTAAGATGTGATCGCGGCATACCTCAGTTGGAGGCAGCGCAGCAGCAATATCAGAGCATATACGTTCAATAAAAAAATGCAAGTGCCTGACCAATAAGCTCAAAAATGTTCAGAAAATTCCATAAGTTTATACGTCAGGCGTATTAACTTATGGAATTTTCTGAATAATCGGCGAGGTGAGCGGCCTGACGTTTGCGTTATTTATTGCTTCGTGTAAAATCTTTGTTAGGAGAAGATTTGCGCGGGGGTGGATGAAATGGCTGGAAAAAGCAATAGAGCAACGGACCGGGAAAAACGTTCATGGGAAGAGGAAATCAAGAATTATATCAATGATGCTGACTCCTACCGTCAACTGACGGAAAACATCCCGGTGCTGGTCTATGTTTACCGCAATAGTCGGGTCATCTATGTGAACCCGGCAGTGGAGAAGACACTGGGCTTTACATTTGAAGAAATGACGCAAAAGGACTTCTGGGATATCTGCCACCCGGATTATCGTGACCTGATTCGGGAAAGGGGTTTGGCCCGCTTGCAGGGCAAGGAGGTCACCTCCAATTATGAATTCAAGATTGTCAAGAAAAACGGCGAGGCCATCTGGGTGGACGTCTTTTTCGCCACGACGCGTATGAAAGGCGAAATCCTGGGCATCGTGGGCGCCTATGACATTACTGAAAAAAAGCTTTTAAAAGAACAGCTGCAAGCCGCGCGGGATGAACTGGAACTGCGGGTGCGCCAGCGTACCGAGGAACTGAGCCTGAAAAACAATGAACTGACTCTGCTGAACCGCAACCTCAACAATGTTGTCACCAACATGTCAGACGGGGTGGTAGTGGTCAACCGCAAGGGCGAAATCGAGCTGTTAAACCAGGTGTTTAAACAGAATTGGGGTGACTGGCTGGAAAAAATCCGGACAAAACTGCAAAAAGATGTCCGGACGGGCAAAAGTCACTTCATTAATGATCTGTTTGACAAACGCATTTCGTTCCAGGACGAAGAGGTCATCTATGGCACGCCGGGCGATCAGGTGCATTTCCTGGCATCCGGCACACCCATCGTCAATGAGGCTGGGGTGGTCGTCAGCGGTCTGCTGATTCTGCGCCCCATCAAGGAAATTCGCCAGCTCGTCAACCGTTTCAGCGGAGCCAAGGCAACATTCCGCTTTGAAGATATCATTACCGGTAACGGGGCTATGCTGGATCTGATTGAAAATGCCAAAATGGCTGCGGCCAGCACCAGCAATGTGCTGATCGAAGGAGAGAGCGGGACCGGCAAGGAGTTGTTTGCCCAATCAATCCATAATTATTCCAGACGCAGCAAGGGTCCGTTTATCGCCTTGAACTGCGGGGCCATCCCGCGGGAACTGATTGGCAGTGAACTGTTCGGCTATGCTGAGGGTGCCTTCACCGGTGCCCGCAAGGGCGGCAACCCGGGGAAATTTGAACTGGCCTCGGGGGGCACCATCTTTCTCGACGAGATTGGCGATATGCCGTTTGAGCAGCAAGCGGCCCTGCTGCGGGTGATCCAGGACAAGAGCATCGCCCGGATTGGCGGCAACCAGGCCATCCCGGTGGATGTGCGCATTATCTGTGCTACCAACAAGGATCTGCATACCGAAATGATGCACGGACGTTTCCGCCAGGATTTGTATTACCGCCTCAATGTGATTTCCATTCGCATCCCGCCGCTGCGGGAACGCCGTGAGGATATCCGGCTGTTGTTCCATCATTTTCTCCGCAGCAATGATGCTTTCCGGGAAAATGATCGGGACTGCCTGGCGCCGAAAATAATGGGGCATCTGGAAGCGTATGACTGGCCCGGCAACGTCAGGGAACTGCAGAACGTGGCGGAAAGCATGCTGCTCGCTGCCAGGGGAGGACGGCTCAGCGATATGGAATTGCCTTCCGGGACGTTGGCTGCCAAATTACTGCATCGCGAAACCCCTGTCCAGAAGAGCATGCCTGCGCAGGAAGACGGGGAGGGAAAAAGCATTTGGGATGCCAGACAGGCCGGTAGACAGCAACAGGAGGACCGGGAACGCGCCCGGATCTTGGAATTGCTGCAGCTTTATAACGGAAATATCAGCCGGATCGCTCGGGAAATGGGGATGTCCCGCACCACCCTTTACAAAAAAATGAGCAAGTACAAAGTAGATGACCAGACTGTTTAGTGTTGTTCATAAATGTTCAAACTATGAACAGTGGTTTACAATTGAACAAGGCCCTGGACCGTGCCAACAATAAAGCGTCCAAGCCAAACATTCCCAACCTGTCGGCTTTTTATTGCGGACAGGTTTTTCTGCGGGCATCTGGTATAGTTTTTGCTAGTTTATCTAACAGTAAGTAACAAGCCAAAACAGAAAGGATGATGAACGATGAGCATAATCCCGTTGCAGGAAAATCTAATGGAGAAATGGAAGCTGCCGCTGCTGACTGATTATATTAAGAAATGGGCCGCCATTACCCCTGACAATCCCGCCCTGGTTAGTGCCGATACCGGCAAAAGCTATACCTACCAAGAGTTTGACGAGATGATCACCTTGTATGCGTTGCGTCTGAAGAAAATGGGGATTAAAAAAGGCGACATCGTGGTGGCCCAATGGCTGGCCTGGCCGGAGTTTTACATGCTGACTTATGCCTGCGCAACCGTCGGCGCGGTGATGACCCCGCTGGATGTCCGTCTGATGGGACATGAAGTCGTTCGTGACATGAGCAAGATCAACCCGGTGGCCTTCTTCTGTCTGGGCAACACGCCTATTCGTGATTTTCGCGATTTGGTCAAGGAAGTGCAGCAGGCGGTTCCTTCGGTCAAACATTATATACAATATACCCCCGGCGGCAAAGAAGGAGATTTTCTCGAGGGCTGCCTGAATTTTGACGAATATTTCGCACCCGCGGCGCTGGAGGAATTAAAACAGGACAGCGCTTTGATCGAGTCACTGCGCCAGGAATACGATCAGTTGGGAAAGCGCGATGCCCACATTATTATTTTTACCACCGGTTCAACCGGGGAGCCCAAACCGGCGCTGATTTGTCATGAAAATACCATCACCAACAACGCGGTATTCTCGCGTGAAGTTGGCTTGTACGGGACGGACAGCCGGTATCTGAATTCCATGCCTACCAGCCATGTGGCGGGCACCTGCCAGGGACCGATGACGGTCTGGTTCGTGGGCGGCACGGTGGTTTCCCTTAGTATGTACAACCCCCAGGCGGTGCTGGGCTGCATCCAGAAGTACCGTCCCACGTGGTGGGGAGGCGTGCCCACCATGTTCCGCATGCTGTGGCTCGATCCCAACTATGCCAGCTATGATCTGAGCAGTCTGCGCTATATTCTCTACGGCGGCAGTGCGGTGGACGTACCCTTCCTGGAGAAGATGTCGACGATGGCTGCGACTTTCGGGACATCTTTGGGAATGACCGAGTGTGCCGGCTATTTTACCGCCACCCCCCGCGGCATTTCCCTGGAAGAAATGGCCGGTCAGGTCGGACAGGTGTTTCCGGAATATGCGCCAGTTACCATCCGGCAGCCCATGAATGAGGACGGCACCGCCGGTGAGGAAATGCCCCCCGGAGAAGTCGGGGAGATTTGCGTGCATGGGCCTATCGTATTCCTGGGTTACTACAATAACCCGGCAGCGACTGCTGCTGCCATCTCCAAAGAAGGCATCCTCTATACCGGAGACATGGGCTATTTTCATGATTTCGGCAGCTATATGGGACTGAAGTTTGCCGGGCGCCGGAAGTTTGTCATCAAACCCAAGGGCTTCCTGGTGTTCCCTGACGAAGTTACCGACTATATCTCCCGGCATCCCAAGGTGGCCCAGGCCCAGGTGCTGGGAATGCCACATGAAGTGTTCGTGGACGGTGTGTTTGCTTATGTGCAGCCCAAACCCGGTGTGGAACTCACCCCGGGAGAGATCCTTGAGTATTGCAAAAACATGGCTGCGTACAAGCGGCCGATTCACGTTGAACTGTGGCCGGTGGACGAACCCCTCCCGGCAACCCGGGTCGGAAAAGTCAACGTCCCCGCCCTGATCGAACTGGCCGAAAAAGTAGTTGCCAGACTCCGTTCCGAAGGTAAATGGGATAAATAGTGACAGTCTGAAGGCCCTTTCGTCTTCCATAACCCCTCTCTTTTTCCAGCCGGGAATGTATTTTCCCGGCTGGATTTTTATCCACAAAATTCAGAATATTCCATAAGTTAATACGCCTGACGCATTAACTTATGGAATATTCTGAACATTTAGCGAGGTGAGCGGCCTGGTGCTTGACTTATTTTTGTTGTGGGTGCAAGTTATGGGATATAATCAGCATATATCGTTGTTGTACAGATCTTATACGGAATAGAGGTGTCCTATGAGTATGGCGGTATCACTGCTGGTTTTATTAGGTGTCGTGGCGCTGGTCGTTCTGTTCATCGTCGGTGTGCGCGGCGAATCGAAAAATGGAGGCGAAGATATGATCAAGAAGGTGTATGTTTATCTAGTGCTGTTTGCAACCTTGATGATGACCATCGGCGGGGGCGTGGCAGCTTTTATGGCCGCCGCCGACATCGTTGCTCCGACTGCCTATCATCAGACTTTTGAGGATTACAAGTTATACAGTACGGAAAGAATGGTCAAGGAAGGCGGAGTGACGACGGAGGTCAGCAAATTAACGGAGGAACAGCTCAAGGCCAACTATGATGCCATGGTCGTGGCGGAAAAACAAAGGCAGATCGACCGGGCCAAAAACAGCCTGATCAAGAGCCTGGGCTGGATCATTATTCCGTTCCCGGTTTTCCTGTATTTTCAAAGAAAGCTGAAGGCGGGCGGCTTCGAAGGCGTCTAGCCAACCGGTGCGTCTAGCCAAATTACCGCTGTTTTCATGGTGTGTGGGGGTGGGGAAGCACCCACTGCGGACGATGGCAGGGCAATCGTTTCCGGGCTTGATCGGGCGCAAACTGCATCGTCAAACCAGGCTGCGTTGTAGCACGAAAAGCATTGGGGTCGCTCCACAGCGATGCCCTGTGGATGCGATAGAAAAAGAAATGGTAAAATTGATCGAGCATATTTTTCGGAACATTGATGCAACACTCGCCAGGTTCAACCCGAGCGGGAGCAGATAAAAAAACTGCTCCCGTTTTTATATCTGTCGCTTAAGGAGTTAGTTCTAAAAGCGTTCGCCCGTTGCCGGAAATAGAAAATTTGGTCGATCTTATTCTTTCCCCGGTGTAAGCTACATATCCGTAATGCGTAAATGCAAATAGAAGATCATTTTGGCAGCTGCAAAATGTCAATTCGACAGGCCGCCGCCTCTCTGCAGGCGGAACCCGGGAGACAGGGGTCTCCGGGATGGAAAACAACCATCAATAAAAGACAGGAGAGTGTGAGGATGAAGAAGCGATTGCGCAAGGGTATGAGTTTGCTGATGATGGTCCTGCTGCTGTTGTCCCTGCTGCCGGCCGGGGTCATGGCGGCGGAAAAGGAAGCGGCGCTTTCTCTGGAACAGGCCATCCAAAAGGTGAAACAAAATTTCACCATACCGGCGGAGTATACCGAATTTACGTCCAGCTTCCGCAGTCGGGACAATATCCAAATCTGGTCATTGAGCTGGACCGACAAGGAGAACCGGCTGGGGTCGTTCAACGCTGAGGTCGATGCCACGGCGGGGTTGATTACCTCCATGCATATCTACAAACAAGGGCGTCAGACCACTGAGATTCCCGCTGTTTCTATCGATCAGGCCCGGCAGATCGGCCTGGAGCTGCTGAAAAAGTTGATTCCCGACCGGGTTGCCGAGCTGCAATATGTGCCCAACCAGCAGATCATTTCCTTAAGCAGCTGGCAGGGGGGACAGTATGAACTGCGCTGGCAGCGGATGGCCAACCAAATCCCGGTGGGCAACGAGGGAGTCACCCTCCAGATCAGCACCGGCGATGGCACCGTCAACAGCTACGACCTGAACTGGTCAGACAAAATTATCCCCGCGAAAACGGAATTCATCTCGGCAGAAAAAGCGGCCGAGGTGTTTGCGGCCAACAAAATGCTGGAGCTGCAATATTATATCGCGCCCAAATATTCGATCCTGCGCGAGGGTGACGAGAAGGCCCAGCCGCTGCTGGTGTATCGCCTGATGCACAACTCCGGCGGAATGATTGATGCGGCCAGCGGACAGCCGATCGAGAATCAAAGCATTTACGGCATAAACGATGTCGGCGGCATGGGTTCCATGGAAAAAAGCCCGGCCCCCCAGGCTGATTTGAGCCCGCAGGAACAGGCGGAAGTCGAGCGCACGCTCAATTTGATCTCCCAGGAGAAGGCCGTTTCCATGGTCAAACAGTGGGTGAGCTTACCGGCCAATGTCAAACTGGAAGAAGCCAATCTATACAAAGACTATCAGGATCCGGAAAAGCGCACCTGGAACCTCAACTGGCGCAACGATACGGAGGTCAACAGTTCTGCTTATGTCAGCGCGCAGGTTGATGCCGTGAGCGGCGAGATTCGCAATTTTTATATTGACCGGGGCGACTTGAATGACGTCAAACCGATGCTGGACAAGGCTGCCGCAGAAAGAATCGCCCGTGACTTCCTGGCCCGCATCCAGCCTTCAAAACAAAACTCGGTGCGCCTGGAGAAAGATGTTTATCAAGAAATATATGTCAAGGAATCACCTTATCCCGCTCAATGGCAGTTCCAATTCACCCGGCTGGAGAACAGCATTCCCTGCCTGAACCAGGGGATTAGCATCGCCGTTGACGGTCGCAGCAAACAGGTCTCTTCCTATCGTTTGGAATGGCCGACGCTGACATTTTCCGATCCGGCCCAGGTGATGAACATGGAAAAAGCCAATCAGGTATATTTGCAGCATCAGCCCCTGACCATGCGCTATGAGCTCACCTACCCGAATTTGCTCACCCGCAATGAGTCTTCGGGGGAATACAAGCTGGTTTACATTCCCCGGGCCGAGGTGCAAAACCAGTCAAGCAACATGTTTGACGCGGTCAGCGGCGAACCCTTGAGCTGGGACGGAACACCGGTGGCAGAAGCTTTGCAGCCGCAGGCATTCACGGATATCGCCGGTCATTTTGCCGAAAAGGAAATCTCCATGCTCGGGCAGGCGGGTATCATGACGGAATACGGTACAACTTTCCACCCCCACGAAACCATCAATCTGGTGACCATGCTGCGGGTCATGGTGATGGCGCGAAATGGCTATTATGAGCCCGTCCGCGGCAGCGATGAGGAAATCATTGACCAGGCTCTGCGCAGCCAATGGCTCAAGGAAAAAATGGATCCCCAAACCCCCATGACCACCGGATTGCTGGCGCAACTGATGGTGCGGATGCTGGATGTCGACTTTATCGCCAACATGCCGTCCCCGGCTCTGCAAGCACCTTTCCGGGATTTCAACAGTATGGATGCGAATCTGCAAGGCTATGCCGCCTTATGCTGGGGGCTGGGAATTATCAAAGGCGACGGGGTCAACTTTAACGCCGCTCATCACACCACCCGCGGCGAAGCCGCCGCCGTACTGGTGCGAACATTGACCACCGCCAATCAAAAAAGCAACTTCTGATAAATTATCAGAAAATTCCATAAGTTGATACGCCTGACGTATTAACTTATGGAATATTCGGACAATTAGATGAGGGTGAGGAGATGCTGGATGTCTGGGGGCAGGGGGACTGCAAACTCGAGGCGGGTTTGGGTGCGGGGCTGGAGGAATGAGGTCCAGGCGGCGTGCAAGGCCTGTCGGGCGATGAGCGGGGAGGCCTGGCCATAGACGGAGTCGCCGCACACGGGATGGCCGAGATGGGCCAGATGGACGCGGATTTGGTGGGTGCGGCCGGTTTCCAGACGCAGGCTGAGCAGCGTGTGCCGGGGATATCTTTGGATAACGGTATAATGGGTCACGGCCGGCTTGCCGGCAGCATCGACCTGACGAAAGACAGAACTGCCCGGTTGGCTGCGGCCGATGGGCAGTTCAATGCGTTCCTGGTCTTTTTCCACCACGCCTTCCACCACGGCCAAATAGCGGCGCTGGATCTGACCGAGTTTCTGCTGTCGGAACAGGGCTTGATGGGCATACTGGCTTTGGGCCACCAGCACCAGACCGGAGGTGCCTTTGTCGAGGCGGTTGACGGGGCGAAACAGGCAGAACCTGCCCTGCTGCTGCCAGTAATGGGTAACGGCATTGGCCAGGGTGCCTTCCGCTTTTGCTTTGACGGGATGGACGGCCATGCCGGCCGGTTTGTTGATGACCATGACATCGGCATCCTGATACACGATCTCGAGGGGGATGTCCTGCGGCAAAATCGGATTGGTTTCCGCCAGATTCAAATCCACGGTAACCACATCGCCGGGCTGCAGGCGGTAATTGGTATGAGCAAACATACCATTGACATGGATCTTTTCCTGGGTCTTGAGGCGGGCCAGCAAAGCATGGGACAGGGGAAGCTTCTTTTTAAAGACGTCCCGCAGATAAACCAATTGATCCTGCGGATCGAACACGTAAATCAGCAAATTTTCATCCATAACAAGCATTTCTCCTGTTTTTGTGGATCCCAAGGCGGGATTTCAATCCCATCATCAAAGACGAAAAACGGCAGCAAAACCAAACGCTGAATATGATATTACCATCCCCGACG
>ERZ795053.3134-NODE-3134-length-19106-cov-7.067503_pt1 | contig 19106 bp, 16 predicted proteins | sample MGYA00375137_ERZ795053 | MGnify/ENA primary metagenome ERZ795053 (study PRJEB30182, sample SAMN05720284) | activated sludge metagenome | isolation source: Anaerobic digester | place: Hong Kong | collected 2014-12-17 ...
CGTCCGAACGGACTGCCGCCCTTGACCGGCGGGCTCGTCGGCTTCATCGGCTACGACGCGGTGCGCAGGTGGGAACGTCTGCCCGATGAGAACCCTGACAAGCTGCAGGTGCCCGAGTTGGCGATGTTGCTGGTCACCGACTTGGCCGTGGTGGATCACGTGGACGGTTCGGTGTGGCTGGTGGCCAATGCGATCAACTACGACAACACCGACGAACGTGTGGAGCAGGCCTATGAGGATGCCGTTGCCCGGCTCGACCGGATGGTGTCGGACCTGCACACCCCCGCTCCGGCCGCCGCGGCGGTCGTGCCTGCCGCTCCCGCCCGGACTCTGACGGTCAACGCCGACTTCCGGGCCAAGGTGGATGTCGCCAAGGAGTACATCCGGGCCGGTGACGCGTTCCAGATCGTGCTGTCCCAGCGGTTCAGCCAAGCAGCGAGCGCGAGTCCGCTCTCGGTCTACCGGGCCCTGCGGATGACCAATCCGAGCCCGTACATGTACCTGCTCAACATCCCCGGGTCCGGTGACATGGATTCGCCCGGCTTCAGCATCGTGGGGTCGAGCCCCGAGGCCCTGGTCAAACTCACCGGCGACGAGGCGATGCTGCATCCGATCGCCGGTACGCGTCCGCGCGGGACGACGCCGGACGAAGACGCCGAACTCGTGGCCGACCTGCTGGCCGACCCGAAGGAACGTGCTGAGCACCTGATGCTGGTGGACCTGGGACGCAACGACTTGGGCCGGGTCTGCACGCCGGGCACGGTCAACGTTGTGGAGTTCATGCAGGTTGAGCAGTACTCCCATGTGCACCACATCGTGTCCACTGTCGTGGGCCGACTTCAGCCGGACTCCTCTGCCTACGACCTGCTGGCCGCCACGTTCCCGGCGGGAACCCTGTCCGGGGCGCCCAAGCCGCGCGCGATGGAGATCATCGACGAACTGGAGGAGACGCGGCGGGGGTTGTACGCGGGCTGCATCGGCTACTTCGACGTCGCCGGGGACATGGACACGGCGATCGCCATCCGCACGGCCCTGCTGCGTGACGGGATGGCACACGTTCAGGCCGGCGCCGGGATCGTGGCCGACTCCGACCCGGTGGCTGAGGACGAGGAATGCCAGAACAAGGCGGCTGCCGTGCTGCGGGCCCTGGCGATCGCGGAGGAGCTGTGAACTCACGTACCGCTGCCCTGATCCTCACGATCCTCGGTGCGGGGTTGCTCTTCTTCCTTGCTTCCGGCGAGGCCGCCTCCGCCCCAGGGCTCATGGCGGGGCTGATCGGGATCGCTGCGATCTGGTTGGCCTCGGGTAAGACGCGGTTCGTGCTCGCCGCCATCAGTGGCCTGTTGTGGCTGGCGGCCCTGGTCCTGGCCGTCTTCGGATCAGCAGCCGCAGTCGTCGGCGCGATCATCGGCCTGGCAGGCAGTGTGCTGGCGTTGGCGAAAGGATCGCAGTGGCCCGGATTCTCCAGTCGCTATGCGCGCGCGTCCGACCTCGAGGACGACGGCCTGATCAGCCCGCGGCAGATGTGGGAGAGCTTGGACCGCGGGCTTGATCCGACGCGCAAGCGTGACGACGACTGACCCCCGGCACGGTGGTGTCCTGCGGGGTCGCGCACGGGCTCGGGGCCGCGGTTAGAGATCGGCATCCCGGTTAGAGATGTGACACTCCGGTTAGTCGTATCCGGCCGGAGAACTCTAACCGGAGTGCCGTTTCTCTAACGGGAGGGCCGATCTCTAACGGGAGGGCCGATCTCTAACGGGAGGGCCGATCTCTAACGGGGAGTGCGGTCGGTACCTGCGGCTGACCGCCGGCGAGGGCTCCCGGTACGCCGACACACCTGCGCGATGGGGCGCTGCGGACCCGCTCTGGTTAGACTCCCGATAGCGAATCAGGAGGTTTCACCCATGCCGATGTATGACAACCACCACGGCCGTACCACGGCGATGTGGACTGGAACGACGATCATCACGATCGGCTTCCTCGTGGGCACGATCGCGTTGACGATCGCGCAGCCGTGGCTGTTCTGGGTCGGTGTGGCCCTGATCCCCATCGGTGCCATCGTCGGCAAGGCCATGGCGATGGCCGGCATGGGGCAGCCGCAGAAGGACGCGGGGCACTCCCACGGCTCCGAGGAGACCGCGGAGAAAGCCGGCGCGTGACCGACAGCCGGGGCGTGGTGCTGGTCGTCGAGGACGAGCCGGCGATCGCCGATCTCCTGCGGATGTACCTCAGCCGGGAGGGCTTCCAGGTACTTGTCGAGGCCGACGGTCAGGAGGCGCTGACGGCGGTGGCCGATCATCGGCCCTCGTGCATCCTGCTCGACGTGGGTCTGCCGGGCATGGACGGAATCGAGGTGTGCCGGCGGCTGCGAGCTGAGCAGGACTGGACGCCGGTGCTGTTCTGTACGGCCCGCGACGACGAGGTCGATCGCGTGCTCGGCCTCGAGCTCGGTGCGGACGACTACATCACCAAGCCGTTCAGCCCGCGAGAGGTCGTGGCCCGGGTAAAGGCCGTCGTGCGGCGGGCGCGGGGTCCGCAGGCCCAGTCCCAGACTGTCGGCCTCGGGCGTGTGGAGATGGACCCGATGACCCGCCGCTGCACGGTGAACGGGCAGATGGTCGACCTCACCGCCACCGAGTTCGACCTGCTGTTCTACCTGATGACCCACCCCGGTCAGATCTTCAGTCGCGACCAGTTGCTCAGCGAGGTCTGGGGGTACGCGGCGATGGTGAACACGCGCACCGTGGATGTCCACGTGGCGCAACTGCGCGGCAAACTCGGCGAATACAACATCATCCGGACCGTGCGCGGTGTGGGCTACGGCGCCGAGGCGAGCGAGTCCGTGCCCGATGCCCAGTGATGCCCCGAACGAGGTCCTGACCGAAACCGCCTCCATCGACAGCCATTCCCGGGCTTCTTTGGGCCTGCGAACCGTGCTGGTCACCACGCTGGTCGCGTTGCTGGCCGTCCTGATGACCGGTCTTGCGGCGTTGCCACTGCTGCGCGATGCCGAACTGCGCGACCAACGCCGCCAGTTGTCGCAACTCGCGGACGCCGCTGCAGCATCCACCCAGACCTCGGGTCCGGTGAGCGACCAGATCCAGGAGCGGCTCATCGGCACGCTGCGTCAGGAACAGGTGAGCCTGGCGTTGATCACCCCGAACGGCACGACGCCCGACGGACTGTCGGCGACGACGGTGGCGCCGATCTGGACCACGGGGAAGGTCAGCAGCACGTACTCGGTCGACGGCCAGTCGTACATGCTCGAAGGCCGGCTCATCGCGCAGGACACCGCGCTGTTGCTGATCCAGCCCACGTCGGTGTCGGGCTTCGGACTGCGGGAACTGTGGGGACGCATCGGGATGGCCATCGTGATCGGTGGTGTGCTGGCTGCGATCGCCGGTGCGCTGCTCGCCCGGCGTGTCACCCGGCCCCTGCGCGCCCTGGTCAACGCCGCCCGCCGACTGCAGGCAGGAGACCGCAACCTCCGTCTCGAGCCGGAGGGTCCGGTGGAGGTGGCCGAACTGGCGGTCGCCCTGAATCAGCTGGGCGACAGCCTCGCCACCAGCGAGGCGCGGCAGCGCGACTTCCTACTGTCGGTCAGCCACGAACTGCGCACCCCGATGACCTCGATCGGAGGGTACGCCGAGGCACTGGCCGACGGAGTGGTGCCGGCTGGGGACGTGGAACGAGTGGCCAGCACGATGCTGTCCGAGACCCATCGTCTGGATGCACTCATCGCCGACCTGCTCGACCTTGCCCGTTTGGGAGCCGTCGAATTCCCTGTGGACATCGTCGAGGTGGATCTGCGCGACGTCGCGCTGGCCGCCGATGAGGTGTGGTCGGACCGATGCGCCGCTGAAGGGGTCGACTGGTACTGCCACGTGCCGCAGCGACCGGTGCTCGTGCGCTGCGACCCGAGCCGCGCTCGGCAGATCATCGACAACCTGGTTGCCAATGCTCTGCGGGTGACCCCGGCCGGGCATCCGATCATCCTGCAGGTGGCGCTGGACCCGCCGGTCGGCTATCTCGAGGTCCGCGACGGTGGTCCGGGTCTGTCCGACAGCGATCTGGAGGTCGCATTCGAACCCGCTGAGTTGTACAGCCGGTACCGGGGCCTTCGCCAGGTGGGCACCGGTGTCGGTCTCGCGCTGGTCGGTCGCCTGGCCGAGCGGTTGGGTGGTCAGGCGTCGGCAGGTCACGCACCTGAAGGTGGGGCGTGCTTCCGTGTCTCCTTCCCGCCGGCCTCGGGATGATCGGCGACACCACCCCGAGATGGGGCGCGCCTGGCGCTGAATCGGGCTTAGTCTGATGGTCATGAGCCGCTGGGATCGCATGAAGACGCCCGTCTTCGTGGCCGTCGGCGGACTGGCCGCCAGCGCATACGTCTACGCCAACGATCCCTCCGAGCCGGGTCACTTTCCCCCCTGCCCCACGAAAGTCCTGAGCGGGCTGGACTGCCCGTTCTGTGGCGGCCTTCGCTCGACCCACGAACTCATGCACGGCAACCTTTCCGGCGCGCTCGATTACAACGCGTTCACGGTGCTGCTCGCGATCCCCGCCATGCTTGTCGTGTTCGGCATCTGGTCATGGGATCAATGGCGGGGCAAGGACGAGCCGCGCAAGGTCCCGATGTGGACCAATGTGTCCGTGGTACTGCTCCTCGTGGTGTTCACGGTGGTCCGCAACCTGCCCGGCATGCCATTGGGGACCTCCGCCTGAGGGGGTGCCCGAGCGAGTTCAGCGGCGCGGTTAGTCTGACCATGTGAGCGTGCTGGACGATATAGTCGCCGGGGTCCGGGAGGACCTTGCGGTGCGTGAACAGCACGTCCCACTCGAGGAACTCAAGCGTCGCGTGGAGACCGTGGCCGACCCCATCGATGCCCTTGCCGTCCTGCGGCAAGGTGGCGTCGGTGTGATCGCGGAAGTCAAGCGTTCCTCGCCGAGCAGGGGTTCGCTGGCGGCCATCGACGACCCCGCGCACCTCGCGCAGGCATATGAGCGTGGCGGTGCCCGCTGCATCAGCGTGCTGACCGAGCAGCGGCGTTTCGGCGGCAGTCTGGAGGACCTCGCCGCAGTGCGTGCCGCAGTGGACGTGCCGGTGCTGCGCAAAGACTTCATCGTGACCTCGTACCAGTTGTGGGAGGCGAGGGCCTACGGCGCCGATCTCGCGCTGCTGATCGTGGCCGCTCTGGAACAACCGGCGCTGGTGTCCTTGGTGGAACGGGCCGAATCCATCGGCCTGCTGCCATTGGTCGAGGTGCACGACGTCGACGAGGTGGATCGTGCCGTCGACGCGGGCGCCAAGGTCATCGGTGTGAACGCACGCGACCTGCGCACACTCGAGGTGGACCTCGGCGTCTTCGCCCGGGTTGCTCCGGCGATCCCCGAAGGCATCGTGCGGATCGCGGAGTCGGGGGTCAAGAGCCCGCAGGACCTGTTGGCGTACGCCGCCGATGGGGCCGATGCTGTACTAGTGGGCGAAGCTCTGGTGACACAGGCCGACCCGGCCGCCGCTGTGCAGGACCTCGTGTCCGCAGGGGAGCACCCAGCAGTTCGTCACGCCGACTAGGAGGCTTGCACAGTGGGTCTGCCCGACGCCCGGGGGCACTTCGGCCAGTACGGTGGCCGTTTCGTGCCCGAAGCGCTAGTGGCCGCTCTCGATGAGTTGGACGACGCCTTCCGCAAGGCCTGGGTCGATGACGCGTTCCACGCCGAGCTCGACGGACTGTTGCACGACTATTCGGGTCGGCCCACCCCGCTGACACCCGCACCGGCACTGGCACGTGCCTTCGGGGTGGCCGAGGTGCTGCTCAAGCGTGAGGATCTCAACCACACGGGCAGCCACAAGATCAACAACGTCCTGGGGCAGGCACTGCTCACCAAGAGGATGGGTAAGACCCGGGTCATCGCCGAGACCGGCGCCGGCCAGCACGGTGTCGCCACCGCGACCGCGGCGGCCCTGCTCGATCTCGAGTGTGTCGTGTACATGGGCGAGGAGGACACGCAGCGGCAGGCGCTGAACGTGGCGAGGATGCAGTTGCTGGGAGCCGAGGTGGTTCCGGTGCGCACCGGCAGCCGCACACTCAAGGATGCGATCAATGAGGCGATGCGCGACTGGGTGACCAACGTCGCGACCACCCACTACCTGCTGGGCACCGTCGCGGGTCCAGCGCCGTTCCCGGAGATGGTGCGGGAGTTCCACCGGGTCATCGGCAAGGAGGCCCGCCAGCAGTGCCTCGATCGCGGCGGACTCCCCGACGCCGTGGTCGCCTGCATTGGAGGCGGGTCCAACGCGATCGGGATCTTCTACGACTTCCTCGACGACGAGCAGGTTGGCTTGTTCGGCTTCGAGGCCGCCGGTGATGGGATCGACACCGGTCGCCATGCGGCGACCCTGTCGGCGGGTTCGGTGGGCGTACTGCACGGGACCCGGTCCTACCTGCTGCAGGACGACAACGGACAAACGATGGCCAGCCACTCCATCTCGGCCGGTCTCGACTACCCCGGCGTCGGTCCTGAGCACGCCTGGCTGCGCGACTCCGGCCGAGTGGTCTACGAAGGGGTGACGGACTCTGAGGCGATGGCGGCGTTCGAGTTGTGCTGCCGGGCCGAGGGCATCATCCCGGCGATCGAGAGCGCCCACGCTGTGGCCGGTGCACGTCGGCTCGCCCAGCGACTCGGTCCAGAGGCGACGATCCTCATCAACTTGTCCGGCCGCGGTGACAAGGACGTCGCCACCGCAGCACAGTACTTCGGGCTGGGGGCTGTGTGAGCCGACTGCAGGAGGCGTTCGCGGCGGCGCGCGCAGAGGATCGCGCACTGCTGATCGGATACATGCCGGCGGGTTTCCCGACGTGGGTCGACGCCGTCGCTGTGGTGTCCGCCATGGTGGAGAACGGGGTGGATGTCGTCGAGATCGGCCTTCCGTACAGCGATCCGCTCATGGACGGCCCTGTCATCCAGGCGGCCGCCGACCGAGCCCTCGCACAGGGCACGACCGTGGCCGACGTCCTGCGTACGGTCGAGGCCATTGCGGCCACCGGGGCACCGACGTTGATCATGAGCTACTGGAACCCCATCGAACGCTACGGCGTGGACAGGTTCGCCAAGGAGCTCGCTGCCGCTGGGGGAGCCGGCGTCATTACCCCCGACATCATCCCCGAGGAGGCGTCCGACTGGGTCCGGGCCACCGACGATGCCCTGATCGACCGGGTGTTCCTGGTGGCACCGTCGTCGCCGCAGGAGCGCATCCAGCAGGTCGCGCGGATCAGCAACGGATTCGTGTACGCCGCCTCGACCATGGGCGTGACCGGAACGCGTACTTCGGTCTCGGTCGATGCCCGGGCGTTGGTCGCGCGCACCCGCGAGGTGTCGAATCAGCCGGTGTGCGTCGGACTCGGGGTCAGCACCCCCGAGCAGGCGGCTGAGGTCGGTCGATACGCCGACGGGGTGATCGTCGGGTCCGCATTCGTACGGCTGGTCCTGGACGCAACCTCCCCGGCCCAGGCGGCCGCAGCCGTGGCAGAACTGGCCGCGGGTATGGCGTCCGCGCTACGGGGAGCACGCCGGGGCAGCCATGACTGAGCAGGTGAAGGACGTCATCGGGCTGGTCTTCCGTCTGGTCCTGGCCGGCGTGATCGGCTACGCGGGTCTCATCAAGGTCTTCGAGCCGGACGGCGCCAAACTGGCGATCATGGCCTTCCGCCTGGTCCCCGTGGGGTGGACGGACTTCCTCGGGTGGGCGCTGCCCGCTGCTGAGATCCTCGCCGCCGTCCTGCTGCTCCTTGGCCTGTTCACGAGGTGGGCAGCGCTGTTCACCGGGCTGCTGATGGTGGCGTTCGTATTCGGGATCGCCAGCGTCTGGGTCCGTGGATACAGCATCGACTGTGGCTGCTTCGGCGGCGGTGGGGACATCAGCCCTGAAGGCCGGAACCTGCGCTACACGATCGACATCGTGCGTGACCTGGCGCTGGCGGGGATGTCCCTGTGGCTCGTGGTGCGTCCGCGTTCCTTGTGGTCCCTGGAACGCGAGCCGATGACCGACGACGACCTAGCGGACGTTTACGCTGAAGACTCGGAAAGGCAGGTCTAGCCACATGGCTGAGAAGAAGGAATCCGCGAAGAGTACGCGTGAGAAGGCCGCTGAGGCCCGGGCGGCCTCCCAGGCAGCCGAACGCCGCCGGGAACGGATGATCCGCATCGTCGGAGGCATCGCGGTGCTGGCCGTGGTCGGCATCATCCTCGGGATCGGTGTGATGCAGTCGCGCAAGGGCGACACCCCCACCCCGAGTGCGGACTCCGCGCTGCCCACGGGTGTGTCGGCTGCGAACGGGTACGCCTTCCAGGTCAACACCGCCGAGGGCAAGCCAGCAGTGGAGATCTTTGAGGACTTCCAATGTCCGGCGTGTGCCAACCTCGAGGCGACGTACGGCCCGATGATCCAGCAGGAGGCGGCGGACGGCAACATCCAGTTGTCCTACCGAATCATGACGTTCCTGGACAACAACCTCGGTACAGACCACTCGCTGCGGGCGGCCAACGCCCTGGGGTGTGCGATCACCGCGGGTGTGGGTGAGCAGTACCACAACCTCGTCTATGCCAACCAGCCCGCCAATGAGGGCGACGGCTGGACCGACGAGCAGCTCAAGCAGTTCGGCGCTGACGCGGGGCTTAGCGGCGACGCGCAGACCCAGTTCGACAAGTGCGTCGACGAGGGCACCTACAAGGGCTGGGCTCAGCTGTCCAACGAAGCAGGCTTCGCCGCCGGCGTGAGCGGTACGCCGACCATCAAGGTGGACGGCAAGGAACTGCCCAGTTCGGCTCTTCAGAGCGAGCAAGCGCTGAAAGAGGCGCTGACGAACCCGCAGCAGTGACGCTGGCATACATCCCGTCGCCCTCCCAGGGCGTGTGGGAACTCGGGCCGATCCCGGTGCGCGCGTACGCGCTGGCGATCCTGATCGGGATATTCGTCGCGATCTGGATCACCGACAAACGCTGGCAGGCGCGCGGCGGGCAGGGTGGACAGATCGCGGACGTAGCGCTGTGGGCGGTGCCCGCGGGTATCATCGGCGCGCGGCTGTACCACGTGATGACCGACTGGTCGACCTACTTCGGCGAGGGCGGGCTCGGGTTCGTTGCGGCGCTGAAGATCTGGCAGGGCGGTCTGGGGATCTGGGGTGCCGTTGCCGGTGGGGCGCTGGGTGCCTGGTACGCATGTCGCCGATACGGCCTGCTTCTGCCGCCACTGGGCGACGCGCTCGCTCCGGGTCTGGCGGTGGCGCAGGCGATCGGCCGGTGGGGCAACTGGTTCAACCAGGAGCTTTTCGGGGAGCCGACCACCTTGCCGTGGGGACTGCAGATCGACCCTGCGAACCGCCCGCCCGGCTTCGAGCAGTTCGAGACGTTCCACCCGACGTTCCTGTACGAGTCGCTGTGGTGTCTGTTCGTGGCTGTCGCGGTCTGGTGGCTGGATCGGCGCTTCCGCATGGGTCATGGGCGGGTGTTTGCCGCTTATGTGGCGCTCTACACCCTCGGCCGGTTCTTCTGGGAGTTGCTGCGTATCGACGACGCGACCCTGATTCTGGGGATCCGTGTGAATGTCTTCACCTCCGTGCTTGTCTTCGCCGGAGCGATCGCCTACATCCTGATCTCGCGCAAGTACGCGCCCGGTCGGGAGGAGTCGGTGTACCGGCAGGGGCGGGAACCCGTGGAGACGCCGTCTGCTGAACGTTGACTGTTGCGCGGTTACTGGTTTGGCGGCCGCGGATCGGTAATGGCGCAGCACTCAACTCCGTGAGGTGCTCAAACCCACCTCGGTGGCCAGATCGAGCAGGGCCTGCCGCACCCGATCGGGGTATTCGACGACGAGGAAGTGTGTGGCATCCCAGCGCTCCACGCGGCCGGCCGGGGTGCGTCCGGCCGCTGCCTCAACTGCGGCAGGATCGGTCACGAGGTCCTGTCCTGCGCTCACATAGACGACCGGACAGGTCAGGGTCGACACGTCCATCGAGCGGTGGCGCCGAAGGCCACCGGCCAGTCGGCCGTACCAGTGGACGTCCATGCCGAGGAAATCCCGGACGAGCTCGCGCACGTGCCCGATGTCGGCCGTGGCTCCGATGATGCCGTTGGACGTCAGCCACTCGGCGGTGCGCGGGTTCTGCCCGAGCCAGTGCGCCAGTGATCCGACCTGGGATCCCGCTCGCTGCAACAGTGCGGTGGCGAAGCCGACCAGGGACGTGGCCACGTCCCGGGGCAGCGCCGGTATCGGCAGCATGGCATCGAACGTTCCGCCCGGTATCCCCGCGAGCGCCAATACCCCGGCGACCCGGTCATCGGCCGCTGCGAGTTCCAAGGCGATGTTGACCCCCAAGGACCAGCCGACCACCAGGTAACTGTCCCAGCCCGCCTCATCCACTACCGCGACGGCGTCGGCGACATGGTCGGCCATCTCGATACCGCCCTGCGGTACCTCGGAGGGTGGGATCCCGCGGTGCCACCACGTCCGGGCATCGAAGCCGCACGCGGGGTCACGCAGTGACGGCCAGGCAGCGGGACTCGATGCCAGGCCGTTGCAGATGAGCAGCGGTATGCCATCCCCGCCGTTGTGCCACGCCGCCAGCAGCGTGCCGTCTGCGCTGCGGACGGAGTACTGGGTCACACGGACAGTGTGCACCCATCGGTGTGCGGTGGGGTTCGGGTAGTGCGGTGGGGTTCCTCGGACGGCACGAGCCCCATCGGACGCTGGCGGTGGGGGCGGGTTGCCACGCGGGTCGCGCCGGGTATGCTGGAGCAACTTCGGGCCAACGGCGTCCCGCAGGACCGCGCAAGCGTGCGTCCTGACCGGTAGACCCCACGATCCTGGAGTGTGCATGAACCCCCATGACTCCCGCGGCCTGTATGACCCGGCGTTCGAGCACGATGCGTGTGGTGTCGCGTTCGTCGCGACCATGACCGGGCAGCCGTCCCACGAGATCGTGCAGCATGCTTTGACGGCGCTGACCAACCTCGAGCACCGGGGTGCCTCGGGTAGTGAGCCCGACTCCGGTGACGGCGCGGGAATCCTGATCCAGGTCCCCGACGAGCTCTTCCGGGCCGTGGTGGACTTCGACCTGCCCCCGGCCGGTCGGTACGGCGTGGGAACCGCGTTCCTGCCCACCGACCCCGGTGAGGCCACGCTCGCGGTCAAGACCATCGAGGCGATCGCGGCCGAGGAGGGGTTGACCGTTCTGGGATGGCGCGACCTGCCCACCGACGACTCCATGGTCGGCAAGACCGCGCGTGGAGCGATGCCCACCTTCCGGCAGATCTTCATCAGCGGTCCGGCCGGCGACGACGAACTGCACCTTGAGCGGATGGCCTTCGTGCTGCGCAAGCGGGCCGAACGTGACGCCGGTGTGTACTTCCCGAGCCTGAGTACGCGCACGATCGTCTACAAGGGCATGCTCACGACCGCTCAACTCGAGCCGTTCTTCCGGGATCTGTCGGATCCCCGCACCACCTCGACATTGGGAATGGTGCACTCGCGGTTCTCGACCAACACCTTCCCGAGCTGGCCGCTGGCCCACCCCTTCCGGTTGATCGCGCACAACGGTGAGATCAACACGGTCAAGGGCAACCGGAACTGGATGCGTGCCCGAGAGGCACTGCTGCGCAGCGACCTCATCCCCGGCGACCTCGAGCGGCTGTTCCCCATCTGCACCCCGACGGCCAGCGACTCGGCGAGCTTCGACGAGGTCTTGGAGTTGCTGTACCTCGGGGGGCGGTCCCTGCCGCACGCGGTGCTGATGATGATCCCCGAGGCGTGGGAGAACAACCCGGACATGGATCCGGCGCGGCGGGCCTTCTACCAGTACCACTCCTCACTGACCGAGCCGTGGGACGGACCGGCCAGTGTGTCGTTCACCGATGGCCGGATCATCGGCGCGGTGCTGGACCGCAACGGCCTGCGTCCGGGACGCTTCTGGGTCACCTCGGACGGGCTGGTCGTTCTGGCCTCCGAGGCCGGGGTGCTCGATCTCGACCCCGCGACCGTGGTGCGCAAGGGGCGCCTGCAGCCGGGCCGGATGTTCCTGGTCGACACGATCGCGGGCCGGATCATCGAAGACGACGAGATCAAGGCGCAGTTGGCGGCCGAGCACCCGTACGAGGAGTGGCTGCACGCCGGCGTGCTGCACCTCGACGAGTTGCCCGAGCGCGAGCACATTGTGCACACCCCGCTGTCGATCGCCAGACGTCAGCAGGTCTTCGGCTACACCGATGAGGAGTTGCGGATCCTGTTGGCTCCGATGGCGCAGGCCGGTGCCGAGCCGATCGGTTCGATGGGGACTGACACCCCGGTCGCCGTCCTCTCGGACCGGCCACGCCTTCTGTTCGACTACTTCGCGCAGTTGTTCGCGCAGGTCACGAACCCGCCTCTGGACGCGATCCGCGAGGAGATCATCACCTCGTTGTCGAGCCCGATCGGACCGGAGGGCAACCTGCTGGAGGCCACCCCGGCCCACTGCCGGCAGGTACTGCTGCCGTTCCCGGTGATCGACAACGACGAACTGGCGAAACTGCTGCACATCAACCAGGACGGTGATCTGCCGGGCTTCGCGGCCATGCGGGTCAGTGGCCTGTACGACATCAACGGCGGCGCGCAGTCCTTGGCCGATCGGCTCGAGGAGATCTTCGCCGAGATCGACGAGGCGATCGACAAAGGCGTCCGGTTCCTGGTCCTGAGCGACCGGGATTCCGACTTCGACCACGCCCCGATCCCGTCGCTGCTGCTGACGTCGGCGGTGCACCATCACCTTGTGCGCCAGAAGACGAGGACCTCCACCTCCCTGCTGATCGAGGCCGGTGACGTGCGCGAGGTCCACCACGTGGCGCTGCTGGTCGGATACGGAGCCGCGGCGGTCAACCCGTATCTGGCCATGGAGACCGTGGAGTCGATGGTGCGTTCGGGGGCGCTCACGGAGATCTCCCCGGAGCAGGCGGTGCGCAACCTCGTCAAGGCCCTGGGCAAGGGTGTCCTGAAGGTCATGTCCAAGATGGGGATCTCGACGGTGGCGTCCTACCGGGGCGCGCAGGTCTTCGAAGCTCTTGGTCTGAGCCAGGAATTGGTGGATCGTCACTTCACCGGCACCCCCACCAAGCTGGGTGGGATCGGGATCGAGGTGATCCACGAGGAGGTGCAGCGCCGCCACGATGTCGCATACCCCCTGACCGGAATCTCACCTGCGCATCGCCAACTCGACGTCGGCGGGGAGTACCAGTGGCGACGGGAAGGCGAGCCGCACCTGTTCGACCCCGAGACGGTGTTCCGCCTGCAACACGCCACCCGCGAGGGCCGCTACGACGTGTTCCGCCAGTACACCGACAAGGTCGACGTCCAGAGTCGTCACCTGATGACGCTGCGCGGACTGTTCGACCTGAAGACCGGCGACCGGCCCGCCATCCCCCTCGAGGAGGTCGAGCCGGTCAGCGAGATCGTCAAACGTTTCTCCACCGGCGCCATGTCCTACGGCTCGATCTCGCAAGAGGCGCACGAGACGCTCGCGATCGCGATGAACCGGCTCGGCGCGAAGTCGAACACCGGCGAGGGCGGGGAGGATCCCCAGCGGTTCGTGCCGCTCGAGAACGGGGACTCCAAGAGGTCGGCCATCAAACAGGTGGCGTCGGGCCGGTTCGGTGTGACCAGCGAGTACTTGGTCAACGCCGATGACATCCAGATCAAGATGGCCCAAGGTGCCAAGCCCGGTGAAGGGGGGCAACTGCCCGGCCACAAGGTCTACCCGTGGGTGGCCAAGACCCGTCACTCGACGCCGGGGGTCGGCCTGATCTCCCCGCCGCCGCACCACGACATCTACTCGATCGAGGATCTCGCGCAACTGATCCATGACCTGAAGAACGCCAACAACCGGGCCCGCATCCACGTCAAGCTCGTTGCCGAGGTGGGCGTGGGAACCGTTGCCGCCGGGGTGAGCAAGGCGCACGCCGACGTCATCCTGATCTCCGGGCACGACGGTGGTACGGGCGCCTCGCCGCTGACGTCGCTGAAACATGCCGGTGGCCCCTGGGAGCTCGGGCTCGCCGAGACCCAGCAGACCCTGATCGCCAACGGACTGCGGGACCGCGTGGTGGTCCAGACCGACGGCCAGTTGAAGACCGGCCGCGATGTGGTCATCGCGGCACTGCTGGGCGCCGAGGAGTTCGGTTTCGCCACTGCACCACTGGTCGTGATGGGCTGCGTGATGATGCGCGTCTGCCACCTCGACACCTGCCCGGTGGGCGTGGCCACGCAGAACCCCGTGCTGCGTTCGCGGTTCACCGGCAAGCCCGAGTTCGTGGTGAACTTCTTCGAATTCATCGCCGAACAGGTGCGTGAGTACCTCGCAGAACTCGGTTTCCGCAGTCTCGACGAGGCCATCGGCCGGGTGGATCTGATCGACGCGCGCGACGCGGTGGACCACTGGAAGGCGCAGGGTCTGGATCTCACACCCATCCTGCGGGTCCCCGATCCGGCCGACGGTCCGGTCCGGTGTGTCACGACCCAGGACCACGGGCTCGACAAGGCCCTGGATGTGCAGTTGATCGAGATCTGCCGGCCGGCGCTGGAGTCCGGGGAGCCGGTGCGCGCGGCCCTGCCGATCCGAAACGTCAACCGTACGGTCGGGACCATGCTGGGCAGCGAGGTGACGAGGCGCTACGGTGCGGCCGGGCTGCCCGCTGACACGATCGACATCACGTTCACCGGTTCGGCCGGGCAGAGCTTCGGTGCCTTCCTTCCGAAGGGCGTCACCTTGCGTCTGGAAGGTGACGCGAACGACTATCTGGGTAAGGGGCTGTCGGGAGGGACCCTCGTGGTGCGCCCTGATCACGCAGCGCCTTTCGACGCGCATGCGCAGATCATTGCGGGCAACGTCATCGCGTACGGCGCCACCGACGGCAAGATCTTCGCGCGCGGCATGGTGGGTGAACGTTGCTGTGTCCGCAACAGTGGTGCCACCGTCGTCGTCGAGGGGGTCGGCGATCACGGCTGCGAGTACATGACCGGTGGGCACACGATCGTGCTGGGCTCGATCGGCCGGAACTTCGCGGCCGGCATGTCGGGTGGAACGGCTTTCCTGCTCGACGTGGATCTCGACCGCGTCAACCAGGACATGGTCGCGCTCGAGGACCTCGACGCCGATGACGCCATCTGGTTGCACGGGGTCGTCAGTGAGCACGCCGAGCAGACCGGATCGGTGGTCGCGCAGGAGTTGCTTGCGGATTGGGACGCTGCCCTGCCCCGGTTCTGCAAGGTGATGCCACGCGACTACCGCAAGGTGCTCGACGCGATAGCCCTGGCACGAAACGAAGGCCGCAATGTCGACGAAGCGATCATGGAGGCGAGCCGTGGCTGATCCCAGAGGATTCCTGAAGGCCGGGCGGGAACTACCCACCCGGCGGCCGGTCGATGTGCGCATCCAGGACTGGCGTGAGGTGTACGAGCCGTTCGGGGAGACCAAGTTGCGCACGCAGGCCGCGCGCTGCATGGACTGCGGCATCCCGTTCTGCCACAACGGGTGCCCCCTGGGCAACCTCATCCCCGAGTGGAACGACCTGACCCGGCGCGGGGACTGGCGGGGTGCGATCGAGCGTCTGCACGCCACGAACAACTTCCCCGAGTTCACCGGCCGGTTGTGCCCGGCGCCGTGTGAAAGCGCCTGTGTACTCGGCATCAACCAGGACCCGGTGACCATCAAGCAGGTCGAGGTGTCGATCATCGACCAGGCGTGGGAGCACGGTTGGGTCACGCCGCAACCGCCGGAACGCCTCTCGGGCAAGACGGTGGCGGTGGTCGGCTCCGGTCCAGCTGGCCTGGCCGCCGCCCAGCAGTTGGCTCGGGCCGGACACACCGTGGCCGTGTACGAACGCGCGGACCGCATCGGCGGGTTGCTGCGCTACGGCATTCCCGAGTTCAAGATGGAGAAGCACCACGTGGACCGCCGCGTGGCGCAGATGGAGGCCGAGGGGGTCAAGTTCCGGACCGGCATCGAGGTGGGCAAGGACATCAGCGCAGATGACCTTCGCCGCCGCTACGACGTGGTCCTGTTCGCGGTGGGCTCCACGATGGGTCGCGATCTGCCGGTGCCCGGCCGTGAACTGTCGGGTATCTACCAGGCCATGGAATACCTACCGCTGGCCAACCGGGTCCAGGAGGGCGATCTCGACGACTCACCCATCCACGCCCGGGACAAGCATGTGGTGATCATCGGTGGTGGCGACACGGGCGCTGACTGTTTGGGAACCGCCATCCGCCAGGGTGCGGCGACCATCACGCAGTTGGAGATCCTCCCCACTCCGCCGCAGTCGCGCCCCGCCGGGCAACCGTGGCCGACGTATCCGATGGTCTTCCGCGTGTCTTCGGCGCACGAGGAGGGTGGCGACCGGGTGTTCTCGGTGTCCACGAAGAAGTTCCTGGGCAACAACGGTCGGGTCACCGGGCTCGCCCTGGTCGAGGTCGAGTGGGTGGATGGCAAACCTGTTGAGGTCGAGGGATCGGAGCGGGTGATTCCCGCCGATCTCGTGACCTTGGCCATGGGTTTTGTCGGCCCGGAGGCCGACGCGATCAGCTCCCAGATCGGCATCGAGCGTGACCAGCGTGGCAACTTCGTGCGTACTGACGATTACGCGAGTTCGGTGCCGGGGGTGTTCGTCGCCGGAGACGCCGGACGCGGTCAGTCGTTGATCGTCTGGGCCATCGCCGAAGGGCGTGCGGCCGCCGCTTCGATCGACGAGTACCTGATGGGTGAGACCAACCTGCCGAGTCCGCTGCCAGCCTCGGCACGGGCGATCATCGCCTGATCGATCCCCCCGCGCGTCGGGTGGGGTTTCGGGCCGGCCGGTGGGGCTGGTCACTCGAGCAGCCCCACCGCACTGCACAAGCCCCAACCATCGTGTGCGTGGGCACCGGTGTGCGGCCATGGCCGCCAGTGACTACCCTGCTAGCGTGCGTCGCGCCAAAATTGTCTGCACCCTCGGACCTGCCACGGATTCCGACGCGGTGATCTCCGCCCTTGTTCGTCGGGGCATGTCCGTGGCACGTCTGAACCTGAGCCACGGAAGCCATGCTGAGCACCAAGCCCGACTGGACATGGTGCGCCGTGCCTCCGATGACGTGGGGGCCGGTATCGCTGTTCTCGCGGATCTGCAGGGCCCCAAGATCCGGCTGGGCACGTTCGACGCAGGACAGGCAGACCTCATGCAGGGTCAGCGCTTCACCATCACGACCCGCACCGTGCCCGGCGACGCACAGATCTGTTCGACGACCTACGCCGGGCTGCCCCAGGACGTGCGCGAGGGCGACGAGATCCTTGTCGACGACGGTCACATCACGCTGCAGGCGCTGAAGATCAGCGACACCGATGTGGAGTGCAAGGTGCTGGTCGGTGGTCGGATCAGCAACAACAAGGGCATCAACCTTCCCGGCGTCGTCGTGAGCGTCCCGGCCCTCTCCGACAAGGATGTCGAGGACCTGCGTTGGGCCCTACGGGCCGGGGTCGACATCGTCGCTCTGTCGTTCGTGCAGCGTCCCGAGGACATCGACGACGTACGCAAAGTGATGGACGAGGAAGGGATCCACCGGCCGGTTCTGGCCAAGATCGAAAAGCCGCAGGCCGTGGATCATCTGACCGCCATCATCGAGGCGTTCGACGGCATCATGGTCGCGCGCGGCGACCTCGGGGTGGAACTGCCGCTGGAACGGGTGCCGCTGGTCCAGAAGCGGGCCATCGAGTTGTCGCGAGCCGCGGCCAAGCCCGTGATCGTGGCGACTCAGATGCTGGACAGTATGGTCACCGCCAGTCGCCCCTCCCGTGCCGAGGCGTCGGATGTCGCCAATGCTGTGCTCGACGGCGCCGACGCGCTGATGCTCAGCCAGGAGACCAGCGTCGGCGACCATCCGGAACTCGTCGTGGAGACGATGGCCCGGATCATCGGCTACGTCGAGGAGAAGGCGCTGGGGACCGTCTCGGAATCACTGGACAACCGCACGGGTTCCACAGCCCGCGCCATCACCCGGGCCGCCTGTGAGGTGGCCGAGGAGGTGGACGCGAAGTTCATCATCTCGTTCACGGAGACCGGGCTGACCCCGCGTTTGGTGGCCCGACATCGCTCCCGTATCCCGTCGTTGTGCTTCACGCCGGCCGAACACGTACGCAACTTCCTGGCCCTGGTGTGGGGGGTCACTCCCTACACCGGCCGGAAGGTCACGCACACCGATGAACTGGTCGAGATGGTGGATCTGCGGATCTCCGAGATGTCGCTGGCGAAGCCCGGGGACAAGGTGATCACGATCGCGGGCGTGCCGCCGGGGGTTCCGGGGACCACCAACGGGATGCGGGTGCACACGGTGGGCTCGGGTTCGGCCGGAACCCTGGAGCAGGCCGAGGTCGCCCACGAGGTCTGAGGGCGATAGTGCGGCTTCGGGCCCGGTGGGCTCACCCGCGGTCGGTGCAGCACCACAGCGCACCGAGATCCGGGAGCAGTCCGGACATTCGGGAGCACTCCGAATGCGCCGAACCGCTCACGGATCTCCCGAGTGCTCACGGATCCGCTGAGTGGCCCTCAGTCCAACTTGCCGCGGGCCTCGGCGTTGAGCACACCCCAGGCCACGAGTTGATCGGCCAGCACGCCCGGAGGTTCGTCGTAGATCACGGCCAGTGTCCGAAGGTCGTCCTGCCGGATGCTCAAGACCTTGCCGTTGTAATCGCCGCGCTGGGCCTGGATCGCGGCGGCGTAACGAGCCAGCGGGCCGACCTTGTCGGCGGGCACCTGCCCGAGTCGCTCCAGGTCCAGGATGAGCCGGGACGGCGGTTCGGCAACCGATCCGGGGGTGCTGTCCGGGAGGAGTTCGGCGACCGGAACGCCGTAGAAATCCGCCAGTTCCGCGAGTTTCTGCACCGTCACGGCGCGGTCACCGCGCTCGTAGGAGCCGACCACGACGGCTTTCCACTTGCCCTCGGACTTCTCCTCGACGCCGTGCAGGGAGAGCCCCTGTTGCTGGCGGATCGAGCGTAGTTTGGCGCCGAGGGCTCGCGCGTATTCCGTCGCCATGGGCTGCCCGCTCCGTTCCCTCG
>ERZ795053.3135-NODE-3135-length-19105-cov-4.940840_pt1 | contig 19105 bp, 18 predicted proteins | sample MGYA00375137_ERZ795053 | MGnify/ENA primary metagenome ERZ795053 (study PRJEB30182, sample SAMN05720284) | activated sludge metagenome | isolation source: Anaerobic digester | place: Hong Kong | collected 2014-12-17 ...
CTTGCCGTAGTCTTTGTATGCGGCGGCGCGCATGGCCGCAGCGGGCAACTCGGTGTAACGTGCTGCGCCGTCCGCTGCAGTAGCCGTCGTTCGCGCCTTGAGCCCGGTACCTGCAACGCCTTCGGCCCAGAGAGCCTGCTTGCCATCGTCGCTCAGAGGCGCCAGGTAGTCGTTAGTACTCCAATGATCGAGGTCGAGCTTGCCGTCGATGAAGTGCAACTTGGCTTGGGCGAGAATCATTGGCTGATATGTGACGGGCCCAGAGCCGGTGGTCGGTGGCAGGAAGCACTCCACCACATCGCCTGCGACGCTGGGTCGTGCCGCCGGCGCGGCCGCAGTCGGTGAAGCATCGAGCGTCGCCTCGGTCTGCGCTGCGGCACTCGTCGCGGTAACGGTCGCTGACGCCACGTCATTCGCAGATTTGCGAGACGCCATCAGTCGTTTGATCTCGTTGCCAGTCAGTGGGCCGCGCAGATACGAGAGTGCCCAGCGACTCTGCAGCAGGAGCGGTGCGTCTTCATGCACGTTGCGCAACAGGAATACCCTTTGCGTGAGGCCAGAGATCATCCTGTCGAGTGTCGCACGATCGAAGGCGGCGTCAGCCAACGCGCTTTCGAGGCCTTCCAGCACGCGCAACTTGTCGCGTTCAGTCTGCAAGCGTCCGATCAACCAAGTGCCGCAGTTGGCGAGCCCTTTGTAGTCTAGATCTACCGGATTCTGGGTCGCGAGCACGCACCCCAGACCGAACGCGCGTGCCTGTTTCAGCAAGGTGAGCATCGGCAGTTTGCTGGGCGGATTCGCCGTCGGTGGAAAGTAGCCAAAAATCTCGTCCATGTAGAGCAGCGCGCGCAGCGATGAGGTACCCGACTGGGTACGCATCCAGGCGATCATCTCGTTGAGCACCAGTGTCACGACGAACATCCGTTCGCTGTCTGACAGGTGTGCGATGGAAATGATCGAAATGCGTGGCTTGCCCGTCGGCGTGAACAGCAAGCGCTGCGCGTCGAGCGGCTCACCGCTCAGCCAGGTGGCGAAGCCCGGTGCAGCCAGCAGATTGTTGATCTGCATGGCAAGCTTGAGACGTTCCTTCCCAGGATAGAAGGTCTCCAGATCGAAGGCACCGACACGATCGAACCCCGGCTTTTGCACGGCGTTGATCAACGCAGCCATGTCGAGTGAGATGCCGGCACGCCAACTGCTCTCTATGATGCTGGCGAGCAAGATGTGCTCGCGGCTCGTCAGCGGATCGGCGTCGATACCCAGGAGACTCAGCAGGCCCGCGACTACCGCGCCAATACGGTCACGTAACGCGGCGCCGTCGGTCAGCTGCTCGGGTGGTGGTGGAGCGAACGAGCGCAGCACCGACAACGGCAAACCCGTGTCAGCGCCCGGTGTATAGATGGCGACATCCACCGCATCGCGAAACCGGGCGATCCGCTCCGGCGCCTGTTGCCAATCCGCCAGGCCCTGTCTCCAGCTGTCGGCGGTTCGCTGCGCTAACTGCTCGACACTGACACCCTTGCGTTCCGCATCGGCGGGATCCATCCAAGGCTGAAAATTCTCTGCTGCTAGGTCCGGGAAGGCCAGCAGCAAATTCCCGAGGTCGCCCTTAGGATCGATACAAACGGCTGGCACGCCATCGATGGCCGCTTCTTCCAGCAACGACAGGCACAGACCCGTCTTGCCGCTGCCCGTCATGCCAACACACACCGCATGGGTGGTGAGATCGCGGGAATCATAGAGAACCAGGTCGTCCTGTACTCGATTCGACCGCGCGTCGAACTCCTTGCCGAGATAGAAGACGCCCAGTTTTTCGTAGTCGACTGCCATGTTCAGCTCCTGACACTGCGCGCCAGGCATGCCGGCGGCGTCATCGGCTCATTCTACAACGCTGCTTGCTGCGTCGCTGCGCTGCAACGCGCGGTCACTTCTATCTCGATCTTGATGCGTGGCTCGATGAGCCCCGCGACCATCATCGTCGCGGCTGGCGGTGCGTCACCGAATGCGCGTCGCAGGGCCGGCCAGCACGGCGGGAAATCGGCGGCAGACGGCAGGATGTAGCGTACGCGTACGACGTCCGCAAAGCTGGCTCCCGCAACGGCCAACGCCGTCGCCACATTGCGCAACGCTTGCTCGCACTGCGTCACGACGTCTTCGTCTATTGTCATTCGGTCGTAGTGGTAGCCGGTGGTTCCCGATACGTGGATCCAATCTCCATCCACGACCGCACGTGAGTAGCCGATCTCGCGTTCGAAGCTGGAGCCGGAGGAAATGTTGCGACGTTGCATAGTGCTGCTGACCATGATGTTGTGAGGCCTGTATTTTACATTACCAGCCGGCGGTCAACGACAGTCGAGCTAACCAAAAGGCGTGCACACTGCAAATACTAACAACTGGAAAGTGGACGCAGTGGCGAATGAGGACGGATCGTCGCGGCCAGTTCCACTGCGTACCCTCGCGCCCGCCACACCGAGCGCGGCGGCGCCGGCCAGCTTGTGATTCGATTTGCAGGATTGCGGTTAGCGGCTGGCGATCATTACGGACTGGCTGACCAAACCGCGGCCGGCGGTCGGTCCCGCCGCACTGGCTGCAGGCTTCGATCCGCCTGCGGCACTTGGCCCGATCGCCTGACGGACCAGCGGCTCCCCGCGAGGCCCGAAAACCAGCGCGGGGCCAGCGTGGCGGCTTGACGCAGCCGCCGTGCGCCAGTGATACTGCCGCCATGAATTTCCCCCAGGGTGTGATGACTTGGTGGTGGCGCCGCTCCTGACGGAGAGGGTGCTGGTCGCGTTTAGATAGTCCCAAAAAGACTAACCAGAAAGACAAACCAGAACGACAAATCGTTCACGCCAGAACCCATCTCCGGCAGGCCTTCCGGGATGGGTTTTTTATTGTCTGCAGATCGTGAGTCGATGACATGTATGTAACAGAGCGCAACGGATGAAGCCGCCGTTCGATATCGCCGGCGACCTCGATACCCCGGTGTCGGCGTACGCCAAGTTGGCAAGTTTCGCGCCGCGCTTCCTGCTCGAGAGCGTGGAGGGTGGCGAGCGGCTGGCACGCTATTCGTTCATCGGTTTTGGCAAGGCCCAGGAAGTGCGTCTGGACACTGCCGGACTGTGGCTGGATGGCTTGCGCGGTCCGCGCCCCGAAAATCAGGCTGCGTTGTTGAACGCGTTGCGCGCCGCTCTGGCGCGCGTGCCGCGGCCTCTGCCCGAGGTCGCTGATATACCGCTCGCCGGCGGCCTCGTCGGCTACTCAGCTTACGATCTGGTGCGGTACTTCGAGCGATTGCCGCGTCCGGCGGGCGACGCTGCCGCCGTTCCTGACCTGCATTACGTCGCGCCGGAATCGCTGCTGGTGTTCGATCATCTGACGCGCGCGATCGCCCTGCTGCATGCCGGTCCCGATGCCGAGCGTCGCGCGCTGCGCGCCGAGATCATCCAGGCGCTGCGTGGCGGTTTGCCTTATCGCAAGCGCGAAGCGTTGGGCTACAGCGCGGCGGTCAGTTCCTTGTCACGTGACGATTACATCGCGCGCGTGCACCGTGTCAAAGAGTACATCGCCTCAGGCGACGTCTATCAGTTGGTGTTGGCGTCACGATTCGCGGGCCGGCACTCGCTCGATCCCTTCCAGGCGTACCGCGCCCTGCGACTCATCAACCCGTCGCCTTACATGTACTACTGCGAACTCGGCGACGTGACGGTGGTGGGCTCATCGCCCGAGGCGCTGGTGAAGTTGCACGCGAATCAGGCAGAGTTGCGACCTATCGCCGGCACGCGGTCTCGCGCAGACGATACGGGCATCGACGCTGCACGCGAAGCGGAGTTACTGGCGGATGTGAAGGAGAACGCCGAGCACGTGATGCTCGTCGATCTGGCGCGCAATGACCTAGGTCGCGTGGCGCGCGCCGGCAGTGTCGTCGTCGATCCGTATCGCGTGATCGAGCGATACAGCCACGTGATGCACATGGTGAGTGGCGTCCAGGGCGAGCTCGCCGATGGACGTGATGCCTTCGATCTGTTCGCGGCTACTTTTCCGGCGGGAACCCTGGTAGGGGCACCGAAAGTCCGTGCGATGGAGATCATCGACGAGCTAGAGCCTGTGCGACGCGGTTTGTACGGCGGCACCGTAGGGTACTTCGGTTCGACCGGCGGCATGGATCAGGCGATCACAATTCGCACGCTCGTCTTCCACGGCGGCGAATACAGTTACCAGGCAGGTGCCGGTATCGTCGCGGACAGTGTTCCGGCGGCCGAGTACGACGAGATCATCGCGAAGAGTCGGGCCATGGCGCGCGCGCTCGATCTGGCCGCGGAGGGGTTATGAGCACACGTCTGCTGCTCATCGATAACTACGATTCGTTCACCTACAATCTGGTGCAGGCATTCCTCGTGCTGGGTGCTGAGGTGATCGTGCATCGCAATGACGCGATCACGATCGATGCGGCGCGTGCGCTGCAGCCCACGCATCTATGCATTTCGCCCGGGCCAGGCACGCCGCAGCGCGCCGGTGTCTCAGTGGGGATGATTCGCGCCTTCGCCGGTGTAGTGCCCGTGTTAGGTGTGTGCCTGGGTCACCAGTCGATTGTCGAGGCATTTGGCGGCAAAGTGGTGCGTGCGTCGCGCCTGATGCATGGCAAGACGTCCTCGATCGAACACGACGCGGCCGGCGTATTCGCGGGACTGCCGCAGCCGTGCGAAGTGGGGCGTTACCACTCGCTGATCGCCGAGCGTGTTTCGTTGCCGAGCGAGCTCGTGGTTACCGCACAAACCGCTGAAGGTGAGATCATGGGCGTGCGGCATCGCAAGATGCCGGTCGAAGGCGTTCAGTTTCATCCGGAGAGCATTCTGACGCCGACTGGACCCCGGCTACTAGATAATTTTTTGGCGTTTTGAGATGAGCGCTGTTAGATGACAACTGAGCAACACGAACGGCTCCAGCAGTTGCGCGGCTTTCTCGACCGGTTGCTCGAGCGCCAGAACCTGACCGAGTTGGAGGCCGCCACGCTGCTGGACGGGCTGGCGAGCGCGGAGATGCCGCCAGCGCTGGCAGGCGCGGTGCTGGCGGCGGTCCGGTCGAAAGGTGTGGTTGCGGCTGAGCTGCGAGGCTTCGCCGTCGCGATGCGGGCACTCGCACGACGGCCAAAGATCGCGGCGGATGCTGTTGCCGTCGATATCGTCGGCACCGGCGGTGACGCATCGGGCAGCCTCAATCTCTCGACCGGTGCGGCACTCCTGACAGCTGCATGCGGCGTGGGTGTCATCAAGCACGGCAATCGTTCGGTGTCGAGCCGCTCCGGCAGCGCCGACGTCCTGCAACAACTCGGACTGGCGCTGCCGCTCGATGAAAGCGCTGCTGGTCGTTGTTTCGAGCAGACCGGGTTCACGTTTCTGTTCGCGCCGCACTACCATCCGGCGATGAAAGCGATCGCACCGATTCGCCAGGCATTGGGCGTGCGCACGGTGTTCAATATCCTGGGGCCGCTCACCAACCCCGCTCAGCCGCGCTATCACGTACTTGGCGCGTACGATTTGAGCACGGCGCGGCTGATGGCCGAAACCTTGTCTGGTCTGCCGATCGAGCGCAGTTTCGTCGTGCACGGCGCCGAGGGCTGGGATGAGCCTACGCCCATCGGTCCCTTCGCCCTGTTCGACGTGCGACCGGGATCGGTCATCGAGTCGAGTCGTTCGCCAGAGGATTACGGACTGGCGCGTTGCAACAGTAGCGACCTGGCGGGTGGTGACGCGGCAACCAATGCTGCTGCGCTGCGTGCGGCACTCACCGGCGCCGATCGCGGGCCACATCGGGACGCACTCTTGTTAGGTACGGCGCTGGCGCTCGAGGTCACGAGCAACAATTTGAGTCCGCGCGCCGGTATCGAGCGAGCCGCCGCAGCGATCGCGTCCGGTGCCGCAGCGCGACTGCTCCACCAGCTGGCTGCGTTCAGCCGACCATGAGTAGCGACTTCCTGCAGTCGATGGCTGATTCGAGCCGGCAACGGGTGGCAGTGGCCAAGGCCATGTTAGGCACGAACGAGCTACTGGCACGCATTCGCGAGTTGCCGCCGCCACCACCTTTGCGGCGCAGCGGCCGGTTCGATCTGATTTGCGAAGTGAAGCTACGTTCGCCGGCCGTTGGGGATCTGCAGTCGGCGCACGCTACGAGCGCGACCGATCGTGTGCTGGCTTATGGCCGCGCTGGTGCAGCGGCTGTCTCGGTCTTGACCGAGCCTAGTCGCTTCGATGGTTCGATGGCCCATCTGGAGGCCGCCGTCCAGGCCCTCGTGTCACTGTCGGTGCCGGCGATGCGCAAGGACTTCTTGGTCGATTCCTACCAAGTGTTGGAAGCGCGCGCAGCTGGTGCGGGAGGGGTACTCGTCATTCTGCGGATGTTGCCGCGCCCGCAACTCGAGCAGCTGGTCGATACGGCTCTGGCACATCGCCTGTTCGTGCTGCTGGAGGCGTTCGATGAAGCTGACATAGCGCTCGCACAGAGTCTGGTTGCTGCGCGGTTGGAGCAGCGGAATCTGCTTCTGGTGGGCGTCAACTGTCGTGACCTCGTGACGTTGCAGGTTGTTCCCGGACGTCTCGAAATGCTGGCACCGGCACTACCGCGCGATGTAGCGCGCGTTGCCGAGAGTGGCGTCACGACACCGGCCGATGCAGCGCGCGTTGCCGCAGCCGGCTACGACCTTGCATTGGTTGGCAGTGCCTTGATGCAGCACGCTGACCCGTCAGTGCTGATTGCGACGATGCTGAAGGCGGGCCGCGTATGAATGAACCGCGCGCGCTGTGGATCAAGATCTGCGGCATGACCGATGCGGCGGCGGTGGACGCCGCCCTGCAGCTTGGTGTAGATGCAATCGGCTTCGTATTTGCGCCGTCGAGTCGTCGTCTGACGACCCAGCGCGCACGCACGCTGGCAGAACCCGCACGTGGCAAGCTCCGCTGTGTGGCCGTGACTCGCCAGCCGACGCAGCCGGAAGTCACCGAAATAATCGAAGGTTTCGCACCGGACGTATTGCAGACCGATGCGGTGGATCTCCTGACGTTGACGCTGCCTGCCGCGCTCGCTGTCATGCCGGTACTGCGTGCGGGCTTGCCGCTACCCACGACGCTACCGCAGCGCGCGCTGTTCGAGGGTCCGAGTAGCGGCACGGGTCAGACGACCGATTGGGACTCGGCGGCACGCCTGGCCTATAGCACCGAGATCGTTCTCGCGGGTGGCCTCAACGCCACCAACGTTGCCGCTGCGATCCGCCACGTCCGACCGTTCGGCGTCGATGTGTCCAGTGGTGTCGAACAGTCCCCCGGTACGAAGTCCCCGGCGAAGATGCGAGCGTTTGTGGCAGCCGCGCGGCAGGCCGCGGCGGAGACAGTATGATGCAGTTCAACGAACCAGACGTCGATTCGGCCAAGTTGTTAGCGGATGAAGTAGCCGGGCGTTTTCCCGATGCGCGCGGCCGGTATGGCCCGTTCGGTGGTCGATACGTTCCCGAGACTCTCATCCCAGCGCTCGATCGGCTCGAGGCGGGGATACGCGAGCATCTGCAACGCGCGGACTTTCAGGCAGAGCTCACGCGTGAGCTGACGAGTTGGGTCGGTCGGCCGACAGCGCTCACCCACGCAACGCGTCTGTCGGTGGCGTGGGACGCGGAGGTGTGGCTCAAGCGTGAGGACCTGGCACATACGGGCGCCCACAAGATCAACAATGCCATCGGCCAGGCATTGCTCGCGAAGCGTCTGGGCGCGAAGCGCATCATCGCCGAGACCGGTGCGGGTCAGCATGGTGTCGCCAGTGCGGCGGCGTGTGCGCGTATTGGCATGCCGTGCACGGTCTACATGGGTGCAGTGGACATCGAGCGCCAGGCACCGAATGTCGGGCGGATGAAATTGCTGGGCGCCGAAGTAGTTGCCGTGACGAGTGGCGACCGGACTTTGCGGGCGGCCATCGACGAGGCGCTGCGTGACTGGGTGGCGGACCCGACCGACACGTACTACCTGCTCGGGTCGGCGGTCGGGCCGCATCCGTATCCGTGGCTGGTGCGCGAGCTGCAGTCGGTGATTGGCCGCGAGGCGCGGGCGCAAATGCTGGCGCAGGCCGGTGCGCTGCCGGACGTTGTCTTTGCCTGTGTTGGCGGCGGCTCGAATGCGATCGGCTCGTTCCACCCGTTCTTGGCGGATCGCACGGTCGAGCTCATCGGCGTCGAAGCCGGCGGCACGAGCAGTGCGCTCGGCCAGAATGCCGCGACCTTGGTCTATGGACGCCCAGGCGTTCTCCAGGGTAGTTACTCTTTGCTGCTGCAGGACGCTGATGGTCAGATTCAGGAGACACAGTCTGTCTCGGCCGGCCTCGACTACCCCGGCGTGGGTCCTGAACATGCCTTGTTGATGTGGGCAGGTCGGGTCAGCTACGAGAGTGCCACCGACGACGAAGCCCTCACCGCGTTGGCCGAGTGCTCGCGACAAGAAGGCATCCTGCCCGCGATCGAGACTGCCCACGCGTTCGCTCGTGCCAAGCTCTGGGCGCAACAGCATCGTGGCAAACGCGTGCTGATCACGCTCTCGGGCCGTGGCGACAAAGACATGTCGACATTGCAACGCACCTTGCTGGCGGACAGCAACGCTGGATCGAGCCGATGACACCCGCTGAGGTAACGACTGACGATTCCCCGCACCGTCGCATCAGTGCAGCCATCCGTGCCGCCACTGATCAGGGGCGTACCGCCATCGTCGCATTCCTGACCGCTGGGTACCCGGCACGTGACAAGTTCCGCGAGCACCTCGTCGCAATCGGCTCGGCCGCAGACGTCGTTGAAATCGGCGTGCCGTTCACTGATCCGATGGCTGACGGCATGACGATCCAGCGCTCGAGCCATGCGGCACTGGCGCAGGGTGTGACGCTGCGCTGGATCCTGAGCGAGCTCGCGAGCATGCAGCGGCCAGCCGCACCATTGCTCTTGATGAGCTATCTCAATCCGTTGCTGGCCTACGGTTTCGACGAGCTGGCGACAGCTGCTCGTCGTGCGGGCGTTTGTGGTTTTATCGTTCCCGATCTGCCGTACGACGAAAGCGCCGATTTTCGCGCAGTGCTCGGTCGCGCAGGTCTGGCGCTCATTCAAATGGTGACGCCGGTTACGACAGAAAAGAGACTGCGCGAGGTGGCGAGCGTCAGCCAGGGCTTTCTGTACGCGGTCACCATGACCGGCACGACTGGCAAGGCGGTTGACGTGCCGCAGGCGGTAACCGCCTATCTCGACCGGACGTCGCAGGTGTCACCGGTGCCGGTGTGTGCCGGCTTCGGTATTCGTTCAGCTGATCAGGTCAAGCGGTTGCAGCCGCACGTGGCTGGCGTGATCGTCGGTTCGGCACTGGTCGAGGTACTGGAGCAAGGCGGCGATCCGGCGGCATTCCTGCGATCGCTGCATCCTCCGTCGTGAGGTCTAACGAGCCCGCACCGACTCGCGGCATGCGCTATGTAGGGCTGGCAGCTCTGCTCGCGGGGCTGTCGATGGTGAGTCCGTTCTCGATCGATACGTTCTTCCCGGCTTTTCGGGCGATGGAACAGGAATTCGGCGTCGCCGCCTGGCAGATGCAGCAGTCGCTCACCGCGTACATGCTGCCCTATGCTTTCACCGCGGTGTTCTACGGCCCTTTGTCGGATGCGGTCGGGCGACGCAAGGTGATTCTTGCTGGCTTGACTGCCTATACGCTGGGTTCGTTGGCCTGCGTGGTGGCACCGAACTTCGTTTCGCTGCTGGCTTTCCGTGCGCTGCAAGGCGCGACCGCGGGTGTCGGCATGGTGGTCGGGCGCGCCATCGTGCGCGATCTGTATCAGGGCCCGCAGGCGCAGCGCTTGATGAGCTTGATCTCACTGCTGTTCGGTGTGGCGCCGGCCATTGCGCCGGTGTTGGGTGGCTGGATCCATGTCGCTCTTGGTTGGCGTGCCGTTTTTGCGTTCCTGGCGCTGTTTGGTTTGGTCCTGGTGGTTGCGTCCGCGCTCAAGCTGCCGGAAACGCACCCACCCGAGCGGCGCGTGCCGTTCTCGGTAGGCGCGCTGGTAGCTGCGGCACTGCGCGTAATCGGTGATCGCCAGTTCCTGTTGTTAGCCCTGGCGGCGAGTCTCACCTTTGCGGGGGTGTTCTGTTATATCGGCGCAGCGCCCGTGATCGTGTTGGATCACTGGGGGCTGACCGAAACGCAGTTCATCTGGCTGTTCTTGCCGGTGATCGGCGGTTTCACGTTGGGGGCCATTCTCTCGGGGCGACTTGCGGGCCGTATTGCACCGATGCGGCAGGCCGGAATTGGCTTTGCGCTGGCCGCCGTGGCCTGTTCGGTTCGGCTCCTGTTGCATTGGCAGCTCGAGACATTGCCGGTGCTGGTGCAGCAGGCGCTATTGTTCTTCACCGGCATCGCCACGCAGCTTATATTCCCGGTCCTAACGTTGCGCATGCTCGATCTGTTTCCGCAGGCGCGCGGCTCAGCCGCGTCGATGCAGACGTTCGTGTCGCTGATCATCGCGAGCGCGACCATCGGCATAGTCGTGCCCCTGGTCCAGACCAGTCTGACCCAGATCGCTCTGTTGTCCACCTTCTACATATGGCTGGCGCTCGCGCTGTGGCGTCTGGCCGGCCGTCTCGCGAAACGCTCGGCCGCCGCCGATGAACTCACATGGGGTTAGACTGGCGCCTTCACTGTGGTGTTCGCCTTTGCAGATCGAGAGAGGCCTGGCCGTGCTTGAATCCGTGCATCATCTGAATCTGCTCGTACGCGACGTCGATGCAGCCGCCGAGCGCTACGCAAGGCTCTTCAACGTCGAGGTTGGCGCGCGCGAAGAACTGTTTGCACGTGGCGTCGTGACCAGACGATTTCGCTGCGGCGCTACCTGGATCGTGCTCGTGCAACCGACGCGCCCGGATTCGCTGCCGGCAAAGAGGCTGGCTGAGCGCGGCGAAGGTCTGTTCCTGCTGTCGTTTGCAGTCCGTGACCTGGATGCCGCTGCCGCTACCGTGCGCACCGCGGGTGGTCGGACCACCACTAACGAGCCGCGCACCGGTCTCGACGGCTGGCGCATCATCGACGTGGAACCCGCCGATCTCTTTGGCGCTGATATTCAGCTGTGCGAGGACCCGACTTGAGCGGGGCGGACGCATCGCCGGCGACGGTGATCCGGATCGCACGCCGATTTCGGGGACCTGCGGAGTCCGCCAACGGCGGTTATTGCGCCGGGCTGATCGCCGCGCAGGTGGCCGCACCGGTCGTCACGGTGCGCCTGTTGCGTCCGCCGCCGCTCGAGCGAGACCTGCTGTTGCGGGCTGGCGAGAGCCGCGGTGCGCTGGAGTTGGTAGATACATCTGGCCCGGGGCCTGGCAGCTCGGAGCAGCCAGCAGGGGAGCTCATCGCGCTCGCACGACCCGCTAACACGGTCCTGCAGGCGCCGCGGCCGGTGTCGTACCCTGACGCGCTGGCTGCGTCACGCCACTTTGTCGGCCTCACTCACCATGTATTTCCGGAGTGCTTCGTCTGCGGCACGCACCGCGAGCGCGGCGACGGCATGCGCTTGTTCGCTGGCCGGCTGGATATGATGCGTGCCGCTGCGCCCTGGATTCCGGATCGATCGCTCGCCGACCCAACCGGCAAGGTGCGACATGAATTTCTCTGGGCGGCGCTTGATTGTCCAGGAGCCTTCGCCGTGGCTGAGCCGGGCCAACTGATGGTGTTGGGTGAGATCACAGCGCAGGTACTGCGCAGCGTGCATGTCGATGAATCCTGCACGGTGCTGGCATGGCGCATCTCGGTGAGCGGCAGGCGTCACGAAGTGGGCACGGCGCTGTTCGACGATGACGACGAACCCTGCGCCATTGCGCATGCCTGGTGGATCGAACCGCGCCGCCCCGTGGCGATCAGCGCCGCCGTCTGATGCGCCATACGAGCGCGGCCGCTGCGGCCGCGCACAGCGCCCAGCCCGGCCACGCGGGCGCACGATCCACCGCCAGCCACACGATTCCAGCCAACAACAGTACGGCTGCCACCAGCACGACATCACGCTGTGAGCGATGCGCGTCGAGATCGCGTCGCAAGCGCGTGAGCTCGGCAGCCTCGATGCCAAGGCGTAGCGTGCCTTCCTGCGCGTGCTGCGCAGCGACGCGCAGCAGTGGCGGCAGCGCGCGCAGCGTTTCGATGACATCGGGCAACTGACCGCGCAACGACTGCATCACCGAGCGCGCACTGAACCGATCCGCCATCCACTTGCGCAGCACCGGGCTGGCTGTCTGCCAGATATCGAGATCGGGGTATAGATCCCGACCCAGACCCTCGATGTTGAGCAAGGTCTTCTGCAGCAGGATGAGCTGTGGCTGCACCGTCATGTTGAAGCGTCGTGAGATCTCGAACAGTCGCAACAGCACGGTGCCGAACGAGATCTCTTTTAACGGCTTGTCGAAGATCGGTTCACAAACGGTGCGAATCGCCGACTCCATCTCATCGATGCGCGTATCGCGCGGGACCCAGCCGGACTCCACGTGCAGCGCCGCGACGCGGCGATAGTCACGGTCGAATACCGCGAGGAAATTCTCGGCGAGATAGCGTTGATCACGTAGGTCGAGAGTGCCTACGATGCCGAAGTCGACCGCCGCGTAAACCGGGTTGGCAGGATCGTCGGCGAGCACGAAGATATTGCCCGGGTGCATGTCGGCGTGAAAAAAATTGTGCCGGAACACCTGCGTGAAGAATATCTCGACGCCGTTCTCCGCGAGCTTACGGATATCGACTTGCAGTTCGCGCAGCCGAGCCATGTTGCTGATCTGAATGCCGCGAATCCGCTCCATCACCATGACATTGCTGCGACACAGGTCCCAGTAGATCGCTGGCACGTACAGCAGCTGCGATCCGTCGAAGTTCCGTTTCAGCTGGGTTGCATTCGCGGCTTCGCGCAGCAGATCGAGCTCGTCGAGAATCGTCTTCTCATACTCTGCAACCACTTCGAGGGGCCGCAGTCGCTTGCTCTCTGGCCACCAGCGCTCGGCCTGTCGTGCCAGGGCAAACAGCACCTCGATGTCGCGCTGGATGACCTCGCGCATCCCCGGTCGCAAAACCTTTACGACGACTTCTGTACCGGGCGCCGTTCCCGAATTCGGCAGACGTGCGGTATGGACCTGGGCGATCGATGCCGCAGCCAACGGTGCTACATCGAACTGCCCAAACAACTCGTCGGTGGACTTGCCGAAGGCCGATTCGATGACCTGCTGCGCGACTCGCCCGTCGAACGGCGGTACGCGATCCTGCAGCTTGGCGAGCTCGTCCGCGATATCGAGCGGCAACAGATCACGCCGGGTCGAAACTGCCTGGCCAAACTTGACGAAGATCGGGCCCAGCTCTTCGAGTGCCAGGCGCAGCCGCTCGGCGCGCGAGCCGCTGCGCCGGCGTTCGAACCAGGTCCAGGGCGACAGCAGAAAGACGAAGCGCAGCGGTCGGTACAAATGGGTCGCACGGACGAAATCATCGAGACCATGGCGAACCAGAACCCGCTGAATCTCGATCAGGCGAATCGCGACGCGCAGTTTCATCCGTCGGATCTCTCGGCCGGTTCGAGGGCCCGCGTGAGCACCGCGATGCGCGCATCGATACGGTCGACGTCTTCGCGCAGTCGATCGACGCCCTGGTACAGGTCCTGCGCCTCAGCGGTCGGCACCAGATCCTGGCTCTCATGGGCGAAGAACTCCGCTGTGTTGCGCACGGTCGTGCGTGCCGCTCGTTGCCCGAACTGCAGCATGCCGCGGGTCAGCCGCAGGATTTGCTGCGCCGGGGAGTCGCCTATGAGGCGCGACAACTCCTCCTCGGTGTCCGGGCGGAGCAGCCGGAAGATCTGCTGAAAGCGTTGCGCGATCTCGGCATCGCCGCCTATTCGCACGTCGCCGCGCCGGATGGTCTCCGCGGCGTCCGTTGCCGCGAGGGCGCCAAGCGACAAAGGTGTCCCCTCGATCGTCGCATGGATGATGGCGGTGGCATCGTTTGCAGCGCTGACAGCATCGGGCGCCAGCCGACTCGTTAGTTGCAACGATGTACCGAGTGATACGACGTCCAGTTGCCAGCCCGGGCCCACCGCCGTGATACGCAGCCGCTTGTCGGTCAGTTCGCGGCACAGCTCGCGGGCGCGCGGTGACTGAGCCAGATTGCGGTTCAGGAGATTCTCGATCGACTGGGTGAGCATGGTCAAACGCGATAGCCACGGTGCACGGCTACGATGCCACCCGTGAGATTGTGGTAGCGGCAGTTCTCAAGGCCGGCATCGCGCAGCATGTCGAGCAGTGTCTCCTGGTCGGGATGCATGCGTATGGATTCCGCCAGGTACTGATAGCTCGCAGCGTCTCTGGCGACCCATTTACCGAGCAACGGCAGGATCCTGAAGGAATAGGCGTCGTAGAGCGGCTTGAGCCCCGGCGCCACTGGTTTGGAGAACTCCAGTACTAACAATTGACCGCCCGGTTTCAGCACACGGCACATCGAGCGCAGTGCCGCGGCCTTGTCGGTGACATTGCGCAGCCCGAAACCGATAGTGACGCAGTCGAAGGAGCTGTCCCGGAACGGCAGGCGCTCGGCGTTGGCCTGTGTGAATGCGACGTTGGCTACTCGTCCCTCGTTCAGGAGCCGGTCGCGGCCGCGCTCCAGCATGGCGGCATTGATATCGGACAACACCACGAGACCCTGCCGGCCAACTTGCTTGGCCAGGCCCTGTGCGAGATCGCCCGTGCCGCCTGCGACGTCCAGCGCACGCTGTCCGGGCGACAGCTGCGCCAGCGACAGGACGAACTGCTTCCACAGCCGATGCGCGCCGCCCGACATCAGGTCGTTCATCAGGTCATAGTTGCCTGCGACCGAATCGAATACGCCACGCACACGATGGGCCTTCTCACCACGCGGCACCCTTGCGAAACCGAAGTCCGTATCCTCGACCTGATCTTTCAATGCTCTTTACCTCTGACGCCTGCGTACGAGCCGCGAAAGCGTGACGCACGTCGCAAAGCGTGGCAAATATTTTAGAATGCGTCCAACCAAGGCGCGATTTTCCCATGCCTGATGGCTGCCGTGTCAGTCGTTGCAGCAAAAAGCGCTGGTATTCGCCGCAATCATGGTTTAAAACATTCGCACGTTCCCGGTTCTCTTTGGAGAGAATCGACCGAACGGGGGTCTTGTAAGTTAGGCCGGGTTCTCGCGAATCCGGCCTTTTCTTTGGCACGGTCTGCAGCGCGAGTACAGCTCGATGTTCAGAGGAATTAAGGAAGTCGTCGCCAGTGTCAGCGACATACCGCGTATTGCACGCGTCTTCACCGGAATTGCTAACTACCGTGCCGTGCGCCTGCCTGACGCGCCGCGCGAGCAGTGGCCAGCCTGGCGCGTCCCGCGCGGCGTGCAGCGCATCGAACAGTGCCTGTTGTTGCCACCTGGTGCCGCAAAGGGCGCTATCCGTCTGGTGAAGTTTCACGGTGGCCGTCAGCGGCTGATGCGGTCGAGTGCGCACACTTGGGATCCCGGCGGCATCTTCGATATCGACGTCTACACGCGCAACGCGCGGCAGGTGTATCGCGCGCTGCAAGCCGAAGGTTGGAGTGCCTACGGCGAACCGACCAACTACTCCTGGGGTGGTTTCGACGTGTGCGAGGTCGTTGCTACCGGGCCAGATGGGCTCGTCATCGCATTGATCGAGCCCAAACGGATTCCGCCGGGCTTCCGCGGCTTCCGCGGCTTCACGCGCGCGTTCAATTCTGCGCAGGTAGTCAGTGATTACGACGCCACTCTGAGCTTCTTCACTGACAAGCTCGCCTGGCAGGTGTTTGTCGATACGGCAGTGCAGGGAGTCCTGGAACCCGGTGCCGAGGTGCTCGGCATTCCGCCGGCGTTCGCCGAGAATGTGCTGCGTCGCATCGGCATCGTGCATCCAGACGGCGGCAACGACGGCTCGCTCGAGCCGATCTCGATGCCGGAATTGTCAGGTCGCAACGTCGGCGAGCACTGTGTGGCGCCCAATCTTGGTTGGCTGAGCTATCGCATGCCGGTTGCCGATGCTGGCGACTACTTGCACCAGCTGCGCGCGCGCCAGGTGAAGCCCTATGCTGCGTTGCGCCGGATGAAGGTGGCTCCTTACGGAATGCTCGACACATTCAGTGTGCGAACGCCCGACGGCGCGATCATCGAGTTCTATTCGGCAGTCGACGGCAAGCGGTAGCGCTAGCGACGCCAGGTGTAAACATTCGAGACGGCAAAATTCCAGACTGCGCCCACCAGAATTCCGGCGAGCGCCGCAACAGGCCAAGCGGAATCACGCTCGAACATGAAGGCCGCTACACCCACGTTGGCCATGGCGCCGATGCTGCAGATCGCTGCGAATGACAGCAGGCCCGTCAGCCACCGCCTGCCGCGACGCGGCCGGTCGACGTAGGTCAACACGTTGTTGAGCGTGTAGTTATAGACGATGGCAGTGCCCGTCGCGACGGCCTGCGCTGTCAGAAAAGCAATGCCGAGTCCTTTGAGCAGTGTGGTGAGCACCAGGAAGTGCACGGCGACCCCCAGCCCGCCGACGAAAGCGAACGACAGGAACCGCACCGGCACCCAGCGGCCCACCAGTTTGTCGGCCAGCAGCAGGACGTACTCCCAGGCGACATTGGTCGTCAGCTTGCTGTCGCCCGCAACGCGCTTGCCAAATACCAGTGGCAGTTCGAGCACCTGCAGAGGTGGCTTGGCCGTGGCCACTATATCGAGCAGGATCTTGAAGCCCATCGATGACAGCCGCGGCGCCAGCTCATCGAATCGCTCGCGCTGTATCATGAAGAAGCCACTCATGGGGTCGGCGATCGCCTGCCGGGTGATGAGCGTCGCGAGACGGGTTGCCAGCTTGCTCATGGCGAGGCGCTGCTGCTGCCAGTCCCCGACCACTCCACCCGTGACATAGCGGCTGCCGATGACGAGTTCGGCGCGCCGCTCGCGTAGCACCGTCAGCATCTGCGGCAGGAGGGCCGGATCGTGCTGCAGGTCAGCATCCATGGCCGCGACATAGCGGGCGCTCGAGGCTAGCATGCCCTCGATACAGGCCGAGGCGAGACCACGGCGTCGCAGACGTCGCAAACAACGTACGCGCGGATCGTGCTGTGCGAGCTCCCGCAAGGCTCGCGCAGTGTCGTCAGGCGAATCGTCGTCGACGAAGATTGCTTCCCATGCCACGCCGGGCAATGCACGATCGATGCGACTGAGCAGCTCAACGATGTTGCCGCGCTCGTTGAACGTCGGGATGATGAGGCTGAGTTCAGGCACCGTCGCGTTGCTGGGCGAGCCGTACTCTGTCGAGGTACGTGCGCCAGCGCTGCTCGTGCTCAGATCCAAGCTCATACAGGTACTTCCATGAATAGAGACCGCTGTCGTGGCCGTCGTCGAACACGAGCTTCACAGCGTACTGACCCACCGGCTCAACCGCACGAATGCCAACGTTTTCCTTGCCTAGCACGAGCGTTTCCTGGCCCGGGCCGTGGCCTTTGACCTCGGCCGAGGGCGAATGGACCCGCAGATACTCGAACGGCAGCTCGAAGCGCTGCCCATCCGCGAAACTGACTTCGAGGACGCGGGAGCGCGTGCGCAGCTTGATTTCCGTCGGGGCAGTCGGCACGCCGCAGAGGCTAACCTGCCCGCAGTGCCTGCGCCACCGCAGCGTGACCCATCGATTTCGTGCGCTGGCGCACACTGAATAAGTCGAATCGCCGCCAAGCGGTGTCAGCCTGCACCGCTGTGCAACGTTGACGAGTGGCGGACCTGCGTGCAGCCCTTGGGCGCCGCGGGGCGAATTCGCGCGCCGAGCCTGGGAAATCCGGGTGCCAAAGCGAGGGACTGAGCATCATGTCGACGGTCGCTGATCGATTTCTTTGCCTGCTGCTGTGGGCGCTGCTATTTGTCGGTCCGACGCGCGCAGCCGACGATCCGTTGCGCTACTCAGTATCATTGACAAGCCAGTTCGCGAGTGAGGGCGGCACTGATCTGGCGCTCGGCGCCGGTGTTGCCACCGCGCAGGGCTATTTCCTGGATGGCTACGCGGCGCGTTCTGACACACGGGCCGAGTCCGAGGCGCTCGATCCGCGTTACTGGAGTGCAACGGCTGGCAAGCGCTTCGGTGCGTGGTCCCTTGCACTGGGTTACAGCGTTTACGACGACGGTCTGCAGGTGGAAACGCAGGATTTCTCGGCGCGGTTGGGCTGGTTGAATAATCGCGGCAGCGTGTCGCTCGTGCTGCTCAAAGGAGCCACCGACGAGTCGTTCGAACTCGTCGTCGCCAACCGAACGATACCGTTGACGGTATCGACAGATCGAACGGCCGTCGGTATCAGTGGCGACTTCGACGTGTCGCGGCTTGTCACGCTGAATGCCGGCGTCCGCCGCTATGACTACGACTCGCCGCAGTCTCCGTTGGCCGACCGTCCTCGTCTGCAGTTGCTGCTCACCAACAATCTGTTTGGAACGCAGCCCGGTCTCGTGGATCTCACCTGGAACGCTGGCGTCAGCGCGCGTCTTGGTCGCAGTTCGCTGAGTCTGGATTTCGCGCGCAGTCGGGCGCGCGACGATGGGGCTGAATCAGACGATCTGTTCCTGTCCCTGGCGCTGCCCGTCACCACTCGGCTGAGTCTGACCGTCGGCGGCGGGCAGTTCTCCTCGTCGGGCTATGCCGACATCAACTATGCTTCTGCGGGCATCCGCGTCAGCGGTCCCTGAGGCGGCGACCGCAAACATTGCTGCTCATGCCCAAGCTGCGGTCGCGCCGCGCTGACATTTGGTCCGCGGGCTCTATACTGGCGCCGTGGTGGTCGCGATTCTGGGCGACCGCGAGATGCAGAGGTCTATGGAACCGACGAATACGGCGCATCCGGACTACTTTCACAAAGTTGTCGATTGCCAATGGGCATGCCCGGCCCATACTGACGTCCCCGAGTACATCCGCCTGATTGCCCAGGGGCGATTCACCGACGCCTACATGGTGAATCGACATTCGAACGTCTTTCCCGGCATCCTCGGCCGAGTCTGCGATCGCCCTTGCGAGCCGGCCTGTCGGCGCGGACGCGTCGAAGACA